>Ga0265296_1001822_pt1 | contig 22966 bp, 21 predicted proteins | sample MunlanPumphouse1_FD_189073 | JGI IMG/M metagenome (GOLD analysis project Ga0265296, IMG submission 189073) | Groundwater microbial communities from a municipal landfill in Southern Ontario, Canada - Pumphouse #1 | ecosystem: Environmental > Aquatic > Deep subsurface > Groundwater | place... | reverse complement strand
CGACCGCGACTTCGTCGACCGTCTGGCCACCTCGACCATCGCCATGAACGGGCGCGGCGACATCGTCGAAACCCCCGGCGGCTGGACCGACTTCATCCGCCAGAACCCCGGCTTCCTCCAGCCCGGCGCCAACCCGCGTCCGCAGGACAAGGAGGCCGCCGACCGCGCCGCCGCCAACCCCGCGCCCGCAACCGCCGCCCCCTCCAAAAAACCCGGCAAGCTGTCCTTCAAGGACGCCCACCGGCTGAAAGAGCTGGAAGCCCTGCTGGAAACCCTGCCCGGCCAAATCGCCAGGCAGGACGCCATCCTGGCCGACCAGTCCCTCTACACCCGCGACCCCAAGGCCTTCGACGCCGCCATGAAGGCCGCCGACAAGGCCCGCGCCGACCTCGAAGCCGCCGAACTGGAATGGCTCGAACTGGAAGAGAAGCGCGCGGCCCTCTAGCCGCCGTCAGCTCTCCTCTTCCTCCCTATTCATGGAGAGGGAGGCGACGCCGAGACAGTCCTCACGAATGTCCGCTAGGGGTGGTTAGCGGACATTGACTGCGATCCCTTGGCCCCTACCGTGCTAGCATGTGGCGAGCGATCTTTAGCGGCATGCTAATAACCGTCGCTGGATGCATTATGCCGCAGCCAGAGAGCAATCGGACCGTCGCTGCGTTTGACCGTTTTCCTCGCCTTCTGACAGGACTGAGTTCCTTGCGATCATTCGGCAAGTGGCCGAGGCGTACCTCGAAAGGCGCTAGGCCGAAAACAGGCTGCGAACCCCGACACGAAAAAGCTCGCCCTTCGAAAATAGCGAGCTGATCTTCGTGATCGACGCGACAGCCAGGCCGTCGGGTCCAGACGCCTTGGCCTCAGTTGCGGCCGGCGCCCTGCTGTCCCTGCGCAGCGACGGCGCTGTCCTCTGCGGCCTGACGCAGGCTTTCCCATTCGCTCCGACGCAGGCAGCGGCGGTCGCCCCGGCGCTGAAGACGGCTGTTCGTGCGCACTGTTTGCCTGCGGCAGACGACCGGGTCCGCCTCATCCGCCGCCGATTGGCTCTCCGGCGCCGCTTGTGCGGGGGCAGGGGCGGCGGACGTTGCGTCCTGCGCCATCGATGTGCCGGCGATCAGGGCGATGCCGGCGCCGATCAGCGCGACCTTGCTTAATTTCATAGAAAAATCCTCCTTTCTCGATCATGCATGACCGTTAACGGCGCGCAAGATTTGTCTGATACGACGAAGCCCGGCGGGCCGATCTAGCCCTCGATACGGACGCCCTCGCTTCTCAGCAGGGCGACCGCCAGCGCGGGATCGGGGCCCTCATCCTTTCAGTGGACAAGACAGCCCCTTGATCCGGGAGTGTGAATTCCACCCGTCCACAGCGATCCACAGGCTTACCCACAGGGCTGCGGCCGGTTGCCCACACCCCCCGAAACCGCTGACTTGCCAGAAACCCTCGTTCGTCAGACCCTCGTCAGGCCAAGGGACACGGCGGCGCGGAAAACCCCAGACCAGCAATGGCGACGGGGGTTTCAAGCGAACCGGCCCGGCTCTCTGACCCAGGGTTCCAAGCCTCTTCGGAGGATGCGGAAACACCGACGCAGGGCCACAGGCTCCCGATCTTTCAGCGCCTCGGCGCAGGGGTTGTGGAGAACCGGGCCAGGATCGAAGACGACGCGTCCCGACGACGCGCCCGACGCGACCAGGAGCCGCCAGGAGACCAGCCGCCGCCGCCGGGTCCGCCCGTCGGCGCCGCCGCGAAAATCAGTCTGGGCGCTTCGCGTTCACTCAGATCTTCGCTTCGGAAAACGGCCAGGCCCTGACCCAACCGGCCAGCTCCAACCCGGACTTGGCGAGGGGACGCGATCAGGGGACCGCCTTCGGGCGCCTCGGGGTCGCGTCCCCTCGCTCAATTGCGGTGTGCAGTGCGGCGCCGCCGACCTTTCCAAGTCCGCCGCCGCCCCCTAAACCATCCCTCAATGACCTTCGACCGACTCTCCCGCCGCAATCTGCTGCAGGGCGCCGCCGGCCTGACCGCCGTGAGCGCCCTGTCCGCCTGCGGCCGCGCCGAGGCGCCGGTCGACGAATCCGGCCGCGTGCGCCTGCGCCTCGCCGCCGGCGGGCCTGTCACCGCCGCCCACGGCGGCTTCTATCAGGCCATCGCCACCGGGGCCTATGAGCGGCGCGGCCTGAACGTCGAGATCCTGACGGGGGCCGCCGGGGCCGACGTGCCCGCCCTCCTGGCCGCCAGCGCCGTCGAACTGGCCGTCGGCGCCGACAGCTTCGCCCCCATGCGGCTGATCGCCGACCGCGCCCCGGTCAAGGCCGTCGCCGCCTTCCTGCAAAAGGACCCCGTGGTCCTGATGGCGCGCCCGGATCAGCCGCTGGAGACCCTGTCGGCGCTGCGCGACCGGCCCATCCTGATGAGCCCTGCCGACCAGGCCGGCTTCTGGAACTGGCTGAGGACCCGCTTCGACCTGACCGCCGATCAGGCCAGGCCAGGCACGCCCGAGGACAACCTCAAGGCCTTCCGCGACGATCCCAAGGCGGTGCTGATCGGGCGGCTGACGGCGGGCGATCCCGCCCTGATCGCGCGCGAAGCCGGGTTCACGCCCCGCGTCCTGATCCCCGCCGACGACGGCTACCCCTCCTATTCCAGCCTGATCCTGGCCCCCAACGCCTTCGCCCGCGACAACGCCAAGGCCCTGCGCGACTTCATCGCCGCCTCGGTCGAGGGCTGGCGCGACTATGTCCACGGCGACGGATCCAAGGGCGACGCCCTGATCCGCCGCGCCAATCCCGACCTGAACCAACGCCTGCTGAACGCCGTGCGCGACAGCCTGCGCACCGAGGCCGTGGTCGACGGCGGCGACGCGGCCCTCTACGGCCTGGGGACCATGACCGCCGAGCGCTGGCAGGCCTTCGCCGAACAGACCGAGGCCGCCTATCCCTCGCCGCCCGACTGGCGCGAGGCCTTCACCCCCCAGTACCTGCCCGGACGCGGCTGACCGAACGCGGCTGACCGCCTGTTAGCAGCGGATTAAGCCGTCATCGCCTAGTCTGCCCCCTTACCGCCGTCTCTTTGCAGGAGGCCGTCCGTGCGACGCCCGCCGATCACCGCCATCCTGACCGCCGGGGCCTGCGCCCTGGGCGTCGCCGCGCCCGCCGCGGCCCAGGAAAGCGCCGGTCAGCGCTACCTCGCCTGGCCCACCAAGACCGCCGCAGCCTCCGGCCCCGCCGCCCCCCCCGCCGCCTACGTCGCCAACCCGGCCGCCAACCCAGTCCCGGGCGCCCCCCGCCGCCGCGCGCCGATCATCCCGCATGGCGGCTTCGGCCGGATGCCCGACACGGCCCCGGCCCAGAACCTGACGCCCGCCAGCGCCTGGCTCGGCCCCAACGCCCCGACCTATCAGCCGGTCCCGCCGCCGCAACCCTACCCGACGCCGGCCCCGGCGCCGCCCCCGACGTCATGGTCGCGCGACCTGACGCCGCCCGCGCCCCTCCCTGCCTATGCCGCCGCGACGCCGACCCGCGCCGCGCCGCAACCGCAGCCTCAGCCTCAGCCTCAGCCGGTCTATGCGCCCGCGCCTCCGGTCGCGGCTCCAACTCCAGCCCCGGCCCCGGCCTATATCGCCCCGGCCTATGCCGCGCCCGCGCCGCAACCGCCCGTCGCCTACGCCCCGCCGCCGGTGACGGAAGCCGCCCCCATAGCGCCGCCGACAGCGCCCCCCGCCTATTCTGCGACGTCGCCCGCACCGACCCCGACGCCCGTCGCCGCCGCGCCGCAGCCCGCTCCCGTTACCGCTCCGGCGTCCGAGCCCGCGCCCGTCGCGCCCCCCGCGCCTGACGCCCCCGCCTTCGACCCCATGGCCCCGCGCCGCGACGCCCCGATCTTCCGCCTCCAGCGCGCCGCACCGAGCGAGCCGGTCGCCGCCCCCTCTGCGCCGTCGCCCGCCACGGCGGCCCCACAACCCCAGGCTCAGCCTCAGGCTCAATCTCAGGCCCAGCCGCAGCCGCTTCAGGCCGCGCCGCAAGAGGGCGCCCGCTACTACTCGGTGCACCGTCAGGCCGGTCGCCAGCCCGACGCCACGCCCCTGCCCCCGGCGGTCTATCTGGACGGCCTGCCGGTCGAGCTGACCACGCCCCCGGCCTCGACGGACCTGGCCGAGCCCCCGGCCCAGCCCGCCCTGATCCGCAATTCCAACGGCCGACTTCAGGCCGCCCCCGACACCGAAGTCCAAGACCAGCCATGAGCGACGGCGCCGCCCCTCCCCCAGTCTCCCTTTCGGAGTCTGGCTCCCTCTCGGAGTCCGACGCCGCCTCGCGTCTGCCCGACCTGATCGCCCTGGCGCAGGAGACCTCCAGCGAGAAGCGCCGCGCCCTGCTGCGCGAACTGACCGACCACTTCTTCGGCGACCCGGAACGCAGCGAGGCCGAGACCGCCCTCTACGGCTCGGTGCTCAGCGACCTGACCGACGCCATGGAGCTGGCCGTCCGCGCCGAACTGGCCGAGCGCTTCGCCGCCGCGCCCGATGCCCCGCGTCAATTGATCCGCCGCCTCGCCAACGACGAGGCCGAGGACGTGGCCCACCCCGTCCTGCGCGCCTCTCCGGTGCTGACCGAGGCCGACCTGATCCAGGTCATCCACTCGCGCGGTCAGGGCCATATGCGCGCCGTCAGTCAGCGGGCCTCCCTGTCCGAAGCGGTGTCCGACGCCATCATCGAGCGCGGCGACGACGAGACCCTGGGCGTCCTGCTGGGCAACGACGGCGCCCAGCTGTCGCGCGCCGCCTGCGAGACCGCCGTCGAACGCGCCCGCGTCAATCCGGCCCTGCACGCCCCGACCGTCGAGCGCGCCAGCCTGCCGCCCGACCTGCTGAACGAGATGTATTTTGAGGTCGAGGCCCGCCTGCGCCAGCGCATTCTGGAACAGAACGCCCGCATGGACCCGGCCCTGCTGGAAAGCGCCCTGGCCGCCGGGCGCACCCGCGTCGCCACCGACGACGGCGCCCTGCCGCCCGACTACGCCGAGAGTCTGGCCTACGTCCAGGAGCTCAGCGTGGCCGGACAGCTGACCCCGCCGGTCCTGGCCCGCTTCCTGCGCTCGGGCAGCCGGACCTCCTTCCTGATCGCCCTGTCGCAACTGGCCGACATCGACTTCCACACCGCCCGCCAGATCATCGACCGGCGCGAGCTCGACGCCCTGGCCGTGGTCTGCAAGGCCGCCGACCTGGATCGCGCCCTGTTCCTGACCTACGCCGTGGTCCTGCTGAACACGGACGGCGACGCCATGGGCAAGGCCCGCGCCTATGCCGGCATGTACAACGACCTGACCAACGAGGCCGCCCAGCGCACCCTGCGCTTCTGGCGCATGCGTAAGGCCATGCACGCGGCCTGAGCCCTTTTCCTCCCCATTTCATGGGGAGGGGGACCACGAAGTGGTGGAGGGGGCGACGCCGCCCTGACCTCATTAGCGCACAATAGGAACCGTCGCGCCGCCCCCTCCGTCACGTCCGCTACGCGTCCGCGCCACCTCCCCATGCAAATGGGGAGGAAAGCAGCGCCCCTCCGCGCTCAAGTAGCCCGAAGGCCGATGGTGCCCCTAGAATGCCAAAACGCCCGCCTTCCTTTCGGAAGACGGGCGCTGCATCCAGCCTGAAAAGGCGGGTCTTACTTCTTGGCGGCGCGGGGGGCGCGGGCAGGTTTGCGGCCGCCCTGGCCCAGGCCCATCTGCTTGGCCAGATCCGAACGGGCCTTGGCGTAGTTCGGGGCGACCATCGGATAGTCCTTGGCCAGGCCCCACTTCGCCCGGTATTCCTCGGGGCTCATATTGTATTTGGTGCGCAGGTGACGCTTCAGCGACTTGAACTTGCGGCCGTCTTCCAGGCAGATCAGGAAGTCAGGCGTGATCGACTTGCGCACCGGAACCGCCGGTTCCTTGGGCTCGGGCTCGACTTCGACCGGCGCCGACGACACGCCCGACAGAGCGGCGTGAATCTGAGCGATCAGACCAGGAACGGCGTCAGCCGACACGGTGTTGTTGCTCACATAGGCCGACACGATGTCCGCCGTCATTTCGAGCAGTTCGGGTTTTTCTTCCATGGGGGATCGCCTGTTTCAGGAGCCAAACGCATTCGACTGATCAGACCCGACCCGTCGGTGTTTGGTTTCATACGGATGTTCCGGGATGAACGCAATGCAAGCATAGATCATCATTGAAACGGTGAGTTTCTATACTGATCTAAAACGAGATCAGCCGCACAGCTTCATCGACCGAAGTTATCCGCAAGCGCCAGCATCGCCGCACGCTCGGGTGCGGAGTATTCGTCTATCCGCTCTTCGTCGCCCTCGCGGATCGCGCGAAGAAGGGCCGGCGTCAGCGCCGACGACAGAGACCAGTTCCAGTAACGCAGCACCGTCTGCGCCCGATCCACGGCCAACATTTCATATGTAATCTGCACCCGCTCCCAATCGGGATGGACGGCGCCGTCCGCATCGAGCTCAGGCCGGCGCATGGCCCGCCACAGGGTCTGCAGGTTCAGCCGCGACAGGCCGGTGGCCTTGCACAGGATGGCCATGGGCTCGCCGCCGGCGTCGCCCATGATCTTGGCCGCGGTCAACGGCTTGACGCCCGACAGATAGCCGATCTCGCCGACCAGCTCGCGGGTCATGCCCTGACCTGCGGCGGCGACCGCGTCCTCCAGGCCGTTGTAGGGGCTCTTGTCGATGGCGGCGCGATTGCGCTGGCGGCGCTCGATGAACTGCAGCGCCTTGCGCGTCACCGGATCAGACCAGCCCTCGGCGGCGGCCACGGCGAACAGGTCCTCGACGCTGTCCTGCAGGACCTCGCGCGATACGGCGAACCTTTGCAGCACGGCGCGGCGCTCCTCGGCTCCGCACCACCAGAACATGACATAGGCCCCCGACGGTCGCAGCTCGGGCCGTTTCAGCAGGGGCGCGCACAGGGCCGGGCTCTGGCGGCTCAGCGCCACCACGCCCTCGATGGCGACCTGCGCCAGACGCGCCGAAGCGTTCTTCAGCACCGCCTCGATGACGGCGTCCTCGCCAAAGCTCAGCAGGGTTTCAGTGACCACTTCCGACAGGCCGCGCCGCTCGGCGATCAACAGCCGATGCTCGATCCCGGCGTCGCGGGCGCAGCCGATCAGGTCCACGTCGGTCAGGGACGCGCACTGCTCGATCAGCGGACCCGCCACCGACGGCTCGTCGCGCAGCAGCAGCCGCGCCAGACTGTTGGGCAGTTCCGCCAGCGGGGCCAGCCGCACCGCCACCCGGCGCCGCTCCTCGACCGAGGCCAGCCGCAGCAGGTCCACCAGCAGGTCGCCCGTCACCGCTCGCTCGAAGGCGTTGATCCGACTGGCGGGCAGACAGACGACATCGGCCAGCCGCCGCAACAGGGTCTGGCGGACCTTCGACGCCGCTGGCGGGGCGTCGGCGTCGGAACTGACAGCCGGAATCGACATGACTTCTACCCTAGCGCGAGCCGGTTAACCGCGCGTGAGGGGCCAGAACTCTCCCTCCCCTTCATGGGGAGGGTGGCTGACGCGAAGCGGCAGACGGGTGGGGGCGGCAAGGCAAATCAAGCGCCGCGTCTCACATCGCCGCGCCCTCCCCACCCGGTCGCTGCGCGACCACCCTCCCCGAATGGGGAGGGAGAAGCTCAGGCCCTACAACCCCTCGAACAGGGCCGTGGACAGGTAGCGTTCGGCGAAGCTGGGGATGATGGCGACAATGGTCTTGCCCGCATGCTCATCCAACGCCGCCAGGCGGAAGGCGGCGACCAGGGCGGCGCCCGAGCTGATGCCGACCGGCAGGCCTTCGGTTCGGGCCGCCTTGCGCGCCATGTCGAAGGCCTCGTCGTTGGAGACCTGTTCGACCCCGTCGATCACGGCGCGGTCGACGATGGAGGGGACGAAGCCCGCCCCGATGCCCTGGATCTTGTGCGGGCCGGGCGCGCCGCCCGACAGGACGGGCGAGGCGGTCGGCTCGACCGCGATCATCTTCACCGAGGGCCGCTTCAGTTTCAGCGCGTGACCGACGCCGGTGATGGTGCCGCCGGTGCCGACGCCGGCGATGACGATATCCACCGCGCCGGCCGTATCGTTCCAGATTTCCTCAGCGGTCGAGACTTCATGGATGGCCGGGTTGGCCGGGTTCTCGAACTGCGAGGGGCTGACGGCGCCCGGGGTGCGGTCCAGGATTTCCTGCGCCATGCCGATCGCGCCCTTCATGCCTTTTTCGGCCGGGGTCAGCACCAGTTCGGCGCCCAGCAGGGCCAGCATCTTGCGGCGCTCGATCGACATGCTCTCCGGCATGACCAGGATCAGCTTGTAGCCCTTGGACGCCGCGACAAAAGCCAGGGCGATGCCGGTGTTGCCCGAGGTCGGCTCGACCAGGATCGAGCCCGGCCGGATCTTGCCCGCCTGCTCCAGCGCCTCGATCATGGCCACGCCGATCCGGTCCTTGACCGAGGCCAGCGGATTGAAGAACTCCAGCTTGGCCAGCACCGTCGCCTTGGGCGTCAGTTCCGCCGTCAGGTTGGGCAGCCTGACCAGGGGGGTGTCGCCGATGGTGTCGATGATGCTGTCATAGACCCGGCCCCGTCCGGCCTTCTTGTGGCGGCTGGCGTCGTAGGCGGTGTCGGACATGGGCGATCTCCGTGCAGCGGTTTCGTCTGGGTGACAGTCCTTATACGCGCGAGACCAGACTGCGCCGCACAGGAATTCTCTCAGGCGCTTTAGCGCCGCTATAAAGGCGCGGGCGCCTCATGACGCCAGCCCCCGCCGCGCCGGATCGAAGGGCAGGACCTCGCGGATCGAAATCAGCGTCTTGAACGCCCGCACCCGCGCGTCGTCGTTCAGCACCTCGCGGGTGAAGATCTCATAGGCCTCCATGGTCGGCGTGCGGACATAGAGGACGAAGTCGGTCTCGCCGGTCACGTACCAGGCGGCCTGGACCTCGGGCCGGGCCGTCAGGCTGTCGATCAGGGCGTCCAGCACCGCCGTCCCCTCGCGCTCCATCTCGACCAGGACGTGCATGGTCAGGGCGCGCTCCAGCCGCCCCTCGTCGATGACCGCCACGTCGGCGACGATCACCCCCTCGTCGCGCAGACGGCGTAGGCGGCGCGACACCGCCGATTCCGACAGGCCCACCCGATCCGCCAGCACCCGCGCGGGCTGCAGATTGTCGCGCCGAACCAGATCCAGCAGCCGGCGGTCGAAATCGTCGAGCGTGACGGTTTGCTGCATCATACTTCTCTAAAACGACGTTTTATTGCATTCTAGCAGCAGAATTCAGCGAGAAACACAGGCGGCTTTTCACTAGGTTCCCGGCCGATGTCCTCCCCGACCCTGCCCCTGAATTCGCCGCGCCTTTCGGCCGCCCTGCCCTATCTCGCCCTGGTCGGCGGGATGGTGTCGCTGGCGGTCGGCACCTCCTTCGCCAAGGGCCTGTTCCCCCTCGTCGGCGCCGAGGGCACGGCGGCCCTGCGGGTCGGCCTGTCCGCCCTGGTGCTCATCGCCATCTGGCGGCCGTGGCGCTTCGCCCTGACGAGGGCCGACGCCGGGCGGGTGGTGCTTTACGGCCTGGTGCTGGGCCTGATGAACCTCAGCTTTTACATGGCGCTGCGGACCATCCCCCTGGGCCTGGCCATCGCCATCGAGTTCAGCGGTCCCCTGGCCCTGGCCCTGATCCATTCGCGCAAGCTGGTGCATTTCGCCCTGGTCGGCCTGGCCGTCGCCGGACTGGCCATGCTGCTGCCGATCTGGAGCGGGGTCGAGGGGCTGGACCCGGTCGGCGTCGCCTACGCCGCCTTCGCCGGCCTGTGCTGGGCTCTCTACATCGTGTTCGGCAAGCGCCTGTCGCACATGCACGCGGGTCAGTCGGTGGCGCTGGGGATGAGCACCGCCGCCCTGGTCATCCTGCCCTTCGGCGTCTCGACGGCGGGCATGGCGCTGCTGGCGCCCTCGGTCCTGTTGCTGGGCCTCGGCGTCGCCCTGGTGTCCAGCGCCCTGCCCTATTCACTGGAGATGATCGCCCTGCGTCACATCCCCAAACGCACCTTCGGCGTCCTGCTCAGCGTCGAGCCGGCCATCGGCGCCATGGCGGGCATGGTGCTGCTGCACGAACAGCTCAGCCCTCTGCAGTGGCTGGCCATCGGCTGCATCGTCGCCGCCTCCATCGGCGCGGTCCTGACGGCGCCGAGAGGCCAGGCCCAGCCCCTGACCGAGCCCGGCGCGCCCGCCTGATCTTGGGCCGGCGCCGCAACAGCGTCAGAAACGACGCTGAAGGCTCAGACGGACGCTGCGCCCGATCGGGTCCTGCCAGTCCCGGCCATACCCGGGCGCGGGCGCCCCGTCGCCCAGACGCGCCTCGGGCCGCGCGTCGAACAGGTTGCTGACCTCCAGGCTCAGTTGCAGCCCGGCGCTGCGGCGGCGCGGCCCGCCTTCCTCGTCGGCGTTCGCGGCGCGAACCGAGGTCGACGTCATCTGGAAGCTGATCTTGAGGTCCACGGCGGTATAGGGCGCCGTGATCAAATCGGCCGGACCGTCCTGCCCGCCGAAGCGCCGGGTCCGATAGCCGTCCTGCCAGCGCGCCGAGGCATTGACGCCCCACCGGCCCCGCCGCGCGTCAAGCATCGCCCGCGCCTCCTGGCGCGAAACGCCCCCGCCGTCGCCCTTCAAGCGGTCCAGCTCAGGCAACCCCGCCGCCAAGGACAGGGTGTTGCTGAGCCTCAGGTTATAGTTGAGCGACACCCGCAAGACCGTCGCCTCATGGGCGGCGACGCCGGCGGGTCGCGGAAGGTTGAAGTTCAGACTGCTGGTCAGGCCTTCCGTCAGGGTCGAACTGAGGTTCAGCGGCCGAAAATCGATGCTGGTCAGACGCCCGTTCGCATCCCGCTGGAACCGATCAGGAAAGGCCGCCTCGACGTCCTCCGTCAGGTCCGGCAGGGCGCCGATCCCGTCGGTCGATTCCGTACGTTGGTATCCAAGGTTGGCCGCCAGGGACCAGCGGGTGAACGGCCCGAGCGAAGCGGTCACGGACAGGCGTTCCGAGCGGGGCGGACGCAGATCCGGGTTCCCGCCTCGGATCGGCACGATCTCCACCGCCTCTCCGGTCTGGAAGTCGAACACGACCACGGGCGTATCGAAATAGACCGGCTCGAATCTCTGCAAGTCCGGGACGCTGTCGCTGGAGGCTGCCCAAAGGCCGTTCAGACGCACGCCCTTTTTCGGCGTCCAGACAAGAGCGGCGTTCACCTCGTCTCCGTCACCGCCGCTGGACTGCCGGACACTGCCGCCCAGGGTCGCCTGAACGTCCCCCAGAACACGCCCCGTCCCCGTCTCTGCCGCCTTTGACAGCGGGATCGTCAGCGAACCGCGGGCCTCGCCGATCTGATAATTCGTCGTGGCGCGAACCTGATCCCGATCCAGGATCGAACGGGTCCCCGCCAGGCTTCCGCTCAGGTTCGCGACCACCGCGCCTGTCGGGAATTCCATCAAGATCCGGCCGGCCGAACCGTTGAAACCGATGGACTGGTTCTCGCTTCGGATGTTGGCGAAGCCCTTGTCTCGAGAGCGCGACGCCTGACCATTCATGTTCCCCTGCACTGACCAGCCGAGCGCCGTTCCGCTGAGCCCGGCCGAGGCTCCGAGGCTTTCCGACTGGCGCCGGCCCTCGACAATGTCGGCGCCCAGACGCGAGACGGGGCGGCTCTCTCTCGCCTGTCCGTTCAGACTGAAGACCCCGGCCCATTGACCCAGGGATCGCGTCAGATTGACGTTGGCCGAGACGGTCTCGGTGCGAGGGCGCAGCGTGATGGCCCCGGCCCCCGCGCCCTCCTCTTCATGACCACGGTCGCGCTCATCGGCTCGCAGGGCGCTGTCGCGCGAAACCCGGACGCCCGCCTGATGCGTGTTGTCGCCCGCGATGGCCGAACGACGCAGGTCGGCGGAAAGGGACGACGTTCCGCCCTGCGTCGGACGTGATCCGACCATGCGGCCGTCGTAGCTGGAAAAGCGTCTCTGCAGCACCAGGTTGACCACCCTCTGGCCGGGCGCGCCGCCGTACAGAGCCCCCGCCTGGGGCGGCAAGATCTCGGCCCGCACCAGGGCGTCTGGCGGGAAGCCGGAAAAGACGGCCGAATTCGCCACCCGCTTGCCGTTGACGATCACCATCGGCTCGTCGCCGACGCCGAGTGTTTCGCCGATCCGATCCAGGACCTCGCCGATGTCATAGGCGCCCAGGGCGTCGATCTCGGCGCCATTCAATTCGGTCTCGGGCGGCACCCGCGCCGCGCCGCGCCGGCCGCGCACCTCTACATCGTCGACGCGCACCGGATCATCGAGATTGGTCAGGGTCACCACCTGCTGCGGCGCCTCGGTCGGAACCGGACCATCGAGCGACGCCTCGCCAGGCCCCGCAGCGTCCAAGGTGGCGAGCAACAGCCACAACATTACTGTACCCCCGCCCTACTGTAACGCCCTCCTATCTACATCTACGTCAACTTATCCGACCCTCCAACACCGAACCTCACGTCAGGCGCGTCCGCTGAGCCTCCAGGATGGGCGGCGCCCCTGATCGCGGCGAAGCTGACGCCCCTTGCCGGGCATCCAGCCCGCTCCCCAGCCTCGACTCGATTGATGACGCATGCCCCTGAAGGGTAAATTTTGAAACCTTAGTTTTCCTGCGGCGCGATCTACGGGCATTCCCGTAGATCGGCTTCACCGCTCATTAACCACGATGAGGCATCCGTTAACGGTTAGAGGACTGCGGTCAGGATCGACCCGACGCAGGCCGAAGGGGCCGTCTTTTTGCGCAATCTCGTCGCCGCCGTCGAAGCGATCGACCCGCTGGTCGTCACCGGCAAGGTGGCGGGCGTCAGCGGCCTGCTGATCGAATCGCGCGGCGGCCTGTCGCGTCTGGCGGTCGGCGCCCGCGCCGAGATCCAGCGGCGCGGCCAGCCCCCTCTGCCCGCCGAGGTCGTCGGCTTCCGCGACGCCAAGGCCCTGCTGATGCCCTTCGGCCCGGTCGAGGGCGTGGCCCCCGGCGCCGAGATCAAGATCATCGACACCGCCGCCAGCGTGCGCCCGACCACCGCCTGGCTGGGCCGCATCATCGACGCCTTCGGCCTGCCCATCGACGGGCTGGGGCCGTTGCCGCAGGGCGCCGTCCCCTATCCCCTGCGCGCCTCGCCGCCGCCGGCCCATTCGCGCGGCCGGGTGGGCGAGCGGCTGGACCTGGGCGTGCGCTCGATGGACGTCTTCACCACCACCTGCCGGGGGCAGCGGCTGGGCATCTTCGCCGGTTCGGGCGTGGGCAAGTCGGTGCTGCTGTCCATGCTGGCCAAGCAGGCCACCTGCGACGTCGTGGTCGTCGGCCTGATCGGCGAGCGGGGCCGCGAGGTCCGCGAGTTCATCGAGGAGACCCTGGGCGAAGAGGGTCTGAAGCGCGCCATCGTCGTGGTCGCCACCTCGGACGAACCGGCGCTGAAACGGCGCCAGTCGGCCTATATGACCCTAGCCATCTCCGAATACCTGCGTGATCAGGGTCTGGAAGTCCTGTGCCTGATGGACAGCGTCACCCGCTTCGCCATGGCCCAGCGCGAGATCGGCCTGGCCGCGGGCGAGCCGCCGACGACCAAGGGCTATACCCCCACCGTCTTCACCGAACTGCCCAAGCTGCTGGAGCGCGCCGGCCCCGGTCCGATCCGCGCCGACGGCACCGAGGCCGGACCCATCACCGCCCTGTTCACCGTCCTGGTGGACGGCGGCGACCATGACGAGCCGATCGCCGACGCCGTGCGCGGTATTCTGGACGGCCACATCGTCATGGATCGCAAGATCGCCGAGCGCGGCCGTTTCCCCGCCATCGACGTGCTGAAGTCGGTCAGCCGCACCCTGCCCGGCTGTCAGACTCCGCCCGAGCGCGAGTTGAACCGCCGCGCCCGTCAGTGCCTGTCGGCCTATGCCAACATGGAAGAGCTGATCAAGATCGGCGCCTATCGCACCGGGGCCGACCCCATCGTCGACCGCGCCATCGCCCTGAACCCCGCACTCGAGACCTTCCTGGGCCAGGACAAGGACGACCACACCAGTCTGGACGAGAGCTTCGTGCGGCTGGAGGCCATCCTGAACCAGGGGATGGCAGGATGAGTGACGAGTGGTCAGTGACGAGTGGCGAGAAAGTCGATCAACCCGGCCCGCCTCATCGCTCGCCACTCGCCACTCGCCACTCGCCACTCGGCGAAGCCACGTCTTCTTAACCCCCTCAACCGCATCGTGACGCCATGACCGCCTGGGCCCAATCCTTGATCCGCATCTCCAACTATGAAGTCGAGACGCTGCAAAAGCGTCTGGCCGAGGTCGCGGCCCGCAAGGCCGAGGCCGAGATGCGCGTCGCCGTGCTGGACGCCGAGGTCGAGATCGAGCGCCAGAACGCCCGTGTGGACCCGTCGTCGGGCATGATGCTGCAGGCCTATCTCAAGGGCTGGGCGCTGAAGCGCGCCGACGCCGAAGGCGTGGTCGCCGCTGTCGCCGCCGAAGAGGAAGGCGCCCGCGACGCCCTGACCAGCGCCTTCGAGGAGTTGAAGAAGTTCGAGCACGTCGCCGAGGCCGCCCGCCTGAGCAAGCTGCTGGCCGCCGCCAAACGCGAAACCGCCGCCTTCGACGAAATGGGCCTACGCCGCCGTGCGGGGGGCTGATCGCCTTTCCTCCCCATTCCATGGGGAGGTGGCGCGGCGCGTCAGCGACGTGACGGAGGGGGCGACGCCGCCTCGTCCCGCTAGGGCACAGACATCAAACCGCCACGCCGCCCCCTCCACCGCTTCGCGGTCCCCCTCCCCACATGTGGGGAGGAAAGAAGCGTGATGATCGACCGCCGCACCCTGCTAGCCTCGACGCTCGCCCTGGCCGCCTGCGGCTCCGGCGAGGCCGCCGTCGTCCCCATCGAGCGGCCGGTCCCTTCGCTGAAATCCATCGCCCCCTTCCCCATCGGCGCCGCCTGCATGACCGGCCAGCTGTCGGACCGGGTCTGGTTCAACCTCGTCTCCGAACACTTTTCCCAGCTGACGGCGGATTGGGAGATGAAGATGGAGTACATTCTGCAGCGCGACGGTTCGTTCCGTTTCGACGCCCCCGACCGTATCGCCGCCTTCGCCCGCGACCAGAATCTGCGCCTGTTTGGCCATACCCTGATCTGGTACGCGCAGAGCCATCCGTGGTTCGAGGCCCTGACCGGCGACCGCGCCCGTTTCGCCGCCGAGTACGACCGCTATATCGCCACGGTCGCGGGCCGCTGGCGCGGTCAGGTGGTCGGCTGGGACGTGGTCAACGAGGCGGTGTCCGAGGACGGCCGGGGTCTGCGCGACTGCGTCTGGAGCCAGGGCCTCGGCGGGATCGACGCCTATATCCTCCGCGCCTTCGAGCAGGCGAAGCTGGCCGCGCCCGAGGCCGTGCTCTTCCTCAACGACTACAATCTCGAGAACAATCCGGTGAAGGGCGCCACCTATCTGCGTCTGGTCGAGCGGCTGCTGAAGGCCGGGGCGCCGATCACCGGCCTGGGCACCCAGAGCCACCTCGACATCGACATTCCCGCCGGTCAGATCACCGTCTTCATGCGCGAACTGGCCCAGTTCGGCCTGCCTATCCATGTCTCCGAACTGGACGCCTCGCTGCGCGACGACGGCCGCCTGCCCGACCTGCGCCCGCGCCGCCAGAGGATCGAGCGCCAGACCGCCCGCGTCGCCGAACTGGCCGAGGCCTTCATGGCCCTGCCCCGCGCCCAGCAGTTCGCCTTCACCACCTGGGGCGTGCGCGATATCGACAGCTGGCTGCGTCGCGGCGACAAGGATGACGGTCAGGACAGTCCTCTGCTGTTCGACGCAGAAGGCCGGGCCAATCCGATGTTCCATGCGGCGGCGAATGCCTTCTCCCCTTGAGGGAGAAGGTGGCTTGCGCAGCAGGACGGATGAGGGGTGTGAGCGCCGTCAGCCGATAGTGATGCAGCGCGCGCCACAGCGGATAGGGCGCCGCAGACACCCCTCATCCGAGCGCCTCCGGCGCCCACCTTCTCCCTCAAGGGGAGAAGGAAGAAACGCGCTTAAGCAGGCCGAAGGCCGTTAGCGCCCGACAAAGCAAAACGCCCGCCGGGAAACCGGCGGGCGTTTCAAGCTCGACCCTGAGTGGAGGCTCAGGCCCCCGATCAGGCGGCGACGCTGACGGCGCCTTCCGACGGGTCACGCAGGACATAGCCCCGGCCCCAGACGGTTTCGATGTAGTGCTTGCCGTTCGCCGCCGTCGCCAGCTTCTTGCGCAGCTTGCAGATGAAGACGTCGATGATCTTCAGTTCCGGCTCGTCCATGCCGCCATAGAGGTGGTTCAGGAACATTTCCTTGGTCAGGGTCGTGCCCTTGCGCAGCGAGAGCAGCTCCAGCATCTGATATTCCTTGCCGGTCAGATGCACGCGGTGACCGTCCACCTCGACCGTCTTGGCGTCCAGGTTCACGGCGATCTCGCCGGTGTGGATGATGGCCTGGGCGTGGCCCTTGGAGCGACGGACCACGGCGTGGGTGCGCGCGATCAGCTCGTCCTTGTGGAAGGGCTTGGTCAGATAGTCGTCGGCGCCGCCGCCGAAGGTCTTGACCTTGGTTTCAATCTCGTGGCTGCCCGAGAGGATCATGACCGGCGTATTGATCTTGCCGACGCGCAGCTGACGCAGAACCTCAAGGCCGCTCATGTCGGGCAGGTTCAGGTCCAGCAGAATGAGGTCGTAGTCATAGATCTTGCCCAGATCGATGCCTTCTTCACCCAGGTCGGTCGTATAGACGTTAAAGCCTTCCGACTTGAGCATCAGTTCGATGCTCTGGGCGGTGGCGTGATCGTCTTCAATCAACAGGACGCGCATTCATGCCCCTCCAGGCAAAGCTTGGCTGCAGCCGCCGAGAAGACGACGACCGGGTAACCTTGTTCCAACGTTAACGGGTCAAAACCTTAAGAAGGGTTAACGGGTCCCGATATGGAACGCTTAGGCTGATTTGCGAATCGCCGTCGAGAGTCCCGAGTCAAGGATTCGTTAATTTATTAACCATGTCGCGCGTCTTGCCCCCTTGACGTTCGCAACATCCCCGACCGCGCGTCCAATCGTCCACAGCCGATCCCGCGCCCGGCAAGGCGAAGCGACCGATTTTGACGTGAACTAGGACAACATTCCTAGCCCACCCCTCGACGCAGCACATGATGGGGCCGCAGAAAAAATACGTTCGGGAGCAACTGACGACATGGAATCCTATCGGGTCGAGCCCTATCGCGTGCCGGTGACGGAGGGCGACCGCATCCGCGCCGACGCGGCCCTGCATCTGGCGGCCTACGCCTTCGGGGTCCCGGCGACCGAAATGCTGCGGCGCGAGCGCACCCGCCCGCGCGCCTGTCGCGCCCGCTGGTCGGCCATGTACCTGGCCCATGTCTCCTACGGCTGGCCGCTGGAACGGGTGGGCCACGCCTTCGGCCTGAACCGCGCCACCGCCTCGACCGCCTGTCGCTGGGCCGAGGACGCGCGCGACCACGACAAGTACGACGCCGTCATGGACGGGCTGGAGACCTGCCTGCGCGCGGTGATGGAGCTGCCCGCCGTCGATCTGGTCCTGGCCCTGGGAGGCGACCGATGAGCCTGCCGCAGAAACGAATCGTGGAACGCGCCCGCGCCCTGCTGGACCGGCCCGGCGCCTGGCTGGACCAGTCGGGCGCCGCCTATCCCCTGCGCCTCGGCGGCGACCGGCGCGGGCGGGTGGTGCTGACCCTGGACGAGGCGACGTTCCGCGCCCTGGTCGAGCGCCCCGGCCTGCGTCGTCGCGACGGCGGCGGCTGGCAGGCGCGCGCCAGACCTGTGACCAACACCTCGCTTTCACCCGGCTTGGCGCCCGGCTCGCCGGCGGGCCGTCCCGGCCTGATCGAGGGCGAACGCCCCTTCATGGAGCTCGACGGCCGCCTGACCACCCGCCGCGCCAATCTGGGCGAGAGCCCCGTCGCCTGGCTGGCCCGGCGCAAGGACGCCTCGGGCCGCCCCTGGCTGAGCCCCGCCGAGGTCGCGGCGGGCGAACGCCTGCGGCATGAGGCCGAAATCGCCCTCAGCGGCCCGTCGCTGACCATGCGCTGGGACGCCCTGCCCCGCGCCGGGGGCGGCAGTTCGGCCCGCGTCGAGCCCAGCGACCGCGCCCTGTCCGCCGCCGCCCGCGTCGAGGCGGCGCTGAGCGCCTGCGGCCCGCGCCTGCGCAGCCTGGTCGAGCGCGTCTGCATCCACGGCACGTCGCTTCAGCTGGCCGAGGAAACCCTGTTCCTGCGCCGCCGTCAGGGCAAGACGGTGCTGAAACAGGGACTGCAGGCCCTGGCCGAACACTATGGCCTCGGCTGACGAAAAAGCCCGCCCCAGCGTAACCGGGGCGGGCGAAGTCGAGGGATCACACGATCCGCTGACGCGCCCCGCAGGTCAGACGCGTCGAGCCGGTGCGATCAGGGCGTTTCCAAACCTTGACCGCACAACCACAAAGCACATCAATAAACATGAATGTCAATACAATGATCTGCGCCCGCGCGGTCGACGACAAGCCCGACAGCAGACGTTTTAAATATCCGCTCAGGGGGGGGGAAGCGGACATTGCTCCGCGCAGTGTGGCCTACGACCAAGGATCGATCTGGAGCCGTTCCCCCAGTCGCTCGATTACAGTCCCGATATCTCTCTCGGCTTGATCTAGTCGACCAAGGAAGCCCGATCGCCCGACCTTGAGGTTCGCGTAGACATCGCCGGTATCAAGATCGCCCTGCTGAAAGTGCAGTTCTTGGCCCATACGCCCGGCCCTGAAGAACCAACCCTGATCACAGTCGAAGAACTCCTCGCCTCCTGAATCCGTAGTCCGCGCCCAGTCGAAGAGAGAAGATGCCTCGGCGACCCGGTCCCACCAAGGGAATCCTATCTGCTGGTCAAGCGCCTCGCTCACGAACTCCAAGCGGAGCCAGTAGCCCACAGCGTAGGCATCTGGCTTCCTGCCAGTGCGGTCGATCATCTCCAAATAATAGGCGGCGAGTTTCGACTCTTGGTCGATCACCTCACGAGCGGAGGGGCGCAGAGGATCGCGCGCTGCCAACTCAGGGACGGCAATCGGCGGATTGTAGACGTCGCTTTGAAGCTGCTCGACGCTATTTGGATCGCCAACGTACACAGTTCGGCTCAGCACAAAGCTGAACTCGGGAGTCAGGTCTTCAGCGGGGAGAGACCGCTCAACCCACGTTTCATCGTTCAGAACCGTATTGATGTCGGCCATTTCTCCCCCTGCGAGCTAATCTAGCGGCTGCGCTGTAGCTGTCCATGGGAGCTGAGGGGATGAAGGAATACCGCAAAGCGGACTTTCCCAAGGTCCGCGATGGGTCGTGAACCGAAGTTCGCTTAACGGTGGAAAGCGGACGTCGCCGTTCATATGGTGCAGCTATGAAGCTACATCCTGAAGTTCAGGCCCTTTCGGCGGCGCTCCATGAATTGGAGGCGTATCTTCGTATTCATGACGGACCTCATTGGGCCAGTCAGGTCGCACGTTGCGCGACATGCATCGATGAGTCCGACCATTACGGCGTTCAACGGTTTTTAGAATTGTTTGGAGGGGCGGGCTCTCTGAATGACCTGGTCCTACACCGCCATGGCACATGGCTAGTCGCCGAGAACGATCACCTTCAAACCTTGATCGGGCGTGCTTACACTCTGGCAGATAGCCTGCGCCACGCTGGGGCCTAACGTCCGCTACGGGGCGGTTTGCGAAATAGGCGGCGGATCGACCTAGATCGCGCCCATGGCCAGGAAGGCGCGGCCGGCGGCGAAGTCGCCGGCTTCGAAGCGGGCCTCGGCGACGCTGTCGTCCCGGAACAGGAACTGGATGACGAAGCTCTCGCGCGGGTCCAGCTGGGCCAGGGCGTCGGCGGCTTCGGTCGAGAAGGTCCAGACCTCGCCCTGACGCGCGCCTGCGGGCAGCAGGCCCGGATCGGCGGCATGGGCGGCGGCGGCGAAGAAGACCCGTCGCACGGATTCCGGCGGCAGGCCCCCGCCGGTCAGCCAGACGCGCGGCGCCTGTTCGCGGTCGCGCATGACCAGCCGCGCGGCATAGGGCCGGGGTCGCCCCACGAAGGACACCACCGCCGCCGGCGTCGTGGCCGTCGGCCCGGTTCCGGCCAGGCCGAAGCGCACCGGCGAGCCGCCGGTCGCGCTGTCCTGCACCAGGCGCCAGCCGATCGTCTGACCTTGATAGCGGTCGCCGCGCCAGGCGGCGCGGTCGCCGGGGAAGCTCATCCGCGCCGCCCGCGACCAGCCGGCGAAGCCCGCCTGCACCCGCGCCCGGACCCGGCTCAGGTCGCGGTCGTCGCAGGCCGTGCGCGACGCCTTGGACCGGGCCCGCGCCGCCGCCGCCGTCAGATCCGCCGCCGGGGTTCCCGCCCGCAGGGCCGCATTGCGCGCCTGCAAGGCGGCGGCGTCCAGGGCGGCGATCAGTTGGGGCTCGAACAGGTCGCACTTCTGATGCGCGGCCAGCATGAAGGCGCGATCATAGAAGGCGTCGGTCACAGCCGCGCCGACCGGCGACGCCAGCGCCATGGCTGCGAGCGTCGCGGCCAGCATTCTGCTGGCGGAACGGGGGGAAAGGCCTATCCTCATGGGCTCGACCCTAGGGCCGCAAGGTTCCGGTCTCGTGTCCAATCAGGGTTAGCGAATTGCTTCTTTCCACCGATGTCTGGGCCGGCGCCCTGATCCGCCGCGCCGAACTGGAAGGCGCCTACGCCACCGTGGTCAAGAAGGGAGATGCACGCGGCGGGGCCGTGATCGTCAAGGCCTACAACACGTCCGACCGCACGGCGCGCCTGTTCGCCGAAGCCACCGGCGTCGACGGCGAACCCCTGTGGATCCAGCCCGTCGTCAGCGACAGCGAGAGCGAACTGGACGCCTATATCGAGCGCCAGCGCCGCTATGATCCCGACCTCTGGGTGGTCGAGATCGAGGATCGCCAGGGCCGGCATTTCCTGACGGAGAAGGTGCAGGAGGGGTAGGCGCCGCTTTCTCCCTCCCCTTCATGGGGAGGGTGGTCGCGCAGCGACCGGGTGGGGAGGGCGTGGCGATAGAGGGGCGTCGCGCTCGATTTGCCTTGCCGCCCCCACCCGTCTTCGCCTTCGGCTCAGCCACCCTCCCCCAAGTGGGAGGGAGAAAGACGCTGGCCTCAAGTAGCGTGCAGCCCGGCAGCCCCCCTCATCATCCCTAACCGCACGTTCACCGCGTTCGTGAACGGGACCGCAAGCGAGTCGCCGGTAAGCCTGTCTCCTCGGGCCAGAACGGCCTTGCGTAGTGGTGGACGGCCCATGCTGTTTCTCTTGAACGACGTCGTGTTCGATCTGGACGAGGCCTGCCCGGCCCCGAGCCATGACGTGCGGCGCTTCGAGAAGCTGGACTTCGACTATGTGCTGGAAATGGGCTGCGACCTGTTCGCCGAAGACCCCCTGCTGCACCGGAACGATCCGGCCCGCGCCCGGCGTCTGGCCTGGCTGATCGCGCACAAGACCGAGGGCGTCAACGCCGCCCTGTTCGCCGCGCCCGACGCCGGATGCGCGCCCGAACTGGTCGAGCCGCGCTTCTGCGCCCTGCCCGAGATGATCATGCGCCAGCTGCAATCGCGCGCCGCCCACGGCCGCCTCAGCGCCGTCGCCGCCGACAAGGCGGTCTGGGGACGTCTGGCGGCCTGACGCCGCCGCCGTCCGCGCGGCTAGATCAGACTGAACAGCAGATGCACCGTCGTCGCCCCCAGGCAGATGACGCCGAACCCCGCCGCGAGGCAGAGGGCCGGATGGATTTCACGCTGATTGCGGACGGGCGGGACCTTGCCCGGATGCACCAAAGCCATGTCGTTTCCTTTCCCTTGCGGCGTCGATCTCATGGACCGGCGTCTCACAGAAACGAGCATGCCCCTAAAAGCCCCGCTTCGCGAAGGGTCTTTCACGGCATCGTGACAATCGACTTTTGAGCCCGCCCGCGCTACCTGCCGCCCCATGTCGAAACTCACGCTCGCCGAAGAGGCCGGTCGCCGCCGGACCTTCGCCATCATCGCTCACCCGGATGCGGGCAAGACGACCCTGACCGAGCATATCCTGCTGGCCGGCGGGGCCATTCGCGCGGCGGGCGCCGTGCGGGCGCGCGGCGAGAACCGGCGCACCCAGTCCGACTGGATGAAGATCGAGAAAGAGCGCGGCATCTCGGTCTCGGCCTCGGTCATGACGTTCGAGCACACCACGTCCGACGGCGTGGCCAAGATGTTCAACCTGCTGGACACGCCGGGCCACGAAGACTTCTCCGAAGACACCTATCGCACCCTGACCGCCGCCGACTGCGCCATCATGGTGCTGGACGCCGCCAAGGGCATCGAGCCGCAGACGCTGAAGCTGTTCGAGGTGTGTCGTCTTCGGGACATCCCGATCATCACCTTCATCAACAAGCTGGACCGCGAAGCCCAGGACCCGATGGCCCTGCTGGACGAGATCGCGTCACGCCTTCAGCTGGACCCCGCCCCGATCTGGTGGCCCGCCGAGAGCGGCAACCGTCTGCGCGGCATGGTCGAAATGGGCACCGGCAAGTTCCAGCCCTATGCGAAGAAGCCTGCCGGCTCGAAAGAAGACGTCCCCCACCCCGCAGCCCTACCCCTGGCCGAGGCCGCCCAGTACTTCGAGGCCGGCGAGCACGAGGCCCTGATGGAGACCCAGGAGCTGATCGAGGCCGGCTATCCGACCTTCAACCGCCAGTCCTTCCTGGAAGGCCATATGACGCCCGTGCTGTGGGGCTCGGCGCTGCGCCACTTCGGCATCGACGAACTGCTGGCGGCCATCGGCGAATGGGCCCCGCCGCCCAAGGTCATGCCGGCCCGCAAGGAAGCCCCGCCCGAGACCCGCAACGCC
>Ga0265296_1001821_pt1 | contig 22976 bp, 24 predicted proteins | sample MunlanPumphouse1_FD_189073 | JGI IMG/M metagenome (GOLD analysis project Ga0265296, IMG submission 189073) | Groundwater microbial communities from a municipal landfill in Southern Ontario, Canada - Pumphouse #1 | ecosystem: Environmental > Aquatic > Deep subsurface > Groundwater | place... | reverse complement strand
AAAAGATAGCATAGGGAGTGGCTATAAAAAACTAGCCTTTTCAACCCTATAGCACTCCTATATACGCCTCCAGCGAAAATACCAGACTTCGTGGCCCAGCCGGCGCGCCTTGGCTTCATAACGCGTTTCGGGCCAGCCGCCCGGCCGGTTCTGGAAATCCTGTGCGTCCTCTGCCAGCCATTCGAACTGGTGGCGGTGGCGGCGCATGACCATCAGCGCGTGCCCGAGATAGATCGGGTGGTCGGTGCCGAAGCGGAACTCGCCGCCGGGTTTCAGCTTGGCCGCGATCAGGTCGAGCGGGCCGTCGTTCATCATCCGCCGTTTGGCATGGCGCGCCTTGGGCCAGGGGTCGGGGTGGAGCAGATAGGCAAAGCTCAGCGCCCCGTCGGGAATGCGCTGTAACACTTCCAGCGCGTCGCCATGGTGGATGCGGACATTGCCCAGCGGGAGTTTTGCACCATGATCCCCCGCAACATGAACCAGCGCCTGCGCGACCCCGTTGATGAAGGGTTCGGCGCCGATAAAGCCATGATCGGGCAGCATATCGGCGCGCGCCGCCATATGCTCGCCGCCGCCAAAACCAATTTCAAAATGCAACTGACATGCGGATCCGAACACACGCTGCGCGGAAACTTCGCCAACATCCGGCACCGCAATCTGCGGCAGCAGCGTGTCGATCAAATCCTGTTGTCCCGCGCGCAGGGGCTTGCCCTTCGAACGGCCATAGAGGCGGTTGATCGTCGTCGGATCGCCGGGTTTGTGCGCAGTCATGCCGCGCGCGTTAGCGCCGCGACCCCGCGGCCGCAAGACAGGCCGCGGTTAAAGCGCGTCGCTGGTGATGCTGATCGTCTTTTTCTTGCCCCAAGTCGGAACCGCCGTGACGCGGCGGTTGGCGGCGACAATCTCCATCACCCGCTGGGGAGAGGGCAGCCGATCCTGCGCGGCAAATCCGATATTCTGTGTTGCAGTTATCGCAGTGATGGAGAAACGCGATTCCGCCGGTTTGTCCTTTTCGGTCATCGCGATCACCTTTGCACCCGGGTCGGGTCCGACCCAGATTCCATTGCCATTGTCGCCAACCGCCAGCAGGTAATTTTCGCTATCGGCGTTTTGACGATAGATTCTGGTATTGCCGCCAAGATCCGGATCACGACACCAGCGCACCGCGGCGAGCGCCGCCACCGTCGCGGGCGTCTGTTTGGTTTTGCTTCGCGCCGCAGCCATGCTCAAAAGACCGGACATCATATCCGCACCGCCATTTTTCGGAGCGTCCTTCGCCGCGACGGGAAAGCTGAGCGGAGCGGGGCAATCGTTGATTGGAACGGCTTCAGGCGCGACAGGAATTTTCCGCGGCCATTGGATTTGCGCCAACGCGGTGTCCATCCACTGCGAAAGGTCGTCCGGCGAGCGCGTCTGCGACGAGGCGCGCAGCTTGACGTACCAGTCCCCGACCTCAAGCATCGCTACACCCGTGCTGCGATAAGCGCCACTTTTTGGTTCATAGACGGCCTTCAACCCGGCTGCGGTCGTTTGGCCCGGCGGGATAAAGGCTTCGGGAGCGATGGCGATCGCCGGGCGACCAAAAGTATCGCGGTTCTCGATCCCCCATTGCGCCTGCCCGAACCACACCGGCACCGCGCCGTTGGTTTTGCGGAACACATAAAATGACAAGGATTCGACGGCGTCGCCCACGACGTAGGACAGGCCGACGTCGAGATCGTCGGCGGCATAAGCCATACCACGCTCACGCGCCGCACCGCCCAGCGTCGCTGGAACGGCGATGCCGCTATGCTTGTGCTTCCACGACTTGCCGTCCTTGAGGGGAAGGGGTTGTTGCGCCGCTGCTGGCGAGCTCGCGATGGCCATAGCGACCAAGGCGGCCAAAAGGATTTTCAACCAATGACTTGGCATGCGCAACCTCCTCGATCCGACGCGATTGCTGTCAGATCGGGGAGGTGATGGCAAGGGCTGTGGCGCGGTTTCAGACGGCCAGCGCTGCCTTCAGCTTGTCGGTCAGGTCGGTGCGCTCCCACGGGAAGGCGTCGCCGGTCGCGGTGCGGCCGAAATGACCATAGGCCGCAGTCTGCTTGTAGATCGGCTTGTTGAGGCCCAGGTGGGTGCGGATACCCTTGGGCGTCAGGCGCACGAGCTGCGGGATCGCGGCTTCGATGCGGCTTTCCTCGACGGTGCCGGTGCCGTGCAGGTCGACATAGATCGACAGCGGCTCGGCAACTCCGATCGCATAGCTCAGCTGGATCGTGCAGCGGCGCGCGAGGCCCGCCGCGACGATGTTCTTGGCGAGATAGCGGGTCACATACGCGGCCGAACGATCGACCTTGGTCGGATCCTTGCCGCTGAACGCGCCGCCGCCGTGCGGTGCTGCGCCGCCATAAGTGTCGACGATGATCTTGCGGCCGGTCAGCCCCGCGTCGCCGTCGGGACCACCGATCTCGAAACAGCCGGTCGGGTTGATGTGATAGACGGTGTTCGCGGTCAGCAGCTCGGCGGGCAGCACGTCGGCGATCACGCCGAGGACGTACTTGCGCAGTTCCTGATACTTAGCCTCGTCGCCGTCGCCGTTGTGGAAGAAATAGCCCGGCGCATGCTGGGTCGACACGACGATCGCGGTCGCTTCGACCGGGCGCTCGTTGGCGTAGCGCAGCGTGACCTGGCTCTTGGCATCGGGCTCAAGGAACGGCGCGGTTCCGGCCTTGCGGTCGGCGGCCATGCGCTCGAGGATCTTGTGGCTGTAATCGAGCGTCGCGGGCATCAGATCGGGGGTCTCATCCGATGCGTAACCGAACATGATGCCTTGGTCGCCCGCGCCCTCATCCTTGTTTTCTCCGGCATCGACGCCCTGCGCGATATGCGCCGACTGCGGGTGCAGATTGTTTTCAAAACGGAAGGTCTGCCAGTGAAAACCCGACTGTTCATAGCCGATTTCGCGGACGGTCGCGCGCACCGCGGCCTCGACTTCCTCGGGCACGCCGGGCGCCCAATTGCCGTCCTCGTCCATGATCCCCTTGCCGCGAATTTCGCCTGCCAACACCACAAGCTGCGTCGTGGTCAGCGTTTCGCAGGCGACGCGCGCTTCGGGATCCTTCGACAGGAACAGGTCGACGATCGAATCGCTGATCTGGTCGGCAACCTTGTCGGGATGTCCTTCGGACACGCTTTCGGAGGTGAAGAGGAAGCTGTTGCGCATGGGAGACCTTTTTGGAACTGATATAAAGGAAGCTTTATGTGGCGCTGCTGTTAGCGTCCGCGGCGGCGAAAGGCAATGGCCGCGGAGAGCAGCAGCAGTGCAAATCCGACCGGCAGGATGTTGCCGTAACGCGCGAACAGCGTGGGCGCGTGCGCGGGTGGCAGAACGGTGTCGATCCGTCCCGCCGCGTGCATCGGCAGCGATTCGCGGATACGGCCATCGGCATCGATCACCGCGCTGATCCCGGTCGGCGTTGCGCGCACGACGGGCAGCCCTTCCTCGATCGCGCGCAGCCGCGCCTGCGCCAGATGTTGCGGCGGACCCCATGCTCCGAACCACGCGTCGTTCGACGGGTTAAAGATGAAATCGGGACGGTGGTCGCGGTCGACGACCTGCCCCGAAAAGATGATCTCGTAACAGATTTGCAGTCCCGCGCGGCCGAAGGCGCCAAGGTCGAGGGTGCGCGCGCCGGGGCCGGGCCAGAAATCGATGTCGCCCGGCGCGAGGCGCGACAGGCCGATTGCCGACAGGATTGGGCGCAGCGGCAGATATTCGCCATAAGGCACCAGATGCGCCTTGTCGTAGCGCGGGCCGAGGGTGCCGTCGGCATGGACCGTCATCACCGCATTGCGCGCGCCGACGACGTCGCCGGTCTTGTCGAGTTCGAGTTTCAAAGCGCCGAGCAGCATCAGGTCGCCGGGGTTCATCAGCGCAGTCAACCGCGCGCGCGCCGCGGCGGGCGAGCGGTCGTAATAGACCGCCGGATAACCCCATTCGAGATAATCGGGCACCGCCGCCTCGGGCCACAGGATCAGGCGCGGCGCGTCGTCGTTCGGCGCGGTCAGCCGCGCGAGCTTGGCGAAATTGGCATCGGCCTTGGCGCCGACCCATTTGTCCTGCTGCCCGACATTGGGCTGGACGACGGTGATGGGGATGCGCGGCATTCCCTTGGTCCGGACGGCAGTGTCTGCACCGCTGCTCGCTTGCATCAGAAATGCCGCGCCCCAGAAAAGGACGAGGCTTCCGAGCAGCGTCGCTGCAGCGACGCGGCGGTGAAACCACGCCAATATCAGGACGGCGGCGAGCAGGAAGATGATCCCGCTCATGCCATAGGTTCCGACCCAGCGCGCAGGTGCCGCGACATGAGGAACGGCGATCACGCCGAGAGGATTCCATGCGAAACCGGTGAAAACCCAGCTGCGGAGCCATTCGGTGAGCGTCCAGAGACCGGCGAAAGCCAGAAGATAAGACGGGGCCGCGAAATGCGTGCCAGCGTTTGGCTTTATCGCCCATGCTCCCCAAGCCGCCAGCGCCGGATAAACCGCCAGATACAGCGCCAGCAACACCACCGCGATCCACCCCAGCCACGCGGGCATCGCCGCCTGATAGGTGAACGCGGTCGCGATCCAGTTCAACCCGACGATGAAGTGCCCGACCCCGAACGCCCAGCCGATCCCGAACGTCCGCCAGCCCCTGGGGCTGCGCGCCACGAGCGCCATCCAGCCCGCGAGCGCGAGCAGGGACAGCGGCCACAGATTTAGAGGTGCAAATCCCGTCGCCGAAACGGCGCCGAGCGTGAGGGCAATCAGCTTGGGCCAGCGGTCGGCGAAAGCGGCGATGCGGGGGGATAGCGCGGTCACGCGCGCTGCTTTAGCCGCGCGCCGCGATGCTCACTAGAGCATATATTTCATCTTGATCGCCTGATGCGTGTCGCCGGACACCGCAAAACTTGCCGATTTGAACTTCGGCGCCCCCATGCCGATCGCGGGATTACGCGAAAAGCCGAAGCCTTCCTTGGGCATGAACAGCGCCATATCCATCTTGTTGTTGCTGTTTTCGTCGTGGACGACGGCGATCGCATAGGTGCCGTCGGCGGGGGCCGCGACCTTGAAATGACCCGCGTTCGCGGCCTTTACCGCCAGCCGCACCGACGCCTTGTCCTTGCTGCAATCGGGGAAAGCCTTGGGATTGGCGGTCAGGCAGACGAGTATCTGTCCCTTCGTGCTGCGCAATCCGGTGACGCTGACGTCAACCGTCGGCGGCGGCGCGCTCGCGGCGGCGGTGAGCAGCGGCAAAATCGCCAAGCCCAATATCGGTGCCGCAAATCTTGTCCCAGAAACGGAAATAAAGGCCATAATTCCCCCGGTAAGCGGCATGATGCTGCTCGTGATGCGTTGCGGTTATCAGCCACCGCCCGACTGGTCCATGAACAAGCGTGCGCGGGAACATTTCCCACCCCATATGATTTCCGACCCCCATGACCGTCATGATCGTCAGCACCAGCCCCAGCACCGCGACATGGATCGGGATCAGGAACACCAGCGCGGGGATGACGACCGCGCCGGTGATCGCCTCGATCGGATGAAAACTCATCGCCGCCCACGCGGTCGGCGGCCGGCTGGCGTGATGCACCGCATGCGCGATCCGGAACGGCCGCGGCCGGTGCATCCAGCGGTGGGTCCAGTAAAACCAGGTGTCGTGGGCGAGCAGATAGGCGAACAGGCTGACCGGCAGATACCAGAGCGGCCAGGCATCGACGTCGGTGTAGATGCGCGTCCAGCCGTGCGTCTGCCACCCCCACGCGACCACGCCCGCGGGAATCCCGTAAATCGCGGCGCTGGCCAGGCTCCAGCCGATCTCGCGCCGCATCTGCGGCTCTAGCCCACGATAAAGACCGGGGTGCTTGAGCCGCGTTGCTAAGGCGAAACCGCCGCTACTGATCAGATAACGGACCCCGACGATCAGCGTCATCGCCAGCGCAGAGAAAATGATCGCGGTCATGCCTCCGCCCTAGCCGCCCGCGCGCGCGGCGGCTAGGGCGGAGGCATGACCGCGGCCGAACCCGATTATTGCGACATTGCCATCGTCGGCGGCGGGCTGGCGGGCGGGCTCGCGGCGCTGGCGCTCGCGGCGAAGCGGCCCGTGCTCGATGTCCGGCTGATCGAACCCGACGCGATCGGCGGCAACCACATCTGGTCTTTTTTCGACAGCGACATTGCGAAACGCGATCGCTGGCTCGTGACGCCGCTCGTCCGTTACCATTGGGACAGCTATGATGTCGCCTTTCCCGCGCGTGAACGCCGGGTGCGGATGGGGTATAAGAGCATCACCGGCGAAGCGCTCGCCGAAGCCGTCGCCGCAGCGCTGCCCGCGGGCCGGATCATCGCCGACAAGGCGAAGCATGTCGCGCCCGATCATGTGCTGCTGGCGCGCGGCGGGCGGCTGTCGGCAAAGCATGTCATCGATGCGCGCGGCACCGGCAAAACGTCGATGCTCGATTGCGGCTGGCAGAAATTCGTCGGGCAGGCGCTGACCGTCGAGGGCGGGCATGGCATCGACCGCCCGCTGGTGATGGATGCCACGGTCGAGCAGCTCGACGGCTATCGCTTCGTCTATCTGCTGCCCTTCGACGCCGAAACGGTGTTTGTCGAGGATACCTATTACAGCGACAGCGCCGACTTGGATGTCGCGGCCATACGCGACCGGATCGCAATTTATGCCGCGCGGCGGCAGTGGAATGTCACCGCCGTCACGCGCGAGGAAACCGGCGTGCTGCCCGTCGTCGTGGCGGGCGATTTCGACCGGCTGTGGCCCGAGATTGACCGCACCGCGCGCATCGGGGTGCGCGCCGGGGTGTTTCACGCGATGACCGGCTATTCGCTGCCAGATGCCGTGCGCACCGCGGCGGCGTTGCCTGCGCTGATTGATCGCGGTAATCTTGGCGTGCGGCTGCGCGCGCGTGCCGCGGCGTCATGGCGCCACCAGCGCTTCTATCGGATGCTCGGTGCGATGCTGTTCCGCGCCGCCGATCCGGGCGAGCGTTACCGCATTTTCCAGCGCTTCTATGGCCTCGCGCCCGGCCTGATCGCACGCTTCTATGCCGGGCGGTCGAACACCGCTGATAAATTGCGCATCCTGTCGGGCAAGCCGCCCGTATCTGTACGCCGCGCGATTGCGGCGCTTGCAAAACTGGACTGGAAATGACGCGTACCGCACTTGTTATCGGCGCCGGCTTCGGCGGCCTCGCGCTTGCCATCCGGCTGCAATCGGCCGGGGTTGCAACGACGATCGTCGAGGCGCGCGACAAGGCGGGCGGGCGCGGCTATCACTGGCAGCGGCAGGGATTCACCTTCGACGCCGGGCCGACGGTGATCACCGATCCGCCATGCCTTCAGGAACTATGGGCGCTCAGTGGGCAGGATATGGCCGCCGACGTGACGCTCGACTCGGTGATGCCCTTTTACCGGCTCAACTGGCCCGACGGCACCAATTTCGATTATTCGAACGACGAAGCGGCGTTGAATGCCGAAATCGCCAAGCTCAATCCCGCCGACGTCGCGGGGTATGAGAAATTCCTGACCTATTCGAAGGGGGTGTATGAGGAGGGTTATGTCAAGCTCGGCTCGGCGGCCTTCCTCGACTTCGCTTCGATGATCAAGGCGGCGCCGGCGCTGATGAAATATCAGGCGTGGCGCAGCGTCTATTCGATCGTGTCCTCCTATATGCAGGACGAACGGCTGCGGCAGGCGCTGTCGTTCCACACGCTGCTCGTCGGCGGCAATCCGATGAACACCAGTTCGATCTATGCGCTGATCCACACGATCGAAAAAGAGGGCGGGGTGTGGTTCGCGCGCGGCGGCACGAACAAGCTGGTCGCGGGCATGGTGGCGCTGTTCGAACGGCTGGGCGGAACGCTGCGCCTTGCGGATCCGGTGACCAAGATCGAGACGCAGGGCGACCGCGCGACCGCGGTGCAGACCGCGAGCGGCTGGCGCGCCGAAGCCGATATGATCGCGTCGAACGGCGACATGATGCACAATTATGCCGCGCTGCTGTCGGATCATCCGCGCGGCAAGAAAGCGGCAAAATCGCTGGCGCGCAAACGCTGGTCGCCATCGCTGTTCGTCGTTCATTTCGGGGTCAAGGGCGACTATCCCGACATCGCGCATCACAGCATCTTGTTCGGCCCGCGCTACAAGGGGCTGCTCGACGATATCTACAAGAATGGCGTCGTCCCCGACGATTTCTCGCTCTACCTCCACCACCCGACCGCGACCGACAAGGCGATGGCGCCCGACGGCTATTCGACCTTCTACGTCCTCGCCCCGGTTGCGCATCTGGGCAAGGCGAAGGTCGATTGGGACGGCGCATTCGGCCAGCAGTTCGCCGACGCGATCCTCGACGAGGTCGAGGCGCGGGTGCTGCCGGGGCTGAAGGCCAATCTCGCGACCAGCTTTCACTACACCCCCGCCGATTTCGGGCGCGACCTGTCGGCGCATCTCGGCAGCGCCTTCAGCCTTGAGCCGGTGTTATGGCAAAGCGCGTGGTTCCGGGCGCACAATCGCGACGATGTGATTTCGAACCTGTATTTCGTCGGCGCGGGGACGCATCCGGGTGCAGGAATTCCGGGGGTCGTCGGCAGCGCCAAGGCGACGGCGAAGCTGATGCTGGAACAATAATCCGTTCGCCCTGAGCTTGTCGAAGGGCCGTTCTTCCTTCAAAGCCCGGAAAGACAAGGGCAGGGCTTCGACAAGCTCAGCCCGAACGGATTTGGAGTAGCCTCGTTTCATGAAACGTCTTGCCGTCTATTGCGGGTCCGCGACCCCCGCCGATGCGATCTACATCGAAACCGCGCGCCACGTCGGCCGCACGCTGGCCCAGCGCGGCATCGGTGTCGTCTATGGCGGTGGCCGCCTCGGGCTGATGGGCGCCGTCGCCGATAGCGCGCTGGACGCGGGCGGCGAAGTCATCGGGGTGATTCCCGACGCGCTGGTCGGGACCGAAGTTGCGCACCGTGGCTGCACCGAATTGCACGTCGTCAGCGGCATGCACGAACGCAAACGGATGTTCACCGACCTCTCCGACGGTTTCCTCACCATTCCCGGCGGCGTCGGCACGATGGATGAATTGTGGGAAGCGATCAGCTGGGCGCAGCTAGGTTATCACAGCAAGCCGGTCGGACTGCTCAACGCCGCAGGCTTCTACAACGACCTGATCGCGTTCAACCAGAATATGATCGAGGTCGGTTTCATCCGCCCCGCGCACGCCGGGATCATGATCGTCGACGCCGGGCTGGACGATCTGCTCGACAAGATGGCGACCTACGAACCCCATGCGCCGATCTTTGCGATGAAGGCCGACGATCTGTAATGGACGCTGCGGGGGTCTATGACGCGCATGCCCTCCACGGTTTCGCGCACGACAGCATCGCGAAGGGCTCGAAAAGCTTTGCTCTGGCCAGCCTGTTGTTCGATCGCGAAACGCGTGAGCGGGTTTGGCTGCTCTATGCCTGGTGCCGCGCCGCCGACGACCTGACCGACGGACAGGATCATGGCGGCGCGATGTCGCAGGACCATGATGCGCAGGCCGCGCTCGCGCGCATCCGCACCCTCACCGACGCCGCCTTTGCCGGGCAGCCGACCGGCGACAAGGCGTTCGACGCGCTCGGCTATCTGCTCACCGAGGTCGCAATTCCACGCGCGGTGATCGACGACATCATTGCGGGCTTCGCGCTCGATGCCGACGATTGGCGCCCGCGCAGCGAGGCCGACCTGCTGCGCTATTGCTATCATGTCGCGGGCGCGGTCGGGGTCGCGATGGCGCTGGTCATGGGGGTCGACCCCGCCGATGAAGTGACGCTCGACCGCGCCTCGGACCTCGGCATCGCGTTCCAGCTCGCCAATATCGCGCGCGACGTGGCCGAGGATGCCGCCGCCGACCGCTGTTACCTGCCGATCGAATGGATCGTCGAACTCGACATCCCGCCGGGCCAGCACATGCACCCCGCCTTTCGCGGCCGCCTGTCGGTGATGGCGAAATGGCTCGCCGAAATGGCGGCGGAATATGAGGCGTCGGCGCGCTGGGGTGCCCGCGAGCTGCCGCCGCGCAGCCGCTGGGCGGTCCTCGCGGCGGCGGGCATCTATGGCGACATCGCGCGCGAAGTCCGCGCCCGCGGCGACCATGCGTGGGATCACCGCGCCAGCACGACGCGGCTCGCCAAACTCGGCTGGATCGCGCGCGCGGGCTGGTCGGTGCTGCGGCGTCCGCCGGGACACCGGATCAGCCGCGACGGCTTGTGGACGCGCCCTCGGCTGGACGCGCCCGCGTGACGCAGATCGAATGGCTGGCTGCGGCGCTGGTCCTGATCAACGTCGCGCTCGTCGCGCTGCGCAGCGTGTGGAACTACCCTTTTGCGCTTGCCGCGGTCAGCCTTTACGCCGTCGTTTTCTATGACGCGCGGCTGTACAGCGACATGGTTTTGCAGGGCTTTTTCTTCGCGCTCAATCTCTATGGCTGGGCCAGCTGGCTGCGCGCGCGCGATGACAGCGGGGTACCCGTTGGCTGGATGGATCCGCGCGCGCGGCAATGGTGGGCGCTGATCACCATAGTTGCGTGGATCGCGTGGAGCTTTGCCATGGACCGCTACACCGACGCGGTGGCACCATGGATCGACGGCGCAATCGCGATGCTCAGCATCACCGCGCAATGGCTGCTCGCGCGGCGGCGGGTCGAAAGCTGGTATCTGTGGATCGCCGTCGATCTGGTCGCGATACCGCTGTTCGCGTCGCGCGGCCTGTATGCGACGAGCGCGGTCTATGTCGTGCTGCTCGGCCTATCGATCGACGGGCTGATCCAGTGGCGCCGCGCCGCGGCAACGGGCAGGGTGGCGCTATGACGCACCATATCTGTTTTCACGGCGCCGAAAGCACCGGCAAATCGACCCTCGCGCCGCGCCTCGCGCTTCGGCTAGGGGGGCTCGTCGTCCCCGAATATGGCCGCACCTATGCCGAGGCGAACGGCACCGACCTTGATGACATCGATCTACTGGCGATTTTCGACGGGCATCGCGCAGCAACCAAGGAAGCGTTGTCGCAACACCCCGACTGGCTGATTTCGGATACCGATGCGTTGATGACGCAGGCATGGGCGATCATGCTGCTCGGTCGGCGCCTGCCCGAAATCGACCAGTGGAACGACACCGCCGACCTCTATCTCGTCCCGGCGATGGACCTGGAGTGGCAGGAGGACGGTACCCGCCTCTTCGGCAGCGACCTGGCGCGGCGGCAGTTCATGGACGTTGCGATCGGCGAGCTTGAGCGGCGAAAGCTTAAATGGGCTTGGGTCGAGGGTGACGGTGACGCGCGGCTGCAAAGCGCGCTGACGGCGATAAAGGCGGCGGGGTTGAGCTGACCTTTCTGCAAATACGCGTCGAAGGCGGCTTTGGGGTGGGACGCGGACATTCGCGCCCTACCGTCGCCCCCGCGAAGGCGGGGGCCGCTAGCGGCCTACTTCCGCGCCGCTGCGCAAACCGACAGCGGCCCCCGCCTTCGCGGGGGCGACGACCGGCTTTGGTCGAAACTCGGCGACCCACAAACTACCGCGCGTAAGCATCCCGCAATTCCCGCTTCAGCACCTTGCCGATCGGGCTGCGCGGCAGTTCGTCCACCACAGTGATGCCGCTGATGCGCTGCGTCTTGCCGACCTTGGCGTTGCAATCGGCGCGGACGCTTTCCGCGTCGGCGCCGTCCTTAAGCACGACGAACGCCACCGGGGTTTCACCCCATTCCTCGCTCGGCATCCCGACCACCGCGGCCTCGACGACGCGCTCGTCGGCGAGCAGGATCGCTTCGAGATCGCTCGGGAAGATGTTGAAGCCGCCCGAAATGATCATGTCCTTGGCGCGGTCCATCAGGGTCAGGAAGCCGTCCTCGTCGATCCGCCCGATGTCGCCGTGGCGATAGAAGAGATTTCCCTCTCCGTCGTACCAGTGCATCGCCTTGGTTGCGTCGGGGCGGTTGTTGTACCCGGTCATCATCGCGGGGGAGCGGCCGACGACTTCGCCGACCGAACCCTGCGGCAATTCATTGCCGTCCTCGTCGATCACCTTCGCGATATGCCCCGGCGCGGGGCGACCGACGGTGTGGAGTTTGTCGGGGAATTGATGCGCTTCCAGAATGAACGCCGCGCCGCCCTCGGTCATCCCGTAAATTTCAACCAGCCCGCCCGGCCAGCGCGCGAGCACATCGGCCTTGAGCGCGGCGGGGAAGGGCGCCGAGGTGCAATATTTGACGACAAAACTGGAGAGGTCGAAGCTCTCGAAATCCTCCAGCGCCATGATCCGGCGATACTGCACCGGCACCAGCATCGTGTTCGTCGCGCGTTCGCGCGCCGCGAGTTCGAGGAAGCCGCGCGCGTCGAATTTCTTCATCAAGACAGTCTGGCCGCCCGACCCGACGGTCGGCATGAAGCTCGCCATCGTCGTGTTCGAATAGAGCGGGGTGGAGAGGATCGTCACCGCGTTGGGACCATAAGCGGGGGCGCCGCGGATGATGTGCTGCCAGCGCATCGCGTGGCTGTGGACGATGCCCTTCGGCGTCCCCGTCGTTCCTGATGAGTAGATGATGTTGAAGCCGTCTTCGGGTCGGATCTCGACCGGCGCCGGCTTGGCGCTCGCGAGTGACAGCCATGCATCGAGCGGCGTCCCCGCGTCGCTGCCATCCATCGCGATCAGGTCGCTGGCGGTGATGACCTGTCCCTCCAGGCTCGCCTTGGCCGCATTGTCGAGGAACAAGTGGCGCGCACCGGTATCGGCGATCATCGCCGCCATCTGCTCGCCGGTCGCGCTGTTGGTGACCAGCCCCGCGACCCCGCCCGCGCGCAGCGTGCCGATGATGACCGCCATTTGTTCGACACTGTTCAGCCCGGCAATCGCGGTGCGGTCGCCTGTCGCAAAGCCGTCCTGCTGTAATTGCGCCGCGATTCGATCGGTCAATTGGTCCAGTTCGGACCAGCTCAGCCGCCGCTGGGGGTCAGCAGCCGCTACGGCATCGGGACGTTCCGCGGCATGTGCGCGGACAAGGTCGGGCAGGGTAGCAAAGTCGCTCTCGAGCATCTGGGCTGCAGTCATGCTGCGGAGTTAGCACAGGCGCGGCGTCGCGCAATGCCGGGTGCTGGGCGTAGGCCATTGAGCGGGGTGAGGGGGTGCGGATGGGATCGAGCGCAGGGACTGCATCCGAAACGCTGTACGCCGCGCTTCACGCCGCGCCGCTGGTGGCGCTTTTCCATCCCGACGCAGCGCGCGCCGCGCAGCTCGCGGCCGCCATCGTGGGCGAGGGGTGGCGCGTCGAGCGGCTATCCCCACCCGCCGCCGGTTTGCGACCATGGCTCGACGGTTGTTTCGACCTGCTCGTCCTCAACCCCTTTCTCGGGTGGCAAGAACCCGCCGAATTCATTCGCCTGGCGCGCAGTATCGCGGGCAGCCGTCCGATGCTCGTCCTGTCCGATCGCGACAGCGTCGCCGACCGGCTGCTGGCTTTGCGCGGCGGCGCTGATGACGCGGCCGGATGGTCAGCGAACCTGCCCGAAGTGCTGGCGCGCATCGCCAGCCTGCTGCGCCGCGCGCGTCTGACGACGGGGCAGATTGGCGCAGGTGAGCTCCGCATCGATTTGATCGACCGGCGGGTCGAGCGCGCGGGGCGGCTGATCCGTTTGCCGCTGCGCGAGTTCGACCTGCTCGCCAATCTGGCCCGCGTTCCCGACCGGCCGATCTCACGCGCAGTCTTGTTGCAATCCGTCTGGCGGCTCGATTTCGATCCCGGCACCAACCGCGTCGAAGTGCATATGTCGCGCCTGCGCGCCAAGGTCGATCGCGGCTTCGCTTGGTCGATGCTGCGGACGGTGAAGGGGCAGGGCTATGCTTTGCGAACGCAGCCCGATCCGATGTCATCGACGCCCGAAGGCGCGTGTTTCCTTCCCCTCGCTTGACCAAAAGTTTCAGCTTGCTACTGATCTTCGACATAAGAAACCAACGATTCCCGGAGACGATGGCCCGATGCACCCTTCTGTTCATGCCCGCAGCAACCCCGACAAAGCCGCGATCATTGTCGCCGAAACGGGCGAGGCGATCAGCTATGGCGCGCTCGACGCCGCGTCGAATCGCGCCGCGCAGCTGTTTCGCGCGCATGGGCTGGGGCATGAGGATGTCGTCGCCTTCATGCTCGAAAACACCCCGCATTATTATGGGCTGACGTGGGGGGCGCAGCGCTCGGGGCTGCGTTATGTCTGTATTTCGTCGCGGCTGACGCAGGACGAGACCGATTATATCCTCGAAAATTCGGGCGCGAAGATGCTCGTCGTGTCGGCCAGCTTGGGCGCCGCGGCGCAGCAACTGACCACGACGATCACCCGCTTTGCGATGGGCGGCGAGATCGCAGGCTGGGCCAGCTGGGAAGACGCGGTCGCCGCGATGCCTGCGACCCCCGTCGCCGACGAGCGCGCCGGGGTCGACATGCTCTATTCGTCGGGGACGACCGGGCGGCCCAAGGGGGTACGCGTGCCGCTGCCCGAGGAACGCGCGATCGACGCGACCAACAGTCTCGTCATGCTCGCCTCTGCGGTGTTCCAGATCAATTCGGACAGCATCTATCTGTCGCCCGCGCCGCTCTATCACGCCGCGCCGCTGCGCTGGTCGATGACGATCCACCGGCTGGGCGGCACCGTCGTCCTGATGAAGAAATTCGATCCCGAAGCGGCGCTCGCGCATATCGAAAAATATCGCGTCAATTCCAGCCAATGGGTGCCGACGCATTTTGTGCGGATGCTCAAGCTGCCCGAGGACGCCCGCACCCGCTACGACACCTCGTCGTTGAAGGTCGCGATCCACGCCGCCGCGCCATGCCCGATCCCGGTCAAGCAGGCGATGATCGATTGGTGGGGGCCGGTGCTCTTCGAATATTACGCCGGATCGGAGGGCAATGGCATGACCTTTGTCTCCAGCCTCGACTGGCTGACTCACAAAGGCACCGTCGGCCGCCCGATCCTCGGCGCGGTGCATATCATGGGCGAGGATAATGAAACCGAGCTTGGTCCCAATGAAGAGGGCACGGTTTTCTTCGAAAGCGAAAATGTCTTCGAATATCATGGTGATAGTGAGAAAACCGCGTCGAGCCGCAACAGCAAGGGCTGGTCGACCCTCGGCGACGTCGGCAAGGTCGATGACGAAGGCTTCCTCTATCTCACCGACCGCAAGAGCTTCATGATCATCACCGGCGGGGTGAACGTCTATCCGCAGGAGATCGAGAACCATCTCGTCACCCACCCCAAGGTCGCCGACGTCGCGGTCGTGGGCGGACCGCACGACGAAATGGGCGAGGAAGTGATCGCGGTGATCCAGCCCGCCGACATGGCCGATGCGACCGACGAACTCCGCGGCGAACTGATTGCCTATGCCCGCGAGAAACTATCCGGGGTGAAGATCCCGCGCCGCATCGATTTCATGGAGGCACTGCCGCGCCACGACACCGGCAAGCTCTACAAGCGCCTGCTGCGCGACCAATATTGGGACAAGGCGAAGGCAGAGGTCTGAGGATGACCGCACGCGTCGAATTTTTCTTCGACCTTTCGTCGCCATGGACCTGCCTTGCGTTCCACAATCTGCCGGGCGTGCTTGAGCGCACGGGCGTGACCGCCATCTACCGGCCGATCCTCGTCGGCGGGGTGTTCAATGCGGTCAACCCCGCCGTCTATGCTGCGCGCGAGCAGGTCGACAATCGGCGGCTTCAGCATAGCTGGAAGATACTGAAGGACTGGGCACGGCTGGCCGGGGTGCCGATGAATTTCCCGTCGCAATGGCATCCGGCGAAAAGCATCGCCGCGATGCGTTTCTGCTCTGCGCTCGAGGACGATCAGGCGGCGCTCGTGCGTTTTGCGGGCGGAGCGTTTGCCAGCTATTTCGACCGACAGGAGAATCTCGACGATCCTGCGGTTCTGGCGGCGGTGGCTGATGCCGAGGGGCTGGATGGCGCTGCGCTGTCCAGGGCGGCAAGCACCGATCCGGTCAAGGCGCGGCTGCGCGCGAACACCGATGAACTCATCGCGCGCGGCGGTTACGGGTCTCCGTCCCTGTTCGTCGATGGTGACGATATGTATTTCGGCAACGACCAACTGCCGCTCGTCGAAGCGGCGCTGATGAGGACTCCCCGATGAAAGACCGGATTTCTATCACCATGCTCGACGGCGGCATCGCCGACGTCCGCCTGATCCGCGCCGACAAGATGAACGCGCTCGACCCCGCAATGTGGGATGCGCTGGCCGAGGCCGTCGATACGCTCAAGGCAATGTCCGGCCTGCGCGTGGTCGTGCTGTCGGGCGAAGGGCGGGCCTTTTGCGCCGGACTCGACCTGTCCAGCCTGAGCAATGAGCGCGATCCGGGCGCGAGCAGCGCGGGCGGCACGCTCGCCGACCGCACCAAGGGCATCGCCAACAACGCGCAATATGCCGCATGGGGCTGGCGCGAAATCCCGGTTCCGGTGATCGCCGCGGTGCACGGCGTGGCATTTGGGGCGGGCAGCCAGATCATGGCCGCCGCCGACATCCGCATCGTCCATCCCGACACGCGGATCGCGATCATGGAAATGCGCTGGGGGCTGGTTCCCGACGTCGCCGGGATGGCGCTGTGGCGCACGCAGGTCGCCGACGATGTGCTGCGAGAGATGATCTATACCAACCGCGAATTTAACGGGTCGGAGGCGAAGCTGCTCGGGTTCGCGACGCACGTCTCCGATGACCCGCTGGCAAGAGCCATGGAGCTGGCCGCGGTGATCGCCGACAAGAATCCGCATGCGATCCGCGGTGCCAAGCGGCTGTGCAACATGCTGGCCGACGCGACTGATGCGGAGATTTTGCAGGCCGAAAGCGACGAGCAGGTGAAGGTCATCCGCACCCCGAACCAGATGGAAGCGGTGATGGCGGGGATGCAGAAGCGGAAGCCGAATTTCGCGGATTAGCCGTCGCCCCCGTGCAGGCGGGGGCCGCTAGAGACCTTTCCCGGCGCTGCTGCGTAAACCCACAGCGGCCCCCGCCTGCGCGGGGGCGACGGCTGTTCAGAGAAACCCAAAAAACCGCACCGCATTGTCCCAGTCGCGCTTGTGCGCGGCGCGTTGTGCCTGTGCCTCAGCATCGGCGCCCCAGCGGCGCTCCTGATAGAGTTGGTCGAGGCTGACCGCGTCCCACAAAGCTTCGGGGTCAAACGCCTGCTCGATGCAGGCCAGTCCGGCGACCAGCGATCCGCCGATCGTTACCAGCGGGGTCAGCGCCGTCATCCGCCATGGGTCGTGCCCCAGCGTGGCGGCCCGCAGCGCCGTGACCGTCGCGGGCGGCTGGTCGACCGGTAGTATTCCCTGCGTGATGATGAACTCGACCCCGAATTGCGCTTCGGCCCACGCCAGCACCGGGTTCCACGCCGCCACCTGCTCCGCCTGCAACGCCGCATCGCGGTCGTCGCGATAACAGAGCAGGTCAGTCGCGGCATAGGCGGCGATGGGTTCGGCGAACCCCGCCGGGTCAGGCGTCGCGAGGTCGATCGCGGCATTGGCGAGCCCGGTCATCGGCATCGCGCGCGGTTCGATCGTATCGCCCTGAGACTGCCATTCGGCTGCGATCGCTTCGGCCAGCGCAGTGCTGGCGACGGCGAGCGGTGCGCGGTGCGGGGTGCGCATCGGCCGCCCGTCGAGCGCGATGCCCCAGCCACCATCCTGCGAGACGATGGCGACGTCTTTCCAGAAGCGCTTCACAGGTTTCTGGGCGAGCGCCAGCGGCGCGCGAGCAACCGCGGCATCACGGCGAAATCGAACGCGCCGATCAGCACCAACGCGACGCCAATCCAGCGGTCGGTCGGCTGCCCCGCCAGTTCCCAGCCGCCGCGGATCAGCACGAAGCCGATCAGCACGAGCAACGCGCCCGCAAGGCGCATCGCGACAATGGCGAAATATCGTTTTTTGGCGAGCGCATCATTGGCGGGGGTCATGTCGGTTCCTTATCGCCGCCGAGGTGGCGCATCAACTGCGCGAGCGCGCCGTGGCCGGTCGCGTCGAGCCCTTTGGCCACGCGCTCGCGTTCGTCGGCGGGCTTGTTCTGCGACAGCTTGATCGTCGGCCGCCATGCGGTGATCTGCAGCTCGAAACCGATAATCGCGCCGGTCATCTTGCTGAACAGCGCCGGGTTCATTTTGTCGCGCGTCCACGGCGGGTTCGCGCCAACGCGGGCCTCATGGTTCGCCGACAGCGTATCGAGCTGCGCGATCAGCGCGGCATCGTCGATCTTGCTGACGACGCCCTCCATTTCAATCGCGACATAATTCCACGTCGGCACCTGATCGGCGTCGGCATACCAACTGGCGCTGACATAGGCATCCGGCCCCTGCACCACGGCGAGGGCAGTTGCACCGTCGAGGTGACGGGTCAGCGCATTGCCGCGCGCGAGGTGGAATTGCAGCGTCGCCCGATCGTCGCTGAGAACCACCGGCGCATGCGCGACGCGTGGCCCGTCGGAGGTGGCGGCAAAGATCGCGGCGAAGCCGATCTCGCGGACCAGCAGTTCGGCCAGGTCGTCCTGCCGCGGGCGAAAGGCACTATTGGGGTGCATCAGCTCGGTTTGGCGGGACGCGCCGGATGCTTTTTCGCACTCGGCTTTTTGCCAGCCGGTTTCTTGACCGTCGGCTTGCCCGGCTTGCCCGCCTTCGCTTTTTCCTTCGCCGATTTCCCGGCAAAGTCGGTCGGCTTGCTGTCGGCGGTGCGCCCGCGGCGCTCGCCGCGCCGCAACTTGCGGATCTGCTTGCTGTGCGCCTTCGCTTGCGCCTTCAGCGCCGATTTGGGCGGCGGACCTTTTTCTTGTGCGTCGATCCCGACCTCGCCGAGCAGCAGGTCGAAGCCCAGCGCGTCGAGGCTGGCGGCGAAATGATCAGGAACCTCGGCCTGCACGTCGATCGCGCCGCCGTCGGGGTGATCGATCCGTAGCCGACGACTATGCAGATGCATCTTGCGGCTGATCGTCCCGGTCAGGAACGCGCCCTTGCCGCCATATTTCCCGTCGCCGACGATCGGGTGGCCGATCGCCGCCATATGGACGCGCAGCTGGTGGGTGCGCCCGGTCAGCGGTTGCAGCTCGACCCACGCGGCGCTGTTGCCGGCGCGCTCGATGACGCGGTAGCGCGTTTTCGACGGCAGGCCGTCGTCATGGACGTGCATCTTTTCGCCGCCCGATCCGGGTTGCTTGGCCAGCGGCAGGTCGATCTCGCCCTGCTGGATGTCGGGTACCCCGACGATCAGCGCCCAATAGGTTTTTTTCGCGCTGCGGTTCGAAAAGCTTTTGGCGAAATAGGCGGCCGCCTTGGGCGTCCGCGCGATCAGCAGCGCGCCCGAGGTGTCCTTGTCGAGGCGGTGGACCAGCTTGGGCCGCGTCGGACCATCGAATTTCAGCGCGTCGAGCAGTCCGTCGACATGCGCGTCGGTCTTTGTCCCGCCCTGCGTCGCCAGCCCCGGCGGCTTGTTGAGCACGATCGCGCTCGCGTCGCGGTGAATCATCATGCCGGTCGCGAGCTCGATATCGGCATCGGTCAGCGGGCGCCCCTTGCGCGCCGGGCGCGCCGCGGCTTCGACCGGCGGGGTCGGCATGACCAGCTTCTGCCCGGTCGCGATGCGGTCCGACACATCGGCCTTTTTGCCGTCGAGCGTCAACTGCCCCGAGCGCGCCCACCGCGCGAGCAGCGCGTGCGGGGTGCCTTCGCGGTGGCGCTTGAACCAGCGATCGAGCCGGATGCCATCGTCTTCCTCGGCGATCGTGGCGCTGTCGAGCTGTGGTTTGGTGTCGGTCATGCCGGCACCTGCCGCATCAGGAACAGGCCGAGCCCGCACGCCGCGATCGCGCCGATCACCGACGCGAGGACATAGGCGGCCGCCTGAGCGTTTTGGCCGCGTTCGAAAAGCATCCAGAATTCCATGCTGAAAGAGGAAAAGGTGGTGAAGCCGCCGAGGATTCCGACGCCGACGAACAGTCGCACGGTATCGCCGATACCATCGCCGCGCGCGAGCGCACCGATGAGTAGCCCCATGAGCAGGCTGCCGACGATATTGATCGCCAGCGTCCACCAGGGAAAGCCGGGACCAAGCCGCGCGAGCATCGCCTGCCCCACCAGATGGCGGGCACCTGCGCCGATCGCGCCGCCGATCATGACGGGAAGCACGCTGTTCATGACGCTCGCCCTAGCCCGAAACGGCGGCGAGGCATAGCGGGTGCGTTCTCGCTAGGAGTCGGGAGCTGCCAGCGCGGTCGCCGGACGGCCCTGCGCCGCGCGCCATTCGGCGGGGCGGACGAAGTCGCCCTGCCAGATGCCGCGCCGCTGCGCCTGCGCTTCGGCTTCCTCAACCATATAGTCGTCGCTAGTTGCGACCGCCCAGCCGAGGCGGACCATTTCGGCGCCGAGGTCGATGCCGTCGGGGAAAGGTCGAGTGCGGCACGCGGCGAGGGTGCGGTCGTATCGATCCTTCGCGCTCAAGTCGCAATGGAGCGGACCGAGGCCGACCAGCTTTTCCAGCGTCGATCGCGCCTCTCGCCCGCATGGCCAACGACCGGCGTCGCGCGCGCAATCCTGGCGATATTCGACTGCATCGATCCCTGAAAGCCGGATGGAGAGCGCGGTGCCGTCTTGCCGTACCGTCAGGCTGTCGCCGTCGGTCACCGCCGCCAGCGGTACGATGACAGCGGGAACGGGCAACCACACCCATGCCGCGACGGCGAGCGCGGACAGCAACATGAGCGCCACGAGCGACCGGACGCGTCGCGTCCAGCGCAAACGGGTTAAGGAAGGGGAGGCGTTTGCCATAGCTTCGCCTGACCCGCGCGGACCGCGTTGGCAAGTCGAGAAAATTCCTTGACGAAAAGAACAAATCATGTCCAAATTGGACCAAACTCATCGCAGCAGGCTTGGGCCGACTCGGGCAAAATCCATCGCTTGGGTCCGAATTGGCGGCAAAAGCGAACGAACAAAAGGTGAATATAGCCGAAATGACGACATAGTTGCGCCGCGGCGGAGCAAGGAAATGGGGACGGTAGCATGATGGACCATGACATACGGATTCGGTCGGACGCGTTGGCTTTTCCGACGCGGAATTTCGGCGCGGGGGAGCGGGTTGCGCTTCCGTTGATCTGCCAGCCCGCGCATTGCGGCGTCGCATCTTCGTTGTTGTTCGTTGGAGCTCGATCCGCTGTTCCCGACACAGCCCATTTGAACGGCGTTCGTTTGGTTGCGACCGTTCCGGCGCGGCGCGCTGCGGCGCATATACGGCAGATGGGTGCGATCGACATCGTGTGGCTGGCCACGGCGGATGCCGTCGAAATGGGAACGGTTACCGATATTTGCGCGGCCACGGTCGAGCGAAAGGGCAGCCTGATCTGCGAAACGACGCTCGCGGCACTTGACCGCGTCGCGGGAGCGGTCCCCGAAACGCTGCGGACCGAATATCTGGTCGATGCCGATGCGACCGAACGGCTGATGGCGCTGGCGGCAGCCCGCCGCGCACCGCAGATGACGGTCCGCGACATCGCGCGCGGCGATGCGATGGAGCGGATCGATCAGTTGCAGGAGGAGGTGGCGCGCATATCCCGTTTGCTCGGCGATCTTGCGGGGCAGCGCGGATGGGACGGAACCCCGACCGGATTTGCGCCGCATGGCGGCGAGTTTACCGACTATCCGGGGCAGGTCCGCTCGCCGATCCGCGATTATGCCGCAATTCCGCGCAGCTTTGTGCCTGAACAGCGCGTGGTTGATCGGCAGCGCGCCAAGGCGGTGCGCCGCATGCTGCGTCAGCGGCGGATGCGCGAGCAATATTTCCCCGCGGACCTGTTCGCCGATCCGGCGTGGGACATGCTGCTCGACCTTTATGCCGCGCGGCTCGAACGCCAGCCGGTGTCGGTGTCGAGCCTGTGCATCGCAGCCGCGGTCCCGGCGACGACGGCATTGCGCTGGATCAAGACGATGACCGACGCCGGGTTGTTCGTGCGCGACGCCGACCCGCACGACGGTCGCCGTATCTTCATCGCACTCGCCGAAGGCACATGCGACGCTCTGGCGCGCTACTTCGACGCGCTGGACGAGTAGCCCGGGCGCTTGCCAGCGCGCCGCTGCTGTGGCAGGGGCGCGCTTCCCGAATTGCGGGGGCGCTTAGCTCAGTTGGTAGAGCATCTCGTTTACACCGAGAGGGTCGGCGGTTCGAGCCCGTCAGCGCCCACCATCCAGTCACTGGTTGACTGCGACCTCCGCCGAACCGGCCACTTTCAGTTGAACCACGAATGTCGACCGACGCCGATTAGGCCGCGCCGCGTTAGCAGTTACCGCTAACCCCATCAGCACAGTCGCCAACGGATTCAACATCTTTCGCTGCACCGTCAACCGTGTTGCACGCAGACAGTGCCAGCATCGAACTGCCAAGTACGAAAATTGTCAGAGGCCTCTTCATTGTCTTTCTCCTACGGCGAAGGCGAACTGCCCGCCGCTGGAAACTACCGCGCCTTGCAGCGATCGTTCCGTTGCATCGGCCAATGCTAGCCAAAGCGTTCAAAATGCTCGCTCGGCTGCCGGCTTTGGATTGCTGGCATCCCAAACGCCGACTATCGGCCATCGGCCAGATTCAGAAATGAGATGCGGCACAAACGCCGGACGCGCGGCTTGCTGAGCCTTACTTGAATTCGCTAGTGGCAGGATATTGTCCACGCTGTTGCAAACGTGTCACAAAGTTGCAAAAAAATGCTCCGGCAGATCAAATCCCCTTTACCGAAAGCCGCAGCGCGCGCATCGGGGCCATCCGGGGGCGGCGCTAGGTTTCGTGGACAAAGGGTATCCACAGTTTAATTGAAGCGAGTGCGACGAAGCCAAGGTAGGATTCACGGGTTTTGTCGTAGCGGGTTGCTACCCTTCGCCAGTTCTTGAGCTTGTTGAAGA
>Ga0265296_1001820_pt1 | contig 22985 bp, 18 predicted proteins | sample MunlanPumphouse1_FD_189073 | JGI IMG/M metagenome (GOLD analysis project Ga0265296, IMG submission 189073) | Groundwater microbial communities from a municipal landfill in Southern Ontario, Canada - Pumphouse #1 | ecosystem: Environmental > Aquatic > Deep subsurface > Groundwater | place... | reverse complement strand
ATTGGTTTCAAGTTTCTATTGCAACATATTGTTGATTAATCGACCAAAAACTTCATAGGGTGTTTGATAGTCTAAAACTTTTCGCGGCCTGCCGTTCAGGAGCTGCTGCACTTTGTTAATTTCTCTTTTTGATACTTTGTTAAAATCAGTGCCTTTAGGAAAGAATTGACGAATTAATCCATTCGTGTTTTCATTAGTTCCTCTTTCCCAAGGGCAGCCTGGATGAGCGAAGTAGACTTTAATCTGAGTTTTCTTGGTAAACAACTTGTGCTCTGACATCTCCTTGCCTTGGTCATAAGTTAAAGATAACTTCATCTGGGCAGGCAATGTTTTCATTTTATGGGCAAAAGCCTTACGAACAGTTTCCGCGTCTTTATCTTTGCCCAAGGGGACTAAGAGCGTAGTTCTGGTAGTGCGTTCTACGATGGTACCTAAGGCAGATTGTTTCCATTTACCCAAGATTAAGTCTCCTTCCCAATGGCCGGGAACAATCCGATCCAAGACTTCGCGCGGTCTTTCTTCAATACTGATCATTTCAGGAATTTGGCCTCGGTTAAGCTGTTTCTGGTTTTCTCTTGGTTGATTTTTATTCTTGCGACGGCGATATTTCTTCTGTTGCCTTAAATAGTTTAAAAGTTCTTTTTTGAGCGAACCGCGAGGCAAGACATAGATATAGCTGTAAATTGTTTCGTGAGAGATTTGCATAGATTTATCCCCAGCATACAGCCTTTCTAATTTCACGGCAATCTGCGCTGGCGACCAGCGCAGTCTTAACTTGGCCATAACGAATTTTTTCAAAACGGGGTTTTGCTCAATCTTTCTTTTTCGCCCTTGTTTTTTCTTCTGTCTTCGAGCGTGCCAATGGGCTTTGTGGGCACGATAGGTCTTGCGGTCCATTCCTCGACGGTGGACTTCTCGTGAGATTGTCCCTTTATCCTTATTAAGTTGCTTAGCAATCGCAGTAAAACTTTGATCTTGAACGAGAAGACGAGACAATTCCTCTCTTTCACTTAGGGTAAATTCTTTAGTTTTCATAGAATCTTTGCTAAAATTATGATTTTTTATCTTATCATAATGTTGCAATAGATTCTTGAATCAAATTTTTGAAATATTTTTAACAAAATATGGGATCCTCTTGCGTTTTACACTTCTAACCTATTTGCCGCTTCTTCGTCTAAAATCACGGTTAAATTCGGATGTTTCTGCAAAACCGAAGCCGGCACTTTTTCTGTAATTTGCCCCTGTAAAGCGCGCGCGATAATCTCTGTTTTGTACGCGCCACTCACTAGCATTAAACATTCTTTGGCTTCCATAATGGTGCCAATTCCCATTGTAATCGCTCGGCGGGGGACTTCACTTTCATTATTAAAAAAACGGGCATTATCCTCAATGGTTACAGAATCTAAATTTACAATATGGGTGCGGGAGGTAAAAGAAGTGCCTGGCTCATTAAAACCAATATGACCGTCGCGACCAATGCCTAAAATTTGCAAATCAATGCCGCCGCGTTTCTTGATTCCGTATTCGTATTGCTGACAGAACTCTTCAATATTTTCTGCAATGCCTTTAGGAATAAAAACGTTTTCTTTTTTAATATTGATGTGTTTAAAAAGATTTTCCCGCATATAATAATTGTAGCTTTGGGGATGATCCGGCGCCAGTCCTACATATTCATCCAAATTAAATGTGCGCGCCTCTCTAAAATCCAGATTCTCTTGCTGATGCATTTTGATTAACGCTTGATATAGCCCCAAAGGCGTAGAGCCAGTAGCAAGACCCAACACCAAGTTGGGTTTTTCTAAAATTCTTGTTCTCACGATTTTAGCCGCTTCCTTGCTTAATTCTTCGTAGTTTTTAGTGATAATAATTTGCATATAAGTGCATCGTCATTGTTTCGCTCTCGCTCGCAATGACGTTTGATAAAACACCTCCATATATTCCGCAATCTTTTGATTCTTTGTGCCATATCCCCCCATTCTCTGTTCAGGCACAATCGCGGAGCGGAAAGAGGCTAAATTTTCCGCCGCTTGATCAAAAGCGGTGCGTTGAAGTTGGGAACGATGCGCTCGGATTGCCCGCATTTTTTTTGCCATTATCGCGGATGGAATTGTAAAAGCGCTATTAAAATCAAAAGCACCAAAAAGGCTCCATACCGATTCATAAAAAAATAATTGTATTCTCTTCCCGCCTTTTATTTTTTTAAAAGCGGCAAGCGTGAGTTTCGCGGCAAGTTTGTGCCGGGGTTGTAAATCGTTTTCTTGAGGCAGAAAAATAATATCGGGTTGAATTTTTTGCAAATAAGAAGCAATTTTTTTAATATCTTTTCTAAATGTCAAGGAATCATTTTTTTCATAAGATCCCAAGCGTAAAAAGATGGGTTTCTTGAGTCCTAAAATTTTTGCCTCTTTTTGCATCTCTCTTTCACGAATTTTTGTCCCTTGTTCAGGATTAACCTTTTCCACTCCTCGGTAACCCACGTAAAATAAGATAGGGGTGATTTTATTTTGAGGCGCTAAAATCGCCATCGCCCCTCCGCAATTAACTGACAAATCGTCCGAATGCGGAGAGATAGCGATAATTTTTTGTTTTGAGGGATATTTTTCTGTCTTCGTAGAGTGTAATTTATGAAAAGTTTCTTTAGAATATAGGTGAAATATTGCCATAATACAGTGGTTTCAAAGGTTGGTATATATCTAGATTAAAGGGATAGAGGAAAGATGTCAAGAAGCATTATTCTTTACATATTTTGCCTAATTTATTATAATTAAAAGTTCAATAATTGTAATCAATATGAAGGTAGCATTAGTTCATGATCATTTGGCTCAAGACGGCGGCGCGGAACGCGTTTTAGCTATTTTGCGTAAAATGTATCCAGAGGCGCCAATTTTTGTGTTGGTTTACGATAAAAAAGGGGCAAATCGCGTTTTTAGAAAAACAAAGGTAAAGACATCTTTTATTCAAAAGATGCCTTTCGGGCTTAAACGTTATCAATGGTATCTGCCTTTAATGCCTCTTGCTTTTGAAAAATTTAATTTATTTGATTATGATTTAGTCATCTCTTCGGCTTCCGCTTTTGCCAAGGGAGTAATTACCAGACCCGAAACTCTGCATATTTGCTATTGTCATACTCCTACCCGTTATCTCTGGAGCGATACCCACAGTTACACTAAAGAATTGAAATATAATAAAATTATTAAAAAGTTTATCCCCCTTACCTTGCATAAAATTCGCCTCTGGGATTATTTGGCGAGTAGGCGCGTGGATTATTTTATCGCGAATTCTGAAAATATTGCTCGGAAGATTAAAAAATATTATCGGCGCGAGGCGGAAGTGATTTATGCTCCCGTGGAGTTAAAAAAGTTTCATTTGAGCGCTAAGATCGGCAATTATTTTTTAACCGGAGGAAGATTAGTCGCTTACAAAAAATTTGATTTAACCATTCAAACTTTTAACAAATTAGGCTGGCCCTTAAAGATCTTTGGCGTCGGACCAGAATTAAAATCATTGAAAAAAATGACGCGGCCGAATATTGAATTCTTGGGTAAAGTGCCTGATACCAAATTAGCAGAGGTCTATTCTCATTCTCGCGCCTTCATTTTTCCTCAAGAAGAGGACTTGGGGATTACCGCTTTAGAAAGCATGGCTAGCGGTAGGCCTGTGATTGCTTATGGTCGCGGGGGCGCCTTAGAAACCGTGATCCCTAATAAAACAGGAATTTTATTTCCAGAACAAACAGTAGAGAGTTTAGCGGAAGCCATTAAAAGTTTTGACCCTAAAAATTTTAATCCTGAAGAAATTAGAGAATACGTCGCGCAGTTTGATGTCGCGCTTTTTGAAAAAAAGGTAAAAGAATTTATCGCGAAAGCACTGGCAGAATATCACCAAAAAGAACCTTTTCTTGAATTTCCCCTGAAAAATATATCCTCAAAACAAATTAGACCACTAACGGTGTAGATTCACCTCCGCACCAAAAATTTTGGTGTGGGATAAAATTATCAATTACTAATTACTAAATTATGGACCTCAAAAGATTTCTCCAAATTTTATGGCGGGAAAAAAGTATTGTTGCGGGGGTGATAGTTTTAGTGATGGTCATAACTCTTTTTTTCGGTTTATTTCAACCCCCTGTTTATCGGACTTATTTAGATGTAGAGGTAAAAAGAGTGAATCAACCCCCCGCGCAAGACTATCAGTATGATGAATATTACGCTATTCAAGCCGCAAATTTGGTTACCGATACAATTCAAAGTTGGTTGAGAAGTAAAAATTTTAGCCGGCAAGTTTTTATTGAGGCGGGCTTTTCCGAAAATCAGTATGGAGAATGGAATAATTTTCTTACAAGCCGGAAGTTGTCCTCCCAAAATTTAGAATTAAAAATAACCGCTGACAATAAAAAAACCGCCTTGCAACTTGCCAAGATTATCAAAGCGGCAATTGAAAGCAGAGTCGCTCGTTTAAATTTGAATCCGGAAGGGCAATCTGCTTTTATAGCGGATATTCAGGTCGGTTCTGTAGAGCAAGAGATGGTTAACTTCCTTTTGCTATTGCTAGCTTCAGCGGGCGGCGGTTTACTCTTGGGCATTTTTCTGGCTCTAGTTTTATTTTATTGGGAAAAATAAAATCCGTTGTTCAATTACTTGATTGCTTCATGATTAGCTTGCCTTAGATTTTGTAATAACCAAAGAATAATTGAACAATCGAACAATTGATATGGTTATTGGCGTTGATTTGAGACCAATAAATACGGGCGAAAAATCAGGTGTGGAAGAATATACAATTAATCTTCTATCTCACCTGTTTTTTATTGATAAAAAAAATCAATATAAACTCTTTCTTAATTCCTTCAGCGCGCCGAGGTTAAATTTTAAAAAGTTAAAGCTTCTTCCGAATGTAAAATTGTGCTTTTTCTCTTATCCTAATAAAATTCTAAATTCCGCCTTTGCGTTTTTAAAATACCCTCGGGTGGATGAAATGCTGAAAGGCGTTGATTTATTCTTTAGCCCCAATCTTATTTTTACTAACCTTTCTCCTCAATGTAAACAAATCGTCACCTTTCATGACCTGTCGTTTGAGCGACATCCGGAATTTTTTTCTTGGAAAAGAAGGCTTTGGCATCAATTCGTTTTGCCGCGCTCCGCCGCGCAAAGGGCGGCGGGTATTATCGCCGTTTCTTGCTCCACGCGTTTTGATTTAAAAAAGTTATACAAGATACCTCATCATAAAATAAGAGTAATCCATTCTGGTATTTTAAAAAGATTCAAACCGCGGAGCAAAAATCACCCTTCCGTGGTTTCTGTGCGGCAGAAGTATAATTTGCCCCCCAATTTTGTTTTATATTTAGGTACGCTTGAACCGCGTAAGAATCTTGAAGGTTTAATTTTAGCTTTTAACAAATTTAAGCGGCGCTACAAGACCCAGTATAAATTGGTAATTGCCGGTCGGCCGGGTTGGATGTATCACAATGTTTATAAGTTAGCTGGCAAATCTCCCTTCAATCGTGATATAATGTTTATAGGATTTATTAGCGTGCAACATAAACCGTATCTTTATAATCTAGCGGATCTTTTTGTATATCCATCATTTTATGAAGGCTTCGGTTTTCCACCCCTGGAAGCGATGGCTTCGGGCGTGCCCGTATTAAGCTCAAATATTTCTTCTTTACCTGAAGTGATAGGGGAAGCGGGTATTTTAATTGATCCTTATAATGTTAATGAAATTAGTGAGGGGATAAAATTTGTTTTATTTAATTCTCGTCTGAAAGACAGATTGATTAAAAAAGGCGTCGCAAGAGCGGCGGAATTTTCTTGGTCGGAATGCGCCCGCGCTACACTTTCTTTTTTTGAAGAAATAAACCAAGCAAGCTTATGACTATAGGCATTGACGCGAGAATGTATGGCACTAAACAAACGGGTATTGGCAATTATATTCGCAATTTAACAGATTATCTCTTTACCCTCGATCAAAAAAATCACTATATCATTTTTCTTTTAGAACCGGAATTTTCTTCCTATAAGCCTCCATCGTCTCGGGTCAGTAAAGTGAAAGTCAAAGCTTCATGGTATACTTTCGCCGAACAATTTTTTTTGCCCCGAGATTTAAATAGATATTCTGTGGATTTAATGCATTTTCCCCATTTTAATGCCCCTGTCCTTTATCGCAAGAAATATATCCTCACCGTCCATGATATTACCCAAAAGTATTTTCCAGGACTGAATTTCTTTAGCGCCTTGTTGCGCAAGCAGGTTTACGAATTAATCTTTGCCCACAACATTAATTATGCCAAGAAAGTAATCAGCGTGTCTAGTTATACCAAGAACGATATTTTAAAAAATTTTTCCGTGGATGCGGACAAAATTCAGGTTATTTATGAAGGGATTGATTCTCGCTTTACCCCGTTAGAGAAAGTTCGTCCCGTTACAAACAAATTTCTAACGGGGCTAACGGGGTTTAGTGAAAATGGCAGGAAAGAGGCTGCCGCGACCCTAAAAGATAAATACCACCTAGACAAACCCTTTATTTTATATGTTGGTGTACTGCGAGAACATAAAAACGTGGTTGGATTAATTTACGCTTTTAATTTGCTCTTACAGAGATATCACTTGGATTGCAAACTAGTTCTTGTGGGTAATCCGGACCCGCGTTATCCGAAAATTCAGGAGACAGTCAAAAAACTAAAATTGAACAAAAGAATTGTTCAAGTGGGTTTCGTTTCAGAAGAAGAACTTGTTTTATTCTATCAAACGGCCAGTGTTCTGGTTCTGCCTTCTTTTCGTGAGGGATTTGGCTTCACCCCTCTGGAAGCGATGGCCTCTGGCACCCCCGTCGCCTCTTCCAAAAGCACTTCCCTGCCAGAAATTTTGGGTGATTCTGCCCTCTATTTCGACCCTTATAAGATTCCGGAAATGGCGGCAGCGATCCTAAAAATTTTAACCGACCGTGCATTAAGAGACGATTTAATCAAGAGGGGGCACGAAAGGATAAAGATGTTCTCCTGGGAAAAATGCGCGCAAGAAACCCTAGATCTTTATAATACCGCATTAGCCAAATCATAAAGGGAAGTCCTCGTTTTTCAACCTCCAAAGCAAATACCTCATCTTTGCCATCGGAGTAGAAAGACCCTCTGGAAGGTAAGGAACTTTCCCGCGAGTCTAGGCTCACGGGGTATTCTTTTTTAAAATATGCGGGATAAACGACGTTTGTGGTGCAAAATATTCAAAATAAAAAGATGCAAAAAGAAAATTCCACTCCTTGCGAGTGGTCACCGGCAGCGGTGAAAAATCAAAATTTTTTTCCTCACAATATCTTATTTAAAAATGATCGCGTAGTGAATTTAAAGGTTTTGGAAAAAACCGCACGCGAGAATGGTGTTATTATTTCGCCTTATGTTTTAAATCTTAAGGCAACATTAAAAGGGAATATTAAGAAAGACATTCCCAATCTATTAAACTTAAAAGCCGCGACCCCAGGCCCTCGCCGAGAAAAAACATATCAAAAAAAACAGGAGTCCACTTTTCCGAATACCAATGTTATTTCTCACTCTCTGCCTCCGAGAGACTTTATGGATCAAGAAAAGCGTGCGTCTTCCGGTTTTGATTATAAGGAGATTGAATCTCCAAAGAGATTCACCAAGAAAGCCCTTCGGAAATCTCTTCCTCAAATGGCAGGCCTCGCGTTGTCCCAATTTTGGAATCCGCTTCAAAAATGGTATAGGAACCGGACCAGCAAGATTAATTTCTTGACCACCCAAAGCTTTACCCCGTTAGACAGTAAATATCTAACGGGGTCAGCGCATACCGTTAGCCCTATTAGAAATAAATTTATAAGCAGGGTTAGAGAACAAAGTTCTCTAATGGGGTTTAGTTTAAAGCCCGTCGGAGTACTTGTTCGAAGTACCCCCATTTTAGCTTATAAGAAGAAATCCCTGGCAGCCTTTCTTATTTTTTGCCTTTTAGGATCTACTATTATTTCGGGTTTGTCTTTTTACCAAAAGACCTTTGATTTAAAAGAGAGTGTTTTCAAAAAAGCGAACATCGCCTACGCGCGTCTCAATGATGCTCAAAACTTCTTGGGCGAACAAAATTACAATCAAGCTTCCTCGGCCTTCGCGGAAGCAAGCCAAAATTTTGCCGCAAGTTTAGAGGAAACGCAAAAACTAGGCAAGATCACCCTTCAAACCTTAGAATTGATGCCTTTGTCTAATCAATTATCGCAAGGCCCAAAAATTTTAAAAGTGGGGGAGTATTTGGCAACGGCAGGGGAATATCTAACCCTTGCCGTGCAACCATTTCAAGACGTGAATGCGATTTATCCGTCTCAAGTTAAGACATCGGAAAAATCTAACCATACCTTGACTGCGGCGATTTTAGAATCCCGTGATAATCTCAATATCGCTTTATCTAACCTGCAAAGTGCCAAAGATGAAATCAACAAGGTGCAGGCAGACAAATTAGACAAAGATATTCAAGAAAAAATTAATCTTTTACAACAAAACATTCCTCTCCTTGAGGCAAGTTTAAAAAACTTTTTTTCCTTCAGCCAAGATTTATTGAAAATTTTGGGACACGAGAAGACGAAACGTTATCTCCTTCTCTTTCAAAATAATAACGAGATTAGAGCGACGGGAGGATTTATTGGTTCTTATGGTCTTTTGGATTTAGATGAAGGTCAAATTAAAAAACTTGAAATTGACGGCATTTATAATCCCGATGGGCAACTATTAGAAAAGATCACTCCTCCCCCTCCTATCCGCTTTGTAAATACGCGCTGGCATACGCGAGATGCTAATTGGTTTCCTGATTTTCCCGCCTCTGCGGAAAAGGTTGCTTGGTTTTTTGAAAAAACTGGCGAACCTTCCGTTGATGGGGTGATCGCTATAACTCCCAATTTAATGGTTGAACTTTTAAAACTCACTGGTCCTATTGCGATGCCGGAATACGAGACTACGATTGATGCGAATAATTTTGTGATGCAGACGCAAAAAGAAGTAGAATTAGAGTATGATCAGGAGCTCAACCAACCGAAGCAATTTTTAGCCGATTTAGCGCCCCGCGTTTTGAATGAAATTTTAAATACGGAAAGACCCCAATGGTTCTCTCTGCTTCGTGTATTTTCTAAAATGCTGGCGGAGAAACATTTACTTTTTTACTTCTTTGATCCAAAATTACAAGATTTTGTAGCGGGGCAAAACTGGGATGGCAGAATAAAGGATGCCTCCCAAGATTACTTTCAACTGGTGAATACCAACATTAACGGCGGTAAAACAGATAATATGATCAAAGAAACGATTAATTTAACGACAACTATTGGTGGAGACGGAACAGTAGTAAACGACGTAGAGATCATTCGTCAGCATACAGGCAATTATGAATGGCCGAGTATAAATAATATTGATTATCTGCGGCTTTATGTGCCAAAAGGCAGTGAGCTCATAAAAGCAGAAGGATTTGACAAAGTTAACCTTCCTCCTTTCTCTTATGAAGAGATGCAATACGCGCGCGATCCTCTTTTAGAGGAAATCAGAAAAACCAGCCGCACCGAAGAAACTTCGGGAACGACCATTACCGATGAGTTCGGCAAAACTTGTTTTGGTAATTGGATTTCTGTCAAACCCCAGGAGCAAGCGCGGGTGAGGTTTCAATATAAATTGCCTTTCCAAGTCAAACCTTCAATGTTGAATAATCTGGATAAATATACGCTTTTAGCGCAAAAACAAGCGGGGAGTTTTGGTAGCAGTTTGAACCTCAAAATCATTCTGCCTTCTGATTTAAAATTAATTTGGCAATATCCAGAGAATGTCAATATTTCTCCTGAAAATATAATTTCAGGCAATATAATTTTGGATACGGATAAATACTTCGGGATAGCAGTGGAAAAAAATTAAAATTCCACGGGCTTACACTCGTGGCAATCTAATAAACGCTGTCGTTTAAAGCTAAAAATGGGGAAATAATAAACTAATGAATTAATGAAACAATATAATTTAAGCCGCTCCACAATCGCTTCTGCCAGTCTTATTCTTGCTTTCACGGCATTCTTATCTAAAATTTTGGGGCTACTCCGTGATCGTCTTCTTGCTTCTCATTTTGGCACAGGCGCTACTTTAGATGCTTATCAAATATCCTTCCTTTTGCCCGACTTTATTTATAACCTTTTTATCGTCGGCGCCCTCTCTGCGGCTTTCATCCCTATTTTTTTGGAAGTGTATCAAAAAAGAAAAAAGCAAGCCTGGAATCTAGTTGCGGAATTAGTGAGTCTCTTAAGTATCGTTACCATCTTAATCTTACTCATAAGTTACATCTTTACGCCCCAAATCGTGAATCTCTTGGGTAAATTGGCGCAGTCTGCGGGCACAAAATATAACACCTATGACCTTTGCTTAATTATTAAATTGACGCGGATAATGTTGGTTGCGCCCTTGCTTTTAGGTTTTTCTGCTCTCTTTACGGGTATTCTGCAAAGCTTTAAGCATTTTCTGATGCCCGCTCTTGCCCCTATTTTTTATAACCTCGGCATTATTGGCGGCATTCTATTTTTGACTCCCTTCTGGGGGATCTACGGCGTGGCTTTCGGTGTTCTTGTGGGTTCTTTTCTCCATTTAGCGATTCAATTGCCCTCCCTAGTTACTGCCGGGTTCCGTTTAAAACCAAAATGGGGGTTCTCTAAAGAGGTGAGAAGAGTGGTGAAGTTGGCGATCCCGCGCACCTTCGGTTTAGTGGCTCAACAAGCGGGTTTTTGGATTAATAAAATTATTGCCTTTACTTTAGGGGTTGGCGCTGTGTCTGTGTATTATTTTGCTAATAATCTTCAATTTTTACCCATCAGTTTATTTGGCGTCTCTATCGCGACCGCTACTTTTCCTGACCTAGCTTCTTTTAGCAATGGTCAGGGAAAAAGACAGTTTGCGCAAACATTGACGCGTTCTTTTTGCCAGATTATCTATTTAACCGTTCCGGTAAGCGTCATTTTTCTCCTTTTACGCGCCCAAATTGTGCGTTTAGTTTTAGGCACGGGTGAATTTGATTGGTCTAGCACTATAAGGACGGCGGCTACTTTAGGATTCTTTTCCATTTCAATTTTTGCCCAGAGTTTAATACTTCTCCTTGCTCGCGCCTTTTTTGCTTTAAAAGACACTAAAACGCCAGTCATCGTAAGCGTAATTTCACTATTAATTAATATTGTCTTAAGCGTCTTTTTATCCAAGAGAATAGGCGTCGCTGGCCTCTCCTTAGCTTTTTCCATTGCCAGTTTCTTGGATATGTTAATTCTCTTAATTGTTTTAAGGTTAAAATTGGAAAATTTAGATGATGCTAAAATTATTAAATGCGGCTTAAAAGTCATTTTGGCGACTATTCTGATGGGTGGCGCGGTTTATGGCTCTTTATATTTAATTGCGCCTCTTGTGGATATGCATAGATTTTGGGGCGTTTTGGTGCAAGCTATGGGCGCGACGATCATTGGCGTAGCGACCTATTTTTTCTTGACTTTACTTTTAAAATGTGCAGAAATTAAGTTAATTCTTGAAAAAATTAAGAAAATAAATGTTAGATCAAATCAGCAGAGCCTTTGATAATTATTGGCAGATTACTCTTTATAAAATGCCAATCCTCATTGTTGCTCTTTTAGTTTTTTTAATTTTTGTGGTTATCGCGAAAATCATCCGCTCTTTTTCCAATCGTCTGGGGAATAAAATCAAATTGCAAACTCAAGAAAAATTTCTCATAGGTTATATTGCTAACTTGCTCGTCATCGCCGTGGGGGTAGTGATAGCGCTAGGCATCTTGGGAATTAATCTGACAGCCTTAATTACCGGTGTTGGTTTAACTGGTTTAGTGGTGGGTTTCGCGCTTCAGGATGTGATCAAAAATTTCGTGAGCGGAGTGATGATTTTAATCCAAAAGCCGTTTCGAGTTGGCGACCAGATTCGGGTGGATCATTATTCCGGCAAGGTCAAGGAAATCAAAGCCCGTTATACCATTTTGCGCACTTTTGATGGCAATGATGTCCTTATTCCAAATCAAGTAATTTCAAACCAAGTCATTGTTTGCACTACCTCTTTTCCGAAGAGGAGAAGCGATTTCATCTTTTATATCAAGGACGATAACAGTATTAAAAGGGCGATAGAAAAAGGGATAGAGGCTCTTATCCAAACCCCGGGAATTTTAGAGAAACCAGCGCCGCAAGTTTGGATCAATAAAATTGAAAAAGGATATATTGCGCTTAGATTCTTTTTTTGGTGGACACATTGGCAAGAGGAAGGCGAAATCCTTTCGGTCAAATCTTTAGCGATGAAGAATGTTAAAGAAAAATTTGATCGCGAAGGGATAATATTGCACAAATAAAGTTTGTTCTTTCCGCTTTGGCTCGTTTAGGCATTGTGAGGAAAAGGCAGTTTATACTTTTTTTGTTACATAGAATATTTTGTCAATCTTAAAATATGAATCAAATCGGAGTCCGTAATTTTTGCATCATTGCCCATATTGATCACGGCAAATCCACGCTTGCGGACCGTTTTTTGGAATTAACGGGCACAGTAGAAAAACGAAAATTAAAAGAACAAACCCTGGACACAATGGATCTGGAGCGGGAAAGAGGGATTACGATTAAACTCCAACCTGTGCGTATGGAGTGGAAGGGTTATATTCTGAATCTGATTGACACACCAGGGCATGTTGATTTTACTTATGAAGTTTCCCGCAGTCTTGCCGCTTGTGAGGGCGCGATTTTACTTGTGGATGCGACCCAAGGGATTCAAGCGCAGACTTTAGCAAATTACAATTTAGCGCGCGAGCAGAATTTAAAAATTATCCCTGTTGTGAATAAAATTGATTTAGTAAATGCTGAAACGGAGAATGTGCGTCAAGATTTAGCAAATCTACTGCAAATATCACCCGAGGAAATTCTGCTAGCCTCTGGCAAAACAGGGGAGGGAGTAGCGGATATTTTAGATAAAGTTATCAACATTATCCCCGCGCCCTCAGGGAATCCCCAACTGACATTACGCGCTTTAATCTTTGATTCTTTCTATGACACCTATCAAGGCGTGGTGGCTATGGTGAGAATTGTGGATGGAGAAATTACCCCAGAGGCAAAAATAAAAATAATTGGAACCGAGACGCAAGCGGAAGCGTTAGAGATTGGTTACTTTACTCCAGAGAGAAAAAAAACCGAAAAGCTGCAAGCGGGTGAAGTAGGCTATATTGCCACAGGGTTAAAGGAGGTAGAGAGATGCCGCGTTGGCGATACCATCACGGAATTAGGAAGTATGAATCAGGAATTAGGAATTACTCCCTTGCCAGGGTATAAGGAAATTATACCAATGGTGTTTAGCCAGATCTTTTGCGTGGATAGCAACGAATATAATAAATTAAAAGCCGCTCTTGGTAAATTAAAATTAAACGACGCTTCACTCTTTTATGAACCGGTTTCTTCGCAAGCTTTGGGTTTCGGTTTTCGCTGCGGATTTTTAGGCCTTCTGCATATGGACATTATCCGCGAACGACTGGAAAGAGAGTATGATGTTAATTTAGTTCTGACAGCACCAACCGTGAATTACAAAATCTATCCAAGGAGCGGAGAAATGACGTTTTTAAATAACCCCGCGGAATTGCCCCCAGCATCAGAAATGAGTAGTATTGAAGAGCCATACGTCACAATGGACATTATTACCCCCATTCAATACCTAGGACAAGTGATGGAGTTAGTGCAAAAACGCAGGGGAGAATATTTAAATCAGCAGTATTTAACATCTAGTATTACGGTTTTAACCTATAAAATCCCGTTAGTCAAAATTATTTTGGATTTTTACGATAACCTCAAAAGTGTTTCCTCGGGCTATGCTTCTTTAAGTTATAAATTAGCAGGTTATAAAAAAACAGAAATTATTCTTTTGGATTTTTTAATTGCCGGAGAAAAAGTTGACGCTCTCTCTATGCTCGTGTATCCGGATGAGGCTTTCGGCATTGGTCGTGCAATGACAGAAAGATTAAAAAAAATCATTCCCCGCCAAATGTTTGAGGTGGCGATTCAGGCGACAATCGGCGGTAAAATCATCGCCCGCGAGACACTAGGCGCTTTTCGTAAAGATGTTACCGCCAAGCTTTATGGCGGCGATCGCACGCGCAAAGATAAACTTCTGGAAAAACAGAAAAAAGGCAAGAAAAAAATGAAAAAAATTGGGCGAATAGAATTGCCGGCAGAGGCATTTTTGGCAGTTTTAAAACAAGAGTAGACGACATAATAAAGATACTGTAGAATTATTATGGAAACCGAATTGCAAAATCCTTAGATTTAGCCCGTCCTCGTCTAACACTATAGTCTGGCTATGGACAACGGCGTCCGCAGTAGCTGTTGCTGCGAAGAATTTTAGATTATTCTTTTTATATTTTTAAATTGTCTCGCCTGCGAGATCTCGCGAAGCGATGATCATTTTAATTTTTAAATTTTTGATTTAATTTTCTATGCGTTTAAAAGGTAAAAAAAGAATTTTAGCCACTATTATTGTTGTGATTGTCAGCCTATCAATGATTGCGTTCTACGTTTTGCCTTATTTGAGATTTTAAATTCTAATGTGAAACATCACGATAAACAAGTCACTACACTGAAAAAAATTTTGAGTTCCAAACTGATTTTAGTAGGCAGTTTGATTTTATTAATCTTTATTTCCATCGCCCTGGGCAAGGCGATTTATCGCCGCCACGCTATTCAGCAAGAAATTAAAGCAATCCGTCAAGAAATTGAAAAGGCGGAAGGCAAAAACAAAGAGTTGTCAGGGTTAATCGGCTATTTTTCTACTGATGCCTTTAAAGAAAAAATGGCCCGTCAGAAACTAAATTTGCAAAGAGAGGGGGAAACAGTGGTCGCCATTCCTATTAAAAAGAAAACAGAGGATGTGACGATCTTAGGAATGAATGATAATCAGCAAAATTCCACTGGCGAGAAAATAGACGCAGGCAGGGATAATCCTCACAAATGGTGGTATTATTTTTTTTCTAATCAATAATTTTACGAATTCGCATTCTTTACCCCGTTAGAGAAAGCTCATCCCGTTACAAATTTATTTGTAACGGGATGGTGGGAAAAATATAGATGCTGACCCCGTTAGAAATAAATTTCTAGATGGGGTTAGAGAACGAAGTTCTCTAACTGGGTTTACTTTCTCTATAGTAAAGAAGACGATTCGTTATACACTCAAAATGCAAGAAGAAAAACAGAAAAATGAACCCGCAGAGGATATAAAAAAGAAAACGCGATATGGTAAAAAGGTCTTTTTATGGATAACGGGCGGCGGCTTCGTTATTTTAGTCTTGGGTTCTTTGGTTGTCCTAGGATTGGGCATTTATAAATATCCTTGGCAATCCAAAGGATTTTCCGAAAATAAAGAGGGTTGGCAACAGAAGATTTTAAGCACAGTAATCACCAGTTTTCCTTTCCCTATCGCCGCCACCAATATTGAACAATACGATTTTTTAAACCCCCAAGGCATCTTTGCCTTCCGCTTCATTCCAATTAAAAATTGGGAGGCAAATGTGGAGGCTTTAAAAAAGTATTATGAAAAGGAAGGAATGGACTTCACTACCTCCGATGGTCAAGAACAACTAAAAAATTTACAAAGCGCGGTTTTAGAGAAAATGATTATGGACAAAATTGTCGCTGGCTTAGCCAAAGAAAAAAATATTGTCATTGAGGACAAAGATGTAGAAACGGAATTGAAACAAGCAGAGACCACTTTTGGTGGTCCGGAGGAAATCGCAAAAATGGTTCAAGAAATGTATGGGTGGAGTATGGATGATTTTAAACAGCAAGTAATCGTGCCGTATCTGGAACAGAAAAAATTATTAGAGAATGTGTTTAACGCCGATCAAGAGAATGAACAAGCCAAGAAAAAGGCCCTAGAAGTCCTAGCCAAGGTAAAAGCAGAAAATGCTAATTTTGAAGATTTGGCGCGTGAATATTCCGAAGATCCTTCTAGTAGCGAGCAAGGCGGCGATTTAGGAACGTTTGGCCGCGGCGCAATGATGCCCGCTTTTGAAGATGCCGCTTTTGCGTTGAATAAAAGGGAAACAAGTGATTTAATCCAGACAGAATATGGCTATCATATCATTAAAGTGGAAGATAAAGGCAAGTTAGATACTGGCGAAGAACAAGTTCATGCCCGTCATATCCTTATCCGCACCACTGACCCCACAGAATGGTTCCAAAAATGGCTGGAAGAACAAAAAGCAAAAATGAAAATTTATAAGTTTATTGATTTGGGCAGCGTTCAATAATATTACAATCCTTTTTAAATCAATATTCACCACATCTGTCTGCAGGCGGGTTGGTCAAATTTTTGGTATCCAAATTTCAACATCAGTGGAGATAGATTTAAAATCTGTCTCTACCGTGATAATGCGTCGCGGGATTAGTACAGTGGTAGTATGCCACCTTCCCAAGGTGGAGGCGCCAGTTCGATTCTGGTATCCCGCTCTGTTTTAAAAATTCAGAATTAAAACAGTTATAAAGATGAACGAAAAAATTTTAAAGCATTATTCAGAATTCGGCATTTTTACGAATCCTGGTTGCTACTTAAATATTTTGAAAGATAAATTACCCGACGATATTCAAAAAATTGGTTTCCTCGTTCGCAAATCAGTCATTCACCGCACCACTTTAGAAGACGGAAACACGGGAACTAATGCGGATATGAAATATGGAGATATGACCAAAGTTTCGTGGTGGCGACAATGCGAAGATGACTATCTGCCCACAGCTTCAGCGATGATTGCAGAGCTATATAGGCGCGATTCCAAAGGATTTACTTCTAACCGTTCAGCGGAAAATAAAATTGTGGTCACCTGCAGGTTTGTTTCAATCTTGATGGCCGCGATTTTAAAATCTAAAGGTATTCCAGCGCGAGTGCGATCAGGATTTTTCCCTGAACTTACCGAACTCTATGGTGATAGAAGCGTTGATCATTGGATTAATCAATATTGGAATCAAAAACAAAAACATTGGATCACTATTGACGTGGATTGCAGTTTGGCGAAGCTTGATTATGATCCGTATGATGTACCCTATGAAAAATTTGATTGGTCAGCAGACAGCTGGCTTGCGGTGCGAGAAGGTAAAATTGACGGTAAGCATTTCTGGAACGCTGGCGGTTTTGAGGGATTAATGGTTGTAGCTTGGGAACTTTTTTATGATTTTCATTCTTTAATGAATAATGAAATTATCTACCTGCATGGTCCAGCATATATGTCTGACCGTTTTGAACAATTAACCAAAAGGGAATTAGAAGAGATTGATGGATTAGCGCGTTTAATGCGAAATCCGGACAAAAATTTTGACGCCCTGCAAAATATTTGGGAAACTAATAAAAAGTTCAGAATCTTAAAGGGAGCATTATTATAATTTTATTTGCTATCGGCTTCGCTCTTTCGGCGCATTGCCGGACGGGCAAGCCGAAGATTTGCGAGACGTTGCGAGCTGGTAGCAACGGCATCATCTGCCCACCGTTATTTAAACCCCTTTAGCTCAATTGGTAGACCTGCCCGCCATCGCTCTAAAAGCCCATGTAGCTCAATTGGTAGAGCAACGGTATCGTAAACCGTAGGTTGTCGGTTCAAATCCGACCGTGGGCTCTCATGAAAAGTATAGTAAGTCTCATTAAAGGTAATAATCGTTACGATAATATAAAAAGATCCCTTGCTATTTTAGAGTCGGAAATTAAAACTAAAATCCAAGGCAAGAAAAAAATTCTAGTAAAACCGAATTGTGTTGCCATTCGCGCCGATCGTGCCGAGGCAGTAACCCATATTGACGCCCTGCGCGCGGTTTTGGATTTTATTTTTGCGATCAAAGATAAGGAAGCACGGGTAATTGTCGGCGAGGATTCCGGAGTGGGCGATACAGCCGAGGCTTTTAAAAACTTTGGTTATTTAGATTTACCTCGCCAATATGATCTTGAATTAAGGGCTTTGGATAATGATGAGGGAGCGGCAATTAAAGTTTATTCTAAATCTTTAAAGCGGGATCTTACCCAGCATATTTTTAGAGCCTTTCTAGACAGCGATTTTCGTATTGCGGTCGGACCGCCCAAAACCCATGATGCGGTAATTTTAACCTTGAGCCTGAAGAATATGGTAATAGGAGCGCTCAAGGAGAAATATAAAACCGGCAGCCGCAATTTCCATCAAGGTCCTAAAGCTCTTCATTTAACTATCGCTTATTTAGCGAAAATCATTCCTCCTAATCTTGCGGTGATTGATGGATTTCACGCTATGGAAGGAAACGGACCTTCTGCCGGCAATATTGTCCCTCTACACTTAGTGCTCGCTTCCTGCGATTTCTTGGCAGCGGATAGTATAATGGCAAGAATAATGGGCTTTAACCCCAAAGATATTGGCTATTTGTATTATTGTGATAAACTAAAGTTAGGGAATATGGATCTTGCTCAAATTAAAATCAAAGGCAATACCAGTTTAAAAGATAATATTCATAAATTTAAACCCCATCTTACTTACTTTTTACAAAAAAGATGGAAAATAAATAACCGAATCAGGAATAATGAATTGTGAATCAAGAAAAAAATTTATTCCCACAATTCCTACTTGCCCACCGAAGCCCGAAGGGCGTAGGTGGGATTCCTTATTCCTAATTCTATTTTTTAGAGAGGAGGTGATTGTATGTCTCTCACTTGGATATTATGGATTTTAATCGCCATTGTGGTTATCCTGATTATTATTTGGATTGTGAAGAAAAAAGGCAATAAAGGAGGTGGAGGTGAAGGCGCCGGTCCTACAATGCCCACCCCGCCACAACAATAATTTTCTGAAAGATCACTCGGATAAGAAAATATAGAACAAGATTATTCTTTCCTCTTGTTTTGTTATTAAATATTATTTTGTAGTGAGTAGATTCTGTGTTGCAAAATTAACATCTTACAGATGGTGCTGTTTTAATATAGAATAAAATAAACCAACAGACGAAATAAAATAATCCAAAATAATATAGATAAACTGAACTGCTCTAAAACTCAAAAGGCTAGAGTGACCATTGACCTAGCCTTTTATTTTTTACTATTTTGTCATTGCGAGGAGGGCTTTTAGTCAGATCCCTCGCTTCCGCTCGGGACAGGCTCCGCAATCTCATTGGACTGTATTTATACAGATTTAGGAGATTGCCTGCCCGCCATCGCTTCGCCCGCCCGCAACGCCTTGCGGCTAGCATGGCGGGCGCGGCTTCAGGCGAGGCGGGCGGGCTTCGGTCTCCGCCTAGGGCGGATCCCTCGCAATGACGATGTATTTCTTGATTTAAGGTATCATAAAATATCTAGCCTTTGTTAAGAGACTATGTATTATTGAAACGGTCTTTCGTCACAGTTATTTTCTTTAGTGCAACCTAACTGCACCCATTCATAAAATACTGCTGGTTTATTTTCAATGGCAATAATGACTTTTTTGATATTGGGGAACTGCTTAAGAGTAGTCTCTATCTCGGCTATAAATTCCGCGCTGCCGCAGCTAGTGCTGACATTAGGAATAATACTCCGAAAATCGTAAAAATTGACATAAGCCGTTTCGTCTTTTATTTTCAAATTTTTTAAAATAAGTTTAGTTTTTTCCGAAAAAAACGAGGTATAACCTTGAGAAATCTCCTCGGGAGTAGGCCCTTTCAAAAGTTCTGTAAGAGATTGGAAAGCCATATTTTTCGGCATTTTATCAAATTCCCGTGTTACAGGATAAACCTGACGGCAATCCTCCAGATTGGGATTAAAATTACTATTATTAAAATAGAGTTGCAGGGCGGTTTTTCCCATTGCCTCTTCTTTAATATCTGAACAAGGTGGTCGTTTGTAATTCAAGAAAACAACGGTCCCTTTGTTTTCTTGAAAACCAATCTTAAGCTCTGCTGTTTCCAGTTCCCCATCTTTTTCTTTATAAAATTCAAAGACATTAAACCCTTCTTTATTTCGCGTGTCCTTCATCTTCCAACTTTTAAGAATAAAACCTTCTTTCAAAGAATCAATCACATATTTAGACAAATTCCTGCCTTTGTAAAAGCGATAAGCATAACTCGCCTCAAAAGAACAATCGCCTTTTTGGGAGGAAACTAATTGCATTCCGGGAAAACGGGGCAAATGCACTGTCTCCCGCTTGCCCTCTATAGTAAAATTAACCTTTTGATCGCGCACCAAAAAATCCCAAAAACCAAAAAAGATGAATATCAAAATAGCCGCAAGAATAACAATTTTGTTCTTTCGTTGCATAATTTATCTAACTAAAAAAAGTATACTTTAATCTTATCATAGCATAAAATCTTTATTTCTGATATAATTTGGATTTTTTATTATCTTAACGTTGAAATTTCTTAGTAAATGTTCTAAAATAAGAGAAAAGCAAGTTAAAAACTACATCATATTACATTAAAATGGATTTATTTGATTATCAAGAAGACAATAACGCGAATACGCCTTTGGCAGAGCGGATGCGGCCTCAAGATTTAGATTATTTTGTTGGTCAGGAGGAAATTGTGGGTAGGGGTAAAACCTTGCGCCGCGCCATAGTGGCGGATAATTTAAGTTCCCTAATTTTCTGGGGTCCGCCTGGATCGGGTAAGACCACTTTAGCTAAAATTATCGCCCATAAAACGCGCGCCAACTTTGTTCCTTTTCCGGCAGTAACAAGCAGTATTAAAGATTTAAGAGGGGTGATCCGTAAAGCCAAGGATGATTGGAAATTTCGCAAAGGCAAAACCATCGTCTTTGTGGACGAAATCCACCGTTTTAATAAAGCGCAACAAGACGCTTTTTTGCCACATGTGGAAAATGGCACGATTACTTTAATCGGCGCCACCACCGAAAATCCTTCCTTTGAAGTAATTAATCCCTTGCTTTCTCGTTCTCAAGTTTATATCTTAAAACCCCTGTCTGATGCTAATATTAAATTTATTTTAGAACAGGCTCTATGCGACAAAGAAAAAGGGTTAGGCATATTCAAGATTAAAATTTTACCAGAAGCTTTAATATATATTGTTAAAGAGGCGCAAGGCGATGCCCGGATTGCTTTAAACACCTTGGAATTAAGCTTTAAAGTGGCTACCTTGAAAAAGGGCGGCGTACGCGAAATTAATCTCAAAACCGTCCAAAATGCTCTGCAACAAAAATTATTATTATATGATAAAGACGGAGAAGAACACTATAATATTATTTCCGCTCTCCATAAATCCCTGCGTGATTCTGATCCCCAAGCCGGACTCTACTGGCTCGGCCGAATGTTGGAAGCGGGCGAAGACCCTTTATATATTGCTCGGCGCTTGATCCGTTTCGCGTCTGAAGATGTGGGTATGGCTGATCCTCACGCGCTTCTCGTAGCCGTCGCCGCCAAAGAAGCTTGCCATTTTGTGGGGATGCCCGAATGTGAATTGGCGCTCGCGCAAACTGTCGTGCATCTAGCCTGCGCCCCTAAGTCTAATGCTTTATATTCTGCCTACCAAAAGGTCAAAAAAACAATCAAAGATACAGGCGCCCTAGCCGTCCCTTTAATGATTCGCAACGCTCCCACGCATTTAATGAAAAAATGGGGTTATGGCAAGGGTTATCGCTACGCCCACGATTTTCCAGGTGCGGAAGTTTCCCAACAGCATTTGCCTGATGAACTTGTTGAGACGATTTTTTATGAGCCAACGGATAGGGGATTGGAAAAAAACATAAAGGAAAAATTAAATCCAGAGGTTAAAAAATTTTAAATTCTAAATTTTTAATTTTAAATCAATTTTAAATGCTTGAATTTTAAATTTTTAAACAAAAAAAGTTTTAAAATTAAGAATTTAAAATTTGGATTTGATTTAAAATTTAGAATTAAAAATTAAAAATTGGTTTATGTTTCTCGCCGATTTTCATATCCATTCCAAATATTCCCGCGCCACATCGCACGATATGGATTTAGAACATTTAAACTATTGGGCAAAGGTGAAGGGAATTAATGTGATTTCCACGGGCGATTTTACCCATCCCGAATGGTTTCGTGAGTTAGCTCTAAAACTGGAACCAGCAGAGCCTGGTCTTTTCGTTTTAAAAGACAAATATCAAAAGAAACAAATAGAAGGAGTGCCCTATACGCTCCCGCAGACGGCATCTACCCGCTTTATTCTAACAACCGAACTTTCCTCAATTTATTCCAAACACGGCAAAACCTACCGCATTCATAATATTATTTTTGCTCCTTCTTTGGAAGTCGCAGACGAGATTAATACAAACCTAGCTTGGGAATTTAATTTAAAGTCGGACGGTCGCCCGATCCTAGGCTTAGACGCGAAGGATTTAGCAGGACGGATAATGGCAATTTCTAAAGATTGTATGATCGTCCCCGCTCATATTTGGACGCCTTGGTTTTCGCTTTTTGGATCCCGTTCCGGCTTTGATCGCCTAGAGGAATGTTTTGAGGAATATTCTCCCTATATTCACGCGATAGAAACTGGTCTATCAAGCGATCCCGCGATGAATTGGAGATTATCCGCCTTAGACAAAATCACTATTATCTCTAATTCGGATTCCCATTCGCCGCGCAAAATAGGCAGAGAGGCTAATGTATTAAATTGTAAAATGAGTTATAATGAAATTCGGAAGACGCTGGAAACCAAAGATAAAAATCAATTTTTATTCACAGTAGAATTTTTTCCAGAGGAAGGTAAATACCATTACGATGGTCACGCGGCTTGCGATGTTTCTTTAAATCCCCAGGATTCTAAAACAAAAAACAATATCTGTCCGGTTTGCCATCGACCGCTCACGATTGGCGTTCTGCATCGCGTGGACGATTTAGCGGATCGCCCCCAAGGTTTTATACCCGAAAACAGCATTCCTTTCAAAAATCTTATTCCCTTAGAGGAAATCATTGCGGATGCGATAGGAATAGGAGTGGGCACGCGAGGGGTAAGTGAAAAATATTTCGCGTTAATCCGCGAATATCGCGATGAATTTACAATCTTGCTTAATATAGATGCGGAAG
>Ga0265296_1001819_pt1 | contig 22998 bp, 18 predicted proteins | sample MunlanPumphouse1_FD_189073 | JGI IMG/M metagenome (GOLD analysis project Ga0265296, IMG submission 189073) | Groundwater microbial communities from a municipal landfill in Southern Ontario, Canada - Pumphouse #1 | ecosystem: Environmental > Aquatic > Deep subsurface > Groundwater | place... | reverse complement strand
GACCTAGCCAAGGCTGGCGAGCCGATGGCGCCCGCGACTAATCCGGGAACATGGGCCACGAACGACGATTATCCCGTGGCGGCAATGCGCGACGAACGCGAGGGGACGACCGGCTTTCGCTTGACGATCGGGCCGGACGGACTGCCGCAGCGGTGCGAGGTTACGTCGTCGAGCGGACACGCCGACCTTGATGCCACGACCTGCCGAGTGGTGATGGAGCGTGCGCGTTTTCGGCCGGGCCGCGACGAAAACAAGGTGCCCGTCGGTGGCACCTATTCCAATCGCATTCGCTGGACGATCCCGGACAATTACATCGACAAGCTGGCAAATGCCGGATTCAGCGTCGATCAGACGCGCGATAGCTGGCCGCGCGGTCCATCGCCGCTTCCCGCGATGCTGATGATCGACATCGAAGCCCATTATCCCGCCGCAGCGCGCGCCGCCCGGCACGAGGGCGATGTTCATATGGCAGTGAGCGTCGACGCGGCGGGCAAGGTGAGCGGATGTAGCGTGATCGACAGCAGCCTGTCGGCCGATCTCGACAAGGCGGCCTGCGCTTTGATGCTGAGTCAGGGCGCGTTCGCGCCGGCGCTCGATAGCAGTGGAAAGCCAACCAAGGGCGTCGTGCCAGCGGTCTTCCGCTGGTTCTTACCGCGTCAGGACGCACCGACCGTCGGCGCCGATCGGCCCCTCGCGCTGCGCAAATTTCCGATGAGTGAGCCGGGCACATCGTCCATGTCGGTCCTGTTGGACGCCGAAGGCAAGGCGAGCGGCTGTACCTATTCGAGAACCGGGGAAACATGGCTTGTGGCGCCCGGTATAAACCCGTGCGACACGATCGGCGGGGCGCAGCATTATATTCCCTTCGTCGATGCCAAGGGCCAGCCGGTCGCGCGGCGCGTAACCCTTCGCATTGAAGCGAAGATCGAGGCGCCCGACGCCGCGAAACCGCCCGCCGCGCCATAATCGGCCCCTAGACGCCGCTCCACTTTCACCCTATGTTCAGGGAACGGGGCGCAATGTCTTACGCTCCGACGACAACAGGGGCGATTCTTGCGGTTATTGCTGACCCTTTTGGCATTGCTGACCGGACTGGCGACGGCCGACCGGGCTGTCGCCGCGCCTGCCGTTCCGGCGGCGATGGGCGCGCTTGTCCTGCTTGCCGAAACTGCGGGGCAGGCCGAGGTTAGCGATAGCGAACGCCGTCCGACCGCGACGACGCCAACCCGGCGTTCGAGCGGCGGCACCGGGCGCAAACCGCGCAAGGCCCCGCCGCCGCATCTTCCCGGCCTGCTCACTGGCAGCGACCGCGCGCTCGAATAGAGCGACGCCTTAGCGTCCTGTTCGTCAGGCGCCGCCCCGTCGTGGGGCTTTCTTGCATATTGTTGCGGCCTGCGTGCCGCCTCTCCATTCACATTCCAAGGAATATTCGATGTTTTCTGGCCTCGCCAAGAGCCTGTTCGGCTCGTCCAACGACCGTTATGTCGCCTCGATCCGCAAGATCGTCGATAAGATCAACGCCTTTGAACCTGCGATGCAGGCACTGGACGATGCCGCATTGCAGGCGCAGACGCCGAAGTTCCGCGCCCGCCTCGAAGCTGGCGAAACGCTCGACGACATCCTGCCCGAAGCCTTTGCGACGGTGCGCGAGGCCGCGGTTCGCACGCTCGGCATGCGCCACTTCGACGTCCAGATGATCGGCGGCATCGTCATGCACCGCGGCGAGATTGCCGAAATGGGAACGGGCGAAGGCAAGACCCTCGTCGCGACGCTCGCTGCCTATCTCAACGCATTGGAGGGCAAGGGCGTCCATGTTGTCACCGTCAACGACTATCTCGCCCGCCGCGACGCCGAATGGATGGGGCAGGTCTATGGTTTCCTGGGGCTGACCACCGGGATCATCGTCCCCAACCTCAACGAAATGCAGCGCCGCGAAGCCTATCGCAGCGACATCACCTATGCGACGAACAACGAGCTGGGGTTCGATTATCTGCGCGACAATATGAAGTTCGACCGCCAGCAGATGGTCCATCGCACCTTCAATTTCGCGATCGTCGACGAGGTCGATTCGATCTTGATCGACGAAGCGCGCACCCCGCTGATTATCTCCGGCCCCACCGACGACAAGTCCGAGCTGTACATCCGGGTCAACGAGGTCGTCCTCAATCTGACCGAGGATGATTATGAAAAGGACGAAAAGTCCAAATCGATCAACCTGACCGAAGACGGTACCGAGCATGTCGAGCGGCTGCTGGAGGATGCCGGGCTGCTGCAGGGCAGCAATCTTTACGACATCGAAAACACCCAAGTCGTCCATCACGTCAATCAGGCGCTGAAGGCGATCCAGATGTTCCGCATCGACACTGACTATATCGTCAAGGACGGCAAGGTCGTCATCATCGACGAGTTCACCGGCCGCATGATGGACGGGCGCCGCTGGTCCGACGGCCTGCATCAGGCGGTCGAGGCGAAGGAGGGCGTCCAGATCGAGCCGGAGAACCAGACGCTGGCGTCGATCACCTTCCAGAATTATTTCCGTATGTATCCCAAGCTTTCGGGCATGACCGGCACCGCAGCGACCGAAGCCGCGGAATTCTTCGACATCTACAAGATGAATGTCGTCAACATCCCGACCAACCGCCCGATCGCGCGCATCGACGACGAGGATGAATTTTACAAGAATATCACCGACAAGTTCGGTGCGATCGCCAAGACGATCCGCGAAGCGAACGAGCGCGGCCAGCCGGTGCTGGTCGGCACGGTGTCGATCGAAAAGTCCGAGCTGCTGTCGTCCTATCTGGAGAAGGAAGGCGTCGCGCACAGCGTGCTCAACGCGCGCTTCCACGAGAGCGAGGCGCATATCGTCGCGCAGGCGGGACGCACCGGCGCGGTGACCATCGCCACCAACATGGCGGGCCGCGGCACCGACATCAAACTGGGCGGCAATGAAGAATTCCGCATCGACGATGAGCTGAAGGATGTTCCCGAAGGCCCAGAACGCGAAGCCGGTATCGCGCGCATCACCGCCGAAGTCGCGGCTGAGCGCGAAGCAGTGAAGGCCGCGGGCGGACTGTTCGTACTTGCGACCGAGCGCCACGAAAGCCGCCGTATCGACAACCAGCTGCGCGGACGTTCGGGGCGTCAGGGCGACCCCGGCCTGTCGAAATTTTACCTCTGCCTCGACGACGATCTGCTGCGCATCTTTGGTCCCGACACCTTGTTCTCCAAGATGATGAACAAGAATCTGGAGGATGGCGAAGCGATCGGTTCGAAATGGCTGTCGAAAGCGATCGAGACCGCGCAGAAAAAGGTCGAGGCGCGCAACTACGACATCCGCAAACAGGTCGTCGAATATGACAACGTCATGAACGACCAGCGCAAGGTGATCTACGAACAGCGCGGCGATATCATCGACAGCGAAACCGTCGACGATGTGATGACCGCGATGCGCGCCGAAACGGTCAACGCGATCGTTGCCGATGCGTGCCCGCCGGGCAGCTATCCCGAACAATGGAATATCGAGCAGATGAAGGAGCGGGTTGCCAATATCCTCGACCTCAATCCGCCGATCGACGACTGGATGCAGGAAGACGCGGTCGATCCGGAAATGTTCGAGGAACGCATTCAGGCGATGGCCGACGCGGTCGCAGTCGAAAAGGCGGCGCTGGTCGATCCGGACACGTGGAAGGGCATCGAAAAGTCGGTGCTGCTGCAGACGCTCGACCATCAATGGAAAGAGCATCTCGCGACGCTCGATGCGCTGCGCCAGGTCGTGTTCCTGCGCGCCTATGCGCAGAAGCAGCCGATCAACGAATATAAGCAGGAAGCTTTTGCGCTGTTCGAGCGCATGTTGTCGAACATCCGCGAGGATGTGACGCGCACCGTGGCGCGCATCGATCTGCGCTTTGAAGAGCCGGAAGCGATGCCGCTGCCCGACCTGCCCGATTTCCTGACCACGCACATCGATCCGTTCACCGGCGAAGACAACAGCGCCGATATCGACAGCGGCGGATTGGGCGTAATAGCGAATACGCTGCCGCCGATGCAGATCCCGCGGCCCGACATGCCGGAGGGCGAGAATCCTTATGCGTCGCTGGAGATCAGCCGCAACGCGCCATGCCCTTGCGGATCGGGCCGCAAGTACAAGCATTGCCACGGCCAGATCTGACGCTGATCTGACGCGATGACGGGACTCGCCGCGCTCTTTGGCCTGACGGCATTGCTCTATGCTGCAGTCGGGTTCGGCGGCGGGTCGACCTACACCGCGCTGCTGCTGCTGGGCGGCGTCGCGGTCGGGCTGGTCCCGGCGATCAGTCTGGCGTGCAATATCATCGTTGTCAGCGGCGGCACGGTCCGCTTTGCGCGCGCCGGGGTGATGCCGTGGGCGAAGGCGCTGCCGCTGGTCGCCGTCGCCGCGCCGCTCGCCTTCCTCGGCGGGCTGACCCCGGTGAAGCAGGGGGTGCTCGTCACGCTGCTCGGCTTGTCGCTGCTTGCCTCGGCACTGGCGCTGCTGATCCAGCCGCAAACAGCCCGACCGCTCAAGCTGTCGCCCGCGCTGTTGCTGCCGATCGCCGCAGCGCTCGGCTTTCTTGCGGGGGTCGTCGGGATCGGCGGCGGCATCTTTCTGGCGCCGATCCTGCACCTCATCCGCTGGGCCGAAGCGCGGTCGGTCGCCGCGACCGCGAGCCTCTTCATCCTCGTCAACAGCCTGTTCGGGCTGACCGGGCAATTGATCAAGGGGAAGGGTGGCGAGATGGTCGGTGCCGTCGCCAGCCACTGGCCACTGCTGGTCGCGGTACTGATCGGCGGCGCGATCGGGACTCAGCTCGCGGTGAAGAGCGGACCCGCGGCGCTGATCCGGCGGCTCACCGCGCTACTGGTTGGCGTCGTCGCCGTCCGTCTGTTGTTTGGTTTCTAACGCTTTTTTGTGCGCTTGCCTTCCCGCGCCGCGGTGCTAGCATCGGCGGCACAAGCTTGGCGGCCACGTAGCTGACAAGCGACGCAGCAGCTGGAACACGGGACGCCGCGCGAACCTGAGATATTGGGCGCGGCATGGGTTGGCACGTTGCGTGGAAAGGGCAGGCGCATTTCCTTCTTTGATGAAATGAACAGCCAAGGGGGCGAAACCCGGTCGCCCTATCGCGAATATTGCGGGTGGTTCGAGGCCGAGGATGTCGCGCGCATCCAGCACAAGGCCGTTCAGGCCGAGGCCTTGTTCCGCACCACGGGGATCACTTTCAACGTCTATGGCGCCGCCGACGGCGACGAGCGGCTGATCCCCTTCGATGTCGTGCCGCGGATCATCTCGGCCAGTGAATGGCGCCGCCTGTCGCGCGGTATCGAACAGCGCGTGCGCGCGCTCAACGCCTTCCTCTATGACATTTATCACCGGCAGGAGATTTTGCGCGCCGGCCGGGTGCCGACCGATCTGATCGCTGGCAACGCGGCGTTCCTGCCGATGATGATGGGGCTCGATCCGCCCGGCGGCATCTATACCCACATCAGCGGCACCGACATCGTGCGCACCGGCGCCAATGAATTTTACGTGCTCGAGGATAACGCGCGCACCCCGTCGGGGGTGTCGTACATGCTCGAAAATCGCGAAACGATGCTCCAGATGTTTCCGGAGCTGTTCGCGAAAGTGCCGGTGCGCGAGGTCAGCGATTATCCGATCAATCTGCTCAAATCGCTCGCCGCCTGCGCGCCGCCTGCATGCGGCGGCACGCCGACGGTCGCGGTGCTGACCCCGGGCATCCACAACAGTGCTTATTACGAACATAGCTATCTGGCCGATCATATGGGCGCCGAACTGGTCGAGGGGCATGATCTGCGCGTCATTGACGGGCGCGTCGCGATGCGCACGACGCAGGGGTATAAGGCGATCGACGTGCTTTATCGGCGCGTCGACGATGATTTCCTCGATCCGCTGAACTTCCGCCCCGATTCGATGCTCGGTGTGCCAGGCATCTGGGACGTCTATCGCGCGGGTGGCATCACGATTGCCAACGCGCCGGGCACCGGCATCGCCGACGACAAGGCATTGTACAGCTACATGCCCGACATCATCGAATTTTATACCGGTGAAAAGGCGCTGCTGCCCAATGTGCCGACGTGGCGCTGTTCGGAGCCCGAGCATCTCCGCGAAGTGCTCGACCGCTTGCCCGAACTGGTGGTCAAAGAGGTGCACGGATCGGGCGGTTACGGAATGCTCGTCGGCCCCGCCGCGAGCAAGAAGGAACTCGCGGCATTCCGGGCCAAGCTGGAAGCCAACCCGAGCAACTATATCGCGCAGCCGACGCTGTCGTTGTCGACGGTGCCGATCTTTACGAAGAAGGGGCTGGCGCCGCGCCACGTCGATCTGCGGCCGTTCGTGCTGATGTCGCCGCAGGGGATCACGATCACGCCGGGCGGGCTGACGCGGGTTGCGATGACCCGCGGCTCGCTCGTGGTCAATTCGAGCCAGGGCGGCGGCACCAAAGATACCTGGGTGCTGGAGGATTGATGCGGATGGCAGCGATCTCGCACTCAGATCGTCGCCCCCGCGAAGGGGGGGGCCGTTGTCGGCCTTACTCATCGTGGCTGCGTCAACCGCCAGCGGCCCCCGCCTTCGCGGGGGCGACGAGTGTGGTCATATGCTAGGCAAGACCGCAGGCAGCCTCTTCTGGATGGCGCGATACCTGGAACGCAGCGAGAATAATGCGCGCCTGATCGACGCAGGATTTCGCATCGCGCTGACCCGGTCGCAAACCGCCGCCGCCGAATGGAAATCGGTGCTGGTGACCGCAGGGGTCAATCAGGCGTTTCAGGCGGCGCATGGCGATTACAGCTCGGCGCGGGTGATCGATTTCCTGCTCCGCGATCCTGCCAACCCGTCGAGTATCCTGTCGGTGATCCGGCAGGCGCGCGACAACGCGCGCACAGCGCGCACCGCGTTGACGCGCGAGACGTGGGAAGCGGTCAACACCAGCTGGATGACGCTCGTCGCGCTGCTCAAGCGGCAGGTGCGCGAGGACGACCTGCCGGACGTGCTGACGACGATCCGCCAGCAAAGCGCGCAGGTGCGCGGCGCGCTGAACGGCACGATGCTGCGCAATGACGGCTATCATTTTGCGCTGCTCGGCACCTATCTCGAACGCGCCGACAACACCGCGCGCATCCTCGACGTCAAATATTACCTGCTGCTGCCTTCGGTCGCGCATATTGGCACCTCAATCGACAATGTGCAGTGGGAAACGATCCTGCGCTCGGTGTCGGCGCACCGCGCCTATCGCTGGCTGTATGGTGCCGAGATCAGCGCGCTGAAAATTGCCGAATTCCTGATCCTCTATCCGCAGATGCCGCGCAGCCTGGCCTTTTGCAGCGAGCGGATGGCAAATCACCTTGCCCAGCTGCAACGCCATTATGGTGAGGAGACCGAGGCGTGGCGGCTGGCGCATGCGCTGAGCCATGACAAACTCAACGCGCCGATCCAGTCGATCTTCGACGGCGGCCTCCACCAATATGTGACTGGCTTCCTACGCGACATCGCCAACCTCGCGCGGCAGGTCGAGCGCGACTATCGGTTTGTCGAATGAAACTCCGCGTCGAACATATAACCCGCTATCAATATGATGCGCCGGTCAAATATGCGCTGCAGCAGCTCAAGCTGACGCCGAAGGACCGACCGGGACGGCAGCACATCGTCGACTGGGCGATCGACATCGAGGGCGGCGCGCAGCAGCTCCACTACACCGATCATCACGGCAACGGCGTCGACCTGATCGCGATCGATGGCGGGGTGACCGAGCTGACGATCCGTTGCCATGGCACGGTCGAACTCGAAACCTGGGATGGCGTGATCGGGGCGCACCGCGGCGCGATGCCGCTGTGGACCTTCTTGCGTCCGACGCCGCTGACGCGCGTCGGACGACAGGTCCGCGCGCTGACCGCGCAGCTGGGCCGCGATCATGCCAATGACATCGAGCGCGCGCACGCGCTGTCGGCATTGATCATCGATCGACTGGCGTACCGGATCGGCTTTACCGATGCGGAGACGACCGCCGAACAAGCGCTCGGCAGCGAGGGCGGGGTGTGCCAGGATCACGCGCATATCTTCATCGCCGCGATGCGCCATCTGGGGCATCCGGCGCGTTATGTGTCGGGCTATCTGATGATGAACGACCGGACGCAGCAGGATGCGACGCATGCGTGGGCTGAGGCGCATTTCGATCATATCGGCTGGATCGGGTTCGACGTCAGCAACGGCCATTCGCCCGATCAGCGCTATATCCGCGTCGCGACGGGGCTCGATTATCGCGATGCCGCGCCCGTTCGCGGGATGCGTTATGGTGCGGCGCAGGAAAATCTGGTTGTCCAATTGCAGGTCCAGCAATAAGCGGACCGAGGGCGGCTGAAACGATCCGGGGCGGGGATACGGGATTCGATGACTTATTGCGTGGGGATGCGGTTGAACAAGGGGCTGGTGTTCATGTCGGACACCCGCACCAACGCGGGTGTCGACGACATCGCGCAGGTCCGCAAGATGCGCAGCTGGCATGTCCCGGGCGAGCGCGTCATCACCTTGATGTCGGCGGGCAATCTCGCGACGACGCAGGCGGTGGTGAGCCTGCTCGACGAGCGCACCAAAGCGCCCGAAGACCGCCACCCGTCGATCCTCGAAGCGCCATCGATGTTCCAGATCGCCACGATCGTCGGCGAAACGCTGCGCCAGATCGTGATGCGCCACAATGCCGAGGGACCGGCAGCGGCGTCACCCTTTCGCGCGTCGCTGATTATTGGCGGGCAGATCAAGGGCGCCGAACCGCGGCTGTTCCTGATCTATCCCGAAGGCAATTTTATCGAGGCGGGTGAGGACAATCCGTTTTTCCAGATCGGCGAAACCAAATATGGCCGCCCGATCATTGTGCGATCCTATGATCCGGCGATGTCGTTCGAGGATGCGGTTAAGCTGCTCTGCGTGTCGTTCGACTCGACGATCCGCGCCAACGCCGGGGTCGACTTGCCGATCGACCTGAAAATCCACGAGCGCGACGATTATACGACGGTGCGCGAACGGCGCTTCGAGCGCGGCGATCCCTATTTCGACAGCGTTGCCAACGGCTGGGCCGAAGCGCTGGGGATCGCGCTGGCCGAGCTTCCCGACTTTCATTTCTGATCGCCTTCGGCCACCGTCGCCCGGTGCCAGACCGGGAGGGATTGCCATGATGCGTTGGATCGCCGCTGTTTTTGTTTTGACGGCCACACCCGCGGCTGCCGATGAGGCGCGCTTCGACAAGGCGCTACAAGAATTTCGTGAGTTGCACCGCGCCGAAATGCGCAAATCGAATATCGCGGGCAGCAGCTTTTATGTCGTGCACGACGGTCGGACGGTCGCGGCCGATCATCTGGGCGAACAGGATGCCAACGCGCATGTGCCGGTCGATGCGCGGACCATCTATCATTGGGCATCGATCACCAAGACGATGACGGGGATCGCGATCATGCAGCTACGCGATCGCGGACTGCTGTCGCTCGATGATCCGATCGTCAAATATGTTCCGGAGCTGACGGCGGTGTATAATCCCTATGGCGACACCGGCGCGATCACGCTGCGCCAGTTGATGAGCCACAGCGCCGGGTTTCGCAGCGGCACCTGGCCGTGGCGCGAGCATGACTGGCAGCCGTTCGAGCCCGCGGGCTGGTCGCAGCTGGTCGCGATGCTGCCCTACACCGCGGTCGAGTTTAAGCCGGGCAGCCGGTTCGGCTATTCCAACCCGGGCATCGTCTATCTGGGGCAGGTGATCGAGCGGCTGTCGGGCGAGGATTATGAAGTCTATGTCGACAAGAATGTCCTGAAGCCGCTGGCCATGCACGACAGCTATTTCGACCGCACCCCGCCGCATCTGTTGCCGCATCGCTCGCACAGCTATTATATCCGCGATGGTAAGCGGACTGCGGCGCCGTTCGACGTCGATACCGGGGTGACCGTGTCGAACGGCGGACTCAACGCCCCGATGACCGACATGGGGAATTATCTGGCGTTCCTGCTCGGCGATCCGGCGCGTGCGACCGACTATGACCGGGTGCTGAAGCGCTCGTCGCTCGAGGAAATGTGGGCGCCGCAAATCGCGGCGGGCGACGATTTCACGCAAGGACGGATGGCGACGACGACGCAGAGCGGCCTGGCCTTCTTCGTCGATCGCGGCGGGGGCGTGCGCTTTGTCGGACATAATGGCGATCAGAACGGCTTTCGTGCCTATCTGAGCTTTTGTCCCGATCAGCGGGTTGGCAGTCTGCTGGCCTTCAATACCGAAACGCGCGGGGTGCAGAACAGCGTCGCCAATCGCGAAACGGCTGAATCGCGGATTGCGCTCGCGACTGATCGCTTGTGCGAGGCGCTGGCGGAATAGCCCGTCATCGTCGCCCCCGCGAAGGGCGTTTCAGAGTCACGTGCCTCTGAACGCGGCCGCAATCGGCCTTACCCTGCCTCGCTGCGTAAAAACCGACAGCGGCCCCCGCCTTCGCGGGGGCGACGATTCTTATCGGTTCTTCCGTCCTTCGATCAGCCCGTCGACAAGGCTCGGATCGGCCAGCGTCGACGTATCGCCCAGCGATCCGAAGTCGTTTTCCGCGATCTTGCGCAAAATCCGCCGCATGATCTTGCCGCTGCGCGTCTTGGGCAGGCCGGGCGTCAGATGGATATGGTCAGGCGTCGCGATCGGGCCGATTTCCTTGCGGACCTGCTGCCTGAGCGCGGCGGCAACTTCGTCGGTGGGTTCGACCCCCGCGTTGAGCGTGACATAGGCGTAGATGCCCTGACCCTTGATGTCATGCGGGAAGCCGACGACCGCAGCTTCGGCGACCAAGTCGTGCAGCACCAGCGCGCTTTCGACTTCGGCGGTGCCCATGCGGTGGCCCGACACGTTGATGACATCATCGACGCGGCCGGTGATCCGCCAATAACCGTCGGTGTCGCGGCGGCAGCCGTCGCCCGTGAAATATTTGCCTTTGTAGGTCGAGAAATAGGTTTCGGCGAAGCGGGCATGATCGCCGTAGATCGTCCGCGCCTGCCCGGGCCAGCTGTGCGTAATGCAGAGATTGCCTTCGGCCGCGCCGCCGGTTTCTTCGCAGACGAGCTTGTTGCCCTCGGCGTCGACCAGTTCGGGGCGGATGCCGAAGAAGGGCTTGCCCGCGCTGCCCGGCTGCATCGCATGCGCGCCGGGCAGGGTGGTGATCATGATCCCGCCGGTCTCGGTCTGCCACCACGTATCGATGACCGGCACGCGCCCTTTGCCGACGGTGTCGCTGTACCAGCGCCACGCCTCGGGATTGATCGGTTCGCCGACGCTGCCGAGCAGGCGGATTGACGAGAGGTCGTGGCGGTTCACATAGTCGTCGCCCTCGCGCATCAGCGCACGGATCGCGGTGGGGGCGGTGTAGAGGATGTTGACCTGGTGCTTGTCGACGACCTGCCAGAAACGGTCATGGTCGGGATAGTTCGGCACGCCCTCGAACATCAAAGTCGTCGCGCCATTCTGGAGCGGGCCGTAAACGACATAGCTGTGGCCGGTGACCCACCCGATGTCGGCGGTGCACCAGAAAATCTCGCCGGGGCGATAGTCGAAGCCGTAGAAGAAGGTGGCGGCGGTCCACACGCTGTACCCGCCGACGGTGTGGAGCACGCCCTTCGGCTTGCCGGTCGATCCCGAGGTGTAGAGGATAAACAGCGGATCCTCGGCGTTCATGGGCTCGCACGGGCACTCGTCGCCGACATCGGCCGACAGCGCGTCGTACCAATGGTCGCGGCCTTCCTTCATGCTCACGTCGCCGCCGGTGTGGGCGATGACCAGCACCGCCTTCACATCGACGCGTTCGAGTGCTTTGTCGACATTGGCCTTTAGCGGAACGACTTTGCCGCCGCGCAGCCCTTCGTCAGCGCAAATCACCCAGTCGCTCGCGCAATCCTCGATCCGGCCATGGATCGCTTCGGGCGAGAAGCCGCCGAAGACGACACTGTGTACCGCGCCGATCCGCGCGCAGGCAAGCATCGCGACCGCGCCTTCGGGGATCATCGGCATATAGATGGTGACGCGGTCGCCCTTTTTGACGCCCATCTTTTTCAACGTATTGGCGAAGCGGATGACATCGGCGAGCAGCGCCGCATAGCTGATCGTCCGCGTCTCGCCGTCGGGCGCGTCGGGTTCGAAGATGATCGCGGTGCGCATCCCATGGCCGGCGGCGACATGGCGGTCGACGGCGTTGTGGCAAAGGTTGAGGACGCCATCCTCAAACCATTTGATTTTGACCGGGTCGTAGGACCAGTTGCCAATCCTGGTGGGCGCGGTCATCCAGTCGAGGCGCTTGGCTTGCTCGGCCCAGAAGGCGTCGGGATCGTCGATGCTTTGCGCGTAGAGCCGGTCGTAGTCGGCGGCGCTGCAATGGGTGTTGGCCGCGGCATCGGCCGGAACGGGGACAAGGGGCTCGGAGGGTGGGGCTTCGGACACTTGGACTCTCCCGTTTCGGCTTGCATTGGTCGCGTGAACCGATAGCCCGCGAACCACAAGTTGCAAGGGCGTGGGTGCATTGCAGGCGAAAGGAATGATGATGACGGGGATCGGTGAGGCGGTGGGGCGGCTTCTCGATGGATTAGGGGTCGATCGCGCGCGATGGACCGAAGGGGCGATGCCGTCGGTCACGCCGTTGACCGGTGAGCAGCTTGGCCTGGTTAAGGTCGTCGATGCGGCGGAGATCGACGAATGGTTGCACCAAGCGAGTGCTGCGTTCCGTAGCTGGCGTCATGTCCCCGCGCCGCGGCGCGGCGAGCTGGTGCGGCTGTGGGGTGAAGAACTGCGCGCCGCAAAGGATGACCTCGCCAGATTGGTGACGATCGAGGCCGGAAAAATCCCGTCCGAGAGTGCGGGCGAGGTGCAGGAGATGATCGACATCTGCGATTTCGCGGTCGGCTTGTCGCGTCAGCTTTATGGCCTGACGATCGCGACCGAACGGTCGGGGCATCGGATGATGGAGGTCTGGCATCCGCTGGGTGTCGTCGGGGTGATTTCGGCGTTCAACTTTCCGGTCGCAGTATGGGCGTGGAACGCGGCGCTGGCGCTGGTGTGCGGCAACAGCGTGGTTTGGAAACCGTCCGAAAAGACTCCGCTCACAGCGCTGGCGGTGCAGGCGGTGTTTGACCGCGCGGTGGCGCGGTTCGGCGATGCGCCGGAAGGCCTCGCGCAATTGCTGATCGGTGGGCGCGATGTGGGCGAGGCGTTGATCGACGACCGGCGCGTCGCGCTCGTCTCCGCGACCGGCTCGACGCGGATGGGGCGCAGCGTGGCGCCGCGGCTTGCGGCACGTTTTGCGCGCGCGATCCTTGAGCTGGGCGGCAACAATGGCGCGATCGTCGCGCCATCGGCCGACCTCGACCTCGCGCTGCGCGGCGTAGCGTTCGGCGCGATGGGGACGGCGGGGCAGCGTTGCACGACGACGCGGCGGTTGTTCCTGCACGACAGTATCTACGACGGCTTCGTCGCGCGGTTGAAGGCGGCCTATGCCAGCGTGCGCGTCGGCAATCCGCTGGAGGGCGAGGTGCTGGTCGGGCCGTTGATCGATCGGGCGGCGTTCGAGGCGATGCAAAGCGCACTCGCGGCAGCACGCGCCGCGGGCGGGGTGGCGTCTGGTGGCGAACGGGTTGGCGACGGCGACAGCTATTATGTGACGCCTGCCCTGGTCGAAATGCCCGGTCAGGTCGGACCAGTGCTCGAAGAGACCTTTGCGCCCATCCTCTATGTCATGCGTTACTATGATCTGGACGCGGTGATCGAGCTTCACAACGACGTCGCCGCAGGGCTCTCGTCGGCGATCTTCACCACCGATGTGCGCGAGGCCGAGCGGTTCCTGGCGGCAAGCGACTGCGGCATCGCCAACGTCAATCTGGGGACGAGCGGCGCCGAAATCGGTGGGGCGTTTGGCGGCGAAAAGGAGACCGGTGGCGGGCGCGAAAGCGGGTCGGACAGCTGGCGCCAATATATGCGGCGCGCGACCAACACGATCAATTATTCGGACGCGCTGCCGCTGGCGCAGGGGGTGAGTTTCGAACTTTGATGGCGAGCGGCCACTCAAAACCCCGATCGTGTCGAGCGAAGTCGAGACACCGTGAAGCCGTACACGACCGATGGGCATCTCGACTTCGCTCGATGCGAACGGAACAGGGAGGGTGGCGTCAATCCGCCCGCCAACCGAAGCCTTCTTCGAGCGCAACCACTTGGCCCGCTGTACCAACTGGCTCCTGCGTCCCGTCGGTCAGAAACCCCAACATCGCCGCATCGCTCACATCGACATGCGCCAGCGTGCGCTTGTCCTCTGGTGTCCGCGCGACCATCACGCCTGCTTTTGGCGCGCCGTCGCGGCCGTAAAACACCGTATAGCTTTCGATTGTCGCCGATCCGGCATAATCTTCGACCAGTTCAGGAACAGGTCCGCGCTTGGCTTCGGCTTCGGCCTGATAGTCGAAATCCTGCGGGAAGCTCGCCGACGCGATCGGCTCCTTGCCCAGCACGATGCAATGATTGTCGGTGGCGAAGCCGCCGTTCGCGAACAGGAAGCCATAGCGACCCTTGACGCGCAGCCGCTCCACCATCGAGACGATCGCGTGGCTCATATAATTGGCGATCGGGCCGCCGCCAAAGGTCAGGCCGCCGAACACGGTTGCGGGGCGTTCCACCGGCCAGCCGAGGATGCGCCGCGCCATCTTGGGCACGCACGGAAAGCAGCTGTAGAGCTCGACATGATCGAAATCTGGGGCCGTCATGCCGTTGAGCGCGAGGGTGCGGGTGATCGACGTTTCCATGCTGACGCTGCCGTCATAGCGGTCGCGGTGGAGGATGCTGGTGGGTTCCTTGGCCGCGGCGCCCATGCCGACGTAAATCAGCCGGTCTTCGGGGATGCCGCGCCGCCATGCTTCGGCAAGGCTGGCGACGATGAAGCCTGCGCCCTGATTGACCGACGAATTGGCGACCATTAGTTTTGAATAGGGGAAGGCAATCGGGCGGTTGCGCTCGTCGACGCGCAGGATGTCGGCGGGCGTTGCCGGCTTGTGGATCCACGCGCCGTCGTTTGCTGCGGCGACTTCGGAAAAACGCGACCAGATCTCGGCACTCTCGAATTGCGCGTCTTCCAGACTTTGGCCCCACGCGGCGCGCGTCGCATTTTCGTAGAGCGGATAGACGTCGACCGGCGCGGCCAGCCCGTGCAACTGCGCGTAGTTCGGCTCGCGCCGCGTCGCGACCTTGCGGATCGCGTTATAGCTTTTGTCTTCGCCGCTTGCCGCTTTGGCGGCGCGGCCTGCGGCGGTGCGCAGCGCCTCGGCGCCAACGATGGCGGCCAGTTTGACCTCGCCTGCGCCGATGCGGTTCGCGGCCTCGTTGAGCAGGCGCACCGGGGTATCGCCGTGCGGTGCGGCCGACTGGTAGTTGATCGCGGGCGTCGCGCCGATTGCGGCGGCGAGGGGTTCGCACAGTTTGCCGAGGTGGTGGAAGCTGATCTGGTCAACGATCGCGAGGCTGTCGAGATCGGCGAGCGATACGCCAGCGTCATCGGCAGCGACCTTGAGCGCCGCGACCATCAACCCGAGCGAATCGAGACCGTCGTCGGGATCCTCGGGCCGGTCGTTGACCTGCCCGACACCGATGATCACGGGAATGCGCTCGGGATCGGTCATAGTCATATTAGCGTGCCTTCCACTCAGGCTTGCGCTTTTCGGCAAAGGCGCGCGGGCCTTCGCGGGCGTCCTCGCTGCGCATCAGCGCGGTGCGTTCGAGCGTGTTGGCTTCCCAATAGGGCGCGTCGGCGGCAATGCGGCCGTCGTGAATGCCGAGCGCAACGCGCTTCGACGCCTGCACCGACAGCGGCGCGTTGGCGGCGATCTTCTCAGCGAGCGCGATCGCGGTGGGGAGCAGCTCGGCGAGCGGGACAACATGATTGACCAGCCCGAATTCGGCGGCGCGCGCGGCGGGGATTGGGTCGCCGGTCAGCATATATTCCATCGCCAGCTTGCGCGGAATTTGCTGAGCGAGGCGAAACGCACCGCCAGCCGCGGCGAACAGCCCGACCTTGACCTCGGGCAGACCGAATTGCGCATGATCGGCGGCGATAATGATGTCGCTCATCAGCGCAATCTCGCAGCCGCCGCCAAAGGCGAAGCCGTTGACCGCGGCGATGACCGGTTTCGAGATTGGGTGCGACACCATGCCGGCGAACCCCCATGCCAGCTGCGCCGGATCGTCGGGATAGAGGCTCTCGCCGCGTGACAGCGCGACAAGGTCGGCGCCGGCGCAAAAGCTCTTGTCGCCCGCACCGGTGATGACGACGGCGCGGATTTCGGGGTCGGTTTCGGCCTCCTCCAGCGCGGTGCCGACGCCGATATGGACCGCGGCGTTGACCGCATTGCGCGCTTCGGGCCGGTTGATCGTGACGATCAGGATATGGTCCCGGCGTTCGGTGAGGATGGTGGTGTCGGTCATCGCGAATCTCTTCCTTTGGGGCGAGTATCGCGGTTGGTTGACGTTTACGTCAACTGTAATCCTCCCTGTGGCACAGCCGTGGGGAGGGGGACCATCCGCAGGATGGTGGAGGGGCGGCGACCTCGCGTCATGGCCCCTCCGTCAGCGGCTGTGCCGCTGCCACCTCCCCATCGCGGCGCGACGGGGAGAATATGTGGTCAAATCGACTGCCCGGTCTTCGCCCAGTCGGCCAGGAACCCCTCGATGCCCTTTTCGGTCAGGATATGCTTGAACAGCCCTTTGATGACCGACGGCGGCGCGGTCATCACGTCGGCGCCGATCTTGGCCGCTTCGAGCACATGGATACCGTGACGCACGCTGGCCACGAGGATCTCGGTCTCATAGCCATAATTGTCGTAAATCAGGCGGATATCGGAAATCAGCTGCATCCCGTCGAAACCATTGTCGTCGTGGCGGCCGACGAACGGCGAGACGAAGGTCGCGCCAGCCTTCGCGGCGAGCAGCGCCTGCGCGGCCGAGAAGCAGAGCGTGACATTGACCATCGTGCCATCGCTGGTCAGCGCCTTGCACGTTTTCAGCCCGTCGATCGTCAGCGGCACCTTGATGCAGACATTGTCGGCGATGCGGCGGAGGATTTCGGCCTCCTTCATCATCGTGTCATGGTCGAGCGCGACGACTTCGGCGGACACCGGGCCAGTGGTCAGTGCGCAGATCTCGCGGGTCACTTCCTTGAAATCGCGGCCCGATTTGGCGATCAGCGACGGATTGGTGGTCACCCCGTCGAGGAGGCCGGTCGCGGCGAGTTCCTGGATGTCGGCGATTTCGGCGGTGTCGGCGAAGAATTTCATGGGATGGGCTTTCTGTCGGAAGGGCGATTCGGTGGTTGCTGATTGCCCTAGAGCAATGGCTGCGAAAACTGAACCGTCGTCACCCGTCCTCGTCATGCCGGACTTGATCCGGCATCCATAGCCGCTGCGCCGCATGGACCGCGGATCAAGTCCGGGGCGACGAAACAGGAAAGGGCTGGCGTTCCATTTTTGTTCCCGCTATCGAAACCCGCATGGCCAAAGCGAAACGCCAATATGTCTGCCAGAATTGCGGCTCCGCCACCTATCGCTGGCAGGGGCAGTGCGCCGATTGCGGCGAGTGGAACACGCTGGTCGAGGAAGCCGGCGAGACGGTCTTTTCGGCCAAGCACGACCTCAGCAAAGGCGGACGCACGATCGCGCTCGAAACACTGAATGCCGAAAGCAAGATGCCCGAGCGGATGCTGTGCGGCATCGCCGAATTCGACCGCGCGCTGGGCGGCGGATTCGTCGCGGGGTCGGCGACGTTGATCGGGGGCGACCCCGGGATCGGCAAGTCGACCTTGTTGTTACAAGCCGCCGGAAGGCTGGCGCAGGCGGGCAAGTCGGTCGTCTATATCAGCGGCGAGGAAGCGGCGGCGCAGGTGCGGCTGCGCGCGCAGCGGCTGGGGCTAGGCCATGCGCCGGTCGCGCTGGCGAGCGCGACGTCGGTGCGCGATATTTTGGCGACGCTCGATCGTCAGACCGCCGATTTCGTCGTCATCGATTCGATCCAGACGATGCACAGCGACCTGATCGACAGCGCGCCGGGGACGGTAAGTCAGGTCCGCGCGAGCGCGCAGGAGCTGATCCGCTATGCCAAGGACAGCGACGCCGCGATCGTGCTGGTCGGGCATGTCACCAAGGACGGGACGATCGCGGGGCCGCGCGTGCTCGAGCATATGGTCGACACCGTGCTGGCGTTCGAGGGCGAGCGCAGCCACCAATATCGCATCCTGCGCGCGGTGAAGAACCGCTTTGGCGGCACCGACGAGATCGGGGTGTTCGCGATGGGCGAGGAAGGGCTGGGCGAGGTGTCGAACCCGTCGAGTCTGTTCCTGACCGACCGCAGCCGCGATGTGCCGGGATCGGTGGTGTTCCCGGCGCTCGAAGGCACGCGCCCGGTGCTGGTCGAGGTGCAGGCGCTTACCGTGCGGCTGGCGAGCGGGGCGACCCCGCGCCGCGCGGTGGTCGGCTGGGACAGCGGGCGGCTGGCGATGGTGCTGGCGGTATTGGAGGCGCGCTGCGGGCTGCAAATGGGCGCCGCCGAGGTCTATCTGAATATTGCCGGTGGTTACCGGTTGACCGACCCCGCGGCCGATCTCGCGGTCGCCGCGGCGCTGATTTCGGCGTTCAGCGAACGGCCGGTGCCCGCTGACGCGATCGTGTTCGGCGAATTGTCGCTGTCGGGCGAAGTGCGGCAGGTGTCGCATGACGGGCTGCGCCTCCGCGAGGCGGCAAAGCTGGGTTTTTCGCGCGGCTGGGGGCCGAAGGGCATGAAGCCGGTCGGCGGAATTTCGGTGACCGGTTTCGAACGGCTCGGTGAACTCGTTGACCTGATGCTCGGTCGCGACTAGCCACCCCTGAATGGGAAGTCTGACAGCTCTGGATATCCTCGTACTGACGCTCGTCGGCGGCAGCGCGGTGCTCGGTTTTTCGCGCGGCCTGGTGCAGGAAGTGACGACATTGCTCGCCTGGATCCTGGCGATTGCGGCAGTGCGCTTCTTTCATCCGGTCGTCACCGACCTTTTGACCGGCTGGGTCGGCAGCGCGGGCGGCGCCGCGATGCTGGCGTTCGTCCTGCTGTTCGGCGGTGTCTTCGCCTTTGCCAAATGGGGTTCGCGCGCGATGGGGCAGCGGAGCCGCGCGTCGCTCGTCGGCGGTTTCGACCGCGGGCTTGGGGCCGGGTTCGGCGCGGTGAAGGGGCTGATGATCGCGGCGATCGGTTTCATGCTCGTCACGCTGCTGTACGACATCGGCTATGGCAACGCGCAGCGTCCGGCGTGGATGACCGACAGCCGCACCTATCCCGCGCTCAATGCGACTAGTCAGGCGCTGAGCAAGGTGATCGCCGAGCGCCGCGCCGAAGCGCGCGAGGCTGAGGCCGAGGCGCCGACGCCATGAACGCGACGCTCTATAATCGCGACATATTGGCGCTGGCGGTGGCGACGTCTGAACATCTGCCCAACCCCGATGCGCGGTACCACGCGACCGCGCGGGCGCCGCTGTGTGGCAGCCGTATCCTGCTCGATCTTGACGCCGATGATGCGGGGCGCGTGACGGGCATCGGCATGCATGTCGAGGCATGTGCATTGGGGCAGGCGGCGGCGACGCTGCTGGCGCGGCACGTAACAGGATGCAGCCGCGATGAGATTCGCAAAGCGCGCGACGCGATCGCGGGTTGGTTCGGCGGTATCGGCGCCGTGCCTGAGTGGCCGGGCTTTGATCTGCTGAGCCCCGCGCGCGATTATCCGGCGCGGCAGGGGGCGATCCTGCTGCCGTTCGATGCTGCGATCCTGGCGCTCGAGAAACAGGGCGCTCGGGTGTGAATCTGCTCGCGCTGACCGCGGTGGCAACCGAAGTCGCGGCCGAGCAGGCGACCGACACCGCGCTCGTCGAAGGCGCGATCCTGCTCGGGGTCGCGACGTTGTTTGTCCTGCTGTTCCGCCGTCTCGGGCTGGGCGCCGTGCTGGGCTATCTGATCGCGGGCTCGCTGGTCGGCCCTTACGGTCTCGGCCTTGTCGGCGGTGGTGAATCAAAGCTCGCCTTCGCCGAAATCGGCATCGCGTTCCTGCTGTTCCTCGTCGGGCTCGAACTCCATCCACGCCGCCTGTGGGACATGCGCCGCGCGATTTTTGGGCTTGGTCTGGCGCAGGTCGTGATCACCGGATTGATCCTCGCGGGCCTGATCTTTCTGACCTTGGGTTTCAGCTGGCAGGCAGCGCTGGCGCTCGGGCTGCCGCTCGCGCTGTCGTCGACCGCGCAGGTGCTGCCGGGGCTGAAAAGCTCGGGCCGGATCAATTCGCCCTTCGGTGAAAAGGCCTTTTCGGTCCTACTGTTCCAGGATCTGGCGATCGTGCCGATGATCACGATCATCGCGGTGCTGTCGCGCGCGCCCGCCAACCTCGACGCGCCGCCGGGGTGGCAGATGGCAATTTATACCGTCGCCGCAATCATCGCCCTCGTCGTGGCCGGACGCTTCGTCGTCAATCCGCTGCTGCGGATCATCGGCCGTTATGGCGAGCGCGAACTGTTTGTGGTCGTTGGGCTGCTGGTCGTCATCGCCAGCGCCGCATTTATGCATAGTATGCACCTGTCGACTGCGCTCGGCGCCTTTATCGCCGGGGTGATGCTCGCCGATTCGCCCTACCGGCACGAGATCGAGGCCGATATCGAACCCTTCCGTCTTGTCCTGCTTGGGCTGTTTTTCCTTGCGGTCGGGATGGTGCTCGACCTCAATGTCATTCGCGAAGATCCGCTGCGCGTCGTCGCACTGGCCGCCGGATTGGTTGCGGTGAAGGTTGCGGTCCTTACCGTCATCGTCCGCCTGTTCGGCAAACCGTGGAGCACCGCGCTCGGGCTCGGCCTGCTTCTCAGCCAAGGTGGCGAATTCGGCTTCCTGTTGTTCACGCAGGCCACAGAGGCGCAGCTGATCGCGCCCGAGGCGGCCAGCCTGTTCAGCGCGGTCGTCACGCTGTCGATGATTTCGACCCCGTTCCTGATGCTGTTCGCGCGCAACCTGGAATTCGCGCCCGCAAGCGTCGCCGCCGATCTCGACGATCCCGAACATGCGCCGCGTGGGTCGGCGATCGTCGTCGGCTATGGCCGGTTCGGTCAGATCGTGACGCAGATGCTCAACGCGGTCGATTGTTCGGTGACGCTGATCGACAAAAAGCCGAGCCAGATTGAAACGTCGGGGCGTTACAACACCAAAGTTTATTACGGCGACGGGCTGAAGGTCGATGTGCTGCGCCGCGCCGACGCCGAGCAAGCGAGGCTGATCATTTTCTGCACCGACGACCGCGGCTTTGACGCAGCGGTGCTGGCGCCGATCGTCAAGGCCTTTCCCAATGCGAAGATATTGACCCGCGTGTTCGACCGCCGCCAGTTGATGGCGATCGACGGCTCCGGGGTCGACGGCGCGGTGCGCGAAACCTTTGAAAGCTCGATCGCGATGGGGCTGCTGGCGCTGCAACAGATCGACGTCAGCGAGGCCGAGATCGCCGATGTCGAACAGGCGCTGCGCCACCTCGATTCCGAACGCCTACATGCGCAGATCAGCGAGGGTGACCTGACCGCCGGCATGGACCATCGCTTTATCGCGGGTGGCGGGCGGCAGGCGGCGAGCGTGCTGGAAACGCTGCGCGAACGGCGCCGCGCGGCCAAACTGGCGAAGGAAGAGAGCGAGGCGGCGGCAGGCGCTTAACGCCCTCGCTCGCCGTCCAGAAACGCCGCCACTACATCCAGCCCGAATTCATCGGTGACAAAGCTCTGACCGATCCCGCGCGTCAGGATCAGCGGCAACTTGCCTCCCCGCACCTTTTTGTCGTGCGCCATATGCCCCGCCAGCGTCGCGCCGTCGGCATCGACCCCGGCACTGGCAAGGTCGTGCGGCAGGCCGACCGCGGCGAGATGCGCCGTCACGCGGTCGCCATCCGCCACTGAACACAGGCCTTGCGCGGCCGAAAAACGATGCGCGAGCGCCATGCCCGCGGCGACCGCTTCGCCATGGAGCAGCTTGTCCGAATAGCCGGTCTCCGCCTCGAGCGCGTGGCCGAAGCTGTGGCCGAGGTTGAGCAGCGCGCGAATGTCCTGCGTCTCGCGCTCGTCGGCGGCGACGATGCGGGCTTTGGTAGCAACGCTGTGGGCAATCGCCATGTGCCGCGCCGCGCTGTCGCCCGCGAGCAGCGCTTCGCCATGCGCCTCGCACCAGGCAAAGAAAGCGGCATCGTCGATCAGGCCATATTTGACGACTTCGGCATAGCCTGCGGCCAGATCGCGGCGCGGCAGTGTTTCCAGCGTCGTGGGGTCGATGACGACCAGCCCAGGCTGGTGAAAGGCGCCGACCATATTCTTGCCCGCGGCGACATTGATCGCAGTCTTACCGCCCACGCTGCTGTCGACCTGCGCCAGCAGGGTCGTCGGCACCTGGATGAAATGGCACCCGCGTTTGACGATGCTGCATGCGAAGCCGACGAGGTCGCCGATCACCCCGCCGCCGAGCGCGATGACATGGTCGCTGCGCTCGACGCCTTCGCCGATCAGCCATTCGGTCAGGCGCGCGAGTCCGGCCCAGCTTTTGGTCGCCTCGCCGGGTTCGAGGACGAAGGACGAGAAGGAGATATTCTCCATCGCCAGCGCGGTGCCGAGCGGAACCAGATAATGGTTGGCGACATGGGTGTCGGTGACGATCATCGTCCGCGGGCGTTTCAATACTGGCGCGACATGCTCGCCGATACTGCGGATCAGCCCGTCGCCGATCAGGATCGGATAACTGCGGGCGCCAAGGTCAACGGTCAGCTGTTCCATTGCAGATCCTCCCATTTTGACAGGGCCTCCAGTATCGCGCGCACGGTGTGATCGTGCGGGGTGCTCGCCGAGCTGATGCGCAAATGTGCCTCGGCATAGATCGGGTTGCGGACCGCCGCCAGTTC
>Ga0265296_1001818_pt1 | contig 23009 bp, 20 predicted proteins | sample MunlanPumphouse1_FD_189073 | JGI IMG/M metagenome (GOLD analysis project Ga0265296, IMG submission 189073) | Groundwater microbial communities from a municipal landfill in Southern Ontario, Canada - Pumphouse #1 | ecosystem: Environmental > Aquatic > Deep subsurface > Groundwater | place... | reverse complement strand
CCTGAAGCGCTGCGAGCATGATGTCAGGTAGTGGAAGGGTCGCATCACGTTCGCAGCGGGTTGCGACGAACTCCGCCTGATCGATGCCATCATGAACATGGATGTTCGAACGGCGTTGCTCTTCTACGGTAGAACGACCGATTACTTCCCGGCCATCCTTGCCATAATCATGGCCGACATAGGTGGCGGTTTCAGGCGCCAGATCCAGGATCGCCCGTACAGAATGCCACAGTGCGATCGCGTCTCCACCCGGAAAGTCGGCCCGGCTGGTGCCGCTGTCAGGCACCATCAGGGTGTCATGTACGAAGGCGGCATCGCCGATTATATAGCTGATCGATGCCAGCGTATGCCCAGACGACAGCATGACCCGGGCTTCAAGCCCACCGATCTGAAAGCGATCGCCATCGGCAAACAGCCGATCCCACTGGCTGCCGTCGGTGGGCAGATCGTCGAGGCAATAGATGTCCTGCCACAACTTCTGGACGCCAACGACCTTCTCGCCGATGGCAGTCCGCGCGCCCGTCTTGCCCGCGAGATACGGCGCGGCCGAGAAGTGATCGGCGTGGGGGTGGGTGTCCAGCAGCCATTCGACGCGCAGGTTCTTCGACCGCACGTACTCCAGCAGGATATCGGCGTTGGTCGTCGAAGTGGCGCCAGCGCGCGGATCATAGTCCAGCACCGGGTCGATGATTGCGGCCGACCCGGTCGCATCATCGACGACGATATACTGGAAGCTGCCCGTACGCTTATCGTGGAGGGACGCTACGGTCATTCCCTTGTGCTGATATTCGATCATCATTCTCTCCCGTGCATTACTTGGCGCTTTTGCGCGCGCGCGCGAACAGCCGTCCAAAATCCGTGGTGTCGATCGCCCCCATCACCAGTATCGGGCCGGCAAGGAAACCGGGCGTTCCGGACAGGCCGATCGCATAAGCATCCTGACCATTCCGGCGGAGCTGCGCGGCAATTGTGCGTGCATGCGAAGCAAGGAACGCAGTTGTCCGGTCCCAATCGCCGCCTGCATCGGTGACGACGCTGCGAAGCATGGGATCGTCGATGATGCGGTTGTCCGTCATCAGCCGCTGGTGGATCGCCGGATAGATGCCCTGTTCCGCGCTCGCGAGAGCTACGCTCGCAGCTCGCTCGGAAGGGGGGCCGAAGATCGGCCAGTCCTTGTAGATCAGCCGAACATCGCCGTCTTGTTGCACCGCCGCTTCCATTGCCGGGAAGGCGTGGCGGCAGGCAGGGCAGCGATAATCCGTAAAGACTGCCATCCGTAACGAGGCATTCATCGGACCGGCTCCGGGAAGATCTTCGCCACGAAGGATGGCCGGCACGGCTTCCGATAGTCCGACGTCGCGTCCAATCGGCGCGGTTCGCCGCAGCACCTGGCTTACCCCCCAGCCACCCACGATGATGGCGCCGAGTTGTATCAACTGACGCCGGCTGACCTGTGCGGGCACGTCAGCTACCCGCCGGTTTGGCGCGAGCCGTTTTGATCAACTGACGCAGTGTCGGCAAGTCGACCGCACCAGGGGCAACCTGTGAACCGACGATCAGGACGGGCGTGCCGTTGACGCCGATTGCATTGGCGATGGCGTCCGTGCGCGCGAGCAACGCATCGACCTCGGCGCCCCGAGTCTTGAGATCGCGCTGGAGTCGAGGCCAGTCGACCTTCGCACGTGTCGCGGCAGTGCGAATTCCCGCGATGTCGAGCTTACCCGGGGAAGTCATCAAGGCCTCATGGAAGGCGGCGTGTCGGCCCTGCCACTGGCTGGCTATCGCGGCTCTGGATGCCTCTCGTGATGCCGGTCCAAAAATCGGCCAGTCGCGGTACACGATCCGCACCTTGGGGTCGGTCTTGAGCAGCGTCGCGATCACCGGTTCCATGCGGCGGCAATAGGGGCAATTGTAATCGAAGAATTCGACCACGCTGACATCGAAGGTGGTACCGGTTCGCTTGGGTGCGACCGGATCATCAATCACCGCTTTGCGCGACAGATCGGGTTGCTGCGCCATGACGGGCGAGAAAGGCAAAGCCAATCCCGCGAAGGCAACGGCAGCGCGCGAGAGGAGGTGTCGACGAATCATGGGTGGTTCCTTGCTAAATTGATGCCGTCTGCCAGCGCCGCCCGCGACAGCTCGCCCAGTTGAACCTGGACGATGGTGCCATCGGCCGCGACGAAAGCAGTGGCGGGGTAGCCAACCGTCTCGAACGTACGGCTGAGGACACGATCCGGATCGAGCGCGATTTGCGCTTTACCGATCCGCTCGCGTTGGAGGAAGCCGGCCACCATCTCCGGGGCCTCGCCCTGATTGGCCAGCAGGATCGGAATGGATCCTTTGCGCGATGCCGCAGCAGCCAGCATCGGAAGCTCACGACGACAGGGACCACACCATGTCGCCCACAGGTTCACGACGAATGGGCGGCCGCGCAGGCCATCAAGCAAAACCGGCTTTCCCTCCAGCGACACCAGCGTCAGTCCCTTTGGGAATGGCCCGTAATTCACCGGCGGGATCAATGCCATAAGCGCAAACCAGATGGCTGCCGATATCATGAGCGCTGAGCCCGCCGCAGCGAGCGCACGGGTGCGGCCAAGTCGGATTACGAGGACGAGGCCCGCACCGACGATCCCTGCTGTCGCCGAGAAGCCGCCCTGCCACACTGCTGCCATCGACAGCGGCGCCTCCGCGTAGCTGGCCCAGTGCGTCGCGATAAAGCCGATACGTGCCGTGATCAGCCCGGCGACGACCGCTGCTGTTGCCGCGGCAGACACCTTCGCAGCCAAAAAACGCTCAGCCAGCGCGGCTAACCCGAGGAAGATTGCGACGCACAGGACAGCCAGTCCGCGATCGACCGCCAGCATCATCGGTCCAATGACGATCGCGCTGCCCATCAGGGTTTCAGCCACCAGCGCAGCGCACCAGCAACGATTCCCAGGCTGGTCACGCTACCAGCCCAGATCAACACCATCCAGCCAAGCCGTTTCCAAAAGGGCGTGGGAACATTCATCAATGATACCCGTGCGTTCCGACCTTGCCGCGGAAGACCCAATAGGCCCAAGCTGTGTAGACAAGAATGATAGGGATGATGATCGCCGTTCCGACCAGCATGAACAGCTGGCTTTGCGCAGGTGCCGCTGCATCCCAGATCGTGACACTTCTTGGTACCACGTAGGGGAACATGCTGATTGCGAGGCCGATAAAGCCGAGCAGGAACATGCCAAGAGCGATCAGGAACGGTAGCCGTTCACCACCACGCCGCAGACTCCAGAAGAACGCTGCTGCCGCGCCCGCGACGAGCAATGGCACCTGGGCGGTCAACAAGACGTTCGGCATCGAGAACCATCGCCGCCAATAGTCGTAATGCAGGAGCGGTGTCGCCGCACTGACCGCCGCCATAGCCACGAGCGTCGCGATCCCGAACCAGAATGCACGGTGTCGCGCCCGGGTCTGCGCTGACCCTTCCACCTTCCAGACCAGCCAGGTCGACCCCAGCCAAGCGTATCCCAGAACGACTGAGATGCCTGTCAGTATCGTGAACGGACTCAACCAGTCGAGCCAGCCCCCGGCATAAGCATTGTCTACGACCTTGATGCCCTGCAGGATCGCGCCAAGGATGACACCCTGCGCGAAAGCCGCAATCGTAGAGCCACCCGCAAAGGCGATATCCCAGAACCCGCGGTGCCGAGGATCGCGCCAGCGAAACTCGAAAGCGACCCCGCGAAAGACCAGGCCCAGGAGCATGGCGATGATCAGGGGATAGGTCGCTGGCAGGATGATCGCATAAGCAAGAGGAAAGGCCGCAAAAAGCCCTCCCCCGCCCAGTACCAGCCATGTCTCGTTTCCATCCCACACCGGCGCGATCGAGTTCATCGCTTGATCGCGCTCCTCGCCGACGGTGAAGCCGGGAAACAGAATGCCGATACCAAGGTCGAACCCGTCCATCACGACATAGGCGAACACGGCGAACGCGATGATGGCCGCCCAGATAGTTGTCAGGTCGAAGCTGTAGGTCATGCGCTCACTCCGCCGGCGACAGGACGGGGTCGACGCCCGGTGCCGGCGTGATGCCGGCAGCACGTTGCGGCGTGTGTGCCGGTTCGGTCTCATGCCGCTCCGGTGTCTTGGCCATCATCCGCAGCAGGTAGTATCCTCCAGCGCCGAAGGCGAAAAAGTAGACGACAACAAAGGCCAGCAGCGACGCGGCAACCGCAGGCGCTGCAAGTGGTGAATGCGACTGCGCGGTCAAGCGTCATGCGACCGGCATCCAGTGTCGTATCGCTGTTGAGATCGAGCCCGACATAGGCTTGAACGAGCTCAAGTGCATTGACCTCGCTCGTCCCGGTCGAGGAATCTCGTTCTTCGAGGTAACCCCGCGCGTCCCACAATTCCGCGCCGAAGCGGACTGGACCAGTGTCGTATTCAGCGGCGATCGTGGTCCTAAACGTTAGCAGTCGATCATCGCGGGCCGCGTTTGGCCGAAATTGCTCGTCAATGCCTTCGATCTGGGCTCGGAATGTACCCGACAGCTTGAGATTGCCGGGTGCGCCGACCGCCGCATGCAGAGGAGTTTCCGCCTTCTCCTGTGCATGAACTGATGGTGCTGCCAACAGCGCTACCGCGCCGAGCCCGACGCGCCCGATCATTGCCGCGTTACCGGGATGACGCGGATGTAACCCTGTTCCGGAGCAACGATTGTTCCACGCTTTTTCAAGGCCGCCTCGACGAGATCCGTCACGCTGCGCGTGTCGGTCACGATCTCGCTACCCTTTGCGAATGCCGTGTACCGGTGGAGGCCCTCCAGCATGCCGACATTCGTTGCTACCTTGTAGCGCTGGGGAAGGTCCAATGGGACGCTTGCAACGGTAACATTGGATACGCGCTTGCCTACAGGACGGTTGAGGTCTGCTGTCCAGGCCAAGCCTGACGTCTGGACCAATCCGCCGACCCGATCCATGTCGTTGCCGGGATTGAGGTTGGTTGCGCTCTGCTCGAGAACCGCCATGATCTGCGCGCCGGTCATGTTGAGCGTCACCAGCTTCGTCGGGTGTGGCAGCAGCGTGTAAAGGCGGTCGCGCGTTACCGGTCCGGGCTGGATCGATACACCATAGCCGACGCCGGGCATGAAGGCGATGTTGGCGCCGCTCGCATCGCGCATGATGCCTCCGACCAGCGAATCGAACGGGCTTTCCGATTTATATTGTCGTCCGATGCGGTCGTAGGCCGTAGCGAGCACCTCATCCATCCGAGCCTGATAGGGGGCATCCGTTGCAGCGACTGCCGCCTGGGTTTCCGCGTCTGCGGGGAAGCGGTCATTCCAGAGCTCGATCACGTCCCCGTCCACCGCCTTCAGCTTGCGGTCGCTACCGATCGTCAGCGTCAGACGTCCAAGCATCGCGGCATCGGAAAGTGCTTGCACGATCCACGTGCTTCCGACTTTTTCGGGCGGTGCGATCCGGTCGTGCGAATGTCCGCCAACAATGAGATCAACCCCCGGCACCTCCCGCGCGAGTTTGCGATCGACCGTCGTGCCCTGATGCGACAGCAACACCACGATGTCGGCCTGCCGCCTTAATTCGGGCAGCAGCCGCCGCGTGGTCTCGATGCCGCTGGTGAAGGTGAGTTTCTCGGAATTCTTCTTGGATCCGGTTTCGCCGGTGTTGTGATAGCTGAGCGCCAGCACCGCTACACGGGCACCGCCCAGCGTGAAGATTTGCCATGGTTTACCAAAGACTGGCTGGCCGTTTTCGAGAGTGTTTGCCCCCCGCATCGGGAATTTGGCGATCGCCTGGAGCTCGCGGGTGCGATTGAGGCCGTAGTCGAAATCATGATTGCCGAGCGCCATGAACTGGTAGCCAAGGCCGTTCATCAGACGGATCATCGCCTCGCCACGGGTGGCATTGCCGACAAGATCGTCACTAAATGTGTCGCCTGCATCGAGCAGCAGGACATTTTCCGAGCCACGCTCGATACGCGTCTGCTTCACGACGCCCGCAAGCGTGGCAAAGCCGCCGATCCGGCCGGCTCGGGAAAACTCGGAGGGCGAACGGCCGGGATCACCGGTCTGTGAGGTAGCGTCACCCGGCGCCACATCGAACGGTGCGTGACGACCATGCATGTCGTTCGTATGGAGGATCGTCACGCGCCGATCGGCCGCTTCCGCTGCTCCGGTACTTACGATTGCCGCCAAAAGTCCGGCAAGCCAGTTACGCATCTCGTTCCTCTCCCGTCTTGACGAAACGAACCCTCGCCGCCTTAAGGCAGTCTTAAACCGCTCAGTCCGGGATGAGTGCCCATCCCTGCAACTGCAGTGTCGCCAGCGTCGTCAACGCGGCAACATCCACCCGGACGTCCTTGACGACCTCGTCTTCGGTAAAGCCCTGGCCCTGCAGGGCTTGGTCGCACACGGCAACGGTAACGCCCGCAGCCTTCAGTTGGGCGATCAGTGCCAGGTTCGGATTGGATTTGCCGCCGGTCTTCTTGGCATAGGCTGTATCCTGCACGATGGATGGCGTCGCTGGGCCGTGGACAATGGCGACAATGTCGCCGGCGGAAGGTTTCACGCCGTCGATCGCCAGCAGATTCATGAAGCGCGCCACCTTCTCGAGTGACGGGTTAAGCTTCTCGGGCGCCGTCGCTGCCTTGGTGATGTTGAAGAGCACCCGGTAGCGGATCTTGGCGTCCGGTCGCAGATGAGCGCCAACGGTCGGGAAGGTCTTGCCATAGCCGGTGATCGCCGGACCATCACGAAGTTGCGCCATTGCCGTGGCGGGCATGATCGCGGCGGACGCTGCGATCAGCAGCGATCCCATGAGGAAATGTTTCACTTCTGCTTCTCCTTGTCAGGTGTGATTTGGCCCGCCCGTGCGAAGATGGTATCCGCGCGCCCTTTGATGCGCCAGCTAGCATAGCGGGGCGGCATCCCTGCGGCCCTTCGCCGGCAATGCGATGCCGACATCACGGTAGACCGCGAGATGCCGTTCGAGTGAAACAGTCTCGCTGATCCGCGAAATGGCGTTTTGCCCCTTCGCGCAGATGATATCTGCATCATCCAAGCGTCCGTAGGACCCCGCCCCCCCTCGGTGCTCGATCTGGCATATTCTCTCTCGTGCCGCGTTTCAAAACTGCGGCCTGGTTCATCGTCCGGGCCGAGCGCCCAAATTCATTGCCCCCGACCTGCATGTCGGCATCGGCCGGGCGTACCCTCGGCGATGGCAATCATAATCATCAAACACTTCACGCGGCGTTGGTCTGCGTAAGATCCGGGAGCGTGGAAGGGGAGAGGATTTGTGGCAACGTCCGGCCCGAAGCGCCGGGATGGTAGAACAGGTAGAACGGTATGCTGTTTCTGCCATGCCGGGCCAGAAAGCGGGTGATTGCCGGATCGTTGCGTGTCCAGTCACCGACCAGCGTGACGACACCACGGTCGCGGAACGCTGCCCGTGTTCGTGCCGTGTCGATCGCAAACTTGTCGTTTACCTTGCATGAGAGACACCAGTCGGCGGTAAAGTCGACAAACACTGGCGTTCCAGCGCGACGAAGTTGCTCAAGCCGCGCTTCGGTGAAGGGCTCCCGCACGGGTAGATCCGTCGCATCCGCCGTGTCGCGCGATGCGGCTTGTCCCGGCGAGGACGGCTCGATTGCGATGATCGCAATGCCGATCGAAACCATGATGATCAGCAATGACGGCGTGGCGCTCACGCCGCGTCGCTGTCGCATTCCAGCCCACCAGAGCTGCGCGCCTATCATGGCGATCGCGGCCAAGCCGATCGACATGCCCTGAACACCTGCCTGGCGGCCAAGCAGCCATGCCAGCGCGACAGTCGTCGCGAGCATCGGAACAGCCAGTATGTGACGTAGCGTCTGCATCCAGGGTCCCGGTCGCGGGATCCGCTGACGCACAGCTGGAACGAGGCCGATCAGCAGGAACGGCAATGCAACACCGAAGCCGAGCCCGGCGAAGACGACAAGGGCATGAAGTGGCGGCATCGTCATTGCCGCGCCCAGCGCTACGCCCATAAACGGGCCGCTGCAGGGTGTCGCGACCAGAGCCGCAAGCGCACCGGTTGCAAAAGCGCCACGGCCTTGATGATGCGAGGTGATTGCCGTGGGAAACTCGAACAGACCGGCGAAATTGAGCGCAATCGCGATCGACAGTGCCAGGAGTACGACCACGACGCGGGGATCCTGAAGCTGAAATGCCCATCCTGCCTCGACGCCCGCGGCACGCAATATGATAAGCAGGCCACCAAGCGCCATCGCCGCGATCATGCTGCCGAGCGTATAGGCAATGGCCTCGCTTGGTGCCTTGCCTGTGTTCCCGACGCGCGCCAGCGCGACGGCCTTGAGGCTTAAAATGGGAAACACGCATGGCATGAGGTTCAGGACGATGCCGCCCGCAATAGCGGCTAGCAGCGTCAGCAGCAGACCAGCCGGCTCGATCGCGGACGCATCCGTGTCGACGACATCGGGGGGCGACACAGCCTCGACCGTGGGCAAGGCGGGTGCATTCCGCTTGGGCGCATCTATCGATGCAGACGTCGCGCTTGCGCTGACTGCCTTGGGTTCGACAGGGCCACGTACGGCCGAGATCGCATAGGCGTTGCGTCCGTCCGCCAGCACGCCCGTAAGCCGGTCGGCGTCATAAGGTTTCACCCCATCCACGACGAGCGCGAGCTCACCATCGGTGCGGCTCACCTGCTGCTCGGCGTTCGCCGCGAAAATTGAATCATCAGCGGGGAAAAAACGGGTACGATCGGCCTGGAGACGATCGGTGCCGTCGGGAATCTCTATCGTCAACTTTCCGTTGGTCGCGCTGTATCGCGCGCCGTTGATTGCCCTTGGCAACGCGTCCCGTGCTTGCCGGATGATGTCCGCCGTCGCGGGATCAGCGGTACCGTCTCCGGCTGTGAGAACGAGATTGATGGTTTTACGTTCTGGGACGCACAGCGCGTCCGAGCATGCGAGCCAGCTCACGTCTGCCTGGATTGGTACCTTGGTCCCGACGGGCACGGCCTTGGGAAGCGTTACGCTCGTGCTGAGCAAGGCAGGCCCTGCATGTACGTAGCTTGCGATACCGCCAAGCTCGAGCATGGTTGGTGCCGGGTGTACGATAGGACCAAAAGAGACGCCGACCGGCGCCCGCCATGTGACCTCGAGAGGCAGTCCGCTGTCGCCGGGATTGCTCCAGTAGCCGTGCCAACCGGACTGTGGCACCATCCGGATGACGAGTGGTTCAGCCTGACCGGGAGCAGGTCGAAGAGACGCCGGTAGAATATCCACCGTGATGTGGCTTGCGGGTTGCGCTGATGCCGGCACCGCCGGCATCACGACAAACAATGCGATCCAAAAGGATAGCAGGCTCCTCACGACTCCTTTGGATCCTTCGCCGGATCGCCCGTAGGATTGGCGCGGACCATCGCGACGGCCTTCTTCATGTTGGCGTAATCCAGGCCGCCCGGAATCAGATAGTGGCCGATCAAGAAACCCGGTGTGCCTTGCAGGCCCATCAAAGCGGCTTGCTGCCCGGTACGATCGAGCAGCGCGTCTATCTCGCTTTCATGAGCTTTGAGATCGCTCTGGAGTGTTGCCCATTTGACGCCTGCCTTGTCGGCTGCGGCCCGAATGACCTTATCGTCCAGCTTGCCCGTCGACTGCATGAGCGCGTCATGGAACACGACGTACTTACCCTGATATTTGGCGGCCAGCGCCAGCTTGGCACCGGTCACCGATGCCCCGCCAAACATTGGCCAGTCGCGGTAGACCAGACGGATCTTCGGATCGCTGGAAAGAAGTGCAGCAAGGATGGGTTGGGCCTTGCGGCAATAGGGGCATTGGTAGTCAAAATACTCGACGATCGTGACGTCATAGTTTTTGGGCGCGTTGGTGGGTACCATTGGATCGTCGGTGATTTTCCGTCGCTCCTTGGCTGCCGCTGCGGCTTGCTGGGCACTTGTCAGCGGCGCACTTTGCGCCGCCTGCGCCCGATCACTATCGGGCCTGAGCAGCAAGGTGGCGACTAGGGCGAAGATACCAAATGCGAGTGCCGCAAGTGAGAGTTTCCTCATTTCGGGTTCCTTTCCAGATCATGGATCGCTGCTGTCAGGGCTGCGCGTGAAATTTCGCCGAAGTGCCGCGCCCGAACCTTGCCGGCAGCGTCAACGAAGATTGTCGTCGGTAGCGCTGGCGAACCGATAGCCGTTCCCACGACGCCATTGGCATCGCGGAACGCCGAGGTGTTCAGGAGTTTTCGGCCCTGAAGAAAGCGCCGGATGTGATCTGCGGTCTCGCCTTGGTTGACGAAAAGCACAGGGACCGACGTGGTTGAGGCAACGTCTACCATCATTGGCATTTCGCGCTGACATGGCGGGCACCATGTTGCCCATAAGTTCAAAACGAACGGTTGGCCGCGAAAGGCATCCAGGTGGACCGATCGGCCTCCTACCGTGCTGACTACCAAACCGGAAGGAAACGCCCTCGGCGGGGAGGCAAGGATTTGATGCGCGCCAACCCAAAGCAACGATATGCCTAAGGGAATCGTCGCTAGTGCCAGTCTGTTTCCCAATGGGTTACGGGTCGAAACCACCACGAGCGCTGCGACAATCGCGCCTGGCCATACCGCAAAACCCCCTTGCCACACCCAGAGGATGGACGCGAAATCGACGCGGAAAGCGTCCCAGTTCTCGATCACGTACGCCATGCGCGATGCTGCGATTCCCAGGATCAGCGCCGCAACGATCCGCGGCGGCCTGATTCCGAGGACGTCCGCCAGCAGGGGCGTGCCCGCCACGAAGGACAGGATGGCCACGACCGCCAACAGCCGGTCTACTGCGAGGGTCAGGAACCCTATCTGAATGAAACCGTCCATAACTGATGGCTCTCGCCATCGCAGCTTAAGGCAGCCTTAGGAGAACCAAGCAAGATGCGGCTCGACGACGATGTCGCCGGATGCGCCAATCTTTCTAATAGGAACTGGCGTCCGGTCGTTCATCGCGACAAGTTCTCAATGGCTCTCCGGAAGGAGATGGGCGAAGGGCAACTGCGCTACTGCGATGAGACCGCCGTTTGACCCGGTGCGCAACTCAAGATGACCACCTTCCCGCTTCAATGATGCCGCCACGATCGAAAGGCCAAGTCCGCTTCCCTTGGCCGTAACCGCCCGTCCGCGCTCAAAGGGGCGCACTAAACGCTCTCGATCCGACGGATCAATGCCTGTGCCTTGATCGCCAACGCAGATTTCAACCCAATTTCCGTCGTCCGAGACGCTAGCGTTGATGACGATGGGGCTACCGCCGTGTCGGATTGCGTTGTCTATCAGGTTCCGCAAAGCCAGTTTCAAGTTTGCCACGTCGAGGCAGGCGACCCGCCTTACGGAGCTGGGTTCAAATACTATGGAAGCGTGATGTGCGGCGGCAGCATCGGAACAATCGTTCTCGATGTCAGATAGCAGATCGTCCAGAATAATCGGAACGGGATCTCTTTTGGGAAACTCAGCATCCAGGCGGGCTAGGGAAAGGAGCTGCCGAACTAAATGCGAGGTCCGATCAACAGATTGTATGATCCTCTCAAGAGCATGGCGCCGCATCTCTGGATCTGTCACCCGGCACGCGACGTCAGCTTGTGTCCGAAGCCCGGCAAGCGGCGTTTGAAGTTCATGGGCTGCATTTGCGACAAAGTCGCGTTCGGTCTGGCGAGCATGTGCAAGGCGGACCAAAAGATCGTCCATAGCGGCAAGCAAGGGCGTTATCTCACTTGGCGAACCGTCAAGCTTGATAAGCGACAGGTCATCCGCAGAGCGTCGTTCGATGTTGCGCGTAAGCACATCCAACGGACGAAGACCGCGCGATATACCTGCCCATAACAATAACCCAAGTAGGATGATGCCGATACCCGCTGGCATCAGTAGCCCCATCATCATCTCGGACACTAGATGATGCCTCACAGTCAAATTGTCGCCGATCATGACACTGACGCCGCGGTTTCGATCTACATGGGTGTAAACACGCCAAATCTGGCCGTCGATCTTACGCTCGGAGAAACCTTCCTCGCCATCGGCGAGAGGTGTTCGCGGTGCTCCTGCCGACTGACCGACCAGCGCGCCCGAGAGCGACCATATCTGGCAGGAAAGTTGTCGTGAATAGCCTTGGGATGCGTGGACCGGAGTACGATTGTTCGTGGCAGGCAGGTCAAGGGCACCGACCATCCGAGCTGCCTCGACAAGCCTTCTATCGAGAACGCGCTGCACCTCTGTTCGTGTCGAAAACGCTGTCCAGGTCGCTGCCGCTGCCCAAATTGCCAGGGTAAGACCGGCAACCAACAAGAATAGACGGACGCGCAGCGACTTCATGGCTGCATGATCCGGTACCCCTCACCGCGCACAGTTTCGATCCATTCGCGTCCGAGTTTCTGTCGAAGCTTATGGATATGAACTTCGACCGCGTTGCTCTCAACCTCCTCATTCCATCCATAAATGCGGTCTTCAAGAACCGATCGCGAAAGTATGTGCCGAGGATTTTCAGCGAGCGCTTCAAGAACAGCAAACTCCCGTCGCGACAATCCCATATCCTGATCATGCAGGATCGCCACCCGCGCCATCGGGTCGATGGTCAAGGGCCCTATGGTAATAGTTGATGACGATCGACCGGCGGAGCGCCGAACGATTGCTCGTAACCGTGCCGACAGTTCCGTTAAATCAAAGGGTTTCCCGAGATAATCGTCCGCGCCAAGATCGAGGCCGGCGACGCGATCGGAAACCATATCGCGCGCGGTCAGCAGCAGTATCGGCGTTTGCCGGCCTTCTTTGCGCCACGTGGCAAGAAGATCCAGTCCCGATCCGTCCGGCAGACCGATGTCCAGAATGATCGCCGCATGACCGTCCGGATCGAAGCCGGCCTGGGCGTCGCGGCAGCATCTAACCGCGTCAACCTCGAAGCCTTCGATTTGCAGTCCGACCGATACGCCGTCCCGAAGCACCTCGTCATCCTCGACAAGAAGAATGCGCATGTCAGAACGCTCCCGCGGCACCGGAAGATGGTAGAACGGGCCACATCACCTTCCTTGAGAATTCTGATTGCGTTCCAAGCGCCAGTTTGCCGTTTGACGTCGCGCTACGAGTAATCATAGTTCAATCCGAACCTCTCGTTTGCGCGCCATGTTGCGCAAGCGTGTAGCCGCCTCCGACCGCCCGGATCAACGCAACTGCTTCGCGTTGTTGATTGACCGTTGTGTCAATGCTGGCTTGCTGGGCGTTAAGCGCAGCCGTCTGTGCGGTGACCACATCGAGAAAGTCGGCGGCTCCGTCGCGATAACGCTCCAAGGCAAGCGCTTCTGTTCGGCTCGCCGAGGCGGCTGCCTGTGCCTGCTGCTCGCCTTGTCGCGCAAGAGACGCCGATTGCGCCAGGGCATCCTCGACCTCGCGGAAGGCATCCAGAACGGTTGACCGATAGTCGGCTGCAAGGCGGCGATATTCGGCTTCTGTGATATCGACCCTCGCGCGGCGCCTTCCACCGTCGAAGAGGCTTGCTACCACGCCCAAGGGCCCAAGAGCCCAGTAACTGTTTGACGCACCCAAAATCGGTGCCCCTGTAGCCTGAAAGCCTCCCGATAGCCCAAGCGTAAGATCGGGGTACAGCGCTGCTTTTGCGGCACCGATGCGCGCGTTGGCCGCCGCCAGCTGGCGCTCAGCGCGCGCAATGTCAGGCCGGCGTTCCAGTAACATCGATGGCAACCCCGCAGATACCTGGGGCAAACGGATCGTCTGCTCGACCGGATCCAGGCGAAACGTCGATGGAACCTGGCCGACCAGTACCGAGATACCATGCTCCAGCCTCGCCCGTTGCCCGCCAATGGCTTCCAGACGAGCACGAGCATCGGCAAGCTGGGTAGCGGCACGCGTACGGTCGACACCCGAAGCGATGCCGACTTCATAGCGATCCCCGATCAGCTTGGCAGCTCGCTCGTATGCGCCGACTGTGCGCGTCAGGAGGCGGGTTTGGGCATCGAAACCACGCAAGCGGAAGTATGCGTCGGCCAGTGAGGCTCTCAGGCTGAGGCGTACTGCCTCGACGTTAACCTCGGCGGCTTGCGCATCAGCTCGGCTCGCCGCCACGGTGTTGCGCACCCGTCCCCATAGATCGATCTCGTAACTCAAGCTGCCACCAAGAAGATACTGACTGGCCGTAACAGGTTGCCCGGGGCCGATCGGGCGCCCCGCCGACAATCGCTCTCGCGACCCCTGCGCACCTGCTGAAACGGTCGGTAGCCGATCGGCACCCGCTTCGCGCAGAGCCGCGAGCGCGCGGTCTCGATTGGCCAGGGCAGCTTCCAGGTCTGGGTTCGCGGCATCAACACGCATCATCAGGTCGCTCAGGACCGGGTCGCCGAAATCCAACCACCAGTTACCTCTGACGGCCTGATCCGAGGGATTTGCCTCCCGCCAACCATGGGGGCTGGAGGCGGATGGGATGATGAGCTGGGGCGCCGGACGGTCTGGCTGGAGCGCACAGCCCGCCGCCAATACCCCGAGGAAGACACCCCCCCACGACCTAGCCCGCATGGCCGGCTCCTGCCACGTTGATCTTGGCGACGCGGACCTGATCCCCCGTTTCGAGCGCGTCGGGCGGTGTTGCAATGACACGATCATTCGGCTGGAGACCGCTCAGGATCGTGACGCTGCGTCCGTTGTCACGACCGACCTGTACAGATCTTAATTGAACTCGACCATGTGCGTCGACAAGCGCCACTCGCGTGCCTTTGCTGTTGACGATGAGGCTGGTGGCCGGAAGCTCAACCGTGCCTTGCGTCTTCTGCAAGGCAAGGTCCACCGTTCCGAACGAACCAGGTACCAGCTTCTGACCGGGGTGCATGACTTTGAACTCGGCGAGCATGGTGCCGGACTCCCGGTCGACCGCGCGAGCGGTTCGCACGAGCGTCGCTGAGAAACCATGCGTCGGGTCATTGGGAACCTTGACCTCGGCAATCGTGCCTGGCTCAAGCTGACCGATGATATTCTGCGGAATACGCACGTAAACGCGCATCTGACTGACATCGGCAATCGTGAAGAGTGGCTTATTTGCGTTGCCAGCGTTTACCAAGGCGCCGAGCTGTGCATTACGGCTGGTGATGACACCTGCAAAAGGGGCGGTAATCCGGGTGAAGCCGCGTAGTGTTTGCAGCCGGCCGACGTTAGCACGTGCGGCATCGGCGGTGGCCTTCGCAGCGAGATATTGCCCGTGTTTCTCGTCCGCTTCCTGTGTCGAAACGGCATCCTTTCCGCGCAGGATGCGCCACCGATCGGCCGTTGTCTTGGCCAGGTCGCGATTGGCGGCTGCGGTCTGATAGTCCGCGCGCGCTTGGGATAGCTGTTGTTCCAGTTCCGGAGCGTCCAGAATGGCGAGCAGTTGTCCGGCTTTTACAGACTGCCCGATATCGACGAGCCACCGCGAGACGAAGCCGCTGGTCCGGGCGTTGATCTCCGCTTCATTAAGCGCCGATAGCTCACCAGGGAGGCTGACAGAGCCGCCCTGTGCGGGCTGAGCCCGGATCACCGACACTGTCGGCAACGCATTGTTTTGCGCGATCGTCTCTTGTTCAGCCTCGGCATCGTGGCGAATGGCGATACCACCGCCGACGATGGCAACCAGGGCAGCCACGGCGACGCCGACTGACCAATAGCGTCGCTTGGTTCGGGTATTTTCAGGCATGGTACTGGACGAGCTCCTGGATGGGCTTGGGCGCAGACTTGCGATGCGCGAGACTGAACAGCGCAGGCACGAGAAACAGCGTCGCCGCCGTCGCGAAGATGAGGCCGCCAATAACCGCGCGGCCAAGCGGTGCATTCTGTTCGGCACCCTCCCCGAGGCCGATCGCCATGGGAGCCATGCCGATGATCATGGCGAGTGCGGTCATCACGACGGGACGGAGCCGTACCATTCCTGCCTCGAGCGCGGCCTTGGTCGCGTCTCCAGTCTCGGCGAGGCGCTCACGCGCGAAGCTGACGACGAGAATGGCGTTAGCGGTTGCGACGCCCATACACATGATCGCGCCAGTCAACGCCGGGACGGAAACGGTGGTGCCAGTAAGGAAAAGCATCCAAACGATGCCCGCGATAGCGGCAGGTAGGGCACCGATGATGACCAAGGGGTCAACCCAGCTCTGAAAGTTAACGACGATCACGAGGTAGATGAGGACGATTGCGCCAACGAGCCCGAGTAGGAGGCCGCTAAACGCCGTGTTCATCGTGCCGAACTGTCCCGCCAACTTGACCGTCGAGCCCTCAGGGACGTCTTGGGAAAGGGAATCTATCGCCGATTGCACATCGGCAGCGACCGCGCCCAGATCGCGGGTCTGAGTCGCGGCATAAATATTGATGACAGGTTGGATATTATATTTGCTGACGACCGACATGGTCGACCCGCGGCTGATGGAGCCGAGCCCACCCAATGTTTGCGGTTGGCCGTCTTTGGCGCCGGAGACGGGAAGGTTCGACAGGTCGGACACGGAACCGACATCACGTTCCGGAACTTGCGCGACGACGAGGTAGGAGACGCCGTTTTCTGGATTCAGATAATAGACCGGTGCTGACTGCTGCGTTCCAGCAAGGGCAATGCCGAGATCAGACGTAACATTCTTTTGGTTCATGCCGTATTGGGCGATCCGGGTGCGATCGATATCGACGTTGAGCTGCGGATATCGCGAAGACTGCTGAATGCGTACGTCAGCCAAACCGCCAATGAGCCGCAACTTTTTCACCAGCTTCTTCGCAAATGCCTCGTTCTCAAGCAGCTTTCGCCCTCTGATCTGGATATCAATCGGCGCTGGCGAACCGAAATTCAGGATCTGGCTGGTCATATCGGCAGGAAGGAAGGCGAAGTCGATGCCGGGGAAGGCGTGAGGCAGTTCCCGCCTAAGCATCGCAACGTGTTCGTCGGTTGGCGCGTGGCCATGATTCAGCGCGATCATGACGTCCCCCTCGTTCGGTCCGACGGTTCCAGAGTTCGCGTAAATGTTGTTAAGGGGTGCAGAGGTCAGGCCGATGTTGTCCACGATTGATTTGATTTCACCTTGCGGCAGCAGGGCGCGAACCTTCTTCTCGACGCGGGCGAAAAGGTCCGAGGTGTCCTCGATTTGCGTACCGACCGGACCGCGCACGTGCATCGCCATTTGCCCGGAATCGACGCTTGGAAAGAAATCACGACCAAGTAATGGAATGAGCAGGAGTGACAGGAGCATCGCTGCAGCAAAAAGTGGGATGAACCGCGCGCGCGTTGCCAGGACATGCTCCAGTCGATGTCCGTAACTGTCCCGCATCCGAGAGAATGAACGTTCAAAACCCTGTTGGAACCGGGAGATAATGCTCTTTCCCTGCGCGCCATGATGGTCGTGCGGCCGCAGAAGATACATCGCCATCGTCGGTACCAAGGTCCGCGACAAGATGAACGACATAATCATGGCAAAAAAGACGGCGAGTGCCATGGGAACGAACAGGAACCCGGCGACGCCTGGAAGGAAGAACATCGGCACAAATACGATGCAAATGCACAGGAGCGCGACAAAGGCCGGACCTACGATCTGCGCCGCGCCGTCCATAATCGCGTCCCGCACCGACTTGCCGTGTTCGAGGTGCCAATTAATGTTCTCGATCGTAACCGTGGCATCATCGACCAGGATACCAATCGCCAATGCCAACCCACTCAGCGTCATGACATTGAGCGTCTGACCGGTCGTTGCCAACGCGATGATCGCACCTAGGATTGCCAAAGGGATTGACGCAATAATGATGACCGTTGATCGCCAGGAACCGAGAAACAACAGGATCATCAGGGACGTGAGAACGGCAGCAATAATGCCCTCGTGTACCACGCCCGAGACTGCGGCTTTGACCAGCACCGATTGATCGCCGATCAGTGCCACTTTGAGCGTTGCAGGCAGGCCTTTTACGGCTTGGGGTAGTCGTTCCTTAATGCCATCGACGATGGCAAGAGTCGATGCGCCACCATTCTTCAGGATGGTCATCAACGCCGACCGTTGTCCATCGACATGAACAATGTTGGTCTGTGGAGCGGCCCCGTCGCGGACATAGGCGATATCGCGCATGTAGACCGTGCCACCATCGGCGACCTTGACCGGCAGACTGTTCAGCTGCTCGACCGACTGCGGTGCGTTGTTAAGTTGAATATTATATTGAAGGCCACCTATCTTGGCAAAGCCAACAGGGTTGATCTGCGTCTGATTAGCTATCGCAGTTGCTACATCTTGGGCAGACAGGCCGCGAGCTTGCAGTGCTTGAGGATTGACATCAATTTGTATCTGCCGCTGCTTGCCCCCAAAAGGAAATGGCATCGCGACGCCAGGTACCGTCACCAGCGGCGGGCGAAGCTGGTTGAGGCCAAGGTCAAACAATTGCTGTTCGCTCAGGCCCTCGCCCGACAGTGCCAGCTGTAGGATAGGGACGGTGGAAGCGTCGTAGTTGACGATCATCGGCGGCGTGATGCCTGGTGGCAGCTGCCGCAAGATTGTTTGGGAAATGGACGTGACCTGTGCAGTCGCCGTCCGAATATCGACGCCAGGCTGGAAGTAGATCTTTACGACCGCGACCCCGCTCAATGATTGGCTTTCGATATGGTCGATGTCGTTGACGGTACTGGTGAGTACCCGTTCATACGGTGTGACGATGCGGCCAGCCATGTCCTTCGGCGAAAGCCCGGCATAGGTCCAAGCAGTGGCGACTACCGGTACGCCGATACGTGGGAAGAGGTCGACCGGTGTGCGCAACACCGTCAGTACGCCGATACCCGCGATGAGGATCGCCATAACGACAAACGTCAGAGGCTTCGCTAGCGCGATGCGGACGATCGCTAGCATGTGGCGATAACGCCAGCGAATGAGATAAGCTCGTTCATGCGATACTCCCTTGAAGCGGGGAAATAGCGCCGTGGCTTAACGCAATCTTATGCGCTGGGTTTCGCCGGCCGCGTCCTACCGTGAGGCGTGAAATGCCGATTGGGGCGGGCCGCCGAGCGAGCACGCGAATAAGGCTGCCTTAAGGTTGGGGCCCGAGGCTAACCTGCAGTTTCCCGGAGTAGCCAGAATATGATGACCAAAGCGTATTTAGCCGTTCTCGGGACCGCATGCATTGTCCTGCTGACGACGCCCGCGACCGCCCAGTATGCTGGTGCCGCTTCGCCTATTGCCGATGATACGCCCGTCGATTTGCTGGCGATCCAGGCGCCGTGCGGAAAAGAAGATTTCGACCGTGGCAGCAAAGACCGTCTGTATGTGCAGGACTCGAAGAGTCATATCATTCTCGCTGCTCCCTATAAAGCGCAGGCGTCAAGCCCGACGCAGACGTTGCGAGGGGGCGGTCAGTGGCATTTGTTGGCGGCGTCTTGCAATCGTCGTTTAGTCGCGGCTTCTCCGGATGGCTCGGGGTCAGTCGAACTTATATCAACCAAGAATCAGGAGGTGATAGCAAAGCTGGTATTGCCGGTACCTGTTAGCAACGCGACGTTTACCACCGATAGCAAAGAACTTTGGCTTTCGTCGGGGCGGAGCAAGGAAATCTACATAGCTTCTGTAAAATACCCTGAACGCATACAGAAGATTCCATTGGCGTTCCATCCAAGGGCTATTGCCTCTAACATAAAAGACCGTGCAATGTTCATAATGGATCGGGATGGTGGCCTTTTTGCCGTCGACGCAAAAAGTCATAAACAGTTAGGTAAAGCCGGTACAAGTTTTGGCCGGGGATCGCAGATGATGGTCTCTCCCACCGACAAGGAATTGTGGATTGTACGTAGCGACCAGCCTCAGGTAGTAATCATAAGAACCGAGGCCCCCTACAAAACTATCAAGACAATCACCCTGCCCGATATTGGAAGCGCCATCCAGTTTGTTCGACGAGGGAATCGAAATATTGCCTTTGTGGGACTCCCGTCCTCACGAAGAATAGCTGTGATAGACGGCGACCACTACAAGATGGTAAACTCTATACCGCTGCGCGGGACCCCGGAAACATTGACCGCGTCTGGTGACGGGTCAAACGTATATGTAGGATTTGATGACAAAATGGGTATCGACGTGATCGACGCCGATCGACTTGCTATCACGTCGTCGGTTGCAACCAATGAGGCCGTAACCATGATCCTCCATGTCGCCGACGCAGCAAAGACCCGGCTTTAATACTATAAAGAGAATGTATTGCGGTTGAATCGTCTCGATGAGGTAGCCCGCTAAATGACATGACAAGGCCTCGCTATTCGCAATGGTATCGCCCTCGGTGATGGGGTAACAGTACGCTCAGGCAAACCGCTCTGCGGCATGGTCGCGAAATGCCTCCTGCTCGCGCACATATTCGCTGAGCATCTCGAGCGACTTGTGTCGGCTATGCTCCTTCATCTTGAACAGATTGGCACCCTGTCGCCCCGCCTCGGTGAGAAATCCCGCCCGCAGACTATGCCCGGCAAAGAGCGCGGGATCGTAGCCGGCCGCGGCCGCTCGCGCCTTGACTACCAGCGCCACAGTCTGCGGACTAAGGCTGTGCGCGGTCAGACGACCATGCGGAGTGAGCCGTCGAAAGAGCGGCCCGCTGCTGATCGCCGCAGCCTCTAGCCAGGCGCGGTAATGGCGCACCGGCTCCATCCGCCGACCATCGAGGATGGCGACCGACTGCCCCCTACCCTCCTGGTCCCCCTTGGATACCGGGATATGGATGATCAGCCCGCGCGGATCTTCGCTGACATGCGTAACATTGATGGCCACCAGCTCGGACCGCCGGAACGCCCCCATCATACCGATACTAAGCAGCGCCCGGTCGCGATAATCCTGCAGGCTCGTGCCGGTGATCGTGCGCACCATGTCGCGCAGGACGTCGCCGTCGGCGGGTCGCTTCTTGGCGGGCCGCTCGCCGCGTTTGGTATTGCGGATACCGCGCATGACCTTCTCAAGCGCCGCAGCGCCCGCCTGTGTCGTGGGCGGTTCAACCTCAGCGGCGCGGTGCGCGAACACGATCGCCGCCAGCCGTCGCCCGATCGACGCCTTCGAGAGTGACCGCCCGTTGGAGTGACTGCTGCCGGTAGTAGCGAGTTCGGTCAGAAAGGCGGCGGTGACCTGCGGGCTGGCCGGCAGTGCCTGATAGCCGCGCGTTTCGCACCAGGCGCAGAACAGTTTCCAGTCAGAGCGATAGGCGCGCAGCGTCGCGCTGGCCGAAGCGCGTGTGATGAAGTCGTCGACGCGGGACTGATCGTCGACGGTGAGATCGGGCAGCCATGGCTGCACGGCACCGTCGTCGATCAGCGCCAGCCCCTGCTCGCCCGCACCATCATCCGAAGAGCCGCCTTCGATCATCGACGGCGCGATCCGGCATCAGACTGCTTCGACATCGCCACTCGCATTTTTCGCCCGATTTTGTCGTTTCGATCGCCGGGCTGTACCGACCCGACTAGCTAGTGGGAATTCCATTTATCGCTAGTAACTATTATGGCATCTGGGATTGATCAGGCACTAAGCAGCCCCCTCCCCCTTCGATCTTGGGTGTGGTATCATATCCTCGCAATGCCACTTTTGATCGATGGTGCCTTATGACACTTCAAGTAAACATTACGTCCAACGGTCGCATGAGCCTACCCGTGGGCATTCGCAAACGCCTTGGTTTAGAAGGTGGAGGTGCGGTGCTGGTAGAAGAAACGTCAGATGGCGTCATCTTGCGCACGGTTGATCAGGCTGTGGCAAAGGCGCAGGCGATCGCCAAGCGCTATGCCCAACATCCCGAGGCCTCGGTTGATGCCTTTCTCGCGGCGCGACGCGCGGAGAGCGGCGAATGACGCATGTCGTGCTCGATGCCTCGGCGATCCTCGCGCTGCTCAAAGGTGAGCGCGGCGCCAGCAAGGTTGCCGGCGTGATCGCGGACGCGTCGGTCTGCGCGGTCAATCAGGCCGAAGTGATCAGTCACTTCGTTCATCTCGGCGCGCCCTTGGACGATGTGCGTATGATGCTCGGTGCCTTGCCCTACACCGTCGTACCCGCCGACGACAGCTTGGCATGGGAAGCTGGAAGCTTACGGGCCGCAACCGCCAACGCCGGCCTGTCGCTCGGTGATCGCTTCTGCCTTGCGCTGGCGCGCCGCCTCGGCGTCAGCGCCTATACCGCTGATCGTGCGTGGAAAGACGTCGCAGGCGAAACCGCTATCAAGGTCGTCATCATCCGCTAGGCTCCACGCGTGCACACCGAACCGCCCCCTCTTTCTGCACTTCAGGCATGGCTTGATGCCTATGGCACGGTCGAGGATCGTTACGGGCATCTCCTGCTCGAACAGATTCAACCCATCGATCAGGCACTGATCGATGCATTGAAGCCGTATTTCGAATCCGCCCACCTCGATGCCCGCGAACATTTCCATCAGCAGGTCGGGATCGACCTCCATCCCGATGCCACCGCTTCCGGCGCTCACGCCTGCTATCCTGATTGCCTGCCTATTGTAGCGCGCCGCGGCCTGTTCGGCGAGGTAATCGCAGGCCTCGTCACACAAGCCTACGCTGACGAGCTGGTCGGCGAGCATCCCTGGTCGGTGCCGATCTTCCTCTTCCGCTTTCACGCCGATGTTGAAAGCTATCTGTGGGATCTACGGTACGATCCGAGCCGCAAGCGGCAGGTGTTCGGGCGATTCGGCTCCGATTTTGTCGGCATCCGGCTCGACGCGACCGGCCGCGTCATCCGCGTAATCGTCGGTGAGGCCAAATGGCGTGCCTCACTGACCGACTCCGCAGTAGCCGCTTTGCTCCACGGCGAGAAGAACGCCACCTGCCCCACAACGGGTGAGAAGATCCACAATGGGCAGGGCATTTGGTTCGAGGTCAACCGTGACAGCGTCGTGCCAAAGGGACTTCGCCAGTTGCAACGCCTGCTTGAGCTGCGTGACCCGATCAATCACGCGAGTGCAATCGCTTCGATGGACGCTGCCATCACCGCGGCAACGCCAACGCTTGCCCGCACCAACCTCGTTGTCATAGCCG
>Ga0265296_1001817_pt1 | contig 23017 bp, 35 predicted proteins | sample MunlanPumphouse1_FD_189073 | JGI IMG/M metagenome (GOLD analysis project Ga0265296, IMG submission 189073) | Groundwater microbial communities from a municipal landfill in Southern Ontario, Canada - Pumphouse #1 | ecosystem: Environmental > Aquatic > Deep subsurface > Groundwater | place... | reverse complement strand
GTTATCCTCCTTTTTGGGAGGAATATACACTAAGAATCGGAATTTAAAAAGAATTATTTATAGATATATATGCATTAATGCTTAAAAAAGAAATTAAAATCCCGAATAGTCGGGACTGCGTTCTCTGTAAACTCTGCGGTTTATGAATTAAGCAGGCTAAATAAAAGGGACCGATTTATTGCCGATAGAATAAATGAGACCTTAAACCTTAATGAAACCGGTATTCTTTTTATCGGCGCTTATCACAATATCAAGCCGAGGCTCCCCCGGGACATAAAAATTAAAGAAATCAAGGAAACACGAAAAATCAAAGACTATCAATCCCAGCTTCCTTTTTATCATAAAAATCAAAAGAGGTTCGAGGACTTGAGCGGATATCTTATTTCCAAGATCGACAAAGGCGATATTTGACGCTTGTCAACCCATGTTGGAGATAACGTGCGGATAGCATATTTATTGAGGCCAACACGAAGGTTTCGAAGATGACGAACGCGCTGCCCAGTTTTCTGGAAAAAGATCTGCGGTTTATCTTCTTTGGCGGGAAGGGGGGCGTGAGGAAAACCACTTCGGCCGTCGCCAGTGCTTTGTATCTCGCCGAACAGAATCCGAACAAGAAAATACTCCTTGTCTCCACCGATCCCGCTCACTCCGTCGGGGATAGCCTTGACCAACAAATAGGTGATCGGGTTGTTCCTGTCCAGGGAATCGCTAATCTTTTTGCCCGGGAGGCGGACGCGGAACGTTTGCTGGTCGATTTCAAGCGCCAGTATCGAGAATCCATTGATGAGATCTTCAAGTCCTTTCTGAGTGGTGGCGGTGTGAAGGTGGAATTCGACCAGGAAGTGATGGAACGTCTTCCTAACCTCAGTCCTCCTGGGATAGACGAGGTGATGGCCTTGATCGAGGTCATGGAACTGATGGAGGGGCAAGAGTTCGATATCTTTGTGCTGGATAATGCCCCCACGGGGCACCTCCTCCGCTTTCTCGAGATGCCCGATATCGCCAGGGACTGGTTAGGCGCCGCGATGAAGGTGCTCCTGAAGTATCGGGGTATGGTCAGGCTGGGAGCCGTAGCTGGCCTGGTGATGAAATACTCGAAACAGGTGAGAAAGCTGCAAAAACAACTTCTCGATGCTGACGGCACCGAGATCATCATCGTCACCATCCCCGAAGAAATGGGCGTAGTCAAAATGAAACGACTTCTCCAGGCCCTCAGTAGGTTCAAGATCGCCTGCCGTCAGATCGTGATCAACATGGTCACCCCACCCAACGATTGCTCTTTTTGCTCCATGAAACGAGATGAGGAACAGAGATATGTTCGGGAAGTTATCGCTCAGTACCCGGACTACCGGGTTGGCTGTGTTCCCAGGCTGCCGCACCCCATTCGTGGGCTCAAGAAACTGCTTGAATTCAGGCAAATCCTCTACTCGGCCCAGGTCGGAGATAGCGATGACTAAAGCCGTCGGGAATGTAAGCCTGACGCCTGCCAACCAAGGCCAGAGACAATTCTGTCCTGTTTTAGTCTCACATTTGTCCCAATTTATGTCCCTTCTCAGGCAAAACATTTCGGTCCTATTGAATGGCCTGGACATAAATACAATGCAGTTAACGGGTTACGAAAGCATTATTTTAAGATTGTGATTTGGCGTGGTTATTGCACCACAAATTACTGCCAAAGAGGATAGGTTCCTCACTCATTGAAAAGTATAATAATGAAATGAAAGGAGGTGAGAAAAATGGCCGTAGAAAAAGCGATCGGTTCTTCCAGTTTGGTCGAGGTTATCGACCGGATCCTGGACAAGGGCGTGGTTATTGACGTCTGGGTAAGAATCTCTTTAGTCGGGATCGAGCTACTCGCTATTGAAGCGAGAGTCGTCGTGGCTTCCGTGGAGACTTACCTGAAGTATGCTGAGGCAATCGGATTGACTGCCACAGCCGCTTAAGGGAAAGGTAAAGGGGTTCTTGCCGGGTCATCCCCCGCCGGAGGCGGGGCATGGTTCGCCAAGAAACTCTTTCTTGCTGAGGAAAGGAAATTGTGAGAGGAGATTATAAGGAAATGACTTTAGCCGAGGGTATGCAGGATATCGCCGAAAACATCGTCGCTTCTTATGAGATGAGGAGCCGGAGTATCGGATCTCTTTTTGATACGGCTCACCAAATCCTTGAAGGTTTTCAACAATCCTTCCTTGACACCAGACAAGAAAGAGAAATAATCAGCGCCCAGTTGCGGGAGAGTCTTACTAAAAATGAATCTCTCAGAAGAAAAGATTTCGACCATATGATGCAAGGCATCCTTTCCACCCAGGAAGAAAGAGAAAGACAAGTCAGGGAAGGGTTGAACAGTTACCTTACCGAACAGCGGGAGATGATTCATACGTTAGGGGATAATTTAGCGAAGTTCAAAGATGCCCTTGCCAGAGGCGAGGCTCAAAGGGTCAAAGAATTCCAGCCCTTGATCCAGGAGATTCTTGCCAAACAAGATGAGAGAAAAAATGAAGTGACCTCTCAGCTGAAGGAATTTCAAAAGCAACAACACGAACTGGCCCGAACGCTCAAAGAGCTTTTAGCCAAGGGCAAAGAACTTCGGATCAAGGACCTTAAAAGAATGCTTGAGGAATTCCAGGCTCAACATCAAGAGCGCATCGCCGGACAGAGTGAAAGAAGGAAAGATGCGCGCAACATGCTGGATGAGTTAAAAACAGAGAGATTAGCCGCAGGAAAGAACTGGCAAGATATGCAGAAGAAGATGACTCAAGCAAGAGCTGGTCTCCCGGAGAGACCGTTAAGCAACTTGCGTAAAAATATTAATTTGAAAAAGAAGGAGAATTAAAATGGGAATAGCAAATGATATGAAAAACCTGGGTGAGGACATTGTGACCTCTTATAATACCCGGGTAAAGGCAATCGGAACAATAGTAAAAGATACCCACCAAATGCTCAAAGGATTTCACGCAGAGCATAAAGAGATGTCTGAGAAGCTTAGGGCAGACCTTACAAAGGGAGAAGAAGATAGGATTAAGGCCCACAAAGCTTTAATGACAGACATCCAGAAATTTGTGTCTGTTGTAGCCAAGGAAGTAAGTGATATGATTAAAAGGTTTCAGAAAGAACATAAGGATATGGCTGATCAACTTAGAGCAGATCTTGCAAAGGGAGAAGAAGATAGGATTAAGGCCTTTAATCCTATGATGGCAAGAATTCAGAAGGAAATAAAGGATATCGAAGCCTATGTCGCAAAGAAGCTCCGGGAATTTTCTGATGCTCACGCGGAGATGAGTGAAGAGCTGAAAAAAGAGTTGGCGAAATATGTAGATGATATGGTTAAGGCAACCAAGAAGTTAATGGGTGAGATTCAAGCACGTCAGAAAGAGAGAAATGCCCAGGTAGCTGACTTGTTAGAAGCCTACAAAACCGAAAGAGAAAAGATGGCGGCTAATTGGCAAGCCCTCACTGCTAAGATGGCTAAGAAAAGAGGAGTTGAGCCGGTTAAAGTGGAAGCCGGCGCGGAAATGAAGACCGTGAAAGAGATAAAAGTAAGACCCGTAAAAGAGGCAATTAAGGAGGTAGCAGAAGAGGAAATGCCGCCTGAGGCAGAGGTAAAGGTAATGCCGGTAGAAGAGGCAATTGAAGAGGTAGCAGAAGAGGAAATGCCGCCTGAAATGAGCCTTGAAGAGAGAGTCTTGGAATTTATTAACAGGCATCCCAAAGGCGTGAGTGTTGGCGATATGGAAGAGACCCTCGGGGTTGTCAGAATGAGATTGGGTGTAATAGCCAAGAAACTGTTAAATGAAGGGAAGGTCAAGAAAGAGGAGAATATATATTTTCCTCTATAGCATTCCTTGTCATTTACCCCGCAGTATGCGGGGCAGCGCTTTCATATATGCGAGGGGTCTCCCTAAGCAATTTGAAAAGGCGAAATTCCTCGTTGGATGCGACCGCGGAATGATAGGTTAGGGTTATTTTTAGGTGAAAGCGAGGGAAAAGATGGTTGTAGAATGCGCATTCTGTAAAAGCAAAGGTAAAGACCCCTTCAATCTGTTGTCTAAACTTGCCACCTGTCAGGTCTGTGGAGGCACAGGTAAGGTTGAGGTTATGGAGCCGGCGATTCCATGCGCTTTTTGCAAAGCAACCGGTGTCTATCCTGGCACCCGGCTTACCTGCACGGTTTGCAAGGGTAAAGGTATGGTGACAGTTAAAGGCACAACTGAAGAGTGTCCAAAATGCAAAGGCACGGGCACGGAAAGGGAGAGTGGTCTGCCTTGCCTTAAATGCGGAGGCAAGGGGGTTGTATTAAAGAAGTGAAATTATCTGTTTCAAGAGATGTCTTTCTTGAAAAAAAGAAAGGGGCTTTGACTAAAATTAATTCTTTTAGAGAAAAATTTGAAAAGAGAGAAACCAAGGCAGAAGCGGAGTTGGAAGAAGCAGGTCGAATCCTAAAAGAATTGAGCGAAAGATTCAGATGGTGGGGAACGTGGCCATAAAAGAAAAGAAAGAAGAGGTGAAGAGATGAGCGGATCATTTAAGTGTCCGAAGTGTGGGACCACAACCTGGGGCAATCTCAAGTATTGTTCAAATTGTGGTCAATCCCTTAATATAACATGTTCAGAATGCGGATGGAGTTGCCGGTATATCTTTGCCGATGATTATAAGTGCTGTCCTAATTGTGGGGCAAAGATGAGTAAAGAAATAGTCAAGCCTTCAAAACAAAATAGAGTAGAGGTGAAAAATGATTGATGAGATGACCACAGTAATAGAGCCAAGTCCTCTGCCGGACTTTGTGGAGACAAAGCATATCAAGGATATTACCAATAGGACCCTTGCCTATATAAAGGCAGGTTTTCCGGTGCACTACAGAGGGGTATCCGGGACCGGCAAGACAACGCTGGCTATGCACATCGCCAGTAAGATTGGCAGGCCAGTGGTAATGATTCACGGAGATGAGGAATTCACCACTTCTGATTTGGTCGGCGGTGAACATGGCTACAGGTTTAGGAGGGTTGTTGACCGCTTTGTGTCCCGAGTCTTAAAGGTAGAAGAGGATATGATTAAACGTTGGGTTGATAACCGTCTGACCGTTGCCTGTAAATATGGTTTTACCTTAATCTATGATGAGTTCACACGCTCGAGACCAGAGGCAAATAACATACTTCTTTCAATCTTGCAGGAGAAGATGATGGACCTACCAGTGGGAAGAGGCGGCGAAGAACCATACTTAAAGGTTGACCCGGACTTTACTGCTATCTTTACCTCTAATCCTGAAGAGTATGCGGGTGTACATCGAAGCCAGGATGCCTTAAGGGACAGAATGATAACCATGGATTTAGACCATTTTGACTATGAAACAGAGGTGGCTATAACGCAGGCAAAGTCTAAGCTTTCAAAGCCACATGCTGAAACAATCGTCAATATCGTCAGGGGTTTAAGAGACTCTGGAAAGTCGGAGTTTGCCCCAACCGTTCGCGGCTGTATTATGATCGCCAAGACCCTCAAAGTCCAGAATATGACTCCTTCTCATTCCGATGGGTTCTTGACAATGTGCCAGGACATCTTGGCCTCTGAGACAAGCCGGGTCGGCTCAAAGACGAATCAGGCCAGGGTCAAAGAAGTAGTCAAAGATCTTGTGCAAAAGGAACTTGGCAAAACCAAGAGCGGTAAGATTGAGAAGAACATCAAGAAAGAAACCGCTGTCGTTTAGACATTATGGAGTAACAAAACCGAATTGGAGGTGAGCGAAATGACACTGATGCGGGCATTTTCCAAGGTGGATAAAGACGGTAAGATTAAGCTTCCCGCCAATATTCAACGAGCAGCAGATTTAAAAGAAGGCCAATTGGTTGAACTGAAGATTGTGGGAGCAAGCAAAAAAAAGAGCATCCTGATGACCCCCAGGGAAGTCGCCAGGTAGTTCTTGTTAGACGTGAGGATGGGCTGGTCGACATACTTTCAGCATAAGAGATATTAAGGTATCTAAAGAGGGAGAAACAATGGTTAGAGGAGTCACGGAGCTAAGTGGGTTAGGAGAAATAAGAACTATGCACAGCTCTAAAAAGAGATCCATTCCCCGGGTGCAAAGTTCAGCCTATTTGGATTTATATATGTTGGGGAAAGAAAAAGACCGGTTGGAAAAGGAAATGTTTATCTTAGAGAAAAGAAAAACGAGTATTCAAAAAAGGCTCGATGAGATCGCCGTCGAAATGAAAAAACTTGAAGAGGAAGAAGGTATTGCAAGATCCAACACAAATCCAAATTCTGCAGAGCGTACTTACACGCTGGGAAATGTAGTTAAAAAAGAGTGGAAGAAGATGGTTTTAAATTATTAGTTATCCAGGAGGAGCGCGATGAGTTGGAATACATTTGATTTTAAAGGCGGCAGAACAAGGTTAGGCCGCAAAATAGGTGAGATTTTGGAAGGGGATAAGTTTATATGCTCATTCTGCTCCGGTAAAGGAATATTGCCCGGAACTAAAGGAATAAAATGTCCGGTATGTAAGGGTGCAGGTATTATTTCTTTAACCGGACCAGCTATAGTGTGTGCTTATTGCAAAGGTCGTGGCCACTATCCTATCAGGACAAACATTACCTGTCCAGTATGCAAAGGCGCAGGCGTGGTTAGCATTACTAAACCTATTGAAGTATGCAGCCATTGCCGGGGAACCGGCGCAGAACCAGGCAACAAACTTCCTTGTTTAAAATGTAGGGGTAAAGGTGTGGTACAAAAAAATAGATAACCAGGAAAGAATATGAAAATAGAAGAAGTAGGTAAGGCAACCAAGGATTTTTTTAAAGAAGTTCTTGATAAAGATTCGAAGGTAATAAAAATAGCAAAATCTCAAGAGGGTTGGATAGGAGAAGCTGAGATTTATGAAGAAAGTGCATTTATTAAGTCTTAGGCCTTCCGACCAGAGTTCATGATAGAAATATTTATGAGATAAAATTGGCCGATAATTTGGGAGTGAATTCTTATGCGCGAAAAGAAGAAGTTACAAAAGAAGAATAAGAGGTGTTAAATGCCTGATCAAATAATGCATGCGAATCAAGCAACAAACCTTGCATATATTCTAAAGAGCGCCTTAAAGAGGCGAATACTCAGAAAAGAAAATATAGCATTATACAGAGAAATTCGTCAGATGGAAAGGCTACTTGAAATGGAGGAAAGATAAAGAATGCTCACGCCAGATGAAACGAAAATCCTTAAGATAATTGATGCCGAAGGCGGCGAATGTACCAAACGAAGAATTGCGGCCAAAATGCATCTGGACACGAATTACGCCAGAGTTATCCTTAATTCTATGGGACGGAATGACCTTATAGATGTTTTTATATCTGGTAAAGTCAGAATTATAAGTAAAGGCTGGATGGCATTAGGGAAACAGCCCCAGCGCGGAAAAGGCCTACAAAGATATTTAGAAGACCGTGACAAATGGAAGACTTTTTGAAGATTATCTCGGACTAAAGAATGATAAGCATGGAGCGTGAGGCGTTAGATAGTATTGCCAGAAATGGAGGGAGGCTTCATTACTATTTAGTCGCTGGAGAGTTGAGGATAAGCGCCCATTATGCGTATGTAATCTGTAAGGGTTTAGAGAGAAGTGGTTATGTCGATTTTGATACTTTTAAAGGAATATGCAACCTGACAGAAAAAGGTAAAGAGACAGTAGAAAAAGATTGGTTATTCAAACTTAAGAGACAAAAAGAGAGACTTCAAAAAAAGCGCAAAGAGAATAAGGAAAGAATCTTAAAGAATGTGAAGACTATAAATTATTAGATGAGGCATGAGCATAACCGCTACAGAATTAGAATTATTAAAGATTATAAAGGAAAAGAAGGGGTTGATCTCTATGAAGGAGTTAAGCAGCAAAGCAGGATTTGAAATAGGCTATACTTATATGCTGTGTAAGTCCTTAGAAAAGCAAGACTGTATTGGATTTTTTACAACTACCTCTTGCAGGATAACTGCAAAAGGAAAGAGTCTGGCAAGATAAAAAAGGAGATGAGACAATGGCAGGCGAAAAAAAGAAAAAGGAAGTCCCGAAAGCCTTCGGGATTGATTTCGGCTTAGGTGGGTTATTTAAAGGGATTGAGAAATTAATCGATCTGGCTCAAGAATTAAAAGAGGCGGGTGGAGAGATAAAAAAGGAAGGCGAGATCGACCTCAGCCATCTTAAAAAAGGAATGAAGGGAGTCTTTGGCATTTCCATCAAGAACGCCGTAGGCGGGAAAACCGTTGTTGAACCCTTCGGCAATATTAAGAAGACTCCGAAAGGACCAACGGTTGAAGAGGAAAGAGAGCCCATTACCGATGTCTTTGATGAGAAAGAAGAAGTCGTGGTTATGGCTGAGATGCCGGGCATCCGTGAAGAAGGTATCTCCATAGGTCTAAAAGGAGATATCCTGGATATAAAGGGCGTGAATATAAATAGAAAATATTATAAAGAAGTTCTCCTCCCCTCCAAGGTCAGGCCGGAGACCCTGACCTCAAGTTATAAGAATGGTGTATTGGAAGTCAAAATAAAAAAATAATTTTCTAAGGCTATGATTCCTATGATCCCGAAGAAAGATGAAAAAACTCTCATGTTGAAAGTGAAAGAAGCGTTATCGAAAGATGTGGGCCGGGCGATCGCCAGAATCGATCCGGAAGATATGAAATATCTCGGATTGGAGGTCGGCGATATCATAGAAATCAACGGTAAAAGAAAGACACCGGCCAAGATCATGCCTTGTTACGCCGAAGAGAGGAGCAAAAAGATCATCCAGATCGACGGCCTGTCGAGAGAAAACGCTCAAATAGGGTTGGATGAGAAAGTCAGAATCAATAGAATTAACTCTCAACCCGCCGGAAAAATCACCCTCTCACCCCTCACTATGTCCAGTCTCTTGCAGAAAGAAAGTGATACGAAATATATCGGGTCTCTTATGGAAGGGCTTCCGGTAACATCGGGTGACCGTATTCGGGCGACGTTGTTTGGAGCCCGGTCGTGCGATTTCAAGGTCGTGGACACAGTCCCCGACGGCGTGGTATTGATCAGTGCCGTGACTTTAATAAGAATGGAGACAAAGAAACAAGGGGAGGCAAAGGCAGCCAGGATTTCCTATGAGGATATCGGCGGACTCAGTTCGCAAATTCAAAGGATCAGGGAGATGATCGAGCTTCCTTTAAGATATCCTCAAGTGTTCGAAAGGCTGGGGATAGGTGCACCAAAGGGAGTTTTCCTCTATGGGCCTCCCGGCACGGGCAAAACCCTGATCGCTCGAGCTGTCGCCAATGAGACGGACGCGTACTTTACCCACATCTCGGGCCCCGAGATTATGGGCAAATTTTACGGCGAAAGTGAAGCTCGTCTGAGAAGCCTCTTCGAGGACGCGCAAGCCCATGCCCCCGCCATAATATTTATTGATGAGATAGATGCGATCGCCCCTAAGAGAGAAGAGATGGGCGGCGAGAAACAGGTGGAGAGGCGTGTCGTGGCGCAGCTCTTATCTCTCCTCGACGGGTTGGAGTCGCGAGGCCAAGTTATCGTCATCGGCGCGACGAACATCCCCAACACCATCGATCCCGCGTTGAGAAGGCCCGGCCGATTCGACAGGGAAATATCGATCCCCATCCCCGACAAAAACGGGAGATTGGAAATCCTCGGTATTCACACCCGGGGGATGCCGTTGGCGGACGACATCCGTCTCGAAAAACTGGCGGAGATCACGCACGGCTTCGTCGGTGCGGATTTGGAAGCCCTGGCGCGGGAAGCCGCGATGTCGGCCTTAAGAAAGATCCTTCCCCAGATCGATTTCGAACTGGCCGAAATTCCTTATGAGATCCTGATGAACCTGGAAGTAGTCATGGACAACTTCCTGGAGGCGCTGAAAGAAGTCGAGCCTTCGGCCATACGCGAGGTCTTTGTCGAGGTCCCGGATGTCAAATGGGGCGACGTCGGCGGCTTAGAGGGCATCAAGGAAGAGCTGAAAGAGGCGGTCGAATGGCCGCTCAAATATTCCGAGATATTTAAAAAGGCCGGTACGAATCCGCCCAAGGGGATGCTTCTTTATGGAATTCCCGGCACGGGAAAGACGCTCCTGGCCAAGGCCGTTGCCACGGAAAGCGGAGTCAACTTCATCTCCGTCAAAGGCCCTGCTCTTATATCCAAGTATGTCGGAGAAAGCGAAAGGGCGATCCGCGAGGTCTTCAAGACGGCCAAACAGGCCTCGCCCACGATCTTGTTTTTTGACGAGATAGACAGCGTTGTTCCCAGACGCGGCTCGAGTTCGACGGATGCCCATGTCACGGAACGGGTGATCAGCCAATTCTTGACGGAGATGGATGGTATCGAGGAACTGAAAGGCGTGATCGTCCTGGCCGCGACCAATCGATTGGATTTGATCGACCCGGCTCTTTTAAGGAGCGGCAGGTTTGACCTTTTGCTGGAATTGCCCAAGCCGGATGGCGGAGCCAGAGAAGAGATATGGAAGATCCATACCAGGAATAAACCGCTGGACAAGGACGTGGATTTGAAAAAAATGGCCGAAGAAAGCGAAGGCCATGTCGGCGCCGATATTGAATTCATCTGCCGAAAAGCCGCCATGCTGGCGATCAGGGAATATATTGAAATTCAAAAATCAAAAACCAAGAATCATAAGGCGGAAATTAAGATCTCGAAAAAACATTTCCAAGAAGCCTTGAAAATAATGGCGCAGAGGAAGGCTCATGGCTGAAAACGGGAAATATATTTATGGTATTTTGAATTCCAATACCGATCTCAAGCTAACGATCCCGAAGGCTTTTCTATCGGACGGGGGCGAATCCCCTACGGCCGTGTATACGATTCCTCATCAAGACCTATCGGCTCTGGTCAGGGACTCTACTGGTATCGGTTCTCCCCCGAAGTCCAGGGATATCCTGGCGAGGCTGTTAATTGGCCATCAAACGGTTATAGAAAGAATAATGGTCCTAGGGACGACCATTATTCCCATGAAATTGGGCACATATGCTCAAGATGAAAACGAAGTCAAATCTATTCTGCATAAGGGATATCCCCTCATGAAAGAGATTATTGAGAAGATAGCGGACAAAATAGAAATCGATGTCGTCGCGACGTGGAGTCATTTCAACTCCACGGTCAAAGAAGTGGGCGAAGAAAAGGAAATCAAAGAATTCAAAGAAAGGCTCCTCAGCCAACCCCAGGGAGCGACCGTGGATGACCAGATAAAGATAGGACTCATGATTAAGAAAGCCCTGGATGAAAAAAGAGCCAGAGTTTCCCGGGAAATTCTTGATCGTCTCCAAGCCGTCAGCGAAGAATCGCGCATCCATGAACTGATGGATGATCAGATGGTAATGAACGCCGCTTTTTTAATCACGAGGTCCAAGCATAAAGATTTCGAGGAAAAGGTCGAAGAACTCAATGCGGCGATGCAGGAGAAACTGAATTTCAGATGCGTAGGCCCCCTGCCGCCGTATAGTTATTATACGCTCGAGGTAAAAAAAATGGAATTTGGGGGAATCGATTGGGCCAGGAAGAAACTCGGGCTTCTCAACGAAAGAGCAACCCGAGGTGAGATAAAAAATGCCCATAAGGCCATGGCTTCTTCATTACATCCAGACAGAAACCCAAATACCCCAGGCATAGAAAAAGAATTTGATGAAGTAACTAAGGCTTACAGGATACTTGCTGACTATTCCGAGGCTTGTAAGCAGGCGGGTATAGACGATAGCTTATCTTTTAGTAAGGAAGAATTTAAAAAGAACAAAATATTAGTTAAGGTAAAAGACTGAAATGGAAAAAGAAGGAATATACATCTATTGTATCATCGGCACAAAGCAGGAAAGGAATTTTGGGCCTATAGGTATAGGTGGCAGAGATGATGAGGTTTTAACTATTGGTTATGATGATCTAAGTATGGTTGTAAGCAGCAATCCTATGGCCAAATTTATTGTGAGTCCTGAGAATATGTTAGCCCATATGAGGGTAATTGAAAAAGTGATGAATGAGTTTGACAGTGTGCTTCCCATGAGGTTCGGTACCATTGCCTCTAATGCAGATGAGATAAGGAATCTTTTAGACAGAAGATTGCGAGAATTCAAGAATCTTCTGAGAGACATGGACCATAAGATAGAATTAGGCGTGAAAGGGATGTGGAAGGATATGAAGACGATTTATAAAGAAATTGCCGAAGAAAATAAGGATATTAAAAGGGCTAAAGATAAGATCCTGAACGCGGGAGGGGAGAAGAATGTAGGGGCTAAAATAGAAGTGGGGAAGCTTGTTGAAGATGCGTTGGCGAGGAAAAAAGAAAAAGAGCAGGAATTGATGATAGAGACCCTCAGAAGGATCGCCATTGACTATAAACTTAATAAAACGGTTGGTGAGGAGATGTTCATGAACGCCGCCTTTTTAGTCGATAAGGGTTGGGAAAAAGAATTTGATAACATTATGGAGGAACTGACTGACAAATATAAAAGCAGGATTAAGTTTTTATACGCCGGACCTTTGCCGATCTTTAATTTTGTCAACGTAGTGATATATCCGGAAGAGTGGGAAAAGTAATATGACTTTACCCGGAACTGAAGCGGTGTTATGAATTACGTTGCCGTAGCCAAGTGAGCGCTGGCAGCTGGCAGTGCTGATGAGAGTAAGATGTAGTAAGTAATAAGTTTTAGGTTTGGAGAACTAAATATGCAAGATTTTCGAAAGTTAAATATTTACAGAAAAGCAATTGAATATTGTATAAAAATTTACAGATTCTCTGCCAAATTACCTTCGGATGAGATATATGGATTAATATCTCAGATAAGAAGAGCAGTTGCTTCTATACCATTAAATATATCTGAAGGAGCTGGTTGTAGCACTGATAAAGAATTTTCTCAATTTATTGGTTATTCCTATCGTTCTGTTAATGAAGTTCTAACTTGTTTAGAACTCATTGCTGAATTAAAGCTTTTAAAAGATAGAATAGAAACTGAAGACTTAACAAATGAAGGCATTGCGCTAAGTAAGATGATATATATCTTTTCCAAGAAACTTGGTACCCAAAACTTACAACTTGAAACTTAAAACTATGGAAAAAGAAGGAAAATACATCTACTGCATTATTGAATCAAATCAGCCTCGTTCTTTTGGTCCTTTAGGTATTGGTGGAAGGGCTGATGAGTTGTATACAGTCTGCTTCAATGGTCTTGCCGCTTGTGTGAGCAACTCTCCCATAATAACGTATTCTTGTTTGAGAGATAATATGCTTGCCCATGAAATGGCAATTGAGAAGGTGATGAAGGAATATACAGTCTTGCCAGTTCGATTTAATACGATTGCTGAGGATGAAGAAAAGGTAAAGAAGATATTAGAGAAAGAGTATGATAGGTTCGTTGCTCTATTAAAAGATATGAAAGGTAAAAAGGAACTCGGGCTAAAAGCAATATTTAAAGAGGATGTTATTTATAAGGATATTTTAGAAAAATATAAAGATATAGAGAGATTAAAAGAAAGGGTTGCAACCCTACCTCCTGAGAAAACATATTATCAACGGATGGAAATAGGAGAGATGGTCGAAGCAGCATTGCTGAAAGAGAAAGAGATTCATAAAAAGGGTATTTTAAATACCTTATCGCCTTTAGCTGTAGAGGTTAAGAACAACAATACCTATTGGGAGCTAATGATTATCAATGCTGCCTTTTTGGTAAAAGAAGATAAAGAGTTAGATTTTGACCAAAAAGTTCAGGAACTTGACGCAAGATATAGTGATAAAATAAAATTTAAGTATGTTGGCATGGTTCCGCCATTTAATTTTGTTAACTTAATAATAAATACAAAGGAGGAATATTAAGATGTTTATTATAGATGAATTGTTATTAGCACCTTTAAAAATGTTTACAGAGATTCTTGAGCAGATCAGGGACATGGCAGAGAACGAACTTTATGGTGAGGATAAAATTAAAGAAGAACTTGTCAAACTTCAAATGATGCTGGAAATAGGGGAGATAACACCAGAGCAATACAATGAGGCAGAAGGCATTTTAATGAAGAGGTTAGAGGAAGGTGCTAAGCGTAAGGAAGGCGAGGAGTAACAAATGCAAAAATTAAAATTCTTAGATAATCCTGATTTACAGTTTATACTCTTTGGTGGCAAAGGGGGAAGCGGTAAGACTACTTCCGCAGCGGCTACTGCCTTACATTTAAGTAAGATGAAACCCGAGAAAAAGATACTGGTTATCTCCATTGACCCTGCCCACTCTTTGGGTGATAGTTTTGACCTAATGATAGGCAATAAAATTACTCCTATCGTAGGAAATATCTGGGGTTATGAAATAGATGCTGAAGAGTTACTGAAGAAATACAAAGCGGAAAATGGAGCCATAATTAAAAAGATGGCTGAAAGGGGAACTTTTTTTGACAAGGAAGACATCGAGAACTTCTTTGTTATGTCACTACCCGGTTTAGACGAGGTTATGGCAATAATAAAGATTGCCAATATCCTGAATAGCCGGGAGTACGATATAATCATTTTAGATACCGCCCCTACCGGGCATACTACCGTATTTCTATCTTTGCCTGAGAAGATGGAGAAGTGGGTTGAAGTAGTTGATATGATGATGGAAAAACATCGTTTTATGGCTAAGAGGTTTACAGGTAAATATGTAAAGGATGAGTGTGATAAGTTCCTTGAGTCACAGAAACACGATGTAAGCAAGGTAAAAAAACTGCTTATAGATTCTAAAACAACCGAGTTTGTGCCCGTGACCATTCCTGAGCCAATGAGCATTTACGAAATCGAAAGGCTCGTTCAACTGCTGGAGAATGACAGAATTCCGGTTAATAGTGTTATCGCTAATCGTATTATCATAGAGGACAATAAATGCCATTTTTGTTTAGCCAGGAAGAAAGAGCAAGAAAAATATGTAAAGGAAATTGAAGAAAAGTTCGGTTCCTATATTTTACTCAAGATGCCTTTATTTCCCAGGGAAATTCGGGGGATAGAAGATTTAACTTTGTATGGAGAAATCCTTTTTGCCCCGTTAGATAGAGAAACTCATCTAACGGGGTTTGGAGAAGACGGACATAAGCCCTATTTAGCATCTACTGACCCCTTAGTCAAAATACTCCCTCTTCCTGAAGGGGGGATGGAGGATCTTTTAAAGAAAAATCTTAAACTTATTATCTTTGGTGGAAAGGGTGGTGTAGGGAAGACCTCAATAGCTTCTGCTGCTGCCTTGCAATTAGCCCGACATAATAAGGAGAAAAAAGTTCTCATTTTCTCAACTGATCCAGCGCACGCCCTGTCTGACAGTTTCGACCAACATATAGGGAATGCGGTTACAATTGTAAATGGGACAGACAATCTGTACGCCTTAGAGTTAGATGCCAGCCAAATGCTGGCCAACCTTAAAGAGGAATATAGAGGAGATATAGTGGAAGCATTTGATAAGTTTGCCTCCTCAGGGATGGACATAAAGTTTGATAAGGAAGTGATGGAAGAACTTATCACTCTCACCCCACCTGGGTTGGAAGAACTTATGGCATTGAAAAAGATTATGGAACTTATGAAGACTTCTGACTATGACCTCTTTGTCATGGACTCTGCCGCCTCAGGGCACCTGCTCAGATTTTTAGAGACACCGGATATAGTGAGGGAGTGGCTAAAAACTGTGTTCAGATTGCTTATGAAATATAAAGGAGTAATAAATTTATCCAGGATACACTCAGTTGAAAGTCTCTTAGATTTATCAAGGGATGTGCGTAAAATACAGGAAACATTGGCTAATCCTGAGACAACTGAGTTCGTGATGATTACTATCCCTGAAGAGATGGGGGTACGAGAGATGGAAGACCTTTCTTCTGCACTTAGGAATCTTAAAGTCCCCTATTTTCATACCATTATCAATATGATAATTCCTTTATCTGATTGTAATTTCTGCACTGCTAAAAGGCAAGAGCAACAAAAATATATTCAATCTATCGAATCCAAAGTGAACCCCGTTAGAAGTAAGTCACCAGAGGTGACTGCCGCACCTTTGGCGCGGACTTCTAATGGGGTGAATAATGGCGCTATCTATATACCCTTATTTCTGCATGGGGTCAGGGGTAAAGAAAGCTTAAATGAACTTGCTGAAATTATGTTTTCAAAGAGGTAGACAAAATGCCTAAAAAGCGATCTAAACGAGGATTACCGCCTTTCTTACCGTCTATAATGTTTCCAGGAACAAGGGGGAAGAAGATTATTCCAGAGGTGCTTCCGGGTAAAAAACCCAGAGAATATGATCTATTATATCTGGATGACTTAGAGAGAGGGTTATTTTGTCCGTTAGAGGTATTAACCGTTCTTGCTGAAGAAATTAGGGACAGAGTCTTAGCCGAGATAGCCGGTAAGGGAGATCTAAAGGAAGAACTTTTCAATCTAAAGATGCTTTACGAGTCAGGTATGCTAAATGAGGATGAATATAAAAAGAGAGTCGAAGAACTTATTGCTGAATTAGAAACAGTTAAGGAACATAATAAAGGCAAAATAAAGAAAGGAGGTGTTAAAAATGAGTGAAGCATTTAAATGTCCTAAGTGTGGGGCTACTACTTGGGGTTATCTCAAGCATTGTCCAAATTATGGCGAGTCACTTACCATTGTATGTTCTGAATGCGGATACGAGTGGCGCTATATGTATGAGTATAAATCCTGTGGTGCAAAGACAAGCAGACCCTCCCATAGTAGTGCTACAAAGGAAGGAAGAGCTACCTAAAGAATAAAAGAGACATTAAAAAAGAGATTAAAATCTAAGGAGGTGTGAAAATGGCAAAGGATGCAGGAACATTGATTGAAAAGGCCCGCGAGGAACTTAGCAAATTGACCGGGCTTAAAGCCTCTTCTACTGTAGGGGCTATTAAGGATGAAAAAGGCTGGCATATCTCTGTTGAGATGCTGGAAAAAAAATCCATCCCTGACCAGATGGATATCCTGGCAACATACGAAGCCCTTTTAGATGAAGATGGAAATCTTTTGGGTTTTGAGCGAAAGTCAATGCGTAAGCGTATGGAGACAGAGGTATAAGGAGTAATTTAAGTGCACGGCCAAATAATAACTCCGTCTGAGCGGAGCGAAGGAGGAAAAAATGGCTATAGTACCATCTCGAGATGGTGATAGCAGCGGTTTAGTTGATGTTATAGACCGCATTCTGGATAAGGGTTTAGTAATCAATGCCGACATTACTGTTTCTGTTGCTGGTGTTGAACTACTTGGCATCAAGGTTCGGGCAGCATTGGCTTCGTTTGAGACTGCTGCTAAGTATGGTTTGGAGTTTCCATCTGGCACCAATTATGAGACTGCCGCCTGGAAAGAGGCTGTAAAAGGTAAAGATGAATGCCCCCAATGTGGTAAAAAGGTTCTTACGGATGAACTGATGAATGAAGGATGTCCCTGGTGTGGCTGGATATCTGCCAAGGCCAAGGCGCTCAAAGCAGAGGCATAAAGTTGGTTTAAATCTTATGGAAAAGAAGAAGACTAGATTTGGCGGCCTTAATATTTTAGGTATTCCCATAGATCCAACCTTGGGTGTAGGAGATAAGGTTTTAGACCATTTTGATGAATCAATAGAAGCTGAGAAAAACAAAGAAGCGGCTTCCAAATATTGGGCCCGTTGCCCCTCCTGTGGGAAGAAGGTAATAAGAGAAGACTTAGTTAAAAAAGGTTGTTATGCCTGTAGCTGGAAAGGAACAGAGAGTGAATTGGAGATAGCTGAGGCAAAAAGGAAAAGTGGTTTAAAGCACTTTGAAGTTGAAAGAGCAGGCCTGCCTAAAAAGAAACAAGAAAGGTCTTATTACACTATCTGCCCTAAATGCGGTCGCAAGGTGATTACTGAAGAGTTGGAAGAAAAGGGGTGTTTTATTTGCGGATATAGGACAGAAGACAGAGGGCAGAAGACAGAAAAATCTGATTTCTGACCTCTGCTTTCTGGAACCTAATGAATAATAACGAGGAGAAAAGAAAATGGATAAAGAGGATAAAAAGAAAGAAAATGGTAAAGAAGAAGAAGAAGGAATAGCAGGAGGAATTCTTGAAGGGATTGGTACGATGATTCCAGGATTGGGTGGATTGTTCAAGGGCTTGGAAAAATCTCCAGCATTCAAAGAAAGATTAAAAAAGATTGATGAAGAAGTAGAGCGTAAGTTGAAGGAAGCCCCTTTGAAAAAGACAGAAGAAGGAAAGTTTGAAGCAAGGCACTTGGCTCCAGATAGACCATCTATGAGAAAGGAAGTCTCTCCTCGAATGCCCCAGCCCCAGGAAAGACCGGCAGATATCTTTGACGAGGAAGATTATATTAAAGTGATTGCTGAGATACCAGGGGGTGAAGAGGAGGATATAGGAATAAATTTACAAAATGATATTCTTATTATATCTGTAGATATTCCTGACCGTAAGTATCATCAGGAGTTGAAACTACCCTGCGAACCTAAAGGTAAGCTGGAGAAGTTTTATAGGAACGGAATTTTAGAAGTTAAGATAAAAAAGGTATAATTTTTAATTTTTCATTTTGAATTTTTAATTGGAGCGTAGCGACAATGCCAATTGATATTGATGAAGACAATCTAAAACACGGGGTTTTAGGTTTAGTCATTGCCTTAGTAGAGATAATTAAAGATGCCCTCAATCTTCAGGCAATGAAGCGTATGGAGGGAGGTAGTTTATCTGAGGAAGAGATGGAGAGGCTTGGTGAGGCATTGCAGGATTTAGATATTGCCATTGAGGAGATAAAAAAGGAACAGGGGGTTACTGAGTCGGTTAAATCCGTAAGGGACGGATTGGATAGTATTGTGGATGATGTATTGGACAAGATGATAAATCCCGAAAGGTGGAGAAAAGAGGCAGAAGAGAAAGGAATTTAAAATGAATGAAGCAAGATATCTTTATTGTATAGCCGAGGGAAATGAAAAGATAACCCTTGGCAATATTGGAATAGAGGATAGCGAAGTCTACACTATCCCTTATGAAGATTTATGTGCTGTAGTTCATAATTGCCCACCAGAGCCATACAAATCAGAGGATAATGAAGTGATGAAAAAATGGGTAATGGTTCACCAGAAAATTGTTGATACTGCCTGGGAAAGATTTGGCACTGTCTTACCCCTGGGCTTTGATACCATCATTAAGGGTGAAGAGGGTATTGCCCCCGATGAGAACATGAAGAAGTGGTTGAAGGACGATTATGAAAACCTAAGACAAAAACTGGCTAAGCTTAAAGACAGAGCCGAGTTCGGAGTCCAGGTATTTTGGGACCCAAAAATTATCAGCGAAGGAATTATTGAAACAAACCCGGAGATTAAGAAATTGAACGAGGAGATAAAATCCAAATCCAAAGGCCTGGCCTATATGTATAAGCAGAAACTGGAGAATCTCTTGAAGAAAGAGATGGAGGTGGAGGCAGAAAGACATTTTAAAGATTTTTACGAGAGAATTAAAGGATGTGTGGATGAGATTAAAGTAGAAAAGACTAAAAAACCTGAGGAAGACAAGCAAATGCTGATGAATTTCTCCTGCCTGCTTCCCAAAGAAAAGAGCAAAATACTGGGCGAGGAACTGGAGAAGATTAACAATATGAAAGGATTTTTTGTTCGTTTTACCGGTCCCTGGCCGCCGTATTCATTTGTTTGATTGGTCACGGGTCACTGGTCATTAGTTACTGGTAATTGAAGGAATGAGGTGAGACCATGGATGTGGAAGATCTGAAAGTTTATCAAATGGCAATGGCCCTCGGTGAGAAAGTTTGGGAAATTGTAATTCAATGGAATTATTTTGCTAAGGATTCAATAGGTAAACAGTTAGTTAGAGCTGCCGATTCGGTGGCAGCAAATTTAAGTGAGGGGTTTGGTCGTTTCTCTTATAAGGAAAATAAACAGTTTTGTTATTATGCCCGTGGCTCACTATATGAGACAAGAACTTGGCTTGCTAAAGGGAATAACAGGAAATTGATAAATGATGATGACTTCAATTCACTGAATGAAGACATAGAATCGATCGGTAAAAAGCTGAACGCCTATATAAAATCTATAGGCAAGAAACCAATGACCAATAACCAATAACCAATAACCAATGACTATTTTATGGACCCAACCAGAGATACACACGCAACTTTAGTAGATCTGTTAGATCGAATTTTAGATAAAGGATTGGTAATTAATGCGGATATTATTATTTCTGTGGCTGGCATTCCTTTAATCGGCGTCAATTTAAGGGCGGCGTTAGCGGGAATGGAGACGATGCTTAAATATGGTGTGATGCAGGCATGGGATGAAAAAAGCAGGGCTTGGGAAAGAGAACATAGGAAGAAAAATGTCCCTTCTTTAGTTGAGGGAGAAGAGATTGCCCTGAAAATGTATGGTTCTTATTACTATAGTAAAGGGATATATAATGCCTGGAGACCAGGCTATTTTTATTTGACTAATAAAAGGCTTATTCTTTACCGTCAGGATTTTGATGAAATCACATTTCAGATACCATTAGAAGAAATAAAGGCATTGGTAATGAGAGAGGAAGCGCATTTTGTTAAAGGAAAGAAAAAACAGGTGCTTTATCTTATAGATAAACAGGATCAGGTGCACCGGCTTGGCGCGGTAGAGACAAACCAATTAAAAGAGGCTATTGAACAAAGAATAAAGGATATGGGACTTTATCTGGAAGAAAATCCTGTTCTTCCAGAACTTGAAGATGAGCAAATTGCAGGTTTGCTGATGGAGGAAGAAAGGGTTATTCATCGGGGGAAGAAAGTGTGGTATTTAGTGCCGGCTGAAGGAATTCAACAAGAGACATGGAGACCAGGTCATCTCTATCTTACCGACAAAAGGTTGTTTTGGTGGTATGACTTTGATAAGAAGATAATTTTTGATGTTCCTGTTGATAAGATAGTTAGCGTCAACACCGAGATGAGAAAAATAAGTGGTCTTGATAGTAAGAAGGAAAAGACGCTGGATGTAGCGTATAGGTTTAAATCAGCGAAAACAATGGCCTCTTTCTCCGGAGGAGGACAGATAGATGAATGGGTGGAAGCGCTAAACAGTATTATTTCTAACAAGATAAGTGAGGAAACCGAAACCTGTCCCCAGTGCGGCAAGCCTGCCCCGGCCAAAGAACTATTAGAAGAAGGTTGCTCAAACTGCGGCTGGGTCAGCCCTGGATTAAAAAAGAAGATAGCCAAAGCGGCTTTATCAGCTGAATAAATTGAAAATGAAGAGTTAAGGGTCATCAGGAAAAGGCAATAGCAACATGAGAAGCTATTTAGATACTATAAAAAAACCAGTTAATTTACCCTTACTACAGGATGAGGAAGTGCTCAAGTATTTTACGGCAAGCTACGATATTGGGAGTTCACTTGCTTCATCTTGGAGACTGGGTAATTTATACCTTACCAATAAAAGACTGCTTTTTGTTCAGGGAAGAAAGATACTATTCAATGTCCTGCTCAGTCAAATAAAGACTATAAACATCGTAAAGAGGAGATGGATTTTGGGCAAGAAAATAAAACAACTTAATATCGTATCTGAGGGCAGGAGAGTGCCATATATTGCCATAAAAGACCCTGAGGATTGGAAAAAGGCAATTGAGGAGAGGACACAGGAGTCACTATCTACACCTTCTGATCCACAGCCCACAGCCCATAACTCGCAATCTGATGAAGTAATTTTAAAGGAAAAGGGTAGTTATGTAAGTCCCGGTCAATCAAGGTGGAGTCTTGGAACCCTTCTCCTTACCCATGAGAAACTCACCTTTCTCAAGTCGACTGGAATTTTATGGGAGACACCACTTAGCAGTATAAAGGATTTAAGAATAGAAAAAAGAGTATATGGAGTTAGTCAAAGTGATACTATCTGTGTAGAATATGAATCTTCTGGCGAATTATCAAAAGCATGGATTATATCACGAAATTTAGATACTTGGATAAAAGAACTATATAAGAAAGCATTACTAAAAGTAGACTTGGAGACCTTGGATAACATTGCTGCCCAATTGGATGCCGATTCAAAAGGGGTACTCTGGTTTCTTTATGAGCACAGACACGCAAGAATCGACACATTAGCCAAGCTCATAGGGGCTCCTACCCATATGGATATTTTACTTAAAATAAGGGAGATTATAAACCCAACAGCTGAAAAGATAATCGGCTATCCTATACTCTCATTCGAGAGTTCAAAAGTTGACTGGGAAACTGGCGAGAATGTTACATTTAGTTGGTGGCTCGCTGGTCAGCCTCATAGAGAAGAAAAGGATCCGCTTTTGGACATATTTGACGAGGATACTTACTTAGTAGTCTATTTAGAGCTGTTAGGTATTAAAGAAGATAAATTACGGTTAAATGTGGCGAATAATAAACTTATTATTGATGCAGATAAAAATTATCATAAAGAAATTCCTCTACCCGCAGTGGTTAATACAAAAAGTTTTACCAAGAGGTGCAAAAATAATATATTGGAAGTAAGGTTAAAAAAGGCAGATTACAAATCAGCTTAAAAGCAATAAAGAAATGGGGTTAGGCTTGCACTTGACAATTTCATATAATGGCAGGAGATCCAAATTTTAGATAGGATTTTTGTTTTTGAACATGATTGGATAAGGTTATTGGTTTGCTCTGTACTGAAAAAGAGATTAGGGAAATTAGAGGAGAAGATTAAAAGTGTGTTACGGTTCAGATGGAAAATGAATTTTGAAGAGTTAACTTAAGGTGAAAAATGAGAAAGGAAAGTCATGGAAAAAAGAAAGCATCTGAGCCCTCACCAAAAGGTCATCATCCTGAGAGAACATCTGGAAAATCAGGTTCCGTTAAGTCAATTAAGTGAACGATATCAGGTTCATGTCAATCTGCTTTACAAGTGGAAGAAGCAGTTATTTGAGTCTGCATCCGATATATTTAGCCAGGTGCAGGTTCATGAATCACAAGGACTGCAGGGTAAAGTTGTTCGGCTGGAGAATCGGTTAAAAGATAAAGATCAGTTGATTTCCGAACTGGTAGAGGAAAATATCGCTTTAAAAAAAAGTCTGCATGGGGTGATTTGAATGGTCA
>Ga0265296_1001816_pt1 | contig 23027 bp, 23 predicted proteins | sample MunlanPumphouse1_FD_189073 | JGI IMG/M metagenome (GOLD analysis project Ga0265296, IMG submission 189073) | Groundwater microbial communities from a municipal landfill in Southern Ontario, Canada - Pumphouse #1 | ecosystem: Environmental > Aquatic > Deep subsurface > Groundwater | place... | reverse complement strand
CTCGCCGAGTACTACCGCGACCAGGGTTACCACGTGGCGGTCATGGCGGATTCGACCTCGCGCTGGGCGGAGGCGCTCCGCGAGCTCTCGGGACGCATGGAGGAGATGCCCGCGGACGAGGGCTTTCCCGCATACCTTCCGACGAGACTCGCCGAGTTCTACGAGCGCGCGGGTATGTTCGAGACGCTCTGCGGCGCCGAGGGCTCGATCAGCATCACCGGAGCGGTGTCCCCGCCGGGGGGCGATTTTTCGGAACCCGTAACGCAGCACACGAAACGGTTCGTGCGCTGTCTCTGGGCCCTCGACCGGCAGCTCGCGAACGCGCGGCACTATCCCGCGATATCGTGGCTCGACAGCTACAGCGAGTACGTCGACGAGATCGCCGATTGGTGGCAGGAGCACTCCGGAGGCGAGTGGATGGATCTGCGGCGGCGGATCATGGATCTCCTCCAGCAGGAGGGAAAGCTCCAGCAGGTCGTGAAGCTCGTCGGCCCCGATGTGCTCCCCGACACGCAGCGTATCGTGCTCGAGACCTGCGAGATGTTCAAGAACGCGTTTCTCCAGCAAAACAGCTACGACAAGGTCGACATGTATTGCACGCCTGAAAAGCAGGTGAAGATGCTCCGCGTGATACTCGACTTCTACACGCTCGGTCTCGAGAACATCAAGAAGGGCGCGAACATCCATCAGATCAAGAAGCTCGAAGTCCATTCCGACATCATGAGGATGAAATTCTCCGTCTCGAACGACGAGATCGGGAAGATCGACGAGATACGGGACAAGCTCCAGAAGTCCATGAAACAAGTGACAGAGATGTACGAATAAGAAACGGTGACGGCATGATGGAAAAGAGGCTCGCCGAGGGGAGAGAATACATCGGCATCAGCCAGGTGAACGGCCCCCTCGTCTTCATCAAGGGAATTCATAACGTCGGCTACGGCGAGCTCGCGGAAATCGTCGACTCGAAGGGGCTCGTGCGCCTCGGCATGGTGCTCGAATCGAGCGAGGGGGCGGCTGTTATCCAGGTATTCGAGGGGACGACTGGTCTCTCCATTCCCGAGACGCGCGTGCGGTTCCGGGGAGAGCCGCTCAAGTTCGGCGTCGGGGCCGAGATCCTCGGACGCGTCTTCAACGGGCTCGGGGCTCCGATCGATAGCGGGCCGCCGCCGATGGTCGAAGAGATGATGGACGTGAACGGGCTTCCGATCAATCCCACCGCGCGGGTATATCCGCGCAAGTGCATCCAGACCGGGATCTCGGCGATCGACGGCATGAATGCCCTCGTGCGCGGGCAGAAACTTCCGATATTCTCGGGTACGGGGCTCCCGCACAACAAGATCGTCGCGCAGATCACCCGGCAGGCCAAGATCACGGGTGAGGACGTTCAGTTCGCCGTCATCTTCGCCGCCATGGGAATCAAACATGACGTCGCGCGCTATTTCGTGCGCAACTTCGAGGAATCGGGCGTGCTCGAGAAAGTGGTATTGATATTGAATCTCGCCGACGACCCCTCGGTCGAGCGCATCGTGACGCCGCGCGTGGCGCTCACGGCGGCCGAGTTCCTCGCGTTCAAGCTGAATATGCACGTGCTCGTCATCCTCACCGACATGACGAACTACTGCGAGTCGCTCCGCGAGATCTCCACGGTCCGCGAGGAGATCCCGAGCCGCAAGGGCTACCCCGGCTACCTCTACAGCGACCTCTCGAGCATTTACGAGCGTGCGGGGATGGTCAAGGGCTACTCGGGCTCGATCACCCAGATGCCCATTCTCACGATGCCGAACGACGATATTTCGCATCCCGTGCCCGACCTTTCCGGGTACATCACGGAAGGGCAAATCGTTCTCGATCGCGAGCTCGATCACCGGAACATATACCCGCCGATTGCGGGACTTCCCTCTCTCTCTCGGCTCATGAAGGACGGGATCGGCGAGGGGATGACGCGCGGCGACCACGCGCACATCGCGAGCCAGCTCTTCGCAGCCTACTCGCACGTGAAGGACGTGCGGGCGCTCGCCGCCGTCATCGGCGAGGAGGAGCTCACGCCGCTCGACAAGACGTACCTCGATTTCGGCAACCGGTTCGAACGCGAGTTCCTGAGCCAGGGGGAGTACGAGGACCGGACCATCTCGCAGACACTCGACATCGGATGGAAGGTGATATCCTACCTGCCCAAGGAGGAGCTGCACCGGATTTCCGAGGAAGAGCTCAACAAGTATTACGGGAAGTGACCCATGGCGCGACACGAGCTGGCCCCGACCAAAACGAATCTGATGAAGGTCAAGCGCGACCTCGGCTTCGCGAACGAGGGATGGGAGCTCCTCGACCAGAAGCGAAAGATTCTCGTCGTGGAGCTCATGGGGCTCATCGATCGCGCGGTCGAAGCGCAGGTAGAGGTCGAGAAGAAGCTCGCCGTCGCCTTCGGCGCTCTCGATCAGGCGATGCTGCGGATGGGCCGCCGGGACCTGACGCTCGTCTCCCTCGGGGTGCACATCCGTTCCGACATCAAGTTTTCCGAGCGGCGGATCATGGGCGTGTCGATTCCGAAGGTTCGCGTCGATTTCGACGACAAGTCGCCGTACGTGGTGGCCGTCGAGAGCAGCATCTGGCTCTCCGAGGCGAACGTCCGCTTCCGCGAAGTTCTCAAGCTCATCGGGAAGCTCGCCGAGGCGCGCATCTCGCTCATGCGCCTGTCGCGCGAAGTGGCGAAAACCATTCGCCGCGTCAACGCGCTCGAAAAGGTTTTTATCCCGGATTACGAGGAAACGTTGAAATATATCAATTCGTCCCTCGAGGAAATGGATCGAGAGGCGTTTTTCATCAACAAGATGATCAAGAGTCACCTTCAGAAGAGGAAAGAGGCTGCGCAATGACCGGTACGGCGAATCCCTTCGGCAAGATCCTGCTGTACATCGACGGAAGCGAATCATCGATCACGGCCGCGCTGTTCGCGATCGCTCTCTCGAAGGCGCACGACTCGCTCCTGAGGGTTATTTTCGTCGTGAACGACAACCTCCTCAGCGAGCTTCTCAGCGCGAAGGTCTTTGTGCAGATGGAGAAGATGGACTACGAGCGGGACCTCGAGGATGATGGAAAGCGCAAGCTCAACTACGTCGTGAAGCTTGCCGAGAAAAAGGGCGTCAAGGTCGATACGATTCTCCGCAAGGGCATCGTTCACGAGGAGGTCGCCCGGGAAGTCACCGCGACCGATTGCGATCTGCTGATCCAGGGGGAGCTCGGAGAGGTCTTGAGCCTTCGCGACTCGTTCTACGAGGAGGGGGAGCGGATTCTGCGGAAGGTTGGCTGCTCCGTTCTCGTCGTGCGCAACAAACAGAAGGTGGACAGGCTGTACGAGTCGATCTGAAGACCGCCGGAAAGATGCTGCGGGGCGGAAACGAGGGCCTTGCGAAGAGACATGGCGTTGATTATGTTTCGTGAATATCGAAAGGCTGCCGGGATTAGTTCCCGAGGAGGCAAACAGCGATGAAGCTTACGGATTATATCACACCCGGGCACGTGAAGATCAAGATCGAGGGTGAAAACAAGGAAGAGGTCATCGAGGAGCTCGTCTCCCTACTCGTCGATACGAGCGACGTGGAAGACCCCGATGCGATCTACGAGGCCGTGATGAACCGGGAGCGCGAGGGATCGACCGGTCTCGAGAAGGGCGTGGCGATTCCGCACGCGAAATCGGATGCGGTGAAAAGCCTCAGCATGGTGATCGGGATATCGCGCGCCGGCGTCGATTTCGCGGCCCTGGACGGAAAGCCGTCGCATCTTTTCTTTCTCATGGTCGCGCCGACGTCCGAATCCGGCCCCCACGTGCAGGCGATCGCCAAAATCGTCAAGATGATCAAGCTCGACAAGTTCCGGAAAAAGCTGCTCGACGCCAAGAAACCGGATGACGTGGTCGAGGCGATTTCGCGCGTCGAAAACGGCGAGGACGAGGAATAGGCACGGGCTCACGTACCCCGTGATCCGCGGCGCTTCAAAGCGGTTTTCCCGTCTGTCGAAGATCACGATGAAAAAACACCCGGCCGATACGGTCATTGGCTACTTCGGCTTCCCGCGACGGAAGATTCTCCGCGAGACGCGGGAGAGATTCGGTCCGGATCTTCCGCTCGTGGATCTCGACGTCGATATGGGCGCGCCCGATTCGGGGATCCTCCCCGCGACGACGTGCCGGATCGTCGCGAACGTCGTCGATAACGCGCTGAGCCTCGGGAGCGCTCTCGCGGCGGTGGTGGCCGCCGTCGGGGAGGACAAGTGCGATCGCGGGCGGCACGCCGCCTTTCTCCTCCGGAAAATGGGTTTTTCGGTGATCGAGTCGCGCTTTCCGGAAGAGGAATTCGAGAGCCGGCCGCTCGTTTTTTCGCGCGCGCGACTGCCGCTCAGGGAGAAGATCGACCGGATCATGGCGACCGTCGTCGATCCCTCGGCGCCGGATCCGGCCCCGGCCTCCTGCGAGCCGACGCACGGCTTTTGGGGCGTGCCCCCCCACGATTTCCGCATCCTCGATCTCTTTCCCGAAACGACGCACGTCTACGGGTGGACGCGGTGCGTCGAGGCGGGGCGCCCTTCCGACGTCGAGCTCGAGTGCCGGGTCGACGATGCGATTCCAACCATATTCTTCACACAGAGCTTCTGCGCGAAGCAGGATCTCGCGCATTTCCTTGCGGAGAGACACCGGGGACTCGCCGTGGATTGCCATCGCGAGATCAACGATTCGATCCTGGCGAAGGTCGAGGCATTCGTGAGGTTGTCGCGATGAAGATAGCCGACTGCGGCAGCACGTATTCGAAGATCCTCGATCTCGACTCGGGCGCCCTCGAGATCGTCGCGACGAAGGAGCTCGTGCGGCGAAAGAGCGAGCGCTACGAGGTCGCGACGGGGCACTGCGCGCGCGGCAGATGCGCGGTCTACCGGAACGAGCTCATCGCGCTGGCCGAGGGGGGGCTCGCGCTCGTCGCGGACGGGGACTTTTCCCTTGTCGACGTGGGCGGCAGGGATATAAAGTTCGTACGGCTCAAGGGGAGGAAGGTCGAGAAGCTCGACTGGAACCTCTCCTGCGGCTCGACGACGGGGGCGACGCTCGAGCTTCTCGGGAACTACTATGATATCGATTTCTCGACCCTTCCGCCGTCCGACCGGTGGGTGAACGTCACCTGCGGGGTTTTCGGAATGGAACGCGTGCTCGAACAGATCTCGCTCGGAACCTCTCCCGAGGAGAGTGTCGCCATGTTCCTCCACGGTCTCGTGCGCAACGTGATCGATTTTATCGGGAGGCCGGCGCATTTCTACCTTTCGGGGGGCTTTTGCGAGAACCCGTGCTTCGTGCTGACCGCCGAGCGCTACTGCCGCGTCACGCCTCTCGGGAGAACGGTCCTCCTCGAGGGCCTGAAGAAGGGACTCGAATGAACAGAATGAGTGCGAATATCCCGCGATCCTTGGCGGTGCTCGCGCTGTGCGCTTTCACGGCCTTCATGATACCGTCGTGCCGTTTCCTGCAGCGCGGATCGCCGGCGGATATCGGGCTGAAAAGCGTTCCCACGGGAACCGACCTCGCCGCCGCGGCGCGATTCACAGTCGCGGGGGACGATGTGCCGGAATTTTTTATGAAAACGCTGCCCGACAGCGGAATCGTTCCCGTGCGTGTCTCGATTCGCAACGAGGGCTCCGCGCCGCTTCTCATCCACAGCGCGAACGGAATGAAGCTCGCCGCGGGATTCGAAGGATTCGCGCTCGTCGGGAGCGGCACAACGTATCTGCCTCTCGCTCCGAAGAAGGTCGCGGAGAGAATGCTCGGAACGAATAAGGCGGGACGCTTCCGTATGCGCAGCGCCACGAGCTTCGTCGCGGGGACGCTCTTCGCTCCCGTCGGCGCGTATTTCATGTACAGCGAGGTCGATATCGGGCGGTACTACCGGCCCATCTTCAGAAAGTCGTTCTATCCCGCGTTCGAAAGCGGCATGATGAAGCCGGTGCTGATCGCGCCGGGAGAGGAGCGGAGCGGTTATCTCTACTTCGCGATTCCCCGGGGCGCGAGGCCCGATTCCTGCGAGCTCTTCGTGCGCGCGTGCCTGCCGCAGACGGCTCAGCGCTCGCTCTCGGGCTCCAGCTTCATGTTCTCGCGAGACGAACGGGCGGCCGCGGGGGCCGCTCAGGGGTTTCTTTTTATGCTCGGCGAGGTTGCGGGCGCGGGATCGCATGGTCTGTATCTGGCGCGCGCCCGCGCGCTCGATGCGAAATCAGATCCGCTCTGGACCTTCGTGACGCCGGTCGCCTCGAAGTCCGCATCCATCGCGGACGCTTCCAGCGACGGGACGCTCGCGGCATGCGCCGTTAATTTCCAGGCGAAGGGCAGGGTTTATCTAGTGCGGGGCGGCGAGAAACCGGCACTGTTCGAGGAAAAATCGTTCACGCGCAAGGTACGTCGCGTATTCGTCGCCTCCGGCGGGGCGTTCGTCGTGACGGAAGACGCTTTTTGCCACTATTTCGATGCGTCCTCCAGCAAGTGGGCACGCGGCGTGAAGCTCGGTCTCGATATCGACGACACGGCGGTGCTGAACGAGCGCCTGCTCGCGTTTTCGAAGGCGAAGGGGATATCCTTTTTCAGCGCCTCGGGCGCTTCGCCGGTCGCCCGCGGCGAGAATAAATCGCTTCGAGCGGCAAAACGCACCGTGATCGGGCTGCTCGGCGGAGATCTCGTGCTCCTGATGAGGGGGTCCTCCGTCCGGTGCGATACGCTCGCCCTTCTCGACACCGGCGCAATGGGAGAGATCGGCCGCGGCGCTCTGCCCGGAAAGGTCCGCGCCGCCTCGTCCGACGGATCGAATCTCATTATGCAGTTCGAAGACGGCACGATCGCGAGAATCGTGCGCGAATCGCGCGGCCTTTTCGCCGTCGCCGACGCGGGGTATCTTCCGTTCGAAGCGCGAACGCTCAGGGCCCTCCCGGAAGGATTCATCGCGGTCGGAGCGGCGGGAGCCTTTGCCGCCGGGTCGGTCGGATCATTCAATCCCGGCGTCCGCGGCGCCCTCGAGCTATCCGTTCAGGTGCGGTGAAGGCGCCGGGAGGCGAGAGTCATGGACTTCAAGCCGGCAACGATCGAAGAGGTTCTCGCGACATTCTCCTCGCACCTCGCGAAGAATTACCCTTCGGCCGACGATTTTCGCCGCAACTTCGACCTGCTTCTCAAGGGGAAGCGCGAGCGGCCCGGCGAGGCGGAATACCCGGTCTCCCTCGAGAGGAATATCGTTTTTCTGAACGATCTCGTGGCGGAAGCCGAGGCGTTCGTCGAACGGATTCTCGTCGCGGAAACCGGAGGAGACGCGAAAGAGGAGGACATCTCCACGGCGCTCGATGCCATCGAGAACGATGCGCATGAAACGAATGCGCGGAGGCACCGGGAGGCGTTCGTCGAAGGGAGCGCGGCGGATTTCCGGGAGCTCCGCGAGGACCGCGCGGTCGGAGGGAAGCCCTATCTGGACAAGCTCGAGTTCAATTACCGCTACCTCATGACGGTCAGGATATTCCTGTTCGAATTCATCTCGGTGCTTGCGGCGATACGGGCGAGCTATTCGATTCCGGGCGGGACGCCCGAGATTCTGGCGAAGATACGAAATCACCTCGAGGTGACCGTTCACTATTACCTCGGAAACGTCGCCGTCGGAGAAGAAGAGGGTGCAAAAACGGGCGCCGGGGGCGCGGAGCGAGGCGCCGGGGGCGCGGAGCCCGGCACAGGGAACGCGGAGCCCGGACCCCGGTGCTCCGGGAGCGCCGGGTAGCTTCGAGCGCCGATTCTTTACTTGAAAAAACGCTCGCGGCACGGTAAGCTCTTCGCCGTAACCCATTCAGGAAGCTGGCATATCGACTCTATCGTCAGCGTGCGTTTCGGGAAAGGAGCAGCCGTGCAATTGAAAGAGCTCATGTGGACGGATGTATGCTGTCAGCCGGCCTGTTCGGCCGGAGCGCTCGCGAGAGCGGGTAAAATCCTCGCATTTGTCTGCTTCACGGCGGTCGCGGCGCAACTGGCCGTGCCTCTTCCCTTCACGCCCGTTCCTGTGACGATGCAGACGCTCTTCGTTGTCCTCGCGGGCCTCACGCTCGGCGCCCGCGACGGATTCTACGCGCTTCTCGCGTACCTTGCTCTCGGACTCGCCGGGGCGCCCGTATTCGCCGGTTTCAGCTTCGGCCCCGCCGCGCTCCTCGGCCCGACCGGGGGATACCTCGTATCCTTCCCCGCGGCCGCGCTCATCTCGGGATATCTTTCCGGGAGGCTCGGCGGAAGCCGTGTCGCGGCATTCTTCGCGTCTCTCTGCGGGATGGCCCTCATTCTCGCGAGCGGCGCTGCTTACCTGTCCTTCGTCGCCGGCCTGCCGTTCGAGCAGACGGCCTCACTCGCGATCCTGCCGTTCATCGCGGGGGATCTCGCGAAGGCGGGTCTAGCGGCGCTTCTGTCGAAGAGGGGCGTCTGATTATTTCGAGCCTTCCCAGCCCGCGAGCCGCGCCCAGAGCCACCATGCGGCGTACGCCTTGAGGTTCCCGTTCAGCGGCTGCGTATGGGCCGCGGTGCAGCTGTACCATTCCCCCGGATGAGCGATCTGCCATTCGGTCGCCCAGTTCCCGTCCCAGGTCTCGTCCCCGTCGACGTCGTAGTCGCAGTTGTCGTTGGGTTCCCAGGCGCCGTAGTAGACGCCGTCCGGATTGTACGATTCGATGTCCGCGAAGTCGTAGAGGATCTTCTTCTGTGCCCTGCAATAGGCGCGGATCTGCTCGTTACGGATGTGCAGGTTGCCGGTAAGCCCGTATCCGTCCAGGTGTCCCGTCATGTAGACGAACTTCACGCCCGGAAAATCGGATTCGAGCGTGGTCATGAGGCTCAGATAGGTGAGAATGTCATCCTCGGACGCGCTGCGCACCTGTCCGCACCACGACCAGATGATGACGTTGACATCCGGATGGGCGTTGAGGTAGGTGCGCGTGGCCGAGGCCCATGCCGAGAAGTTGGGAGCGCCGAGGTCACTGGCTCCCGAAAACGGCTTGTCCCTGAGATCGAGCGCGCCGCCGGTTCCGCCTGAGTTCCAGGAGTACAGGGCGCCCTTGAAGTCGACGAGCCCCGTCATGCCGTCCACGAGCTGGCTTCCGTGGGAGGTGTGCCCGTAGGCGATATGGAGGGACGACTTCGCCTGCTCGATCGCGGCCTGCGGAATCGCGTCGATGTCGATGCTCGTGTGATCGACGATGATCGCGTTCGTACTCGAATCGAGCGGGTGCTCGCGCGGGGTGTTCGGCTTGCTGTCCGATTCGCACGATGCGCTGACCAGGAGCGCTATCGCAATTAGCAATAAAATAATAAGATACATCTTGTCACCCATTCCGATCTCCTTTCCTTGTCCGATGCGGTCCGGATCCCGGGAATAATGCAAGAATCGTGCGCTTTCAGGAGCCGCCGAGTGAGCGCAGGGCGTCCCCGCTGAGCCGGTAGAGAATCCAGTCGTCCATCGCGCGTGCGCCGAAGTGCTCATAGAACTCTCGGGCCGGATTCCACTCGAGGACCGTGCATTCCACCCTTCCGAGATTGCGCGCGCGCGCGATCTCCGCGCACCGCACGAAGAGCGCCTTGCCGACGCCGAGGCTGCGGTACTCGGGCCTCACGTAGAGGTCTTCGATGTAGAGGCCGGCTCTTCCGACGAACGTCGAATAGTTCCTGAAATGAATGACGAATCCCGCGGGCTTTCCGCCGCATTCCGCAAGAAGGGCCTCCGCCGCGGGATTGCCGCCGAAAAGGCTCTCGCGAACGATCTCCTCGGTCGCCGAGACCTCGTGCGGGATCCGCTCGAATTCCGCGAGCTCCCCGATCATCCGGAGCAGAAGCGGGACGTCGTCGACGGCGGCTTGCCGGATCGCGACTCGTGACGCGTTGCTCATCGTCAGATGCCCTCCTCGAAGCGTGCCGCTCGAAGGATAATCAACGCCGGGGGGGTTGACAACAGGAGAAATCGGGATAAGATAGTGTAGCGAGTGGGCGGATAGGGAACAGGAGTAATGAAGAATGCCGCTGCACAGCGGCTGATCCAAAGAATCCCTGCGCCGACTCGGTACATCCTCATAGCGAGACGCCCCGGATTCCCAGATACCTCAGTGAGAGTCCGAGGCGTCTTCTATTATTACTGGGGCCGCCGGCGGCTTCGGAACAACGTTATTTCCCGCCCGCGAGCCGTTCCAGCACGCGGCATTCCATGTCGATCCGGGCGTCCCACGAAACGAAATAGCTCCGTCCGAACTGAGCAGCCCGCTCGCCGAGGCGTTTCCTCAGCGCGTCGTCGCGGATGAGGAGCTCAAGCTTTTTGGAGAATTCAACGACGTCGCCGTTCTTCACGAGGAGCCCCGTCTCGCCGTCGCGGATGACCTCGGAAGTGCCCGACACGTCGAAGGCGACGACCGGCACGCCGCAGAGGATAGCCTCGCACGGCGGGAGCGACATGTTCGTGAGCTCGTTCGTCGCGGCGAAGATATCGCTTGCCTTGAGGAAATAGACGACATCTCGGTGCGGTATGACCCCCGTGAAGAGCACGTCGCGTTCGAGGCCGAGCTTCGCGGCCTCCCGTTCGAGCCGCGCCCGTTCCGGGCCGTCGCCGCCGATGACGAACGCCGCCTTCTCGCGAAGCGACGGGTCCAGCATCGCGATCGCCCGGAGAAGGAGCTCTATCCGCTTCGATTCGACGAGGCGCGAAAAAGTGACGACGAGGATCTTGTCCTGTGGAAGCCCCATCATCCTGCGCGCCTCGCTCCGGTCGACGGGGAGATCGGCCCACTCGGTGTCCATGCCGTTCGGAAGAAACGATATCTTCTCGCGCGGGATGCCGAGGCGCGTGAGCGCCATCTCTCCGCGCGTCCCGTCGTTGAGAATGATGTAGTGATCGACGGGGCTCCGGAGCGCGATCACCTGCTCGATGCTCTTCCAGAGATACTTGATTCTCGAAAAATCGAACCGGTCGAGGTACATCACGCCGAACAGCTTCACGACCGTCGGAATGCCGAGCTTCCTGCCGACCGACGTGAGCGGGTAGAACGAATAGTGCGTGAATCCCATGAGGACGTCGGGTTTGATCTCGGCCGCGAGCCGCTCGAACCTTCGAAGCACGACGAAGGGGAAAAGAATCGGCCAGATGAACCGCCGCAGGATCGCCGGAAAGCGCTCGAACCTCCTGAAGAGGTTCGGATACGTATGATAGGTGAGAAGCGAATCCCGGAGATTCTCGCGCTTCGCCTTCGGTTCCGGTATGAGGAAATGGAGCTCGATTCCCTTCTTCGTGAGATGCCTGACGAATTGCAGCTCGTCGGCGACACCGCCCCCTTCGCCGAGCGACCAGATGTCCTCCCAGATGGAAAGGATGAGGATCTTGTTGAGCTTGTGTTCCAATTTGCCCCGCTCTTACAGGGCTCTGACCCTGTTCCTGATAATTCCGATTCTCTCGATCTCGACCGTCACGATGTCGCCGTCCTTGAGAAACACGGGCGGATCGCGGTGGGCGCCGACTCCCGCGGGCGTGCCCGTCGAGATGATGTCTCCCGGGAGCAGCGTCATCGCCGAAGAGACGAACGAGACGATTGTCGCCACGTCGAAGATCATATCCGCGGTGGTGCTCTCCTGCATCACGACTTCCCCCAGCCTCTGGCGGATCGCGAGCGCGCCCGGATCGCCGAGCTCGTTCGCCGTCACGATCCAGGGACCGCAGGGGGCGAAGGTGTCGAAGCTCTTTCCCCGGAACCACTGCTTGTCCTCGCGCTGGATTGCGCGCGCGCTCACGTCGTTGAACGCCATGTAGCCGGCGACGTAGGAGAGGGCGTCCGCCGCCGGGATCATCGTGCCCTCGCGCCCGATCACGACGGCGAGCTCCGCCTCGGCATCGACGTTCTCGACCCCGGGACGGATGACGATGTCGTCGAAGGGGCCGGCGAGCGCACTCGGGGCCTTCGCGAAAAGGAGTGGTCGCTCCGGCGGCTCTTTTTTCTGCTCGAGGGCGTGGCCGCGGTAGTTCATGCCGAGGCAGACGATCTTGCTCGGGCTCTGAACGGGCGCATGGAGGCGCGTTTCCTTGAGAGGGAGAAAATGCGATCGGTCTATCTCGGACGCATTGTCGGAAAGATTCTGGACCTCGGGGATAAGGCCGCGGCGGAAGAGGTCCTCGACCGTGACGGGGGCGCAGTGCAGGACGGAGCTCACGTCGAGGATCATGTCGGCGACGACCACTCCCGCGCGCCTGCCGGGCTTTTCGAAGCAAACGAGCTTCATGCGTTCACCTTTCGGTCCGCGTGCCGGTGGTCCCGGTGTCGGCGACCGGGGTGTCCGTGGCCGGAACGCCGGCGGCCGGGGTGCCGGCGAGCGCCTCGACGCGTCTCGAGAATTCGGAAGCGTCGATGAACCCCGTCGCTCTGAGCTCCGCGCGCTCGTTCCCGGCCCCGTCGATGAAGATGATAGTCGGAACCCCTCGAACCCGATAATTGTTTTTTATCTTTGTCTCGGCCGCGCCCGATTTCGTGAGGTCGACCCGCAGGGGGACGAATCCGGCGGAGAGCCTGACGACTTCCGGATCGACGAAGGTCTTCTTGTCGAGCTCATGGCACGGGAGGCACCACGCGGCCGAGAAATCGATGACGACCATCTTTCCCTCTCGCGCGGCGCTGAGGACCGCCTCCTCGCTGAACGGCTGCCAGGCGATTCCCCGCGGCTTCACGTCCGCGCCGCCGCGCATCGCCGGAAAAACGAGAAACGCCGCGCCCATGGCGACGCCTGCGATTCCGACCGCGCGTTTCAGAACCTTGAAGCCCCGGCCCGCGCCGGCCGTCCGGTCGATCCAGCCGAGATATATTCCTCCGGCAATCGCGATCGCCGCGTAGCCGATCGACACGAGTCTCGGCCCCAGGAGTTGCCGCGCGAAGTAGAGCGCCATCGCGACGAGGACGAATCCGAAGATTTTCCGCACCCAGATCATCCAGGCACCCGAGCGGGGGAGGCGCGAAAGGCTTCCCGAGAGCGTGCCGAGCACGAGGAAGGGGAGCCCGATTCCCCACGCGAGGGTGAAGAACAGGAAGAAGCCGAGAAGCGGCTTGCCCATCTCGCCGACGTAGGTGAGGAGCCCGAGGACGAAGGGGCCGATGCACGGCGCCGCGACGATTCCCATTGTGAGACCCATGACGACCGCGCCCGCGTAGCCCTGGCGCGCCGATCCCGTGCGCCGCGCGAGGAACATCGGCATGCGGATCTCCCAGAGCCCGAACATCGAGAGGGCGAGTACCACGAGGATCGCGGCGAGAATCAGGACGACGAACGGGTTCTGGAGGGCGGCGCCGAAGAGGTTGCCCGTCATCGCGGCGATCGTGCCGAGGACACTGTACGTTATCGACATCCCGAGGACATAGAGGAGCGCGAGGAGGAACACGCGCGAGGCGCGCCCGCCCGCCTGTCCGCCGAAGTAGCTGATCGTGATCGGGATGAGGGGGTATATGCAGGGGGTGAGGTTGAGGGCGAGGCCGCTGAAGAAGACGATAAGAAAGGTAAGGGCGAGGCCGCGCTCCGCGATCATTTTCCCGAAATCTCCGGTGAACGACGGGGCGGCTTCGACACCGGCGGGGGCGCCGTCGTCTCCGGCGAAGGGAGGCTTCGAGAAGATCTCCGCATCGAGCTGCTCGACGCCTTCGTCGAGCGTTCCCACGCGGATCGTGTCGTCCGCCGAGGCGCTCGCCGGCTCGACGCACGTGAGGTTGTTGCAGCCCTGGTACCGGATCGTCGCGGTAATGCGGTACGACCCCGGTCTGACGTCCGGGCCGACGCGGACGATCGCCCCGAACACGGCGACGCCGTCGTACAGGGCCATCTTCGTCTCGCTGATCTCGAGCTTTCTGAGAACGGGCTCGGGGTAGAGGAGCCGCACGATCTCTATCCCGGCGGGCGCGCTCACCTCGAGGACCGTCGGGATGAGATACGATTCGAGGGGCTTGTCGGCGTTGATGTGCCATCCCGCGGCGATATCGGCGGTGATCGCGATGTATCCGACGGAGCCCGGGTGAAACACCGAAAGAGAGTGGCCCATGTCGGCCGTAACGAGCGCTCCGCCGGAAAAGCCGAATCCCCGGGCGTTCCCCGCGTCCGGCGCGAGAAGCGTCGCGACGAACGCGAGAGCGATCAAAGCCCGAACACCATCGAAGCGCAGCGCCCTGAGCCTGAACATACGGTCTCCTTCCTTCTCAGCGTGAATATTTGAAAACGTAGACTCCGCCGGAGCCGCTCGCGGCGTATACGAAGTTCTCGTCGGCGAAAATCCCGCGAGCGTCGTCGGCGGTGTCGTACCAGACGGCGATCGCGGGCCTGCTCGGGTTCGATACGTCGACCGCGGCCACACCCTTCGTATGGGCCGCGGCGAAGAGCGTTTTTCCGAGCGCGTGGACCGCGCGCGCGACGGTGCCGAGCGAAAGCGAGCCGACGATGCGGGGCTTCTTCCTGTCCGAGACGTCGACGACGGAGATCCCCGCGCCGCCGTTCGCGAGGTACGCGATGTTTCTGACCACGAAGCAATCGCAGTTCCAGCCGGGCGTATCGAGGACCGAGACGGGCGCGGGCGCGCCGGCGGCGAGCGAGTAGATGCGGCAGCCATCGTAGCCGTCGGCGAAATAGAGATAGCGCCGGTCGACGTCGATGCCCCGGACTTCGGAGAAATCCCGGCGCCAGATGAGCTTCGGCCGCCGCGGCTCCGCGACGTCCACGATCTCCACGCCCCCGAGCCCTCCGGCGCAATAGGCGCGCCCTCCCTTGACGACGAGGGCGGACATAAAGTACGGGGATGCGTGGCGTCCGATGATATTCGCGCGCGCCGGGTCTCTCACGTCGGCCGCCTTGAGCCCGCCCGTGCCGTCGGCGATGAAGAGATACGCGCCGCTGAGAGCGACGTCGCGCGCCTCGACCGTCTGAATGTGTCCGATCCAGTCGATTGTTCCGTCGCGCCCGACGCTCCCGATGCGAACGCCGTCATAGCCGTTCGCCACGTAGAGGATGCCGTCAACAGCGACGAGACTGATTGCGAACCCGCGCGTCGGGAAAAAGCCGATGAGCTTCGGCCCGCCGCGCTCGAGTCCGTAGATGCGCACGCCGTCGAACGGGGCGACGACGGCGAGGCGCTTGCCTGCCATGAACACGCCGGTCGCCCTGTTCATTTCGCCGCGCGTTTCACTCGCCGCGGGGCTCCCCGTGGCGATCGGTTGGGCGTAGCGATTGACGCTCTCGAGCGTGAAGCCTTTGCCGGACCTGAGCTTCACCCGTGCGCCGCCGCCGGCGCCCACCGAACGCTCGATCTCGAAGGGGAGGAGAAACTGGAGGTTCGTGAGGAGCATTCCTTCGCTGTCTCCGACCGCGATATCGGCGACGCCCTTGACGCGGAGCGATTCGATGGGGAGGGGGCGCTCGGGCCTCCCGAGATCCCAGCACAGGACCTCCCCCGTGGAGGTGAGGATAAAGAGGACGCCGCTGCGCAGGATCCCTTTCTTCGCGTCGCGCGCGATTCTCGCGTCGCTCCGGCTCCTTGGATCGGTTCCGAGCGCCGCTTCCGAAATCTCGCGCATCGCGCCGCCCCGCGCCACGCGGTATATCGACGCCTTCCTCGGATGAATGATCGCGAGGATGTCCCCTTCCGCGGCGAGCGAGAACACGGGGGCGGCAAGCTGTTTCATTTCGCTGAAGCGGGGTTCGCGCGGATCGGCGCAATCGAATATATAAAGTCTGCTCTGCGCGTCGGCAACGAAAAGCGTGCTTCCCGAGAGCGCGCATCTATCGGCCCGGATCGCCTTGTACCGGAACGTTTCTTTCGGCGCGCCGGGGCCGGAAATGTCGAGAACGACAAGACCGCCGCCTGAGGCCGCCACGTAGGCCAGGGAACCTTTCACGATTATCTCGCCGGGTTCTCCATCGAGCGGGAGATAGGCGGGATTACGGAGCGCGTCCCCGCCCCGGAAGATCGCGATTCCGCATCCCGTTCCGATGATGACGTCGTCGCCGGAGAACGCGATGGCTCGCGCCGGTCCCTGGATGAGGCTGCGGGAGAGAAGCGCGAGCTCGGGCGCGGCGTAGGATCCGCCGCCGAGCGCGATGACGAACGCCGCGGCGAGCGGCACCAGACGACGGAGCATTATGCGTGTCCTCCGGGAGAGCCCTGAGAGGCTCGAGAAGATGCTTGATTCGAGGCACGGGCGCGTGCTTTGCTCATGGTAGCTCAAAGGTAGCGCAAAGCCGCGAAGTTCGCAAGCCATGAAGGAGATCGATATGGTTTCTTCCCCGCGGAAGATATATCTCGTCCGGCACGCGGAGTCGGAATGGAACAGCGAGCGCCGCGTCCAGGGAACAGCCCTCCCGGTGGCGCTGAGCCCGACGGGAAGGGCGCAGGCGCGGCTTCTCGGAGGCCGCCTCAGTGCACTCCCGCTCGAGGCCGTCTATTCGAGCGACGCGCGGCGCACGCTCGAGACCGCGCGTCTCGCCCTCGGCGAAGATTTTCCCCTCAGGATCTCGGAGGAGATCAGGGAATTATCCCTCGGCGAATGGGAGGGGAGACTCATCGGCGATCTTCGCGACGAGGATCCGGAGAAGCTCGAGGCGTGGTACCGAAAGCCCTCGACCGTCAGGCTCGAGAGAGGCGAGGATCTCGTCAGCTTCAGAAAACGCGTCGTGTCATTCATGGACGCGAGCGCCGCGTCCGGCGCCGGGGACGTCGCGGTCATCACGCACGGCGGGGTCATCTGCATCTACCTGACGCATATTCTGGGGATGCACCTGGACGATCTCTGGAGCTTCTCCCTCCCGAACGCCTCCATCACGACGGTTGTTCTCGATTTCAAACCGCGCCTGAGATTCTTCGGCGACACGTCGCACCTCGACGCATCGGCGCTCGGCCTCGACGGCATGCCCGCGCCGCTCTGAGCGCGCGATCCCGGCGGTCAATCGAGCGAGCCGCCCCTCCGGAGCCACGAGAGCCTGCTCCCCGCCATCGCGAGGATGAGCGCTAAGCCGGCGAGGAATCCCCCGACGTGGGCGAAGAACGCCACGCCTCCGCCGCGCGTTCCGCCGAGGGAGGCGAGCGTAAAGACGAGCTGGATGACGAACCAGTAGATGATGATGACGAATGCGGGCAGCACCGCCATCCTGATGAAGAAGCCGAGAAAGACGAGGGTGAGAACGCGCGCCCGGGGGAACGCGACGAGGTAAGCTCCGAGGATCCCCGAGATGGCGCCGCTCGCTCCGACGGTCGGCACCATCGAAGACGGATCCGAAGCGATATGGAGCGCGTGCGCGGCGAGGCCGCATGCGAGATAGAAGAGAACGAATTTGACCGGTCCCAGGATGTCCTCGACGTTGTTTCCGAATATCCAGAGAAAGAGCATGTTGCCGCCGAGGTGCGCGAGTCCCCCGTGGATGAACATCGACGTGAGGAGGGTGAGGAATATCGGGTGCGGGCCGGGAAAATGGAGGAGCGGGAGCCCCGCCTTCACCTGCCCCACGAGATCGCTCAGGTGCGTAATCTCGAAGGGCGTGGCGCCGTAGGAGGCGACGAAGGCGTTGCCCAACCGGGAGCCGAGCGAGATCTGGTAAATAAAAACCGCGATGTTTGCCGCGATGAGCGCGTACGTGGCGACGGGGCGTCGATGCGTCGGATTGATGTCCTTGAGCGGGAGAAACAATGTTCAGTCCATCCTTATGAGCACTTTGAAAGCGCCGGCTCGCCGCACCGCGCGGAAGGCCGTCTCCCAGCGCTCGAGCGGGTAGACGGCGCTCAGAAAGGGAAGGACCCTGACCGTGCCTTTTCCGAGAAGAGAGAGCGCCGGCTCGAACGGCCCGCACCGGGAGCCGACGACCGTGATCTCGTCGACGACGAGCGGCGCCGGATTCCATTCGAGGTTTCCGTGAAACGTCGATTTGAGCACGACGCAGCCCCGGGGCTTGACGAGTTTCACGGCGAGCGGCAGCCCGAGGTGGCTTCCCGTGCATTCGATCACGAGATCCTGCGAGCGCAGGAGCGTCTTCGCGGAGCCCGGTCCATGCGTTCTGATCCCGAGCTTTCGCAGGGCGACGAGCTTGCGGCTGTTCCGGCCGAGAACGGCCAGACGGGCCGTTCTCGGCAAAAGCACCTGCGCGACCATCGCGGCGAGCCGCCCGTCGCCGAGAACGAGCACCCGGTCCTCCCGGCGAATCTCGATCTGCTCGGGAATCTCGCACGCCGCCGCGACGAGCTCGGTAAACGCCGCTTCCTCGTCGCTCAGGCTCGCCGGAACGACGTGGAGATTCTTGACCGGGAGAGCGAGGTACTCGGCGAAGGCGCCGCTTCGTCCGCTGATGCCGAGGACGCCGCGCGAGGCGCAGTGCTTTCCGAGACCCGCCTTGCACGTCGCGCATCTTCCGCAGGGAACGTTGATCTCGCCGACGACGCGCTTTCCGACGAAACGTTTTGCAGGCGCCGAGACCACGGTGCCGACGAACTCGTGCCCGGGGATGCCCCGGAACGACAGGTAGCCCCGCATGATCTCGATGTCCGTGGAGCAGATCCCCGCGAGATGCACCTTTATGAGCGCCTCGCCCTCCCGAAGGCGCGGCGCAGGCACGGCCGCGAGGGCGAGCTTCTTCCCGTCGAAAACGAGCGCTTTCATTGCATGAACATCCTGCGTGTTTCGAAGTTTCAGGCGATCTTTTCGGGCACCGAGAGGTCTCCGGCCGGATCGCGCTCCCGCGCCGCCATGAGCAGCAGCTCCCCCGGGCCCAGGTTGATCACGGCGTGCGGCACTCCCGCCAGGATTCGCACGCATCTGGTCTGCGCCTCGAGATGGAGCTCCTGCAGCTCGCCGGAAGGGGATTTCCATTTGAGAAGACCTTCCCCCTCGAGTGGGCAAAGCCATTCGGCGACGCGCGGGTGATAATGATTTCCTCGCGTCGCGCCGGGCCGGGAATGGACGATGTGGAGAGTCTTCGGGTCTATGTCGGCGTCCCTCTTCGCCCACGGGAAGAGTACCCAGCCGCGCTCGTCGCAATGCCTGCATTCCTCGAGCGGGTAGGATTCGATCTGCCCGCCCCTCTCGCCATAAATGGTCTTTTGCATCGCGCACCTCAATTTTCTTGATTCCACGCCGGATTGTATCCTAACCTGCTGAAAATGCAAGGAGCGAGAAGCGGATGCCTCGAGAAGCGGATGCCCGGCGCTCCATACCTGAAACTCGACGGGAGGCTTTCATGGACCCCGATAAGAAGAAATATATCATAGACGAGATCAGCGCGCAGGAAGCGTGGCGTCTCTTCAGGATACTCGCCGAGTTCGTCGAGGGATTCGACACGCTCGCGAACATCGGGCCGGCGGTGACCTTTTTCGGCACGGCGCGCGCGACGGAGAAAGAGCCGGAGTACGCGGCCGCTCGCTCGCTCGCCGCGAAGCTCGCGAAGGACGGATGCGCGATCATCACGGGGGGCGGGCCTGGTGTGATGGAGGCCGCGAATCGCGGCGCGCAGGAGGGAGGCGGGCTCTCGGTTGGGCTCAACATCGAGCTTCCCTTCGAGCAACGCCCGAACGGGTACATCGACAAACTCGTCGGGTTCCGCTACTTCTTCGTCCGTAAGGTGATGTTCGTCAAATACTCGGTGGCCTTCGTCATACTGCCGGGGGGCTTCGGGACGATGGACGAGCTCTTCGAGGCGCTCACCCTCATACAGACGCGCAAGATCAAGCCGTTCCCCGTGTACCTTCTCGGGAAGAGCTACTGGGGAGGGCTTGTCGACTGGCTGACGAACGTCATGGTGAAAGAGGGCAAGATCTCGGCCGAGGAGCTCGACATCCTGCACGTCGTGGACGACCAGCAGGAGATTGTAGAGGGGATACGGGCCGTGCGGAAGGCGATGGGTTATTAAGAAGCGTGCGGTCCCGGGAGGCGCGCTGCTCCAGAAGGCGCGTGCCGCGTCTCCTCTGCTCTCAGCGGGCGATAAGATAGGCTATCGTCAAGAGAGCCCCCGTGAGCGTGTGGCACACGATCGTGAGCGCGTTCGCAGGGGCCATTTCTTTTGGCGAGCCGTGCTTCTGCCGCGCGACTGCGATCGCCTTGATCGCGAAGGGAAGGGCGCCGAGAGCGATGAGGGTCGTCCGCGGCATGAGCCCCGAGGCAGCTCCGAGCAGTATCGGCAAGAACGAGGAGAGCACGATCCAGCCGTAGATCTTCGATGCCTTCGGAAGCCCCATTCTCACTACGAGGGTTCTCTTCCCGGCGCGGGCGTCGGCGTTCATGTCCTGGAACTCGTTGATAAACACGACCGCCGCGATGAGCACGGCGAGGGGGAGGGCCGCCACCACGCTTTCCCATGACACGGTGCGGGTCTGCACGAAGTATGAGCCGGCTACCGTGAGAATCCCGAAATTCAGCCCGATGAAAAATTCGCCGAAGCCCCGGCTCGCGAGATTGACCGGCGGCGCCGTGTAGAAGATGCCGCTCGCGATTCCGACGATCCCGAAAAGAATGATGTACGGTCCCCTGAGGACGGCGAGCGCGACGCCGACGGCGAACGCCGCGGCGAGGAGGGAAACGGAAAGGGCAATCACCGCCCGGGGGGAGATGAGGTTTTCCTGGATGAGGCGGCTCCCGCCCGTGAAGGGGCGGACGAACTCTGTGTTGAATGCGTCGTTCCCCGAGCGATGGTCGAAATAGTCGTTCGCCACGTTCGTGCCGAGGTGTATGAAAACGACGCCGGCGAGAGCGAGAGCGAAGAGGAGCGGGTCGAATGCGCCCGTCCGCGCGTGCGCGATGGCCGTTCCGAGAAAAACGCTCATGACGCTCGCGGGGAGGAATTCCGCCCTGAGCTCCTTTATGAGAATGGATGGTTTAATCATACGGCTCACATTATACGGTATCGCGTCGGGTTCGGGCAAATAAAATGGGCCCTCGCGATCGAGGGCCATGGAAGCCGCCCCGGCGGCTGGTGGGAAAGAAAAAAGCGGAGGTCTCTGATCTCCGCTTTTGCTCCTGCTCCGGTGATTTTTAGCGGGAATCTATCGCTCTAGAAACCCCAAACGCTCTTTCCCCACACCGACTTACCCCACACGCTCTTGCCAAGAAGGAGCATCGTTACGATAAAGCTCATGTGCGTGAAGTGGAACATCTCGAACCTCCTTTTTGTTTCTCACCGCTGCCGTTGACTGCTTCCAGTTCCTTGTAATATCAAGTCGCGTGCCAAAGTTGCCGATTGTTTCCTTTTGTTCCGAGGCAACCGTAATACATTGTAAATAAGGCAGTTATGAGACGCCCGGCGAGCGTGTGCCACCGCTCGCCACAGACCAGCTTGGTCAGATATGTAAGAATTATTTGACGCCGTGCGGGCCGCGATTGATTAACTCTATTAAATGCAAGATATTAACATGTCAATAAATTAATACATTACCGTAAACAAACGTTTACTTTTTCAGGACGATGCCCAGCGGGTCGATCTCTCTGTGAAGAATCTCGATTTCTTTCGCTGTCGGAGGCGCCGTCGTCTCGAGCTTCGGCGCGACTTCGATCTCGAACGATGTCGCCGCCTCGACGTCGGCTACCGTCACGCCGGGATGCATGGCGATGAGTCTCATCGTTTTGTTCTTTCCGCCGAAATCGAAAACGCCGAGCTGCGTGATGACGCGGTAGGGTCCCGTGCCGGTGGGGAGACCCGCGCGCTCCCGCGCGCCCTCGCCGTCGAGATACCCCGGCGTGGTCAAGAAGTCGAGTTTCTCGACGAGGCGTTTCTTGTCCTGCCGCATGATGACGATCGTGCGCCGGGCGAAGGAGCCGACATCGTTCGCGCCGCCGCTCCCCGGGAGCCGCGTTTTCGGGAGGTTATGATCGCCGATGACCGTTGTGTTGATGTTCCCGTGCTTATCGAGTTGCGCGGCGCCGAGAAATCCGAAATCGACATATCCCGCCTGAGCGAACGACATGACGTCGTGCATGCTGGAGGCAGCGACCGCCTTGTAGAAGGTGCGCGAATCCCCGACCGAGATCGGGAGCGCGGGCATTTGGGCCCCGATGCCTCCCGCCTCGAAGATGAGGAGGAGGCCGGGGGCGTGCGTTTTCTGCGCGAGCATCGCGGCGAGCATCGGAAGCCCCGTTCCCACGAGCGCCGATGTGTTGTCCTCGAGCAGTTTGGACGCGACCGAGATGAGGAGCTCGTTTTCCGTGTATCCCTTGTTCACCATGATTACTCTTTCCTTCTGTCGAGCCACGGCGCGTGCATCGGCTCCTCGAGCGCCTCGACGCGCCTCAGATGTTCGAGCTTCTTCTCGCCGCCGACGAGCTCGAGGTATTCGGTGAAATCCTTCACGCCGTATATGTACTTGTCGAAGAAGATCTTCGCGCCCTCGTCCGTTTTCGAGACGGAGAGCCATTCGCCGATGAGCTCCTCGTCGAAGTAGTAGAGGTAGGGCATCTGACACGGATGCGATCCGTGCGGCACCTCGATGACCGCGTCGACGTACATGTAGGGGATCACCGTTCGCCACGGCTCGCGGCGGATCTCCGCCTCCTCGATGATTTTCTCGGTCGTCACGATGAGTCGCCGGGCGCAGCGTGAGAGCTCGTAGTCCATGACGAGAATGCCGTCGATCTGGCAGTTGCCGAATTTGTCGCATCTCGGCACGTGTATGAGGACCACGTCCGGATTGGCCGATGGTATGAGGGTGACGGGTTTCCCGGTGAATGGGTCCATTACGACCTTTGCCGACGAATATTTCAGCGTATCGCTGCCGAGAAGGTTCCGGGCCGGGACGAACGGCACTCCCATCATTCCCGCGAGGAAGCGCCACTGGTATCCGGCGTTCGACGTCTCGGCGACGACCTTCACCGTGCCCGATTCGACGGCGCGGCGCCCGGCCGGGGAGAGGCCGCGGAGCTCGTGGCCGAAGGAATACGCGGCTTCAACCTTCGATACACACCCCGCCCCGATGAGGGTGTCGAGATCGTGAACGGAGGTCTTCCCGGCGAGCGCG
>Ga0265296_1001815_pt1 | contig 23029 bp, 24 predicted proteins | sample MunlanPumphouse1_FD_189073 | JGI IMG/M metagenome (GOLD analysis project Ga0265296, IMG submission 189073) | Groundwater microbial communities from a municipal landfill in Southern Ontario, Canada - Pumphouse #1 | ecosystem: Environmental > Aquatic > Deep subsurface > Groundwater | place... | reverse complement strand
TTATGGCTCGCACGATGTAATTACGAAGCCACTTTCGAGGCGCGGTTTACGCTTTCAGAGCGTGTTCTATTTCCGCTCTCGCCCAGCGAGCAGAACGGTATGGAGGATGCGCGTTTCGTTTTCTTTAGGGACGATGACGGAAGCGGAAAATACTATGCCACCTATACGGCGTATGACGGGAAGGTCATCCTCCCGCAGATAATGGAGACAGAAGATTTTATTCATTTTAAAATGATTACCTTAAACGGCACCGCGGCGGTCAACAAAGGGATGGCTTTGTTCCCGCGCAAGATAAACGGCCGTTACGCGATGATATCCCGCAACGATAATGAGAGGCTTTTCCTCATGTATTCCGATAATATCCATTTTTGGCGTGAAGCCGTCCCGATTATGGGGCCTTTGTATCCCTGGGAGTTCGTGCAGATCGGAAATTGCGGTTCTCCCATCGAGACTGAGCGCGGGTGGCTTCTTTTGACTCATGGTGTCGGCCCGCTGCGTCAATACTCGATCGGCGCGGCTCTGCTTGACCGCGATGATCCTTCGCGTGTACTCGGCCGATTGAGTGAACCGCTTATTCACTGGAAGGATAACAGCCGTTGTGGGTATGTTCCAAATGTCGTCTATTCGTGCGGCGCCATAGTCCATGGTGATACGCTTATTATTCCTTACGCGTTATCCGATCAACAGACGACTATCGCGCTGGTATCGCTGCGCGAGATCCTAGACAGGTTGTCTTAGGGGTAGGTCACTAAGGATATCGTTCATCTCTGTTAATTTATTAATACAATGGTTCGGAAGAATTTTGCTTTCCGAAGGACTTGAATGGTCGGGCCGCTATCTTGCATGTAAATGCAGGGTGGCGTCTTTTATTTAAAGCCAAATATGCAATTCACTTTTAGCCACAGAATAACTTTAGGTTTATTAGTAATGGCTGTTCTACTGCTTATAGTAGGGGCGCTTGCATTTATTACCACTAAAAATGTCCAAGGAGTGTCCCGTGCCATTATGAAAGAGAATGTCTCAAGCCTTAAGGCGGCAGAAGAACTAGAATTAGCTTTATTAAACCAAAAAGGCATAGTGGCAAGTTACTTTCTCGATGGGAATTCTTCATGGTTTAAGACGCTTGAGGATAGAAAAAAGGATTTTGATTCTTGGTTTAAAAAAGCTCAAGATGTCGCTTTAACTGACAATGAAAAAAAGATATTACAGGACGTATCTGCCTTATATAAGATTTATGATAGACAGAGGAATAAAGCAATTCGCTTGTACCAATCTGGAAATACTGCTGAGGCAAAGAATGTTTTGCTTAACGAAATGAGAATCAGCATTGATGCCCTGTATCGGAAATGCGAAGATCTGATTTTGGCAAATGAAGCGCTTATCGCTAAGGCAGAAGTAGCGTCTCAGGGGCATGTTATTAGGATGACTTCCCTGATTTGGTCCACGATTATTATTACCCTTATACTCGGCTCAATGATAGGGTTCTTTATCTCCCGCAAAATAAATGAACAATTAGTGCGCGCCGCAAAATTAGCTTCCTTAGGCCAGTTGTCCGCTAATGTTGCTCATGAAATTAGGAATCCTCTGACTTCCATCAAAATGAGGTTATATTCGTTAAAAGAAGCGTCAAAGAAGGATTCTGTTCCTTCCGAAGATCTCAATGTAATCGATGAAGAGATAAACCGGATGGAAGGCACGGTTAATAACTTCCTTGATTTTGCGCGTCCTCCTGAGCTTAACCTGCAATCAGCAGACATAGGCCAGATACTTGAGGGAACCGCGAATCTTATTGCGCCAAAGGCTCGTTCTCAGGGCATAGCAATACAGAAGCAGCTCCGCGATTTTCCGCTGAAACTGAAGATAGATAAAGAACAAATACGGCAGGTATTTTTGAATATAATGCTTAATGCAATTGAAGCCATGCCAAGCGGAGGGACCCTAAAAATAGATGCCGCAAAGAGCGAGGACAAAAAATTAAACAAGGTTTTAGAAATTAATATTCGCGATACGGGAATAGGTATACCTCTGGAGATAAAAAATAAGATAACCGAACCATTTTTCACGACCAAAGCCGAAGGCACCGGCTTAGGGTTATTTATCGCCTCCAGAATAGTTAAAACGCACAAGGGCAGCCTTGATATAGACGGTCAAAGTGGAAAAGGAACGACAGTTACTTTAAGATTCCCTGTGGTATAATAAAGAATAAAAAGACATCCTATAAAGAGTAAAGATAAATTTTAATAGATTTTCAAAGAGCAATTGTTCTTTTAAAACTATGCGTAATTAAATACCCGGGTAGGGTTATAGTCTTGTCCGCTGTGAAGCATGCTTAGGCATAAATGGGCTAATTTTTTAGCCACGCAAATAAGCGCCTGTTTAGGTTTTTTGCCTTGAGATAACTTGTCGTGATAAAGTTTGCGTAACTGTAAATTGTGTTTAATGCAAGCGACGGATGCGATGTAAAGAGCGTGTCTTAAATAAGCCGGGCCTTTGGTAGATAGCTTGTTAGCTCTTTTGGTTTCACCGGATTCATAGATCTGCGGGAAGAACCCGATATGGCCGATAAGCTTTACGCCGTCAGAGAATGCCTGTCCGGATTCACCTACGCAGGAAAGAATAGCGGCGAGAGTTTTAGGCCCAACGCCAGGTATAGTTAAAAGATTGCTTCCTGGGAAGCTGTTGATATCATCGTTTGACTCGGGCGAAAGTATTTGATTGGTTTGTTCATTTAACTGTTGTATAGCTTTGCTAAAGTTTTCAATCTGAGTGAGTAGTATATTAAGTGTCAGCGCGCGGGATTCTTGGCAGCGTCCGGAATAAACTGAGGTTCTTGCTATTGAGATTAAATTCTCAATCTCCTTGACATTGAAATTATTGCCTTTTATGGAACGGACTATTTTTTCGATATGCTTAGGCTTGGCTATAGACAAATGTTTTGCCGTAGAGAAGGCTTTGAAGATAGCCGTAGAAGCTATTGTAAAAGGATTCCTTAAGGCAGTTTTCCTGTATTCCGGGAAGATGATATTAAGCAGGGCCAGCACCTGTCTTTGGTAATTTTTGTGGTCTTTGATAAATTCGTATCTGAGCTTGGTCAATTCTCTTAAGGTCTGAATTTTGTCTTCCGGGACATAACTGGAAGCAAATTCGTTGGATCTTAAGAGTCCAGCGATAACAAAGGCGTCAATATCATCGGTTTTAGCCTTTTTGCGAAGGGCTTCGCGGAATTTATTAGTTTGATGCGGATTTAGAAGGATAGTTTTAAATTTATTGCCAGTTAAGAAGCAATAAAGATTCTCCCAGTTGTTGCCGGTAGCTTCAAGTCCGGCGATAGAGTTATCAGGATTAATAGACAGTTCTTTGAGCTTGCTTAATACTTTTTCAAAATCAGCAGTGTTATTCTGGAAGGAGATACCACTTGATACTCGTTCGCCGTTGTCATCAAGAATAACAAGGCGGTGGGTGTTTAACGCGACATCGATACCTAGATAAAACATAAATCCTCCTTTCGAGGTTAGCAACATTGTTCTTTTAGATAGTCGGGATAAATCTTCTTGCTTTATTTAACATATACCATATCCTGGAATATGAATGGTGGCAGAGGCGTCAACCTCACCCCATATCATCCTAAATAAATGGTTCCAGTTAAACAAGCAGGAAGCAGCAGTCTTTAGCGAATAGTTCCGCCACAAATCTTTGGCGGACTATAAGGAGATTTGAGGGCTGTCATCCCCACTAGAAAAGAACACGGGTTAAGATAAAATATTTTAACATATTATTAACAAATTCGCTCTAGGATATCTAGGGTGAAGATTATACCAGGTGGTAGAAATGAACAAGATACTCATTGTGGATGATGAAAAGAATGTGCTTTCGTCATTCAAAAAGGTATTTAGTCAAGAAGGTTATGATATAGTTGCCGCGGGTAACGCAGAGGAAGGATTGTCTTGCGCGCAAAAGGATGCTTTTGATCTTCTGATTATGGATATTCGCATGCCCGGAATAAGCGGCTTGGAGGCATTTTCCCGTTTTAAAGAGATAGACTCAAAAGTCCCGATTATCATTATGACTGCTTACGGCACTACCGAAACAGCCATTGAAGCAATGCAGAAGGGGGCTTTTGATTACGTGCTTAAGCCTTTTGAAGTTCCCAAGATGAAGGAGCTGATTGAAAAAGCGCTTGCTGCCTCTAGGATAATGAAGACGGAGGTCAGTTTTGAGGCCAATGCACAAATCGGCGGAGAAAGAATTATCGGTTTTTCTGCTCCTATGCAGGAGATTTATAAGACAATAGGCCAGGTTGCAGCAAGCGATGTGGCCATTCTTTTGCGGGGAGAAAGCGGGACCGGCAAAGAATTAATCGCCCGGGCAATTTACAGCCACTCAAATAGGAAAAATAAGCCGTTTCTTGTGATTAATTCGGCAGCCATTCCTGAGACTCTCCTTGAAAGCGAACTTTTCGGTTACGAGAAAGGCGCTTTTACAGACGCGCGTGAGCGAAGAATCGGTAAGCTTGAACAGTGTAATGGGGGTACGATATTCCTGGATGAAATCGGAGATATGCCGGTTTCCATTCAGACAAAGATTCTGCGTGTCCTGGAGGATAAGTCATTTGAAAGGCTGGGAGGCAATAAAACAATTACAGTTGACGTGCGCCTGATTACCGCTACAAATAAAAACATTGAAAGCCTTATTAAAGAAGGGAAATTCCGAGAAGATCTTTATTACCGGCTCAATGCGGTTACAGTAAAACTTCCTACGTTAAGGGAGCGCAAAGAAGATATTCCACAGTTGGTAGAGTATTTTCTAAACAGATATAATAAGGAACTTAAAAAAGAAGTGGCCAGAGTATCCCCTGAAGCGTTAGCAATATTAGGGCAGTATGACTGGCCGGGGAATGTCAGGGAATTGGAGAATGCAATCAAGAAAGCACTTCTTTTTGCAAAAGGAAACGTGCTGCTTCCTGAAGGTATTTTGCTTCAGGAAAAGACACTTGAGAAGCAAAAGGAGCAGGTTGTACACCTGCAAGAATTATTAGCGGCCTTGGTGAAAAAAGGGCTTGCAAACAAAACCAGTGGTTTATACAAAGATATTATCGAAGAAGTTGAACGGACACTGATTTTAGAAACTCTCAAACAGGTAAACGGTAACCAAAGCGAAGCCGTAAAGATATTAGGTATAAGCCGCCCTACCTTAAAAGACAAAATAGATAAATTCGGCCTGCGTAAAATAGTTTCCCTTCAAGAAAGCTGATTCCTGCGTAATTTTCTTTTCACGTTGTAAAAATTCTTTACAAAACCTCCCCATCTGGCATTTATTAAGAATAACGCCCCGCTCATAACCACTTTATTCACACCAGGTTGAAAATATTTTTCCTTTGATTAACTTTGGCACGATTTTCGCATATAAGTTATAGTGAAGAAGCGGCAATGTTTTTTGGTGATAAGGAGTAGCTATAAACATGAAGTCAGTAATTATCGTAATCTTAACCGGGTTAGCGATTGTTCTGGGGCTTAGCGTTTCTTCTTTACAAAAAGAGCTTCTGAGCGCCAAAGAGAAAGCCGTGTCTTCCGGAGAAATAAGAGAATATTTAGAAAGAGAATTGAAGCGGGTGAGCATGGTGTACGAAGAAAAAGAGCGGCTTTTAGAAGAAATTGAACAGAACATTACAGAATTGGAAAGCAAGGTGCCGCTTGAAACACTTGAGCGTTATATCCCTAAAAAAACGTGGGGTGAAATCAAACCGATTATTGACAGGCTGAATGCGTTTCAGGAAGAGAGAGAAAACAGTAAGTTGCCCCAGAAAACATGAAGGGGGCCCTTAAAATCATAATTACTAGTAAGCTTCGATGAGGGTGGCAGAGATGTTTAAAGAGATAATTGTTATAAAGCTTATCCTAATAAGTTTAACCGTAATAACATTGAATGGGTGCACTTTTATTATTAAAGACGGCCGCGCTACAAAATATTACGGTATAGATGAGCAGCGCGGCAGCGAGTTTTTAAATCAAATCCTTACTAAGCAGCAGCAAGTATATCAGGCCGAAAAAGCTTCAGTTAGCGCGAAAAGACCATAAAACGAGTTAAGGCTATGAAAAAAATAATGTTGGTAATCGCAATTTTACTTGTGTTTGTCAATATGGGCTATGCTGAGCCTAAGCAGGAAAAAGAAATAAGAAGAGAAGGGGAATTAAAAGAGCTTCAGAAGCGTTTTGAATGGTGGCCCACAGATGCAAAACCGGGCCCGGTAAAAGACCCTGAGCGCGGCGGTTACTGGTGGTGGCCTAATGAGCCCGGGAAGATGCGCCCATGGGGTAATCGAGGGTATGTGTATGTCTATAGGATAATTTTTGATTATCAGGAAGAAGAACTGCCTGCGCCTGAGCCGCAGGAGCTTCGCCCTTCGCTGCTTATTAAGAAAATAATAAAAAATGTAAAAGTATACTTTAATTATGACAAATCAGTTTTGCGGGATGATGTAATAAAAATTCTTAAAAATTCCATCGGGACCCTTAAGCGTAATCCGGAGACAAGTATTCTTATTACGGGAAATTGCGACCGCCGCGGTTCAGAGGCCTACAACGAAAAGCTGGGGAAACGCCGCGGTGAGGCGGTTAAGCGTTATATGCTGGAAAACGGAATAGATGAATCACGCATAAAGATTATCAGCCGCGGCAAGCTTGATGCCGTTGCCCACGTTACCGATCTTGAAGGAATGCAAAAGGACCGGAACGCGCAATTTATGATTGCCGAGGTTGAAGAAGTTATGCTGCCGTATCCGGGCATACCGCAGGAAACTGAGGCGAAACCCCTAGAAGAAGGCAGGTATATTATTGAGAAGGAAGAGGAAGTCGAGGCAGAAGTCAAGGTAAGCACCAGAGAGTACACGGTTAAAAAAGGCGATTCCCTTTCGAAAATAGCTAAAGAACAGCTTGGCGGAGCACATAGATGGAAATATCTTTATGAATTAAACAAAGACAAAATTAAGGGCCCCGACAAGCTTAGAGTAGGAAAAAAGCTGATCATTCCGATTGAATAGAGATGATAACAAAGAAGAGAATAATACTGATTTTTGAGCAAGAGTTTAATTTGGCGAACGGCCTTAAAGCCATACTTGAAAAAGAGGGATACGGGGTTCTTACGGATTTTAGCTTGTTTCATCTAGGTGAGCTGGGGGAGTTTTCTAAGCCGGATCTCATAATCATCAATATCAACGTTCCTAAGGAATTCGGTTTGAATATATTACGAAAGGCGAGGGATAATTTTCCGGGGATTCCATTGATCGCTATGTCAGTTTACTCGCATTCTTTCTCGAAAAGCGAAATAAGCCGTTTAGGAGTGGATGATTTTATTACAAAACCTTTTGAAATCGAGCATTTGAAGAAACAAATAGGAAAATTATTGGTTCGTAAAACATGAAGAAAATTATCAGCGTTACAATCATTATTCTTTTTTTGATCCCTTTTCTTTCTCATTCCGTAAGATATTTTAAAGAAAATAATAGTCAGAAGAAGATCGTTCCCGGCAAGAAGCAGCCTGCCGGGGGCGCTTCAAAAGTTCCCCTAGCCCCAACGCTTTTTAAAAAATCAAGAGAAGCAGGTGCCCCTAAAGAAAGAATGAAGGCAGCGGGCAAATCTTCTAATGAAAAAACTCCCGATGCGATGAAAAAGCCTATCGAAGAAGTTAAGCCGAAAGAACAAAAGCATGGCCCCGATATCCATGATGCGATTTTAGGCTATCGTCTTAACTCAAAAGACCATATTAAGCAGATCCAGGCATGCTTAAAGAAGGCCGGATTCTACAAGGGTGAGATTGACGGCAAGATGGGGACGCGGACTAGGCTCGCTATTAAGGAGTTTCAGAAAGCAAAAAAGTTGAATCCGGATGGTGTTGTAGGGTCGAAAACATGGGAAGCTCTCAGTCAATACTTAAAAGACTAAAAAAAAGGGGGGAGAAAGATGCGTTTAATAATAGCTTTTATGCTAGTAGTTATTTTTATGTTAGCGGGGTGCGCTACAGGTGCAAAGAAAAAAACTGCGCAATCGCAGCCGCACACTTACACAAAGCCACAGCAAACATACCAACAAGAAATGCTTAATAGAAGTTATGATAACGAAAAATCCTGGTCGTCTGAAGTATATGGCCAACCGGCAAAGAAAATGCCCGTTGAATCAGGAGGACAGTTAAGCATAAGGCAAATTCAACGGGCATTGAAAAAAGCCGGTTTCTATAATGGGGAAATTGACGGGAAAATCGGGGCTAAGACGAAAGAATCTATTATAAAATTTCAAAAAGCGCACGGCCTCAAAGCAGACGGTATTGTGGGAAAGAGGACTTCGGCAGAGTTAAATAGATACTTATCCAGGTAAAAGGGCATTTTATTAGGATGAAAACAAAGAAGATATTTCTTATACTTATTTTTTCGCTGCTGTTTGTTTGCGGCTCGTATTTTGGCCATAGATACTACGCTAACCTGAAGGAGGTAAAAAGGCAACAAGCTCTTATTGAGCAGGGGAGGTTAGCTTGGCAATCTCTCCGGGAAAAACTAACTAATGAGATTGATCAATTTAAAGGCGAGACCGGGATTGTCATAAAAGACCTTCGGAATAATTGGGAGATATCCTACGATAAAGACAAGATTTTCCCTTCCGCAAGCTTGGCCAAGATTCCCATTATGTCTGTTTGTTTCCTTGCCGCTGACCAAGGAAGAATTAATCTTGACCGTAATATTGCGCTTAAGTCAGCGGACAAACTTACCGGCTCAGGGGTATTGAAAGATATGCCTGCAGGCACTACCTTCAGCGTTGAAAGGCTTATTGGCCTTATGATTTATGACAGCGATAATACCGCCGCTAATATGGTTACGAACTTACTTGGTATTGATTTCTTGAATAACGCCTTTAATGGCTTTGGGCTAAAGAGTACAAGCCTGTCTAGAAGAATAGCCGATTATCAATCACGAGATAAGGGCATTGAGAATTACACAACAGCCCAAGACATGGCCTTATTGTTAGAAAAGATATACCAAAGGAACCTTGGCAATAAGTATGTTTCCGATCAATGTATAAGCATGTTGAAATTGACACGTATAAACGACCGAATCCCAAAATATTTGCCGGTCGATATAACAATCGCTCATAAAACCGGCCTTGAAAATGGCGTTTGTCATGACGCAGGCATAGTGTTTACTTGCAAAGGTGATTTTATTATTGTGGTATTAACGAAGCACGGGAATGCTAACAGCATTCCATCCAAGGAATTTATCGCTAAAATCGCATTGCATACTTACGTTTATTTTGAACAGTTACAGGAAGGAGGTGAGAGAACAGAATAAAAATAATAGTGGATTAGGTAAAACCACGATAACAATTAAAGAGGAGCGTAAAAAATGAAAAAGTTTACTCTTGCTTTGGTTCTTATCGCCATAGCAGTCTTTACTAATCAGGCGTTTTCAATGGAAAAAAGGCCGGCTGCAAAGAATACAACTACTACTAAAGCAGCGGCAGAAGTTCTAAAAATTTCCGGAAGAGTATCAGGCTCTAGTTGGTCAAAGTCAACAATTACCGTTTCAACCAGCTCCGGGAGTTCTTTAGTTATCAGTGTTGATAAAAATACATTAATATCTAAAGCAAAAAAGTTAATCAATATGACGGATATTAGAAACGGGAATTATGTTACCGTATCCTATGAGGTTAAGAAAGGCGTCAATATAGCAAAATCAATCACAGTCGAAGACAGAAGCCTTTCCGTACCAACAAAAAGCAGAAGATAGGATAGTTATCTTAGGAAAGCAGGAGGTATTTTTAATAAGTTCCTGTATTTTGTAACTGTGCGGCGCGATATTATGATGCCTTCTTTGTGAAGCGCCTCAGTAATGGTTTGGTCGGATAGGTGTGTTTGTTTATTATCGAGAATGATACTTTGTATTCTAGAGAGGACGATTTTTCTTGAAGTTACTCCTCCTTTATCCAAAGATAATTTGGGGCCGAATAAGTCCTTTGCCCGTATTGTTCCTTGAGGCGTAGCAATATATTTATGGGAAACTATCCTGGCTACTGTTGAAAGATGCAGCCCGGTTTTATCAGCAATATCTTTTAACCGCAGAGGCTTAAGGTAAGACAAATCTTTTCCCACGGCTTGTTTCTGCATTTCGGCAATAGCCTTTATTACCTTTATCATATTATTCTGCCTTTGTTTTACAGCCTCTATTAACCATAAAGCGCTTTTTAACCGTTCCTTAATATACCGCGTAGTTTCTTCTGAGGCAGCAGAAGACTGCAAAAGTTTTTTGTAGAATGAATTAATCTTTAGCTGTGGCAAATTGTCATCATTGAGCATGAGCCGTATCCCCTTGCCTTGAGTTTTAACGAAAATATCCGGAATTATAATTGCATTGTTTTCCTCTTGAGCAATAACCGTACCCGGCCTTGGATTAAGAGTTTTAATTTTTTTGACAGCCTTTTCGATATCTTCCGGGCTGGAACCTAATTTTTTAGCGATTGTTTGATACTTTTTCTGCGTTAGTTCTTTGAAATGCGATTGTACAATTTTAAAGGCTAAAGATTGTTCTTGCTGATCATTCTTAAGCTGGATAAGCAGGCATTCTTGCAGGTTTCTTGCTCCGACCCCGGACGGCTCAAGGGATTGTACGGTATTTAGTACCTCTTCTATTTTATTCAAAGAAATATTATGTCTTTTGGCAAATTCTTCTATGGTGATTCGGAGATACCCGTTGCTATCTATGTGGTTGATGAGTTCTTGGGCAATTGATAATTCATCCTTATTTAGGAAGGCCATTCTTAGTTGCTGGAGTAGATAGTCTTGTAGATTTTGAGTTTGTGGGGATTCTCTTTGCAAGAACGGCGTATCTTCATCAGCCCCTCTTTCAATGTACGTTTGATTTTTGGGATAAGAGGGGGTATTTGAACTTAATATTTTTTTGATTTCGCCTTCTAAATTATCCTTACTCAATGATTGTAAAAGCGGATTTTCGGCTATTTGTTTTTGAAGATATGTTTCCAAGGAGCAATATGGTAATTGCAAAATATAGAGGGCTTGTTTAAGCTTGGGAGTAATTAATAGCTTTTGGGTTAGCCTATGCGACAAAGAAATCCTTTTCATCCCTTACATTTTAACACAAGAATCATTGTTTTCTAAAGAAAATGTGTTATAATAAAAACAATGACGAAAAGAGAATTTCAAAGCTAAATTTTGTTTTTGGGTCCGGAAATATTTTTTTATTTCCGGAGGAAATTTAGATGGTCGGGCCGCCATCTTGCAGATTTGCTGCAGGATGGCGTTTTTTTAAGGGAGTAGCAAAGAATGAACAACCTTTCTATATTTCTTATCAATAATTTATTCAAAATCTTAGTCCCCGCAGGAATACTCCTTATAACCTTAATTTGTGGCTTTATCATAAGAAAAATAGTTTTCGTGCGGCTTAGCCGTTGGTCAAGGCAGACTAAAACCCAAGTCGATGATATCATTTTAGATTCAATAAGAGGGCCATTTATAATATGGTTTTTGATGCTGGGGATTTATTTCACTCTTGAGTCTTCAAAGCTGCCGGAAAATTTAGTGCATATAATAGAAAAGCTCTTGCTTGTGCTGGGTATTTTTTCTATTACCTTTGTTTTGGCGAATATCTCAGCTAAATTAGTGACTGCGTATTCCAGAAAGATCGAGAGTGCGTTGCCGGTTACTTCGCTTACGCAAAACATCAGCCGGATACTTGTATTTGCTATCGGTATTTTAGTCATTCTGCATAGCTTAGGAATTTCTATTACGCCGATACTGGCTACCTTAGGGGTAGGCGGCCTTGCGGTTGCTTTAGCTTTGCAAGATACGCTTTCCAATATCTTTTCAGGATTTCATATTATTGTATCCAAGCAAGTTAGAATCGGCGATTATATAAAACTAGATTCGGGAGAGGAAGGCTACGTTACGGATATTACCTGGCGCACGACCAAGATAAAAATGCTGCCTAATAATGTGGTGCTGGTGCCCAACGAGAAATTAACAAAAGCAATCGTCACTAATTATTACCTGCCGGATAAAGAGATGGCGGTTTTGGTTAATTTAGGCGTGCATTACAAAAGTGACCTGAAAAAAGTAGAAAGGGTAACTTGTGAAGTAGCCAGGGAGGTAATGCGAGAGGTTCAGGGGGGAGTCCCGGGCTTTGAGCCGTTTATCCGCTATCATACTTTCGCGGATTCCAGTATCAATTTTACCGTAATCTTGCGCGCCAAAGAGTTTGTTGACCAGTACCTCCTGAAGCACGAGTTTATCAAAAGGCTTCATGAGTGCTACATTAAAGAAAATATAAATATTCCCTATCCGATACGCGCTTTAAACTATGAACAAGAAAAGTAGTCTATCGAAGTAGGCGAGGGGTGAGATGGCTTTAGGAATAATTTTTATCGGCACAGTAATATTTCTTTCACATTTCTTTTTTGTATTGTTTGAAAGGAAGAAGATTCCCGATGTATTGCCGCTGGTATTCCTAGGGTTAGTTATAGGCCCGCTTTTTAAATTTGTCACTCCGGCATTCTTCGGAAAGTTCGGGGATATTTTTGTCACCGTTGCTTTAGTAATCATTCTTTTCCAGAGTGGTTTAGACCTTAAGCTTACAATTTTTAAGGAGTCGTTAAAATCCGGTACGCGCCTGACATTAATTAATTTCCTGGTTACTTTTTTTGTAGTCGCCATACTTGCGTGTTCTCTTTTTAAAATTACATTCCTGGAAGGGCTGATCTTAGGTTCTATTTTAGGCGGGACCTCTTCCGCCGTAGTCATACCTCTTGTGCGGAAACTCCCGCTAAGAGAGCAGTCGCGCACAGCGCTATTCCTAGAATCCACCTTTAGCGATGTCCTCTGCATAGTGGTTACCCTGGCTTTACTTCAGGCCTTCAGGTATCACAACCTTAACTGCGGCATGATGTTGGGGCAAATTATTGCTTCTTTCTCTTTAGCGGCAGCGATAGGATGTTCTGCGGCTATATTCTGGTCAACAGCGTTGTGTAAGATTAGGGAAATTCAAAACGGAATTTTTCTTTCTCCTGCTTTTGTCTTTATTGTTTATGGCATTGCGGAATTGCTGGGCTATAGCGGGGCGATCGCTGCTTTTGCCTTTGGCCTTACTTTAGGCAATGTGCAGTATTTCAGGCGGGTTGTGCCCAAAAAGGCCTTGTTTATTAGCCCTGTTGAATTCAACGAAAGAGAAAAGGCTTTTTTTGGGGAATTAGAGTTCCTTTTAAAAACTTTCTTTTTTGTTTATATCGGTATTTCCATCAAAGTAAACAATCAGGCATTGCTTTTTGGCGGCCTGATGCTTACTATAGCGGTCTTTATTATACGCATCCCGGTTATTTATTTGGCTATGGAGAGGATTACTGCCAGATTTGATATCTCGATTATCTCTGCCATGGTGCCAAAAGGCCTTGCGGCAGCCGTCTTGGCCGCTTTGCCTTTGAGAGCAGGAGTGCCGAATGGGGCGATAATACAGGATATTGTGTATGCTGTAATCCTTTTTAGTATAATTTTTACCGGGCTGCTGATTATTCTTATCGAAAGAAAAATGCTCCATAGCTTTTACGCGTTAATATTTTCTAGCTATTCAATTGGAAACGAACCGGCAGTTATCACTGTAGATTATAAGAAAAAGGAAAAAATTTAATGCAGGTTTTTCCTGCATGCCGGAAGCGTGTTCATATAAGCATAAAGGGGTAAGACTATGAAAAGGATCCTTTTATTCATATTGCCAATCTTGATTATTGTGGCTATCGGGTTTACGGTATTCGGCATTATGCAGATCCGTTTTACTCAAGAGAAATTGATGGACGATCTCCAGAGGAAGGCTAGGTCTGTGGCTGAAGGAATAGAGTTTTCTGCCAAGGCAATCCTTATAAATAATGACTTAAAGTCCGCAAACCGCCTTGTTGAGACTTTTCAAAGGAGAGAAAGGCTGCAGGGCTGTATTCTTTATGATAAAGAAGCAAATATCATCGCGATTACAGAGAAATTTTCCGACTGGAAGGAACTGGAAAAACCATACCTTAAGGATGTCTTGGCCAATAAAACCGCCCGCGGGGCATTAGAGAACTTTAAAGAATATTCCGTGTATAGTTATCTTATCCCTGTAAGCGATGACGAAGGCAACATTTTAGGAATGGTAGAAGTTATTTATGATACTTCTTATGTTTTTACAACTATGGCGGACCTCTGGAGGCGATTAAGCGTTTCTTTGATAACTTTACTGGTATTAATCGTCCTGATTATGCTTTTGATACAAAGGCAGATATTCACCTTGCCTGTCATCAGGCTCACGGAATGGTTCCAGCATTTTCAAAGAGGCGAGACAGAAAAGCTGCACCCTATTAAAGGCAAAGACGAGCTTGGGAAACTCGCCAGTGAAGTAGAGCAGGTAGCATTGAGTTTGCGCGTTGCCCGAAAGACAATTTCTGAAGAAGCTTTACTGCGCTTAGAGAAAGAGGAAATCTGGACAGAGGCAAAACTTAAGGACCTCATACATGCTAAATTAGAGGAGAACGCCTTCTTTGTAATTTCCAATAGGGAGCCGTATATGCATGTTGTAGATGAATCTACAGGTGTAATACAATGCATAAGGCCGGCAAGCGGCGTGGTTACAGCCTTGCATCCTGTTTTGTGCGCCTGCGGAGGCACATGGATTGCCCATGGCGGCGGTAATGCCGATAAAAGGTTCGTTAATTCTAAAGATAAGTTGGGTGTCCCTCCCGAAGACAATCGCTATATCCTTAAGCGGGTATGGCTGACAAAAGAGGAAGAGGACGGGTATTATTATGGATTTGCCAACGAAGGCCTATGGCCGCTCAGCCACAACACGCATACCCGGCCAATATTCCGCGAGGCGGATTGGAAGATGTATAAGAAAGTGAACCAAAAATTTGCCGATAGCCTTCTTGAAGAATTACCGGTTAAGCCTGCGCTTATCTTTATTCAGGATTACCACTTTACGCTTCTGGCTAAGATGATTAAAGAGAAGCGCCCTGACGCGGTCATTGCTTTATTCTGGCATATCCCTTGGCCAAATCCTGAAAATTTTTCCATCTGCCCCTACCGTAAAGAGATTCTCGATGGAATGTTGGGCTGCGACTTAATCGGATTCCACGTGCAGAATCATTGTAATAATTTCTTAGATACCGCCAACAGGCTGCTTGAATCGCGCGTGGATACCGAAAGGTTTAGTGTTATCCGTTCCGGCAAGGAAACTTTTGTCAGGGCTTTCCCTATAAGCGTTGATGGCCATATAAGCGTGGGGAGTTTTAAGGTTGAACCGATCAGAGAGATAGAGAAGCTAAAAAAAGAATATGAGCTAAAAGATAAAATAGTGGGATTAGGCGTAGATAGAATTGATTACACCAAGGGTATAATCGAAAGGATATTAGCAATCGATAGGTTTTTAGAGAAATATCCGCAATACAAGAAAAAATTTGTCTTTATCCAGCTCGCTGCCCCCAGCCGGACGCATATAAAGCGCTATCACGACCTTATGGGAGAAATAGATGAGTTGGTGGAAAAGAAAAATTGGAAGTATCTTGACGGCAACTGGAAACCAATTATATACCTGAAGAGGCATTTTTCTCAAGACGAGATAGAGCCCTTTTATATGCTTGCTGATCTGTGTATTGTTAGTTCTCTACATGACGGCATGAATCTAGTTGCCAAAGAGTATGTAGCAGCCAAGAAGGATTTAACCGGTAGCCTGGTTTTAAGCCAATTTACCGGTGCGGCGCGGGAATTATCGGATGCTATACAGATTAATCCCTATTCCATAGAAGAATTTGCTGATTGTATTAAACTGGCTGTAGAAATGCCTTTGGAAGAGAAGAAAAAGCGCATGGAAAAAATGCGTAAAATTATCAGCGAAAATAATATCTATCGCTGGGCAGGGAATATTATCACCGAACTTGCGGCATTAAAGAAAGTCTAGAAGTTTAAAAGGAGAGAAGGATAATATGGAATATTTATTTTCACATTTGGAAAAATTAAAGAATAGATTAAACGGTAAGTTTATACTCCTATTTTTGGACTATGATGGTACGTTGACGCCAATTGTAGAAACCCCTGAGAAGGCAGTGATTTCTCGAGAGGCCAAAGACTTATTAAAGAGGCTATCTAAAAAATCTCATTGCTCAGTAGCTATTATCAGCGGCAGGTCGCTTAGCGATATAAAGGGCCTTATAGGGCTTAAAGATATTATTTATGCCGGTAATCATGGTTTAGAAATTGAGGGCCCGAAGATTAAATTTGAAAGCCAGGTTTCACCGAGGTTAAAGTCGATTATCAGGCATATATATGAAGATGCGGTTAGTAAGTTTTCAAAAATTAAAGGGGTTTTAATCGAAGATAAGGGATTAACTATTAGCGTTCATTACCGCTTGGTAGATGAAAAAGATGTCCAAGAGTTTGTGAGTATTTTTAATGAAATAATCAATCCTTATATTGTCCGCAGTAAAATAAGGATTGATTCCGGCAAGAAAGTTTACGAGATAAAACCACCCCTGATGTGGGATAAAGGTAAAGCTGTTTTATGGCTTTTGGCAAGGCAACAATTCGCCTTGGGAGAAAAAAGGATTTTTCCTGTATATATCGGAGACGATGTAACCGATGAAGATGCTTTTAAGGCATTAAAAAGAAAAGGGCTGACGGTATTCGTAGAAGAAACGGGTAGATCTAAGGCGGATTACTACCTGAAGGGCATGGAGGAAGTAACTCGGTTTTTACGTTTAATATTAGGCTTAAAGTATAACTAATTATGACAGAATTAATCAGGGCAAAAGAACCATTTAAGTTTTGCACAAGATTACACTTGTCGGAGCTGACCGGATTACGAGCCAGCACCTTAGGCCAGCTTTTGGCCCTGATTAAGGAAGTGCCCGCTTCATGCATTTACCACCACACGCATAGATTCTTACAGCAGCACCAATATCTTTCTCCTGAGCCTCCGAATGACTTTGCGTACTGGGTAACTGATACTCTCGGAGAAGATGAGCTCGGAGAAAGATTGGTTAGTATTGATACTATGCAATATTCAACCATTCGGGATTTACGGGAAAAAATTTCCTCAACCATTGAGAATTATTTGAAGGATAGCCCGTTGGCTAAATTGAAATTTGCCAGGTCCGGGGAGGAATTCCATTTTATTAAGTCTGTTAATTTTATTCTGCCGACAAATTATGTTGCTTACGATTCATTGGAATTTGCAGAGGTTTTAAAGAAAATTACCATTGATTCTATTTATTTTCATATTTTTGAAGCGCGCCTTCGGCTGGAGAAGCCGACAAATGACTTTTCATGCTGGATAGAAAATTCTTTAGGCGATAAAGAATTAGCGGATAAAATTTCTGGTTTCGATCCATATACGCGCACTTTGGAAGATTTAAGAAAAACACTTGTCCAAATAATTGAAAAAAGGATATCTGGTTAAATGGTAAGAATAGAAGAGTATATTCCTTGGGTAGGGCAGGCTGTTATTGACGATTTAAGATTGCTCGGCGAGAGGCTAAAGGGCAAAGTTATTCAACACATAAATTCTACTCCCGTGGGAGGCGGAGTTGCCGAGATATTAAATCGCATGGTTCCGTTGTTGAGAGAATTAGGAGTGGATACCAAATGGGGCGTAATAAAAGGCGGTGAACAGTTTTTTGAAGTGACAAAAAAGTTTCATAACGCTTTGCATGGCAGAGCTGAAGAAATAACTCAAAGGGATTTTGAGATATTCATGGAAACAAGCCAAGAGAATATCGAAAACGTCAATACCGACGCAGACATCATTTTTATTCATGACCCGCAGCCAATAGCCCTGATAAAAAAGAAGGCCACTAATAAATGGCTCTGGCGCTGCCATATTGACGTATCTGATCCAAATGAAAAAGTTTGGGGATTTCTCATGGATTTTATCGTTCGATACGATTCAGCAGTGTTTTCCGCTCCGGCTTTTTCCCGGAGGCTGCCTATCAGGCAATTCTTAATTTCTCCTTCCATTGACCCTTTAAGCGATAAAAACAAGGAATTGCCGCAGGAAATGATAGATTCGGTCTTAAGGAAATACAATATAAAAAAAGATAAACCAATTGTCATGCAGATATCCCGCTTTGACTCACTTAAAGACCCGGTAGGCGTAATTGAGGCATATCTGCAGGTAAAAAAATATATCAATTGCCAATTAGTATTGGCCGGCGGCACCGCAGAGGATGACCCGGAAGGATTTAAGGTTTTAGAGGAAGTCAGAGAAAAAGCTAAGAACGACCCCGATAGCCATATTTTGCTATTATCGCAAAATGATTTGGAGGTTAATGCTTTGCAAAGGGCTTCAGATGTAATAGTCCAGAAGTCTTTGAAGGAAGGGTTCGGCTTAACAGTCGCGGAGGCTTTATGGAAGTCAAAGCCTGTTGTGGCTTCAAACGTGGGAGGTATACCTTTGCAGATAAAACATAAATATTCGGGGTTATTATGCCATTCTATTGAAGGAGCGAGTTTCGCCATAAAACAGCTGTTAAGCAGCCCGGCATACGCCAAAAAGCTGGGAGAGAATGGCCGGGAGCATATAAAAAACAATTTTTTGATTACGCGCCATTTAAGGGATTATATGTTGTTGTTTCTTTCGTTATATCATCCTGAAGATAGCGTTTATCTCTAATAATTTATTAATCTAAATGAAGTTTGCTTATTGGACGCTGAGATCTTGTATTTTCCTGGGAGTTCTATGTATAATTTTTGCCTAACTCACGGAGTTCAATAAAAAGTAAAGTTAATAAATAAGAATGGAGGATGTTAATGCCGCAAGCAGAAGATAAGCCAACCTACCATATTACATCCAGCAAAGACCGTATTCCTATTTTTCAAAAAGTCATGTACAGCATAGGGGCATTTGCCAATACTGCTCAGGCTGCTTTTATTGGGCAGATGGTTATTGTTTTGAACCTCGGATTAGGCGTTAATCCGGCTTTAGTGGGTTTGGTAGGGGCGATCCCGCGTATTGTTGATGCCATATCAGACCCTATAACCGGGTACTTTTCCGATAACCTGCGCACCCGTTGGGGCAGGCGTAAGCCGGTGATATTTTTTGGGGCGATTACCGGGGGGATTTGTTACGCATTGATGTTCCAGCTGTATAAGGGCAATAGCGAAATTTATTATTTCTGGTACTTCTTAATATTCCAAATCCTCTATTTTATGGCATTCACCTGTTTTTCCATCCCCTGGATCGCGCTTGGCTATGAAATGACACCCGATTATCATGAACGGACACGGTTACAGGGGGCGAGCAATATTGTCGGCCAATTGCCCTGGCTCATCGCTCCCTGGTGCTGGGCGATTATGCACAACCAGGCGTGGTTCGCGGATATCGTTCAGGGCGGGCGCGTGCTCTCCATCATCATCGGTGCGGTTATCATTAGCTGTGGAATTATGCCGGCTATCTTCAATAAAGAATTCTTCCATTCCTTGCCAAAGCCTGATGTCAAGGGCGCTTTGAATGTGACCAAAGACTTCTTTACCGGGGCTTTCATCACTCTTAAATGTAAGCCATTTGTCAAGCTTTGCCTGGCCACCTTACTGATCTTTGGCGGATTTATGTGCGCGTCAGCTTTTACCCTTTATGTTGTTTTCTTCTATGTCTTCCAAAATGCTCCTGTGCTTGATCAAGCCTATGCAAAAGGCGGCTTTTTGCTCGGCTGCTATGGAACGTTCAGCGCTATTTGCACCTTGGGCGTCATTTACTTAACCACAAGGCTATCCAGAAAGCTCGGGAAAAGAAACACATTTTTTATTACTATTCCTCTTTCGATCATCGGTTACGCTTTGAAATGGATCGGGTATAATCCCAATCATCCCTATTTGCTGTTTATTTCTGCTCCTTTTATCACCTTTGGCTTGGGGTCGCTCTTCACGCTCATGGGTTCTATGGTCGCCGATGTTTGCGACCTTGATGAACTTCAAACCAACACTCGGCGCGAAGGTATGTTCAGTGCCGTGTACTGGTGGATGGTCAAATTAGGAATAGCGCTTGCGTCTATTATCTCTGGATTACTCATCAACGCAACCGGTTTTCGGCAAGAGATTGGCTTGGCCCAAACACCGGGAACTTTATTGTGGATGAGGATCTTTGATATCGGCATTCCCATTGTGACCTCTTTAGCTGCCCTTTTCATTATTATGACTTTTGACATCTCAGAAACTAAGGCATGTGACATTCGCGCGCAGGTGGAAAGGCGAAGAGGAGAAAGGCGAAGCGAAGAAAAGCGGATAGAAGAAGAAAGGCGAAAAGAAGAAAGACGGAAAGAAGAAAAATAAATTATTTCACTGCAGGATAGCCTTTTTATTTTATAAAAATAAATTTTAGTCATAGCCTGGAGGGCTTAATATGAAAATGGTTATGGTAACATATAACGAAGCTATAGACATTGAGATAATGGAAATTTTGAATGGATGCGGCCTTGTCAACTACACAAAGGTAACCCGTCGCGTATATGGGAAAGGAACAACTTCCGGAACTCACTTAGGCGATCAAATCTGGCCAGGCCTAAATTATATTTTGTTTGTAGCTTGTGAAGATGCGCAGGCAAAGCAGGTTATTCTTGGCGTAACGAATTTGCGTAAAACTCTTGGTAAGGAAGGAGTTAAAGCTTTTGTTATGCCTCTGGAGGAAGTTACCTAATTCTACCATTTAATGTATTTCTTAAGGGGTTTTTTATTTAGGAAGGAGAGGGTATGGATAAAGAAATGCGGGTTATATTTATTGTAATCGGAGCTTGTATTTTAGCAGGTATATTCTGCGTTGTTTTTGCCATTACGCATAATATTAGATGAAGGGGGTGCGGATTGAAACTGGGCGGCTGGATATTTATGATAATATCATGGGCATTTATTTTTAGTCTGCTGATATTTTGTTTTAGCAGGATATTTAGAAAAGGCCTTGGCGGAGAAGATTCCCAGGCATTAAAGCGGCTTAGGAAATAGGAGGTGTTCGTGTCAACACGGGTATTACAATATTTAGGGGTTCTTGTTCTGGCGATTTTATTCTCGCTATTATTTACTTCTATGAATAACAGAGAAGCAAGAAATGAAAAGGCACGATTAGACGGCAAGAAAGAGTAGAAGAATGAACCTTGGACAGTTTTTAGCCATTTTTATCTCAGCAGTTTTTGTTAACAATGTTATTCTATCGCGTTTTCTGGGGCTATGTCCTTTTGTCGCTATCTCTAAAGACACGAGGCAGGCGCTTGCTATGAGTATGGCAGTTACGTTCGTGACTACAATATCTTCTGCCATAACATGGTTAGTCTACAGGTTTCTTTTAGCTCCGTTTAACTTAACATATTTACGTACCTTAGTCTTTATTTTAATCATTGCTGCTTTTGTGCAACTGGTGGAAATGGTAATAAGAAAGGCGAGCCCTGCTCTTTATCGCGCCTTCGGTATTTATCTTGTTTTGATTACCACTAACTGCGCTGTATTGGGCGTAGCGGTTTTAAATATCGATATGTTTTTCATAAACAGTAAGGCAGTACCCGGAAGTTTCATGTTTTCGATATTCCAGGGCTTATGTGTTGGGATAGGTTATACTTTAGCTATGCTTTTAATGTCAGGCATTAGGGAGCGGCTTGAGTTTTGTAATTCGCCCAAGGCATTCAAGAATTTGCCTTTGGCATTTATCATCGCTTCTATAATGAGCCTTGCATTCATGGGGTTTAATGGTTTCAAATTTTAGTTCAAGCGGATTTAAGCTGATGAGGAGGTTCAAGCATGACTGGAAACTTATGGCAGGATTGGCCGGTGTATGTTCTTTTAGGGGCAGTTGTGTTCTTTTATATCTATATAATCGTGAAAGGTAATTTACAAAGTAAAGAAAATAAGCAACAGCAGGATAAGAAATAAGGTAACAAAAGGATTCACTAAAGTAAAAATGATCTTAATTTGGTTAAAATTTGCTGTTTGCGCGGCAATAATCTTTTTTAGCGGCAAACGAGTAGCAAAATACGGAGATATTATAGCTGAGAAGACCGGCCTGGGCGGCCTCTGGATTGGCGTCATATTAGTTGCGATTGCTACTAGCCTTCCGGAAATATTCACAGGCGTAGGAAGCACGGTTTTTGTAAATGCTCCTGATTTAACCGTAGGAAATTTATTTGGTGCTAACACCTATAATCTTTTAAATATTTCCCTGTTGGATTTCTTAAATAAGGGTTCACCTTTGTTAAGCTCGGTCTCTATAGGGCAGTTATTAACAGCTGGATTAAGCCTTATTCCATTATTAATTGCTTCTATCGGAATATTTTTGAGTATAAGATTGCCGCAGCTTAGTTTTATGAATATCAGCCTGTACAGTATTTTGATTCTAATTGCATACTTGGTTTCAGTTAGAATAATATTTAGATTTGAAATAAATCAACAGCAAATCATGAGGGAGTTAAAGAAAGAGGAAGAAGTTTTGTTTAAATATAATGATACCCTTCTTAAAAAAGCCTGTATTCTTTTTGGGGTTTTCGCAATTATGATTGCAGGCGCTGGTATTTGGCTTGCTTATATCGGCGAAGAATTGACTCAAATTTTAATTTTAGGCCAGAATTTTGTGGGAAGTTTATTCCTCGGTTTCGCTACTACTTTACCTGAAATAACTGTTTCGGTTGCCGCTCTACGCATGGGCGCAAAAGAGTTAGCAGTAGCAAATATGCTCGGCTCAAACCTTTTTAATACGTCTATTATTTTTATTAACGATGCCCTGTATAGAAAGGCGCCCATTTTTAACTTCTTATCGCAGCAGCATATTTTTACCGGTTTCATTGTAGTGCTGATGACCGTAATAGTTTGTACTGGTTTAATCTTAAAGCCAAAAAAGAAGACAAAATTAAGCTTAAGTAATTATGCAATTACTTTAATTGTCGTGTTTATCTTGGGCGCCTACATTAATTTTATCTTAGTAAGCGGGTAAACCAATACAATGTTCGCCTCTTTGGTGGACAAAAAGTAACGACTTATCTCTCAAATAGTT
>Ga0265296_1001814_pt1 | contig 23036 bp, 26 predicted proteins | sample MunlanPumphouse1_FD_189073 | JGI IMG/M metagenome (GOLD analysis project Ga0265296, IMG submission 189073) | Groundwater microbial communities from a municipal landfill in Southern Ontario, Canada - Pumphouse #1 | ecosystem: Environmental > Aquatic > Deep subsurface > Groundwater | place... | reverse complement strand
AGCTCCCCGTTGAGCGTCTGCGGATTGATCGGTCAGGACGGCCGGTTCGACCGGCGCGCCCGCCGCTATGGTGTCGCTGTGCGGCGCGGTGTTCGCCACCAGGGCCTCGACGGCCTGGGCGAAGGCTCGCCATTCGGCGGTCTGGCCTTCCAGGGCGGCGCGACCGGCGGTGGTCAGCCGATAGTATTTGCGCGAAGGCCCGCTGGAGGATTCGACCAGATAGGTCTCGACCAGTCCGTCGGTCTGCATTCGCCGCATCAGCGGGTAGATGGTGCCTTCCCCCATGCCGATGGCGTCGGACAGGCGGCTGGCGATTTCATAGGCGTAGCTGTCGGAGCGGGCCAGCAGGGCCAGCACGCACAATCCCAGCACGCCTTTCTTCAGTTGGATGTCGATGGATTCGGGCATGGCGTTCCCTTCGGTGATGACGAATGGGTATCGCAAGGTATCGTGTGGTGCAAGGTAGCTATCGGTACATGACAGCGAATTAATCCGCCGAACTTTCGCCTCATCTCTCCACTTGCGGCGCTTGATCGCTTGGCAAGCGCAAGCCGAGCCGATATGGACCGGCCCTGAAACGCTGAGGTCCGTCTGGGCCCGGCGGTGTTTGCGAATTGCTCGCAAGCATCGGCTGCGAAACGGTTTATGAGGACTCGAATGGGGATGGGCACGCGAGCCATGGCGCGGATCGGAGGCGGTGTCGCCGCGACCGCCCTTGCCGCCTTCGTCGCCGCGCCGGCATGGGCGCAGGATCTGCTGGGTCAACCGACCCCGGGCGGAATCAACCTGCAACCCGCCGCCGCGCCGCTGAAGCATGAGGCGATCTTCTTCCACGACGTGGTGTTGATGCCCGTCATCACGATCATCACCCTGCTGGTGCTGGGCCTGCTGATCTGGATCGCCATCCGCTACAACAAGAAGTCGAACCCGGTTCCGGCCAAGTGGAGCCACAACACGGTCATCGAGGTCATCTGGACCGTGGTGCCCGTGCTGATTCTGGTGGGCATCTCGCTGTTCTCGTTCCGCCTGCTGTTCGCCTATCACGACATGCCCGACCCCGACCTGACGGTTAAGGTCACGGGCAACCAGTGGAACTGGGCCTATGAATATCCCGACCAGGGCGTGGCCGAGTACATCTCGAACATGACGCCCGAGGATCGGGCGCCAGCTCACCTCTATCGCCTGGCCGCCGACGAGCCGATGGTCGTGCCGGTCGGCAAGACCGTTCGCCTGCTGGTCACCGCGTCAGACGTGATCCACGCCGTCGCCCTGCCGGCCTTCGGTCTGAAGACCGACGCCGTTCCGGGCCGCGTCAACGAGACCTGGTTCAACGCCGAGAAGACCGGCATCTACTATGGCCAGTGCTCGGAGCTGTGCGGCGTCGACCACGCCTTCATGCCGATGCAGATCAACGTCGTCACCGAGGCGGAGTTCGCCGCCTGGGTCGCCTCCAAGGGCGGCTCCATGACGAAGCAGGCTGATGACGCCGCTGCTGCCGCCGCTGCTGCGACGCCTGCCGTCGCCGTTGCTCCGGCTGCTGACGCCGCTGTCGCCCCGACCGCCGCCGCTCCCGCGGCCCCCGCAGCCGCTGCCGCGCCCGTCGCGCCGGCCGCCCAGTAACAGAGACGCGAGAGCCCACGATCATGGCCACCGCTGCCGCAGCACACGACGATCATCACGATCACAAGCCGGGTTTCTTCACCCGCTGGTTCCTGTCGACGAACCACAAGGACATCGGTCTTCTGTACCTGATGTTCGCCATCTTCACCGGTATCATCGGCGGCGCCCTGTCGGGCCTGATCCGTTGGGAACTGGCCGAGCCGGGCATCCAGCTGTTCAAGGAAGGCACGATCATCCAGCAACTGGGGATCGTGGAAGCCTCCAAGCACGGCTATAACGTCACGGTCACGGCCCACGCCCTGATCATGGTCTTCTTCGTCGTCATGCCGGCGACCATGGGCGGCTTCGCCAACTACTTCACGCCGATCATGATCGGCGCGCCGGACATGGCCTTCCCGCGTCTGAACAACATCTCGTTCTGGCTGCTGGTCGCCGCCTTCATCCTTCTGTGCATCTCGATGTTTGTCGATGGCGGACCGGGCAAGGGCTTCGGCGGCGGCTGGACGGCCTATCCGCCGCTCTCCACCACGGGCCACACGGGGCCGTCGTTCGACCTGGCGATCTTCTCGCTGCACGTTGCCGGCGCCTCGTCGATCCTGGGCGCGATCAACTTCATCACCACCATCTTCAACATGCGCGCGCCGGGCATGACCCTGCACCGTATGCCGCTGTTCGCCTGGGGCGTGCTGATCACGGCCTTCCTGCTGCTGCTGTCGCTGCCGGTTCTGGCGGGCGCCATCACCATGCTGCTGACGGACCGTAACTTCGGCACCTCCTTCTTCGACCCGGCCGGCGGCGGCGACCCCGTCATGTACCAGCACCTGTTCTGGTTCTTCGGTCACCCCGAAGTCTACATCATGATCCTGCCGGGCTTCGGCATCATCTCGCACATCGTCTCGACCTTCTCGAAGAAGCCGATCTTCGGCTACCTCGCCATGGCCTACGCCATGGTCGCCATCGGCTTCATCGGCTTCATCGTGTGGGCGCACCACATGTACACCGTGGGCATGAGCATCAACCTGCGCGCCTACTTCGTGGCCGCGACGATGATCATCGCCGTGCCGACCGGGGTGAAGATCTTCAGCTGGATCGCCACCATGTGGGGCGGCTCCATCACCTTCAAGACGCCCATGCTGTGGGCGATGGGCTTCATCTTCCTGTTCACCCTCGGCGGCGTGACCGGCGTGGTCCTGTCGAACGCCGGCATCGACTACAGCCTGCACGACACCTACTACGTCGTGGCCCACTTCCACTATGTGCTGTCGCTGGGCGCGATCTTCTCGATTTTCGCGGGCTTCTATTACTGGTTCGAGAAGATGTTCGGCGTGAAGTACAACGAGTTCCTCGGCGCGGCCCACTTCTGGATCATGTTCGTCGGCGTGAACCTGGTCTTCTTCCCGCAGCACTTCCTGGGTCTGCAGGGCATGCCGCGTCGCTACATCGACTACCCGGAAGCCTTCACTCTGTGGAACCAGGTCTCGTCGGTCGGCTATCTGATCACCATCGTCGGCGTCGGCGTCTTCCTGATCATGCTGGCCGAAGCCGCGATCCGTCGCCGCAAGGGCGAGGCCAATCCGTGGGGCGAAGGCGCCACCACGCTGGAGTGGACCCTGTCGTCGCCCCCGCCGCACCACCAGTTCAACGAACTGCCGGTGGTCAAGGCGGACAACCACTGATCCGAACCGGATAACCCTTGAGAGGCCGCCCTTTCGTCACCGGAAGGGCGGCCTTTGGCTTTTAATGACCATGACCGACCGCCCCACTCGCGAGATCCCGCTCGTTTCGACCGCCCAGCCGGAAGACTACTTCCAGCTGCTGAAGCCGCGCGTCATGTCGCTGGTGGTCTTCACCGCCGTGACCGGACTGGTGGTGGCTCCCGGCCATCCCAATCCTCTGCTGGCCGCCATCGCGGTCCTGTGCATCGCCGTGGGGGCAGGGGCCGCCGGCGCCCTGAACATGGCGCTGGAAGGCGAGACCGACGCCCTGATGCGCCGCACGCGCGGCCGTCCCGTCGCGGCGGGCCGCGTTCGCAAGAATGACGCCATGGCCTTTGGCGTCATCCTGTCGATCTTCTCGGTCATGCTGCTGGGCATGACGACCAACTGGCTGGCCGGCGGCCTTCTGGCCCTGACCATCGTCTATTACGCGGGCTTCTACACCCTGCTGCTCAAGCGCCGGACGCCCCAGAACATCGTCATTGGCGGCGCCGCCGGGGCCTTCCCGCCGGTGATCGGCTGGGCGGCGGTGACGGGCGACGCGCCGTGGCAGGCCTGGCTGCTGTTCCTGATCATCTTCCTGTGGACCCCGCCGCACTCCTGGGCGCTGGCCCTCTATTCGGCCGGCGACTACGCCAAGGCGGGCATTCCGATGATGCCGGTGGCGCGCGGCGCCAAGTCGACCCGGCTGCAGATCCTGATCTACACCCTGATCTTCGTGCCGGTGGCCATCGCCCCGGCCTTCCTCGGCCTCGGCGGCGTGGTCTATCTGGCGGTGTCGGTCGCGGGGGGACTCTTCTTCCTGGCCCTGGCCATCCGCCTGTGGCGTTCGCGCGCCGGCGATCAGCCGGACAAGGCCGAGGCGGTGGGGCGAGAAGCCGCATTGTATGATGTGCGCGCCGAGGCCAAACCGGCCCGCAACCTGTTCGCCTTTTCCATCCTGTATCTGATGGCGCTGTTCTCGGCCCTCCTGGTTGAACAGCTGCCGGGCCTGGGAGCCTGACCCGCGTGAACCGTCCGAACTTCATCAAACTGACCGACGAACAAGTGCGGGCGCGCAAGCGCCGCAACGTCGCCATCGCCCTGGGCCTGGTCGGCTTCATCGTCCTGGTCTTCATCGTCACCGTGGTGAACCTTCAGCGCAACACCGAGGCCCGCAAGGCGGCCGAGGCGGCGGCTCTGGCCACGGTCGAGCGCGCTGATCCGGCCCTGCCTGCGCCCGCTTTGGAGGCGCCGGTCTCGGAGCCGGCGCAGTGAAGGACCGCAAGAACCTCGTCGCCTTCATCTGCGCCGCCGTGGTCATGGGCATGACCGGCGCGGCCTTCGCCGCCGTGCCGCTGTATCAGCTGTTTTGTCAGGTGACGGGCTTTGACGGCACGGTGAAGAAGGCCGAGGCGGCGCCGACCCAGATCCTGGACCAGAGCGTCCTGATCCGTTTCGACACCAACGTCCGCAACCTGCCGATGGACTTCAAGGCCGAGCAGGTCAGCCAGCGCGTCCGCATCGGCGAAACCGGCATGGCCTATTTCAAGGTGACCAACACCTCGGACCAGCCGATCCACGCCACCGCCGCCTATAATGTCGTGCCGGAACGCGCCGGACCCTATTTCCAGAAGCTGCAATGCTTCTGTTTCGAGGGGCAGGAAATCGCGCCCGGCGAGACCAAGGAGTTCCCGGTCCAGTACTTCGTTGCGCCCGAGATGGCGACCGACTCGGAGTCCAGGGGCGTGCGCGAAATCACGCTCAGCTACACCTTCTTCCCCACCAAGGGGTTCGAGCAGGCCGCTTCTGGTGAAACCGCTACTGGCAAAGCCGGATAGCGGACGCTATAGCCCCTGTTATAACGATCTCTCGCCGTAATTCAGAGACCCTGGCCATGGCCGACGCGCACTCAAAACCGCATCACGACTATCACCTGGTGGACCCGAGTCCCTGGCCGCTGATCTCGTCCATGGCCTGCGTGGTCATGTTCGTGGGCGCGGTCATCTGGATGAAGGGCCTGTTCGGCCTGCCGGAAGGCTCCAAGATCGTCTTCTTCGTCGGTCTGGCCGGCGTCCTCTACGCCATGTTCGGCTGGTGGTCGGACGTGATCAAGGAAGGCAAGCAGGGCGACCACACGCCGGTCGTCTCGATCGGCCTACGCTACGGCATGGTCCTGTTCATCGCGTCGGAGGTGATGTTCTTCGTCGCCTTCTTCTGGATGTTCTTCGACATGGCGCTCTTCACCGAGTCGCGCGCCCTGACGCCGGAAGTCGGCAACTGGGCCGACACCGCCGCCGCCTGGAAGACCTGGCCGCCGACGGGCGTCGAGCTGCTGGACCCCTGGGGCCTGCCGCTGCTGAACACGGTCATCCTGCTGCTGTCGGGCACGACCGTGACCTGGGCGCACCACGCCCTGCAAGTCGGCGACCGCAAGGCCGCCAAGACGGGTCTGCTGATCACTGTCCTGCTGGGTGTGATCTTCACCGGCGTTCAGGCCTACGAGTATCACCACATCCTGCACGAGGGTTACTTCTTCAACGAAGCCGCCGCCCAGTCGGGTCTCTATGGTTCGGTCTTCTTCCTGACGACGGGCTTCCACGGCTTCCACGTCCTGATCGGCACCATCTTCCTGGCCGTCTGCCTGCTGCGCCTGCAGATGGGTCAGATGACCCCCCAGAAGCACTTCGGTTTCGAAGCCGCCGCCTGGTACTGGCACTTCGTTGACGTGGTCTGGCTCTTCCTGTTCGCCTTCGTCTACGTCACCTTCGGGTGAAGCTGAGCGAACCAGTTTCTGCACTTCAAGCGGCGCGGGACGAACAGTCCCGCGCCGATTTGCTGGGCGGTCAGGCGATCCGCGCTGGTCTCAGCGGGCGATGCCCTAACTGCGGCCAGGGACGACTGTTTCAGGGTTTCCTGAAGGTCCGCCCCGTCTGCGAAGCCTGCGGTTATGATCTTGCCTCGGTCGAGACCGGCGACGGCGCCGCCACCTTCATCATGCAGATCGCCGGCTTCGTCGTCGGCTTTTCGGCCCTGGCGGTCGAGATCGCCTGGCATCCGCCCATCTGGCTGCATCTGATCGTCTGGCTGCCGCTGGTGGCGGCGCTCGCTCTGGGCCTGATGCGGCCGGGCAAGGGGCTGATGACGGCGCTTCAGATGCTGCGAACCCGAGACCCGAAATGACTGCCCCAAAGCCTGTCGCCGCCCGTCCGCGTTTTCCTGTCGTTCTGACCGTCCTCGCCCTCGTCCTGCTGGGCGTGCTTCTGACGCTCGGCGTCTGGCAGGTGCAGCGGATGCAGTGGAAAGAGGGCCTGATCGCCGGGGCCGAGCAGGCGGCGGACAAGCCGCCCCTGCCGCTGGCCGAAGCCCTCAAGGTCGAGAACCCCGAATTCCGCCGCGTGATTCTGACCTGCCGCGGCCTGTCGGCGGCGCCCTTCGTCGAACTGCAGTCCATTGAGGACAGCAATGCGGGCGTGCGCCTGGTCTCGGCCTGCGCGGTTGAAGGCGGCCCGACCCTGCTGGTCGATCGCGGCTTTGTCGCCGCCGAGGTGTCAGCCCGTCCGCCGGTCAACGCGGCCGACACCATGCCCGTCGTCATCACCGGCGTCCTGCGCCGCGCCCCGGCGCCCAGCGCCCTGACCCCCCCGCCCGCCGAGGGCCGCTTCTACGGCCGCGACGCCGGGGCCATGGCGCGCGTGCTGAAAGTCGAAGGGCCGATCTCGCCCTTCACCGTCTTCGCCACGACATCGACGAACCCCGCTTGGCTGGCGCTGAAGCCCTCGGCGCCGCCCGCCGCCTTCTCGAACAACCACCTCGGCTATGCCCTGACCTGGTTCGGTCTCGCCGCCGCCCTGATCGCCTTCTACGGGGTGCTTTTGCGCCGCCGCATGACCCGCAAGGATACAGAATCCTGACTGCTCGCCTGCACACGCTGTCCAACGGCGTCCGCGTCGTCTGTGACCCCATGCCCGGTCTGCGGACCTTCGCCCTGACCGTCGCCGTGCGTGGCGGGGCGCGGATGGAGGACGAGGCCCGCTCCGGCTGGTCCCACCTGTTGGAGCATCTGGTGTTCAAGGGCGCGGGCGACATGGGCGCGCGCGACATCGTCGAACGGATCGAGGCCGAAGGCGGCTCGATCAACGCCGCCACCGGCTACGAGCGCACCAGCTTCGAGATCCGCGCCCTGCATGGTTCGCTGCCTCTGGCCATGCAGATCGTGTCCGACCTGGTGTTCCGCCCGACGCTCGATGAGGCGGAGATCGTGCGCGAGAAGGACGTCGTGGCCCAGGAGATCGCCGAGGCCTTTGACACCCCCGACGACCACGTCTTCGAAATGGCTCAGACGCAGGCCTATGCCGGCCAGTCGCTGGGCCGGCCGATCCTCGGCACGGTGGAGAGCCTCAAGTCCGCCGACCGCGCCGCCGTGGCGGACTGGCGCGCCCAGCTCTATTCGCCCGACCGCATGGTGGTCGCGGTGTCCGGCGCGGTTGACGAAAATGAGCTGCTGGCCCTGGCCGAGCGCTGGTTCGGTCAGGAGGTCGCGACCCCTCTGGCCCCTGTGGCGCCCGCCGTCTTCATCGGCGGCGAGGCGAGGCTGACCCGTAAGATCGAGCAGGCCAATCTGGTCTTCCAGCTGCCGACGATGAGCGCGCTGGACCCGCGTCTGCCGGCCCTGCGGCTGTTCACTGAAATCCTCGGCGGCGGCATGGCTTCGCGCCTGTTCCAGAGCGCACGCGAAGATCGGGGCCTGGCCTACGCTATCGACGCCTATCAGGAGGCCTATGAGGACGCAGGGCTTCTGGGCATCTACGCCGGCGCCGCCGCCGACCGCGCGGTGGAGTTGGCCGAGGTCTGCGCCGCCGAACTGATGGACCTCGCCGAGAAGGGACCCAGCGACGCCGAACTGTCGCGCGCCAAGGCCGTGCTGAACGCCAGCCTGTGGATGGCCGACGAAAGCCCTGCCAGCCGGGCCGGGCGCAACGCCGCCCAGACCCTGATCTTCGGCGCCCTGATCTCGTCCGAGGAAAGCGCCGCACGGATCACGGTCCAGACCGCCGACGATCTGCGGGCCGTGGGCCGCGATATGGCCTCCACCGGACGTTCGGCCACGGCGGTCCTGGGCCCCAAGGCGGCGGCGACTGCCGGATCGGCCTTCGCCGCCCGGCTGACCGGTCGCTAAGTCGTGGCTGGCGTCTGCGACGCTTCGCGGTAGTCTGACGTCATGGCCCTGTTCGACTGGATGGCTGAAGCAACCGGACCGGTCCTGCACGGACAGGGGGTCTTGTTGCGGCCGCCGCGCCCGGCGGACTACGCGGAGTGGGCTGACCTGCGCGGCGGGTCGCGCGACTATCTGCAACCGTGGGAGCCGGCCTGGGCCGAGGACGACCTGACCCGCGCGGCATTCCGCCGGCGCCTCGGCGTCTATGCCCGCGAGATGGAGCTGGGCACGGCTTGGCCCCTGTTTATTTTCGATCCTGAGGAAGAAACCCTGCTGGGGGCGATCACCCTGTCCAACATCCGCCGCGGCGTGGCCGAGACGGGGACGCTGGGCTACTGGATCGGCCAGCCCCATGCCGGGCAGGGCACGGCCACGGCGGCTGCGCGGGCCATGCTGACCTTCGCCTTCGGGGCGCTGAAACTGCACCGGGTCGAGGCCGCCTGCGTGCCATCCAACCAGGCCTCGCGCCGCGTCCTCGAAAAGTCGGGCTTTCGACACGAGGGACTGGCGAAAGCTTATTTGAAAATTAACGGCGCATGGGCAGATCATCTGCTGTTCGGCGTCATCGAGGACGAGTTTGTTCCCGACCCGACCGTGTCCAGTTCTTACACCCGGGAATCGCTTTGAACACACGATCAAGAGCGCTGGCCTGGGACCCGACGACGGCGATCGAGGCGCTGGCCGCCGCCGACGCCGCGCTGTGGATCTGGACGCCGTCGGACGACCAGATCCGCTTTACCGGGGCGACCCGGTCTCTGGGTCTTGGCCCTCTGGCGCCCGAGTGTTCGGGCGCGGCCTTCACCGCCCTGACCATGCCGCAGGATCGTGCGCTGGCCGACCGGCTGCTCAAGCCCCAGGCCGAGGGGACGGAGATCGCCGTCCGCCTGCGGATGCGCGGCTGCGAGACCTGCCTGTGGCGCGGCGTCTGGCTGGAGGACGGCCTGCGTGCAGCGGGCGTCGTGGCGCTGGAAACCAAGTTCGCCGGGGCTGACCGGGATAGCCTGACCGGCCTGCTGGACCGCCGCACCTTCCTGGTCCGCGTGGCCGAGACCCTGGCCCAGCCGGGCGACTATGAACTGGTGGTGGCCGACGTGGATCGGCTGCGCCGCCTGAACGAGGCCCTGGGCCATGAGCGCGCCGATCTGGTGCTGTCGGCCCTCGGTTCGAGGCTTTCGGGAGCCTTCTCGATGGAATGTTCGCCCGCCCGCATCGGCGAGGACGAGTTCGCCGTCCTGACCCGTCGCGGGGGCACCAGCGCCAGCGACCGGGTGCGTGAGGCGCTGGAACAGCCTTTGCGGGTCGCCGGCTTCGACATCTATCCGACCGTCTCCATCGGCGCCGTGGCGGCCGAGGGCGGGCCGGATGCGCCCGACCCCGCCGAGCTTTTGCGCCGGGTCGAGCTGGCGGTGGAGCAGGCCAAGACGGCCGGGCGCGGCGGGGCAGCCGCCTATGGCCGGGCGCTGGAAAGCGACAGCCTGTCGCGGCTGGCGCTGGAAGCGGACCTGCGCAACGCCTTCGTGCGCGGTGAAATCGAGCCCTTCTATCAACCCATCGTCAACCTCAAGACCGGGGCGGTGGCCGGCTTCGAGGCCCTGGTGCGCTGGCGTCATCCGCAGCGCGGCCTGGTGCCGCCGGACGACTTCCTCAGCCTGGCCGACGAAATGGGCCTGATGAACGAACTGGGTCTGCTGATGATGACCCAGGCCGCACGTCAGCTGGCCGAATGGCTGCATCGCCATCCCAGCGCCGGCGCCCTGTTCTGCAGCGTCAACCTGTCGGTCGGCGAGATCGAACGCGATCATCTGGTCGAGGACGTGGCCCGCATCATTCAGGAGACTGGCTTGCCGCGCGGCGCGCTGAAGCTGGAGGTCACCGAGGGCGACATCATGCGCGACACCGCGCACGCGGCCGAGGTCCTGACCCGGCTGCGTGAGGCGGGAGCCAGCCTGGCGCTGGATGATTTCGGAACCGGCTTCTCGTCCCTGTCCTATCTGGCGCGCCTGCCCTTCGACACGCTGAAGATCGACCGCTATTTCGTTCTGACGATGAACAAGGACGAAGGCTCGGCCAAGATCGTCAAGTCCGTGGTCAACCTGGGTCGCGACCTGTCGCTGGAAGTCGTGGCCGAGGGGGTCGAGAACGCCGAGCTGGCCGGCCTGCTGCTGGAGGCCAGCTGCCACTACGGCCAGGGCTTCGGCTATGCGCCCGCCCTGCCGGCCCAGGAGGCCGAGGTCTATCTGAACGAGTCCCTGGCCGACGGCTCGGCCCCGATCAAGGCGCGCTCGGCTTGATCAAGGCGCTTCATCGTGCCGGAGCCCTGCCGATTCTTGCCTGGATATTCCTGTTTCCGCCTCTGATGGTCGCGTTGGTGCTTTGGGAAAGATGGGAGGAACGTCGTTTCGCGCGCCTGGCCATAGCGCCGCTGGTTGAAGCCGATGATAGGCCCATTAAGATCACGTCCAAAGGCCAATGGGCCGGGGCCGAATCCTTGAAGCGGCAGTGGCGGTTGGTTTGCGGCAGGGCAGGGGAACGCGACTTCGCCGTCCTGATTTACAAGCGCAGCAAAAGCAGGGAACGGCTGGCTGTAGAGCGCGCGGTTGAGGGAGCGACAGCTGCGACCAGACTTCAAGCGTCTTTGATAGCGACTTGCCGGAAGTGAGGCGTCAGGCCCGCCCGCTTTGCGCTGATAGTCGGGCCGCGTCGACGCCGAGGCCCGCCAGGGCGCGGCTCCACTTGGTCTGATAGTCGCCGTCGAAGATCAGCTCGGGATCGGCGTCGGCGGTCAGCCAGACGTTCTCGCCCAGTTCCTCCTCCAGCTGACCCTCGCCCCAGCCGGCATAGCCGAGCAGCAGGATCGACTGGCGCGGCCCGTCCACGGCGTCGGTCATGGCGGTCAGGGCCTCGCGGGTGCCGGTCATGGCCAGGCCGTCGCCGAAGGTCATGGTGGTCTCGTCGCTGGACCAGTCGTCGGTGTGCAGGACGAAGCCGCGTTCGCGCTCCACCGGCCCGCCGATCAGGACCGAGCGATCCTGCATGGTTTCAGCGTTGGGCGTGTCGAGCTTCTTCAGCACCTCAGACAAGGCGACGCCCGGCGCAGGCTGGTCCAGCCGCAGCCCCATGGCGTGCTCATCGTCGTGGGCGCAGATCAGGATCACGGCGTGGCGGAATCTGTCGTCGTCGATGCCGGGCATCGCCACCAGAAGACGCCCGGTCAGGGGGGAGAAGGCAGTCATAGTTCTATCATTGGGGGCCGACGCGTCTGACGCAAGACGGGCATGGAACGAAGGTCGCTTGGCGATCCTTATCAGCTTCCCTATCTGACATCTGAGACCGCCCGGATTTCCCGGGCCTTTCAGCCCGGAGACCCTGCATGACCATCCAGATCGGCGATCGCATCCCCGAAGCGACCCTGACCACCATGACCGCCGACGGCCCCAAGCCGGTCACCACCAGCGAACTGTTCGCCGGCAAGACCGTGGCCCTGTTCGCCGTTCCGGGCGCCTTTACCCCGACCTGCTCGGCACGCCACCTGCCGGGCTACAAGGACAACCGCGCCGACCTGGCCGCCAAGGGCGTTGACGCCGTGGCCTGCCTGTCGGTCAACGACGCCTTCGTCATGGGCGCATGGGCCGAAGCCAACCAGTTGAACGGGTCGGACGACATCGTCATGCTGGCTGACGGCAACGGCGACTTCACCCGCAGCGTCGGCCTGGCGATGGACGCCAAGGGCTTCGGCATGGGCGAGCGCTCGCAGCGCTATTCCATGCTGGTCAAGGACGGCGTCGTCGATCAGCTGAACATCGAACAGGGCGGCGAGTTCAAGGTGTCGTCCGCCGAGCACCTGCTCGCCCAGCTCTGATCTTGACGTCATGGGCTGATCCATGACGGACGTCTTCACCCCGGAGAAACGCAGCGCGGTCATGCGCCGGGTGAAGGGGCGCGACACAGCGCCCGAATGGAAGGTCCGGCGGATACTGCGCGCCGCCGGGATCGGCTATCGTCTGGGCGGCTGCGGTCTGCCCGGACGACCCGATGTGGTGATGAAGGGGCGCGGGGTCGCCCTCTTTGTCCACGGCTGTTTCTGGCATGGCCACGATTGTCCGCGCGGTGCGCGAAAGCCCCAGAACAACGCTGACTATTGGGCCGCCAAGATCGAGCGCAACCGCGCGCGTGACGCCCGGGTCGCGGCGACGCTGACCGCTGAGGGCTGGCGGGTCATGACCGTCTGGGAGTGTCGTCTGCGGGAGCAGAATTTCGCCGAGGCTATGGCGGCCGAGATCAGGGGGGGTCAGGCCGCTGCGCTCTCGGCGGCGTCAGCGGCCTCGCTCAGCACCTGAGACAGGGCGCCCAGCAGCGATCCGGGCGTCAGGGGCTTGGACACGAAATAGTTCATGCCTGCGGCCGTGCAGGCGGCGATGTCCTCGGGCGCGGTGTCGGCGGTGACGGCGATGACAGGCACCGAAGCATTCCTTCCGCCCCCTGCGCGTAGTCGCCGCGTGGTCTCGCGTCCGTCCAGTTCCGGCATCCGCACGTCCATGAAGACGACGTCGAACTCGGCCCTTTCGCAAGCCTCCAGCGCGGCCAGGCCGTCTTCGGCCATGGCGATTTCGCAATCCACCGACTGAAGGATCAACTGGATGGCGCGGCGGTTGATGGCGTGATCGTCCACCACCAGCACGCGCAGGGCGGCCTGGGAGGGTTCGTCATCCTCGGCCATGGGGGTTTCGGTCGCGACCACCGGCTGCGGCTCAGTCTCAGGCTGGGAGATGGAGGGCGGGGCCAGCGAGCGGGTCACGGTGGCGCGGGCTTCGGGAACCAGGGCCGCCGGGAGCGTCTCAATCGCCGCGCCGCGCGGCAGAACCACCGACAGGGTGAAGATCGAGCCCTGACCCGGCGTGCTGCGCACCGTCAGGCGACCACCCATCAGCTCGATCAGGTCGCGGCTGATGGCCAGGCCCAGGCCCGACCCGCCAAAGCGGGCGGCGACGCCCTCGGCCGTCTGGTCAAACGGGGTGAAGAGGCGGCGCTGCTGCTCGGCCGTCATGCCGGGGCCGGTGTCCTCGATGTCGATCAACAGGACATGGGCGCCGTGTTCGTCGGGCCAGGATTGCAGACGCAGGGTGATGGCCCCGTCCTCGGTGAACTTCATCGCATTGGAAATCAGATTGTTCAGCACCTGACGCAGGCGCATGGCGTCGCCGCGCACCATCCGGGGCAGAAGCCGGGCGCCCTCCATCCGCAGGCGCAGACCCTTGGCGCGGGCCGGCGCCTGCCAGAGGCGGGCGGTCTGGGACACCAGGTTCCGCAGATCGAAATCGCGGCTATCGACGCTCATCCGCCCGGCATCGAGGCGAGCGTGATCCAGCAGGTCGTCGAGCAGGGCCTTCATCATCAGGCCGGCGTCGGTGATCAGAGCGACCTGCTGGCGTGACGAGCCGGACTTGTCGCTCCGCTCCATCTCGTCGGCGCCGGTCAGGATGGCGCTGATCGGCGTGCGCAGGTCGTGGGCGACGGCGGCCAGGAAGGCGCTGCGGCTGGCCATGACGGCTTCGGCCTCTTCACGCTTGCGGTCGGCCTCGATGCGGGCGGCGGTCTCGGCGCGGTTGGCGCGGAACAGGCTTCGCCGCGTGTTCAGGCAGAAGACGGTGTAGGAAAGAATGCCCACCGACACGGCGGTTACAATGTGCGGCTCAGCCCCCATTCGGGCCATGAACAGCGGCGTCAGCGCAAAGATCGCCAGCTGAGGAAGGACGGTGGCGGCGAAGATGCGCATCGAGCCCGCCGACATGATCACCGAGTTGATCATGCCCGCCGACAGCAGAACCGAGGCGGCGACCCCGCCCATGGCCCCGCCGACCGTCCAGAGCGGCACCGCTATGACGCCGAAGAAGCCGGCGTTCAGGATCAACACCAGATCGCCGTAGATTCCGCGCCAGCCGGTCGGTTCCGTCACCTTGCCCGCGACCACGGGCGCAAAGACCTCGGCCTCGAGGAATTGGATCAGGGTGTAGAGCACCAGCCAGGTCGCGCTGAAGCGCCAGCCCAGCATGGGACTGAACACCAGTGCGGTGGCCGCGCCCATGACGATGCGTTGCAGCATCGCCTTGCGGCGCTTGCGAATTGCGGGCGCCCAGATGGTCGAGGCGTCGGCGGCGGTTTGCGTCATGCGACCTTCCGAGCAGGCGATCTCGCCTATCGGAAGGGATGATGCGGCCGCTTGCCCTAATGCTCCGTCAACGGCCCGAACCGACCGCGTCGGAAATGTGGATGAAGCCCTCGGCGCGCAGGCGGGCGGCCAGGTCGCGCTTGATCCGACCGATCAGGCCGGGGCCGTCATAGATGAGCGCTGAATAGACCTGAACCGCCGAGGCGCCCGCGCGGATGCGGGCGAAGGCGTCCTCTCCGCTCTCGATGCCGCCCACCGCGATCAGCGGCAACCGGCCGGCCGCAGCTTCGGCGGCGGCTTCCAGCGCCTTCTGGGCGAAGGGCTTCAGCGGCGCGCCCGACAGACCGCCAGCCTCTCCCGCGAAGGCTGAGCGGAGGGACGCGGGTCGCTCCAGCGTGGTGTTGGATACGATCAGGGCGTCGATGCCGTGCGCCAGCGAGGCCTCGACGATCATGCCGATCTCTTCGCCGATCAGGTCGGGGGCGATCTTCAGGAAGACGGGTGCGCCGTCGGTCGGTCGGGCCTCGTTGATACGGCCCAGCAGGTCGTCCAGCGCCTCGCGGCCCTGCAGGGCGCGCAGACCCGGCGTATTGGGCGAGGAGATGTTGATGGTGAAATAGTCGGCCAGACCCGCCAGGCGACGCAGACCCGCGACGTAGTCCGCCGCCTTGTCCTCAGTGTCCTTGTTGGCCCCCAGATTGGCCCCGATGGCCGTGCGCTTGGGACGACGCGCCAGCCGTGCGGCGAAGGGCTCCAGCCCCGCGTTGTTGAAGCCCATGCGGTTGATGATCGCCCGGTCTTCGGACAGGCGGAACAGGCGCGGCTTGGGGTTGCCGGCTTGGGCACGCGGCGTGACCGAGCCGCATTCCACGGCGCCGAAGCCGAGCCGCGACAGGCCGTCCAGCGCCTCGCCGTTCTTGTCCAGACCCGCGGCCAGCCCGACCGGATTGGACATCTCCAGTCCGGCGATGCGGGTCTTCAGGATGGGATCATCGGCGCCGGGCGCGGGCAGGGGCGTGACCTGCAACGCACGGATGGCCAGGCGGTGTGCAGTCTCGGGGTCCATCTGGCGCAGAATGACGGCGCTGAGGTCGGTCAGGCTCATGGAAGCTCGCTCAGGATCATGTCGCCATCGGCCGTCACCGACAGGGCGCGCAGCCCCCGCGTCGCCGTGACGGGCAGGGGGCCGTAGATATGGGGGAAGAGGGCGCCGCCGCGCGACGGCTCCCAGATCAGGGTGTCGCCCAGCGCCGTCAGATCGACCTCGACCAGCACCAGATCGCTCTGGCCCGCATAGTGTTTGGCGGCGGTCACAGCCAACTGGTCGGCGGCGGACAGGTGGATGTAGCCGTCGGCGTGATCGACCAGCGACCCGTCATAGGCGCCCTCGGCCAGGGTCATAATCCAGTCGGCGCGGCTCAGAATCTTGAAAGCGACGGTCGGCACTTCGGTCATTTGGCGAGATCGTGCGGGGTCAGCCAGCCTTCATAGGTGGGGCGCCCGGCGACATCGACGGTGAAGATCGCCGCCGCTCCGGTGGGAAAGCCGCCGCTCATCTTGTCCAGCACGCTGGGCGAGGCGGCGCTTTCGATCAGGTATTCGACCGCCAGCTGATGCACGCCCGGATTATGGGCGATCAGCAGCAGACAGCCCGCCTCGTCCTCCGCAGCCTCGACCGCACGGCGCAGGGTGTCGGCGGAGGCGTTGTAGAGGGCGGGTGCCAGATGCAGGCTCACGTCGCCCATGGCCTCGCTGACGGCGTCCCAGGTCTGATGCGTGCGGGTGGCGCTGGACACCAAGGCGACATCGGGGCGCAGGTTTCGTTCGGCAAGCGCCCGGCCCATGGCCAGGGCGTCGGCCCGTCCGCGCTTGGAAAGGGCGCGGTCGATGTCGCCGCCGGGGGCGGATTTTTCGGCCTGGGCGTGCCGCATGATGATCAGTCGCTGCATGGGGCTCGCCTTAAGGCCGTTTGCGCTCGCCGACCAGAGCATGGGCAGGCGGCCCATGGTCGCGCGAGGCGGGAGAGGGGGTCAGGGCGGGGCGTCCCGCCAGCACCGTCTGGGCCAGACCCTGCGGCCGGATGCGGGCGTAGGACTGGCGCGAAGCCTCCAGCATGATCAGGCCGGCCGCGCCCGGAAACACCCAGCGCCCGACCTGCTCGATCCCGTCGGCCAGCGGCAGCATGGGCCGCCACGGCGGGACATAGAGGGCCTGGGACCAGGCGGCGGGCTCCAGTCCGACCTCGCGCACCAGCCGCTCCAGCTGGCTGCGGGTGAAGGGACGGCCGTGGCCGAAGGGGGTGGTTTCGGCCCGCGCCCACAGGCCGCCGCGCGCCGCCGTGGCCAGGATGATGCGACCGGCGGGCGCTAGCGTCCGCACCGCCTCGGTCAGCAGGGCGCGGGGATCGTCCGCCTCTTCCAGGGCGTGAACCAGCAGGATGCGGTCAAAGGTCCCGGCGGCGAAGGGCAGGCGTTTTTCATCGACCAGCAGGGTGCGGTTGCGGCCGGCGGCCGCCCACTGCTCGGCGCCTTGTCCCCCCGGCATGGCGGCGATGACGCGACGCGCGCCGACAAAACCGTCCAGCCAGGGCGTGGCGTAGCCTATTCCCAGAACATCGCTGCCCGATGCTTCGCCCCAGGCGTCGTCCAGCCGCCGGGCCAGCATACGCCGCACCAGCGCGCCGGTCGGCTCGCCGTAGAATGTGCGAAGATCGTCGATGCTGCGGCGCATGGGGGCCATTATGGCTGAAAACGCGACGAATGTCGGCTCATGCTCACCTTTCATCCGCTCATCCCGGCGGACGCCGGGATCCGGCACTTTGGCAAGAAACGCGGCGCGCAATGAAGATTGCCCTTCAAAGCGCGACGGCTGAGGCTCTCACTGGATCCCGGCGTCCGCCGGGATGAGCGGGAAAGGTGGATGTTGGCGACACCGCCTCTTACCCTGCTAGGATGCGTCCATGACCCTGACCGTGCGCCAGTTCGCCTGCCTGTCCGACAACTACGGCTTCCTGATCCGCGACGAGGCGACCGGCATGGTCGCCGCCGTGGACACGCCGGACGCCGAGGCCATCCTGACTGATCTGGAGGCGTCGGGCTGGGGCCGGCTGGATATGATCCTCAACACCCATTGGCATCCTGACCATACCGGCGGCAACGAACGGCTGAAGGCCGAGACCGGCTGCGAGATCGTCGGCCCGGAAGAGGTCCGCCGCGCCGCGCCCCTGGACCGGGTCGTGGTCGATGGCGACGGGGTGACTTTGGGGGCGACGACGTTCGAGGTCGTGCTGTCGCCCGGTCACACCCTGGGCCATGTGATCTATCGCGCGGTCGAGGATGATCTGGCTTTCGTCGGCGACGTGATCTTCGCTCTGGGCTGCGGTCGCCTGTTCGAGGGCTCGTCGGAACAGATGTGGGACAGCCTGAACCGCATCGCCGCCTGGCCCGAGACGACCACCCTCTATTGCGCCCACGAATACACGGCGTCGAACGCCCGCTTCGCCCTCAGCCTGGACGACCGGCCCGAGATGCAGGCCCACGCTGAGGCCATCTTCGCCGCCCGCGAACGGGGCCAGCCGACCGTGCCGACCAGTGTCGGCGCAGAGCGCCGCTTCAACCCCTTCTTGCGCGCCACCGACGCCGCAGATTTCGCCGCCCGCCGCGCCGCCAAGGACGGTTTCAAGGGCTAGCGGCCCTTGCCTTTCTGATCGATCAGGACGGCCTGTTGCCACGGGCTGGGCGCCTTGTCGGTGCGGTGTATGCAGCCCGCCCAGCAACAGGGACGCTTCTTGCCTTCCATGAGTTCCTGGACCGTGCGGTCGATGCGGCGCTGGCGCGTCTTGGGCTGCCTGGCGTCCTCCACCCAGCAGATGAACTCGTTGCGCCCCAGTGGCGTCAGGCCCTGCCATAGCGCAAAGGCTTCGGCCTCCGATCGCAAGGCCGCCTGCAGGTCTGCACCGGCTTCATGAATCACGCCATGTGGAAAATCGTTCGCCGTTGACCCCTCCGAGGCCGGCGGTCGCGCCGAGCCGTCTAGAACCCTGTTCGCGAGGCGACTGAATGTCCACTATCGGCTGTGAAGTGCGTGTCGCTTCAGGGGTGGGAAGGAGACGTTGGTCTCAAAAGTAGTTTCGCGGCTCTGATCGTAAAAACGATGCTAGGCTTGAGCAACTTCCGTCGAGGAGAAGCAGGAACTCGTGGCCCAGTATCTTGTGGTATTCGCCGTTTTAGTCGCCGCCGCATTTCTCATGCCGCCTGCGGTGCGGTCGATGCGCTCCCGAGCTCGATCAAAACAGAGCGCCGGGTTAGGAAACGCTTTGATGGGTTTGGAAGGGTTCTATCGGCCGTCCGTCACCTACATCGCGGACGCTAAATCCAACCCCACGGCCCCCTCATCACCGTCCGACGATCCCCTTCAACCCGTTGGATCGGAAAGCCTGCTGCTGCCTCCCGAGCGTTCAGAGGTCTACTAAGGGTCGTGAACGGTCTTCGTGGTGGTCCGGTTCAGGGACGGGTCAGCCTCAACCCTCGTCGCTGAATGGCGGCGGCAGTCGGCCGGACTTGAAGATTATGGTCGGCTCTTCGTCGTAGTCGCCCAGATCAGTGTCGGCCGAAACGGAAAAGGCCACGACGCCGAGGCGCAAGGGAGCCAGGCGTTCGGCCTTGCGGCGGGCTTCCTCGCTGTCCTTGCAGCCGACCTGGGGCTCGGCCCGCAGGGCGGAGCCTTTGCCCTGGACATAGGCCTGGACGATATAGACGGTTTCACTTGCCATCCCTGTCCAAGGGGCCTGTTCGCCGCCGAGGTCAACGGGGCAGCCGCGCAAGGGTGCGGCGTCAGTCCTGCGGGATGACCGCGCGAATGACGCGGGCCGAGGAGGGGCGGCCGGCAATGCCGCGCTTGGGATCGACCACGACGCGCAGGTCGCCGTTGGAATAGCTGACCGAGGCGCGCGAGCCTTCGATCACGGTGATGCTGCGCAGGCGGTCCAGGAAGGGGCGGGCGCTGGGCGAGCGGGCGATACGGACCACGGCGTCGGTGGTGACGATCAGGGCCTCGATGCACAGGGCCTCGGATTCCTGGCCATCCAGATTGATGCGGATCAGTCGGCCCAGGGCGTCGCTGACCAGGCTGCTGCGCCGGGTCATAAGATTGAACATCTGCACGGGGCCGAGACTGGTCGGCTCCAGGCTGACGGCGGGACCGGACAGGGAGACCGGCGAGCCCGCCGGATTGCGCGTCGTATAGACGGTGATGCCGCCGCTGGGGGTGACGCGCAGCACCTGCTCGCCGGCGTCGTTGCGGTAGATGGTGTCGCCGCGCGGCGCCGAGGTGGGGCGCAGGACCCAGGTCTCTGTCGAGCGTTCAAAGCGCAGCAGGGTCAGCGACCCGGCGCGGTCCAGCATGAAGGTCTGGCCGGCTTCGGAGGCATAGCGTCCCGGTGGCGGCAGGGTGCGGGTCACCGACTGGCCGCGAATTACCCGGCTCTGCTCGGCCTGGGCGTTGGTGCGCAGCTGCGCCGACGCCGGGGTGGCCGCCAGGCAGGCCGTCAGCATCATCAGGGCGGCGACGTCGAGGCGTACGCCCCCAACCGCCCGGGCGCGGGGCGCCTGGGCGGCGAAGCATGGCGGATTCTCCGCCCTGACCTCGATCGTTGCCATCATGAGTGAAGTGGTGGAACGCCCGAACGGCGGATTTTAGGCAGAGCCGGTCTAGCCAACCAGGTACTGGCCGCCGTTCAACGACAGGGTGCACCCTGTGACATATCCGGCACGCTCGCCCGACAGCCAGGACACCATGTCGGCGATTTCCTCGCCTTTTCCGAGTCTTCCGACCGGAATCTGGGCGATGATGCTGTCCAGAACCTTCTGGTCCATGGCCCCGACCATCTCGGTGTCGATATAGCCGGGCGCGATGCAGTTGACGGTGACGCCCTTGCGGGCGTTCTCCAGCGCCAGCGCCTTGGTGAAGCCGATCATCCCGGCCTTGGCGGCGGAATAGTTGGCCTGGCCGATCTGGCCCTTCTGGCCGTTGATCGACGAGATGTTGACGATGCGGCCAAAGCCCCGGTCGCGCATCCCGTTGATCACCTGGCGCGTCATGTTGAAGACGCTGTCCATGTTGACGCGGATCACGTCCGACCACTGGTCGTGGCTCATCTTGTGGAAGAAGCCGTCGCGGGTGATGCCGGCGTTGTTCACCAGGGTGTCGATGGGCCCCAGCTGAGCTTCGACTTCGCGCACCGCCCGCTCGCAATCCTCGAACGAGCCGACATTGCCCTTGATGACCATGACGCCCAGTTCCCGCGCCGTGGCGGCCGCCGCCTCGTCATTGCCGGAATAGCCGGCGGCGACGGCCATGCCGTCTTCCCTCAATCGCTGGACGATCGCCTTGCCAATGCCGCGGGTTCCACCCGTGACCAGAGCCACTCGAGCCATGATGTGTTTCCCTGTCCCATTATCGAAGACGTCTCTGCGGACGTCGCCCTACCCTCGGAACAAAGCCTTAGCTTGGCAAGCCTTGCGGGAAAAGTCGCCGTTACGCGGCTTGATCCATCCGCGCCATGTCGATGACGAAGCGATAGCGGACGTCGGATTTCTCCATCCGGGCATAGGCGTCGTTGATCTGATGCGGGGCGATGGTTTCGGTGTCGCAGACGATGTCGTGCTCGGCGCAGAAGTCGAGCATCTCCTGGGTCTCGCGGATGCCGCCGATCAGGCTGCCGGCGACGCTGCGGCGACGCATCAGCAGGGGCAGGGCGAAGACCGGAAGGCCCTCGGTGGTCAGGCCCAGCATGACCATGGTCCCGTCGCGCGCCAGCAGCTTCAGGTGGCTGGCGATCTCATGCGTGGCCGAGACGGTGTTGATGATCAGGTCGAACTTCTCGGCCGCGGCCTTCATCGCATCCGTGTCGGAGTTGATCAGGAAATGCCTGGCGCCCATCCGCTCGGCGTCGGCGCGTTTGCGGTCCGATGTCGACAGAACGGTGACTTCGGCGCCCATGGCCACGGCCAGCTTTACGGCCATGTGCCCCAGTCCGCCCAGGCCGACGACCGCGACCTTGGATCCGGGCCCCACCTTCCAGTGACGCAAGGGGCTATAGGTGGTGACCCCGGCGCACAGAAGCGGAGCGGCGGCGTCCAGCGGCAGGCTGTCGGGGATCGACAGGACGTAGTTCTGATCCACCGTGATCCGGTCGGAATAACCGCCCTGGGTCATGGTCTGACCGACCTCGGCCCCCTTGGGATCGGGCGAGCCATAGGTCTGGGTCATGCCGGGGACGCAGTATTGCTCCTCGCCGGCCTGGCAGGAGGAGCAGGTGCGGCAGCTGTCGACCATGCAGCCGACGCCGACGCGGTCGCCTTCCTTGAAGCGCGTGACGTTGGCGCCGACGGCGGTGACGATCCCGGCGATCTCGTGGCCCGGAACGATGGGATAGCGGGTGCCGCCCAGGTCGTTGTGCACGGCGTGCAGGTCGGAATGGCAGACGCCGCAGTATTTGATCTCGATGGCGACATCGTCGGGGCCGGGATCGCGGCGGTCGAAGCTGTAGGGGCTCAGCGGCTGGTCGGCGGCGGTGGCGGCGAAGGCGCGCGTGGCGATCGGCATGGGGACATCCTCAAGCTTGGCGGTCAGGCGCGCCGCAGATGGGGCGCGCGCCGCATCGCCGCAAGACGACCCGGCGGCTATTTCAGCTTTGCGATCAGCGCCTGGGCGGCCGCCGGGTTCCGCACCTTGGCCCCAGAAATGAAATAGGCGAAGACGTCGCCGTGTTCGGCCCAGGCGCGCGTCTGGGCCGCCACGGCGTCCAGCTCGGCCGAGGTCATGCCCGTCGGCTCGTCCTCGCGGCTGGACATCAGGCGGGCATAGGTAAAGTCGGCGGTCGCCGCGTCGATCCGGGGCCAGGTCGGCTCCTCGTCATCGACGGCATAGACGATGGCCGCGCCGTATTGGCGCGCCAGGTCATAGAACTGCTCGCAGGCGAAGGTCGGATTGCGGACTTCCAGCGCGTGACGCAGCCGCACGCCGTCTTTTTCACGCGGCAGCAGCTTCAGGAAGCCCTCGAAGTCCTCGGCGTCAAAGGTCTTGGTTCCCATGAACTGCCAGTTGATCGGCCCCAGCTTGTCGCCCAGCAGGGTCAGGCCCTGTGACAGGAAGCGATCGAAGCTCTCGCCGCCTTCGGACAGGATCTTGCGATTGGTGCAGTAACGGCTGGCCTTGACCGCAAAGACGAAGTCGTCGGGCGTCTCGTCGCGCCACTTCATCCAGCTGTCGGGCTTGAAGGTCGAGTAGTAGGTGCCGTTGATCTCGATGGAGGTCAGCGCCCGGCTGGCGAACTCCA
>Ga0265296_1001813_pt1 | contig 23038 bp, 16 predicted proteins | sample MunlanPumphouse1_FD_189073 | JGI IMG/M metagenome (GOLD analysis project Ga0265296, IMG submission 189073) | Groundwater microbial communities from a municipal landfill in Southern Ontario, Canada - Pumphouse #1 | ecosystem: Environmental > Aquatic > Deep subsurface > Groundwater | place... | reverse complement strand
CCTGGATCTCACGCTCGCGTATCGGGTCATGGCGCGACTCGTTCTCGGCTGGACGGCGCCGCGACGCAATGTGCTCGGCATGGTGCTCTCGGGGGAGGTCGATGCGGTCGGGCCGGACGTCAGGTCGTTCAAGGCGGGCGACCAGGTGTTCGGGTTCAACCGGCATCTCTTCGGCACGTACGCCGACTACGTGTGCTGGCCGGAAGACGGGCTGCTCGCGACGCGACCGGCCAACCTGACCGATGAGGAGGCCGCATCCATTCCGTACGGCGGCCTTCTCGCGCTCCACGTCCTGCGACGAGCCGACGTTCAGGCCGGACAGCGGGTCCTCGTCTACGGTGCCTCTGGGGCGGTCGGCACGTCTGCGGTGCAGCTTGCCAGGCACTTCGGCGCAGAGGTGACCGGGGTGTGCAGCACGGCGAACCTGGCGCTCGTGCGGTCTCTGGGCGCGACGACGGTGGTCGACTACACGCGAGAGGACTTCACTGCGCGGGGACAACGCTATGACCTCATCCTCGACGCGGTCGGGAAGAGGAAGAGCGCGGCGGGGCTGCGGCACTGCGATCGGGCCCTGGCCTCTGGTGGCAAGCGTCTCTCGGTCGACAACGGGACTCCGAAGCTCCTCGCCGAAGACCTGGAACTGCTCGGCGAACTGGCGCGACAAGGCGCGATCATGCCTGTGATCGACAGACGCTTTCCGTTGGAGGAGCTGGCCGACGCCCACAGGTACGTCGACAAAGGACACAAGCGGGGGAACGTGGTCATCGCCGTTGCCCAGGGCGATTAGCGGTCGCCCGTCGAACAGGCGCATTGTCAGTGCCGCTGCGCCGTCGAGCGCTGACGCGCGGCCGCGTGCGTGGACCGGCGCGGCCGGGCGGTACAATCGGTCTCAGATGAACGAGATCCCAGCTCAGGACCGCGGGGCCCCCGATCGCGACTCGGTGTCCGAGCTCCGCGCAGTCCTTCCGCGCATCCCCAACGAGCCCGGTGTCTACCGCTTTATCGGTGCCGGGGGAGAGGTGCTGTACGTGGGAAAGGCCAAGGCGCTGCGCAAGCGGGTCTCGTCGTACTTCCGGCGCGGCGCCACGCCGCACGGCCGCACCCGCGAGATGCTCGCCCAGGCGCGTGACATCGAGTGGGTGGTCACCGCCTCGGAATCCGAGGCGCTCCTCCTCGAAGACAACTTCATCAAGGAGGAGCGCCCCCCGTACAACCTGCGCCTCCGCGACGACAAGAGCTACCCGTACATCGAGATCACGATGCGGGACGAGTGGCCGCGGGTGCGCTTCTTTCGCGGCCGCCACGTGCCCGGCAACCTCTACTTCGGGCCGTACTCAAGCGCCCGCAAGGTGCGTGACACGCTCGACCTGATCGGGCGCATCTTCCCGTACCGCAAGTGCCGCGGGGCGAAGCCGGGGCGGCCGAGCGGTTCACCCTGCCTGCAGTACTTCATCAAGCGCTCGCTGGCCCCGTGCGACGCGCGCGTCACGCCCGAGGAGTACGCTGCCGTCGTGGACCAAGCGATCGAGTTCCTGCGCGGCCGTCTCGGCGCCGTGGAACGCGGTATCGAGCGCGAGATGGCCGCCGCCGCGGAGGCGCAGCAGTTCGAGAAGGCGGCGCTGCTGCGCGACCGCCTCGCGGCGGTGCGCCACGTGCACGAGCGTCAGGCGGCGCGCATCGAGGGCGGTGAGGCCTTCGACGTCGTCGGCCTCCATCAGGCGGAGCCGGGTGCCAACGCGCAGGTCTTCAAGGTGCGTGACGGCGCCGTGGTCGATCGGCAGGCCTTCTACGTCGAGAACGCCGCCGGCCGCGACGCGGCCGAGGTGCTCGAGGAGTTCCTCCTCGAGTTCTACTGGGACGGCTCCATGGTGCCGCCCGAGGTGGTGGCGCCGCTCGAGGAGGCCGCGGGGCTGGCCGAGGTGCTGGCTGCGCGCCGCGGCGCCCACGTGACGGTGCGCGCCGCCAAGCGCGGCCCCAAGCGGCGCCTTCTGGAGCTCGCGCAGCACAACGCCGAGCTGGCCGGGCAGGCCGAGGCCGAGCGGCTGGCGCGGCGGTCCTCGGCCCGCCTCGAGGCTCTGGAGAGCCTCCGGGCGGGCCTCGGCCTCGAGAGCCTGCCGCTGCGCATCGAGTGCTACGACATCTCCAACCTGGGCGAGCGCCACGCGGTCGGTTCTATGGTCGTCTTCGAAGGCGGCGTCGCCAAGAAGGCGCACTATCGCAAGTTCCGCCTGCGCGACGTCACCGGGCAGGACGACTTCGCGATGATGAACCAGGTGCTGCGGCGGCGCTTCGAGCGCCAGACCGGCGCTGAGGGCGCGTACGACCAGAGCTTCGCCGCCCTGCCCGACCTAGTGGTGGTGGACGGCGGCAAGGGCCAGCTCTCCGCGGCTCTGGCGGCGCTGCGCGCCGCGGGAGTGGACGTCGCGCTCGTCAGCCTCGCGAAGCAGCGCGAGGAGGTGTTCGCGCCCGGGCGGCGCGACCCGCTGCCGCTGGCCGCCGACGACCCCGGCTCGCTGCTGCTGCAGCGGATCCGCGACGAGGCGCACCGCTTCGCCGTGACGTACCATAGGCAGCGTCGTGACGGTGACCTGCGCGCTTCGTCGGTCTTCGAAGAGCTGCCGCAGGTCGGACCCGTTCGGCGGCGGCGCCTCCTGGAGCACTTCGGCAGCCCCGAGCGCTTCCTCGGTGCCTCCCGCGAAGAGCTGGAGCGTGTGCCGGGGCTGCCACGCAAGGTCGCAAGGGAGATCTATGCGCACCTCCACAAAGCTGGATGACCGGCTCACAGGGCGCCGCGAGCTCACGTTCGCGAGCCGCTGGGGTCCCGGCCGGCTGGTGCTGGCCGGTGGCCTGCCGCTCGAGCTCGAGTTGCCGGAGGCCGCTCGCCGGCCGCTGCCTGCCCGGGGCGCACCCGATCCCTGGGTCGCCCTGCTCGAGCGCTACTTCGCCGGCGAACGGGTCGACTTCCCCCTCGACGTCGACGCCCACGCCGATGCCCTCGGCTTCACGGCCTTCGAACGGGCTGTGTATCGCGCCCTGGCAGGCGTGCCCTACGGCTCCGCGGTGAGCTACCGCGAGCTGGCCGCGGCCGCGGGGCGGCCCAACGCCTACCGCGCCGTCGGCTCGGCCATGGCCCGCAACCTTCTGCCGGTGATCCTGCCCTGCCACCGGGTCGTGAAGAACGACGGGCGGCTCGGCTACTACGGCGACGACCCGGCCTGGAAGGCGCGCCTTCTCACGCTCGAAGGCGTCTCCGTCCACGGGGCGCGGCTGGCCGGGGCGGAGCCCTCATGACCGGGGCGGGCCCATCATGACCGAGGCCCTGCAGTTCGTGATCATCACCGGCCTCTCCGGAGCCGGGAAGTCACAGGCGATGGACTCCTTCGAGGATGCCGGCTGGTTCTGCGTCGACAACCTGCCGCCCGAGCTCGTGCCCACCCTCGTCGACCTCTTCCGCCGCGAGGGCAGCAAGGTCGACCGCGTCGCGGTGGTCAGCGACGCCCGCGGCGGCGAGTACTTCGGCCGCCTCGAGCAGCTCCTCGACGAACTGCACGAGCGCGGGGTCGAGTACACGCTCGTCTTTCTGGAGGCCTCCAACGAGGCGCTCGTCCGGCGCTTCAAGGAGACGCGCCGTCGCCACCCGCTGGCCGAAGGCGGGAGCGTGATCGACGGTATCCGCCGGGAGCGCCACCTGCTGGCCGGTCTGCGCGAGCGCGCCCAGCTGGTGGTGGATACCAGCGACACGTCGATCCACCAGCTCAAGGCGCGCCTCAACGAGGACCTCATCCAGCACACCCGGCGCACCAACATCGTCTTCGCCGTGGTCTCGTTCGGCTACAAGTTCGGCATCCCGATCGACGCCGACCTCCTGTTCGACGTCCGCTTCCTCCCGAACCCGCACTACGACCTGCGGCTCCGGCCGCTCACGGGGCTGGACGCGGAAGTCCGCGACTTCGTGCTGCAGTCGCCGGGCACGGGGGAGTACCTGGAGCGGCTGTTTCCGCTGCTCGACTTCCTCTTCCCGCGTTACGCGGCCGAGGGCAAGGCTCACCTGACCATCGGCGTGGGCTGCACGGGCGGGCGCCACCGGTCGGTCGCCATCGCGCAGGTCGTGGGGGAGCGCTACGAGAAGCAGGGGTACTACACGATCGTGCGGCACCGGGATCTGGCGAGAGACTAGGACCTGATGCGGCGCTCCCTCGAGTGGTTGTATCCGGGCCTCGGGATCAAGCGCTGGCTGCTGCTGGCATTCGCCGGCGCGGCTCTGCTCGTGGTCTCGGCGATCGTCGCCGTCGGCGCCTTCTGGTCGCCGCAGCTGATGCGGGGGCTCGGCATGGGCTGGCTCCGCGGCCAGAATTGGGCCGCGGCGGCGCTGGCGGGCGACGGCCTCCTGCTCGGCGCTGTGCTGCTGTACCTGGGCTCTCGCCGCGCCTGGCTCTTCCAGACCACGACCCCTGAGACGGCCGCCGAGATCAGGGCCGCCGGCCGTCTGGCACGCGGCCCGAGGGTGACCGCGGTGGGCGGCGGCAACGGGCTCGCGGCCCTGCTGCGCGGCCTCAAGACCCACACCAGCAACCTCACGGCGGTCGTCACCATGGCCGATGACGGCGGCAGCTCTGGCCTCTTGCGGCGCGACATGGGCATGCCGCCGCCCGGCGACCTGCGCAACTGCCTGGTCGCTCTCGCCGACGATGAGTCACTCATGAGCCAACTCTTCCAGTACCGCTTCCCCGACGACGGCGGGCTCCAGGGTCACAGCTTCGGCAACCTGTTCATGGCCGCCCTGGCTCAGGTGACGGGTGACTTCGAGCGCGCCGTCGGGGAGTCCACCCGCGTGCTCAAGGTACGCGGCCGGGTGCTGCCCTCCACGCTCGACGACGTAGTGCTCCACGCGCAGCTGGAGGGCGGCCGGCAGGTGAGCGGCGAGAGCACGATCACCGCCGCGGCGCGCCTGCCGCGGCGCGTCTGGCTGACCCCACAGGCGCCCCGGGCGCTGCCCCAGGTGGTGAACGCCCTGGTGAGGACTGACCTCGTCGTGCTCGGCCCCGGCAGCCTCTACACCAGCATCATCCCCAACCTGCTGATCCCCGAGGTGCGCCAGGCCATCAGGGAGACGCGCGGCCTTGTGGTCTACGTGTGCAACGTCATGACGCAGCCCGGCGAGACCGACGGCTACACGGCCGCCGACCACCTCGAGGCGCTCTACCGCCACGGGCTCGCCGGCCTCGTCGATGCCGTCCTGGTCAACGACACGCCGGTGTCCGCCGATCTGGCCGCCAGCTACCAGCGTTTCGGCGCTCTGCCGGTGGTCGTCGACGAGCCGCGCCTCAGGGCGATGGGCGCCAAGCTGGTCCACGCCGCGGTGGCCACGGAGAGCAACGTCGTGCGCCACGATTCGGCGCGCCTCGCGCAGGCGCTTCTGCGCCTTGTGAAGTAGGCGCGGATGGGGTTCACCCGCGACGTCAAGCTGGAGCTGGGCAAGGTGCTGCCCGTCGCCGACCACTGCCGGCAGGCGCAGCTCTCGGGGGTCCTGTTCGGCGCGGGGGTCTTCGACCTCGGCGCCGGCGGGCACTTCACCGTGCGCGTCTCGCTCGCCCTGCCGGCCACGGCACGCCACGTGCTGGCGCTCCTCAAGCCGTACGGGGTGGAGGCATCGCTGCGCACCGTGAGCTCCGCCCCCGTCGGCCTCCGCTACGAGCTCGTGCTGGGCGACGACCCGCGGGACCTGCAGCTCCTGAACGAGCTCGGGGTGCTGTCCGACGAGCTGCGCGTCCAGATGGCGGTGCCGCGCCGCGTCGTCCAGCGCCGCTGCTGCCTGGTGGCCTTCCTGCGCGGGATCTTCCTCGGCTGCGGGTCGATCTCGGCGCCGGGGGCGCCCGTGCACGTCGAGTTCACCGTCGAGAGTGCGGAGCTCGCCGCCCAGGTGCTGGATCTGCTGGCCAGGGTCGACCTGCCGTTCAAGCTCGCCGCCCGCGAGCGCAACGTCGCCTGCTACAGCAAGCGCTCGCAGACGGGCGCCGACCTGCTCGCCGTCCTCGGCGCCCACGACGCGTGCCTGCGCTGGGAGGAGCACGCCGTGATGGGGTCGGTGCGCGGCAGCGCCAACCGCATGGCCAACTGCGACGAGGCGAACGCCAAGCGAGCCGCGGTGGCGGGGGAGAGGCAGGCCGCCGCGGCCCGCGCCCTGATGGCCTCACCGGTCTGGGCGGCGCTGCCGGACTCGCTGCGCGACGTGGCTCAGCTCCGCCTCAGGTACCCCTATCTGAGCCTGCAGGAGCTGGCTGCCCGGGCGCGCCCGCCGCTCAGCAAGTCGGCGCTCAACCACCGCCTGCGCCGCCTGCTGGTACTGGCTGGGGAGGGCGACGCCTGAGGGCCTCCCCGGGGCTCCGGTTCACATGCTCTTCGCCAGGTGGGCGGTGAGCTCGCCCAGCCTGTAGGTGTAGCTCCCCATCTCGTTGTCGTACCAGCCGAAGACCTTCACGTGCGTCAAGGGGATGCGCACGGTCTCCGCGTGCCCCGGGTCGGCGGGCGTCGCGCAGGGCACGCGCAGGTTCATGAAGCCGGTGCGGGTGTGCGTCTCGACGCCCTCGATCACCACGGCAGCGTCCTCGCCGAGCATGTCCGCGGACACGTTCTGCTCGTCGCTGTACTTGACCAGGCCGCGCGCCTCGCCCTGGGCGGCCTCGCGGTAGATGGCATTGATCGCATCGCGCTCCACGGAGATCGTGCCGTCCGGCAGGGATTCGCTCTGGAAGGTGACGTTCAGGATGATCAGGCTGACGCTCGCCGTGGGGATGCGGACCGAGTCGGCCATGAAGCCGATGCGGGCGATCTCGGGCATGACCTGCTCCAGCGCCGCCGCCGCGTTGGTCGAGGTGAGGATGACGTTGCCCAGGGCTCCGCGGCCCTTGCGGAGGTCGGTGGCGCCGGCTTTCGGCACGGCGTCGAGCACCGGCTGCGAGTTGGTGGCCGCGTGCACGGTGCTCATGCCGGCGGTGATCATGTTGTGGGTGAGATCGCGGTCGAGGAGCGGGCGCATCATGTGGGCGAGCGCGGTCGTCGTGCAGGAGGCCGCCGACACCACCTTGTGCCGCGCCGGGTCGAAGTCGTGGTCGTTGATGCCGTGGATGAGCATGGCAGCGTCGTCAGGCAGCGCGACGCCTTTGTGAGAGCTCTTGAACGGCGAGCTCTGGACCACCACTCGCGCCCCGGCGCTCAGGTGGCCGCGGAGAGCCCCCTTGGGGGTGTCGGGCGCGGCGAAGGGGTCCTGGAAGGTGCCGGTGCACTCCACGACCAGTGAGACGCCGTGCTCACGCCACGGGATAGTCCGCGGGTCGCGCGCCTCGCGGAGGATCACGAGCTCCTTGCCGTAGGCGCGGATGAGCCCGCGCTCCTCGTCCACGACGCGCAGGTCGAGCACCCCCGAGCGGCCGTGCAGGAAGCGCTGCAGAGCGCCGTACGTGCTGTCCTTGGCGATGTACTGGAGGACGGCCTCCAGGGATGTTCCGACCGGCCGGCCGACGTTGACCACGATGCGGTCGAAGTCGTCCTGCCCGAGGTGATACCAGAGTGTCAGCTTGCCGATGCGGCCCAAGCCGTTGATGCCCAGCGTCCGTTGCGCGCCCATCGTCTGAAGCCTCCCTCTGTCGCGGCCGGCGGCTCGCGGGACCCGCGTCGTTGCGCTTCGCCGCGTCGTCCTGCAGCCCTTGCGTGGTGCCCGATCCTCATCATCTTAAGGCATGCCCCGCCGCGCCGGCCCGGGGCTCGCCGGGCTGGCGGCCGGATCGGGCCCCGGCGAGGCGTGGTGAGGGCGGCGAAGACGCCTGCGGTGGCGCCCGCTCACCGCCGCCAAGGTATCATTGCGTCACCGTGAGCACTTCGCCGCTACCCTTCGACTCGGACGCTCTGCGCGCCAATCTCGCCAGCACCGCGCAGGAGGTGGTCATCCCCGACCGCTATCTGCCGCTTGTCGACGCGGTCGAGGGTCTCCACGGTGTACGGGCATCGCTCATCGAGACGATGGCCGAGTACTTCCACACGTTCCGCAACGCCGACCTGCTGGTCGAAGGCTTCCGCACGACCTTGCTGCGCAACTGGCCCTACTTCGAGCGTTCCGAGGACCGCGCGCGGCTGCTGGGGCTCCTCGCGGAGCTGGTCGTCGGGCTGCTCGAGGCGTCGCTCAGCGACGAGCAGTTCTCGCGCCTGCTGCGCGGGTTGCTCACCTGGTGCGGCGAGGCCATGCGCGGCCCGCACCACCGGGAGTACGAGGGCACCCTGGCCATGGTCGGCGCCTCGCTCACCCGCCTGCTGCCCGGGCACCTCACGGCGTTCCTCGAGCGCGATTCGCTCTTGCGCACGCTGGTCGAACGGGTGGCCGAGCGGCCCGCCGTGGCGCCGAGCTTCCTCGAGCTCTACCGCCACATCCTGGCGGCCAGCTACCGCCGCGTGGCCGAGAACCTTGACGTCCCTGCGTGGGCCCTGGCCCAGGGAGAGGGGCTCACCGCCCCGGCCGCCGTCGCCGAGCGCTTCGGCTTCCTCACGGCTCGGCGCCTGCCCGCAGCTCTCGAACACCTCGGGGAGGCTTCAGCGGAGGAGTTGCTCTCGGACGACTTCCCGCCCTTGTCCGACATCCTCGAACGGGCCATCGACCAGCTGTTCAAGGTGGAGAACCTCGAGGACCGCTTCGCCGTCTGCCTGTTCTTCCTCAAGGACGAGACGCTGGGCTACCGCCAGAAAGAGGTCATGGCCGACCTTCTCGAGGTCGTCAAGCAGCTGATGCATCCGCAGCGGCACATGGACGCCGAGCGGATCCTGAGCCGCCTCACCGTCTTCTTCCGCGACCGCGACAACGAGTTCCTGCTCATGCGCTTCCTCTGTTACGAGGCCATCGGGGTGGCGATCGGCGAGGCCGGCAACGTCAAGGCGGCCGACCATCTCGTCGAGGACATCCTGTACTGGCGGTTCCAGTACCCGGATATCCAGGGGGCCACCGATCAGTGGGAGACGGTCGTCAACCCTTACCACCTGCCGAAGATCCGCTGCTGGATGCACATCATCGAGTCGAACCCGGCGTTGTACGAGCGGCTGGCGGCGGCGCTCAACGTCCAGCTGCGGCTCGGCGGCGTGCACATCGCCGACACCGACCTGTTCCAGCGCGACGTGACGCGTTTCCTGAACGCCGACATCCGGCCGATCTACTTCGTCGCCAAGCAGCTCCTGCGCGCCTTCCCCGTGTACTTCAGCGAGGTGGGTGCCGAAGGCGAGCTCCGAACGGTCTCCACGCAGATCGACGAGGTCTGCGGGCGGCGGGACACGCTCATGCACTTCCTCCGCAAACAGGTGCACGCCGAGTCGTCCAACCGCATGGTGGCCTTCTGCCGCGCCGTCCTGCGCTACTGGCTGACCTTGGAGCCGGAGGGGCTGGAGCCCTTCCTTTCGGCCAACACCATGGCGGCGGTGCGCGGCGAGCGGGACTGGGCGCGCCGGCCTCACGCCGCTCTCCTCGCGCTGCGCCCGCGACTCGCCGCGCTGCGCCCGCCGAAGCCGGCGCTGTGGCGGGCCGGCCGCCGCCGCGCCTCACCGGACGGCGGGCGTGGCCCCGGCTCACCGCTGCTCGAGCCCGAGATCGAGGAGTTCCTCGACGGCCTCCTGGCGTTGTCCCCGGCCGAGCTCGAGGCCGAGATCGACGCGCTCGGGTCCGAAGGCTCGGCGGGGGACGAAGCCCGGGGCGACGCTCCGGCCTGCGACGTTGAAGGCCACCGCGTGGCGCTGGTGGTACGCACCTACCAGCTGGTCGCTCACAAGTACTCCCTGTCGGCGGCCGACGTGGGCGCTGCCGTCGGCCGCCATCGGCGCCTCGAGGCCAGCGTCCGGGCGCGGTTTGGGCGGGCTTTGAACGCCTGGCGGGCGCGCCCCACGGCGGTCACGCGCGACCGGCTGCTCGACGCCGCGCTCGCCGTGCTGCAGGAGCTCAAGGCCATCATCCTCAGCCCGACCGCCTCGGCTGCCACCGAGAACATCTACCAGAAGCGCCACATCGCCGCCGGCATCCCCTCGATCTACGGCAACTACAGCGAACCGAAGTTCGATGCCCTCGGCCTGTCCTTCCGCGTGGAGAACCTGGTCGGGAGGCTGCTCGAGGACCTCGTCGCCGAGGGCGTCGAGCCGTACGTCACTCGGTACTCGCTGCGCCGCATGGCGACGGTCGTCGGGCGGTTCGAGCGCGCCCTGGCCGTCGACGGCGTCGACTCCCGTGCCCTGGGCGCCAACCTCAACCTGCTCGAGGCCAGCTTCAAGAGCCAGAACTTCTCCTTCCACCAGTACCAGAACGTGTTCCAGTTCCTCGTCAACAGCGTCACCGAGCTCTCCACGCGGTCGATCCTCAGCCACGACCAGGTGTTGCACGCGGTGCTCGTCAACGACCCGCGCCAGTGTGAGGCGCGGGCCATGTCGGTGGACGCGGTCGCGGAGATGGTCCTTCGCGAGGTGCTGGTCTCGGCCCTGGGGATGCAGGCCCTGGACCGCTACGTCGGGGCCGCCCTGCGGCAGATCTCGATGCTCAACGGGCGCCTGGACAACCAGGCGCTGACGCGGATGATGAACTACGACCCGGAGCGTCTGGTGTCGCCCATCCACAGGCTCAAGCCCGGGACCGACGACCAGATGACCCTCGGGTTCAAGGGCCTGGGGCTCAAACAGATGGCGTCGTACGGGCACCGGGTTCCCGAGGGCTTCATCCTGAGCACCGAGCTCTTCGCCGCGCTGCCCGCCATGTCGTTCGGGCCGCTCTATCACGACACCATCGAGCGGGTGCGGAAGGCTGTGGGCCGGCTCGAGCGGCAGACGCGTCTGCGCCTCGGCGATCCATCGCGGGCGCTGCTCCTGTCCATCCGCTCGGGCGCGGCGATCTCCATGCCTGGCCTCATGACCACGTTCGTCAACGTGGGCCTCAACGACGAGATGGCCGCGGCGCTCGCCGACGACTCCCGGCTCGGCTGGGCGGCCTGGGACAGCTATCGGCGCTTCCTGCAATCGTGGGCGATGTCGGACGGGATCGACCGGGACTTCTTCGACGCCATCATGACCGAGTTCAAAGGCCGGTACGGCGTCGAGCAGAAGCTGGACTTCAGCTCGGAGCAGATGCGCGAGATCGCTCTCGCGTACAAGCTCCGCGCCGGCGATCAGGGTGTGACCTTCATCGACGACCCCTTCGAGCAGATCGTCTCCTGCATCCGCAAGGTGCTCGATTCGTGGGACTCCGTGCACGCGCGCCTGTACCGCGAGTACACGGACGTGGCCGAGGAGTGGGGCACCGCCGTGGTCGTGCAGCGGATGGTGTTCGGCAACGTGAGCCGCGAGTCGGGCTCGGGGGTGACCTTCACGCACAACCCGCTGGAGCCGTACAGCCGCCAGGTACGTCTGTTCGGCGACTACGCCGTGCGCAGCCAGGGCGAAGACCTCGTCGGCGGGCTGGTGTTCCCGCTGCCGATCTCCGAGGCGCAGAGGCTCGGCAGCGCCACGTACCGGGGGGCGGCGCACTCACTGGAGCGCGACTACCCGAAGGTCTACGAGGAGCTCCTGGCGGTCGCCCAGGACTTGATCAGCGAGCGCGAGTTCGACCCGCAGGAGATCGAGTTCACCTTCGAGTCCTCCGAGGCTGCGGGGCTCTACGTGCTGCAGAAGCGCGCCGTGGCGCAGGAGCGCGCCGGGGAGACCGCCTACTTCGACACGGCCTCGGCCAACTATGGGCCTCCCGTGGCCGTCGGCATGGGCGTGGCCGGCAGCGCCTACTCCGGGCGCGTGGCGGTCGACGCCGACCAGATCGAGCGGCTGCTGGCGATCGCGCCGGCGGAGAACATCGTGCTTCTGCGGCCCGACACGGTCCCGGAGGACATCGCCATGATCGCGCGCGTGAGCGCGCTCCTGACGGCGCGCGGCGGAGCCACCTCGCATGCCGCCGTCACCGCCAAACGGCTGGGCAAGACCGCCGTGGTCGACTGCCGCGACCTCGAGGTCATCGAGCGGCAGGGGTCGGCCCGCCTTGCCGGCACCGAGCTGCGGGAAGGGGATTGGCTCTCGATCGACGGGCGCACCGGCCACATCTACCTCGGCCGCATCCCCACCGTGGCGGAGCCGGCCCTGGCCGAGCCGCGGTGACGGCCGCGGCCCCGTCGGGCCGCGGCCGGCTCTGGTAGGCTGTCAAGAAAACCGATCGGGAGGTCGTCATGCGTGTACGCGTGGGTATCAACGGGTTCGGCCGCATCGGCCGCCTCGTGGTCCGGGCGGCGATCAAGCAGGGTGCCGACGTCGAGTTCGTGGGCATCAACGACCTCACCGACGCCCGGACCCTCGGACATCTGTTCAAGTACGACTCGGTGCACGGTCCCTTCGCGGGCACCGTCGCCGTCGAGGACGACGCGCTGGTGATCGACGGGCAGCGCGTCCGCGTCACCGCCGAGACCGACCCCGCGAAGCTGCCCTGGCGGGACCTCGCGGCCGATGTGGTGATCGAGTCCACCGGCCGCTTCACGGAGCGCGCCGCGGCCGCCAAGCATCTCGAGGCGGGCGCCCACAAGGTCATCATCTCGGCGCCCGCCAAGGGCCCCGACGTGACCATCTGCCTCGGCGTCAACGAGGAGATGTACGACAAGGCCAAGCACGACGTGATCTCCAATGCCAGCTGCACGACCAACTGCCTGGCGCCGATGGCCAAGGTGCTGGTCGACAACTTCGGCGTGGAGAAGGGCTTCATGACGACCATCCACGCCTACACGAACGACCAGAAGGTGCTCGACTTCCCGCACAAGGACCTGCGTCGCGCCCGCGCCGCGGCCGCCTCGATCATCCCCACGACGACCGGTGCGGCGCGCGCCGTCGCCCTCGTGATCCCCGAGCTCGAAGGCCGGCTCGACGGTTTCGCCCTGCGCGTCCCGACCCCGGACGGCTCGGCCACCGACCTCGTCGCCGAGCTGCGGACCGAGGTCACGGCGGAGGAAGTCAACGCGGCCATGAAGGCGGCCGCCGAGAGCCCCGGCCTGAAAGGCATCCTCCAGTACCAGGAGGACCCGATCGTGAGCATCGACATCGTCGGCAACAGCCATTCGTCGATCTTCGACCCGGCTCTGACGATGGCCAAGGGCAAGCTGGTCAAGTGCGTCTCGTGGTACGACAACGAGTGGGGCTACTCGAGCCGGCTCGTCGACCTCGTCCAGCGGGTCCTGTAGACGGCCCGCGCCAAGGAGGCCCCAGGCGTCATGAAGCGTCCGCTGACTGACTACCCGCTGGCCGGCAAGCGCGTCCTCGTGAGGGTCGACTTCAACGTGCCCCTCGAGGAGGGGCGCGTGGCCGACGACACCCGCATCCGGGCCGCCCTGCCGACCATCGACTACCTCCTCGAGCAGGGGTGCTCCGTGGTGCTCGCCTCGCACCTCGGGCGCCCCAAGGGCCAGGTGGTCGCGGACCTGCGCATGGCTCCGGTGGCCGCGCGTCTGGGGGAGCTGCTGGGGCGGCCGGTCGCGACCGTCGCCGACTGCGTCGGACCCGCGGTGGAGGCCGCCTCTCGGGCGCTCGCCCCGGGCCAGGTCCTGCTCCTCGAGAACCTGCGCTTCCATGCCGAGGAGACGGCCAACGACGAGGCTTTCGCCGCGCAGTTGGCCGCCCTGGCGGACGTCTACGTCAACGACGCGTTCGGCACCGCCCATCGGGCGCACGCCTCCACGGAGGGCGTCGCCCATCACCTGCCCGCCCTCGCCGGCCTCCTGATGGTGCGCGAGCTCGAGATGCTCGGGAGGCTGCTCGCCGAGCCGGCGCGGCCGTTCGTGGTCGTCCTCGGGGGCGCCAAGGTCTCTGACAAGATCGGCGTCATCGAGAAGATGCTTGCGACCGCCGACGCGATCCTCGTCGGCGGGGCGATGTGCTTCACCTTCTTCAAGGCGGCCGGCCGCGAGGTCGGTGCCTCCCGGTTCGAAGCCGACAGGCTCGAGGTCGCGGCGGCGATCGCGGCCCGGGCGCAGGCCGGCGCCTGCGCCTTCGAGCTGCCGGCCGACATCGTCGTCGCGTCGGCGCCCGAGGCCGGTGCCCAGAAGGCGGTCGTGCCTGCGGACGGCATGCCGGCCGGGCTCATGGGGCTGGACATCGGCCCGGCGACCCGCGCCAGCTTCGCGGCCCGGGTCGCCGGCGCCGGCACCATCTTCTGGAACGGCCCAATGGGCCTTTTCGAGATCGACGACTTCGCCGCCGGGACGCGAGCCGTCGGCGAGGCGATCGCCGCCAGCGGCGCGGTCACGGTCGTGGGCGGCGGTGACACGGTGAGCGCCGTGCGCCGCTTCGGGCTCGAGGGCGGCATCACGCACATCTCCACCGGCGGCGGCGCCTCGATGGAGTACATCGAGGGCAGGGAGCTTCCCGGCGTCCTTGCCCTCCTGGATCGGGAGTGAACATGGGGGCAGCGCGGCGCCCGCTCATGGCGGGTAACTGGAAGATGTACAAGACGCGGGCCGAGACGAAGGCCTTCTGCGACGCCTTCGTCCCGCTCGTGGCAGGGGTCGAGGGCCGCGACGTCCTCGTCTGCCCGCCGGCCGTGTGCCTCGAGGCGGCGCTGGCCGCGACGGCCGGCAGCGCGGTCGCCGTGGGCGCCCAGACGATGCACTACGCCTCCCAGGGCGCCTACACCGGCGAGCTCTCGCCGGGCATGCTCGTCGAGCTCGGTCTCGGGTACGTCATCCTCGGGCACTCGGAGCGACGCCAGTATTACGCCGAGAACGACGCCGACCTGGCCCGCAAGGTGCGGGCGGCGCTCGACGCCGGTCTGCGCCCCGTGCTCTGCTGCGGCGAGACGCTCGACGAGCGCGAGGCGGGGCTCACGGAGAGCAAGGTGGGTGGCCAGCTCGACGCCGACCTTGCCGAGGTGGCTGCCGACGAGCTGGCCACGGTGGCGATCGCCTACGAACCCATCTGGGCGATCGGCACCGGCAGGACGGCCACGCCGGAGATGGCTCAGGAGACGGTCGGCTTCGTCCGGCGGCGGGTCCGGGAGCGCTTCGGCGCCGCCGCCGACGGCGTGCGCGTGCTCTACGGCGGCAGCGTCAAGGCGGCCAACATCGACGAGCTCATGGCGCAGCCCGACATCGACGGGGTGCTCGTGGGCGGCGCCAGCCTCGATGCCGACGAGTTCGCCCGAATCGTGCGCTTCGTGGAGCCTGCGTGACCGACGCGGAGCGGCCTGACCCGGCTGGCGGCCCTGGCGGCGTGGCCCCCGGGCCCGACGAGCCGGGCCCTGAGTCGCGGGACCTGGTTCCCGACCTCGGCGGCTCGGCCCGCCCGGCGGCCCCCGACCCCGGCGACCCGGCGCTTTCGCCGACAGGGCGCGTGCAGCGCCCTGTGGTGCTGCTGGTGCTGGACGGCTGGGGCTGCGCCGCGCCCGGGCCCGGCAACGCTGTGAGCCTCGCGGCCACCCCGGTCTACGACCGCCTCCTGGCCGCCTACCCGCACGGCACCCTCGCCGCCTCCGGCCCGGCCGTGGGCCTGCCGCGGGGCCAGATGGGCAACTCCGAGGTCGGGCATCTCAATATCGGCGCGGGGCGCGTGGTCTACCAGGACCTGACCCGCATCACCGAGGCGATCGCCGACGGTGGCTTCTTCGCCAACCGCGTCCTCAAGCAGGCCTGCGCCAAGGCCGTCGGGCGGGGCAGCCGGCTGCACCTTCTCGGCCTCGTGTCGGGGGGCGGCGTGCACAGCGACATGGAGCATCTGAAGGCGTGCCTTGAGCTGGCCCGCCGGGAAGGCGTGGGCGACGTCGTCGTGCACGCCTTCCTCGACGGCCGGGACACGCCGCCGCGGAGCGCCCACGGCTACCTGGCCGAGATCCAGCGGTACATGGACGGGCTCGGCCTGGGCCGCTACGGCGTGATCAGCGGCCGCTACTACGCCATGGATCGGGACACGCGCTGGGACCGCGTCCAGCTCGCGTACGAGGCGCTCGTGTACGCCACGGGCTTCTTCGCCGCGGACGCCGAGTCCGCGGTGGCCGCCGCCTACCGGCGCGGCGAGAACGACGAGTTCGTGCGGCCCACTGTGGTGGCCCCCGAGCGCGACGCGCGGGTCAGGGACGGCGACGTCTGCCTGTTCTTCAACTTCCGCCCCGACCGCGCTCGCGAGCTCACGAGGGCGTTCACCGAGCACGGGTTTGCGGAGTTCGAGCGCGGCCCGCAGCCGCCGGCCGTCGACTTCGTCACCATGACCGAGTACAAGAAGGAGTTCTCCCTGCCGGTCGCCTTCCCGCCCGAGCACCCACGGCACGTGCTGGCCGACGTCCTCGCCGAGCACGGTCTCCGGCAGCTGCACATCGCCGAGACCGAGAAGTACGCCCACGTGACCTTCTTCTTCAACGGCGGCGTGGAGAAGGCCGTGCCCGGCGAGGAGCGGATCCTGGTGCCCAGCCCCCGCGACGTGCCTACGTACGATCACAAGCCCGAGATGAGCGCTTTCGCGGTCACCGACGAGCTGCTGGAGCGCCTCGAGGGCGGGGAGGTGGAGTTCGTCGTCGTCAACTACGCCAACGCCGACATGGTCGGCCACACCGGGGTCATCAGCGCCGCGATGGCCGCGGTCGAGGCCGTCGACGCGTGCCTGGGGCGCGTCGTCGATCTGGTGGCGCGGCTCGGCGGCGTCTGCCTCGTCACCGCCGATCACGGCAACTCCGACCACATGCTGGAGCCGGACGGCAGCCCCAATACCGCGCACAGCACGAATCCGGTCCCGTTGCTGGCCACAGCTTCCGGCGTGCGCGTGCGGGAAGGCGGCCGGCTCTGCGATCTGGCGCCGACGGTGCTGGCTCTGCTGGGCATCGCCTCGCCGGGCGAGATGACCGGTGTCTGCCTCCTGGAGCCTATCCCCGCGTGAACCTCGCGCAGGGCGGCGCTGCTGTTGTCGGCGCGGGGCCGAGATGCGACAATGCTATGCTTGAACACGCATCCGCCCGTTCGGAAGAGGAGTAGCATCGTGCTCAACGCAGTTCTCGTCGTCCTTCACCTCATCGTCAGCCTTCTGCTGATCGTGCTCATCCTGCTGCACTCGGGCAAGGACGCCGGCATGGCGAGCGTCACCGGCTTCTCGTTCGCTTCGTCGGCCAGCGTCATGGAGCGCAACCTCACGCGCTACACGATCATCACCGGCGTCGCGTTCTTCATCACCACGTTTCTCCTCGTCTGGCGGCTCGGCTAGGGCGGGAGATGTGTCGTGATGTTAAGCGTGGGGCAGAACGCGGAAATGCAGTGCTCACGAGCGCAGGGGGAGGTGCGAACGAGCGACTGAAGTCCAGTGTCGGGGCGTCCCCGCTCTGACGGCCGCGGGAGCGCGGCCGGGGGGAACAAAGGATCCATTGTCCAAGGAGGTCACATTGAACAGCCGTAAGCTGAGGTGGCGAGGCGCGTACCTGGTCCTCGCCGTCCTCCTCGTGGCCGGGCTCGTCCTCGCCGCCTGTGGCGGCAGCGACGACGAGGGCACCACGACGACAGACGAAGGTACGCCCAAGGCGGGCGGCACCTACAACTACCCGCTGTCCGCCAACCCGGTCTCCATCGAACCGCTGAACGCCCAGGAGTCCGAGGGCATGCAGGTCGCCCACCAGGTGTTCCAGGGGCTCGCCAAGTACGTCATGAACGACAAGGGCGAGATGGTGGCCGAGCCGGACATCGCCGAGAGCTGGGAGACCACCGACTCGCAGACGTGGACCTTCCACCTCAAGAAGGGCGTCACGTTCCAGCCGCCGGTCAGCCGTGAGGTCACGGCCCAGGACTTCGTCGACTCGTGGAGCCGCGTCACCGACCCGAAGAACCAGTCGTACGTGTCGTACATCCTGGCTCCGCTCGAGGGCTGCGATGACGGCGGGTACCAGGTCGACCCCAAGGCCGGTCTCACGGGCGTGACGGCGATCGACGACTCTACCCTCGAGGTCAAGCTGCGGTACCCGTTCGCCGAGTTCCCGCAGACCCTCGGCCACACCGTGGCCGCGGCGACCCCGGTGGAGTACATCGCCGAGGTCGGCAGCAAGAAGTTCGGGCAGAAGCCGGTGGGCACCGGCCCGTACATGGTCGAGTCGTGGAAGAACAACCAGTCCATCCAGCTCGTCAAGAACCCGAGCTACTGGGACACGGCGAACGCCGGCTACGTCGACAACATCAACATGCCCATCATCCTCGAGTCGTCCACTGAATGGCTCGAGTTCCAGAAGGGCACTCTCGACTACACCAACATCCCGCCGGGCCAGGTCGCGGCCGCCGAGGCCAACCCCAAGGTCAAGAGCGGCGAGTGGACCGCCAAGCGCTGGCCGGCTCTCGCCGTGGCCTTCACCGGCATCAACATGACCGACCCCGAGCTGGGCCAGAACCTCGACCTGCGCAAGGCGCTCGCCGAGTCCTCCGACGCCCAGAACGTCATCAACATCATCAGCGAGGGCGTCTCGTTGCCGGCCACGGGCTACATCCCGGTCGGTATCCCCGGCTACGTGGCCGATCAGAACCCCTACGCCTACAACCCCGAGGATGCCAAGGCCATCGTCGCCGGCCTCGGCACCGCGCCGACCGTCAACTACTGGTACAACACCGACGAGGCGCACCAGAAGGTGGGCGAGGTGCTGCAGGCCGGCTGGAAGGCCGCGGGCCTCGACGTCAAGCTCAGCAACTTCGAGTGGGGCACGTTCCTCGACAAGCTCTCCAAGGGCACCGAGGGTAACGGCAGCCAGCTCTTCCGCATGGGCTGGATCGCCGACTACCCGTCGATGGACAACTTCCTCTACCCGCTCTTCCAGACCGCTGCGGCGAAGACGATGTACACCTTCTACTCCAACACCCAGGTCGACGACCTGCTTCAGCAGGCCCGCTCGACCGTCGACACGCAGCAGCGGCAGAACCTGTACGCGCAGGCCGAGAAGATGGTCCTCACCGACATGCCGGCCATCCCGCTGTACTTCTACCGCGACTTCCGCGTCACCAACAACCGCATCGGCGGCTTTGTCCACAACCCCATGGGCTTCACCGACATGTGGACGGTGTGGGTCAAGTAGCCAGCAGCTCCAGGCTTGCGTCCCCAGTCGTGACTTTCTAGACTGCACGCAGTCGTTGCCGTGGCGGCCCGCCGCGCTTCGCGCGGCGGGCCGCCATCGTCTTGTCGGGGCCCTCGCGGTGGCATACCCCCTGGGGTGAAAGCGTGCACGCTGATACGGTAAAGTAGGGCTCATGCTGGCCTACATCATCAGGCGCCTCTTCCAGCTCGTCATCGTGCTTGTGGGCGTGAGCGTCATCACCTTCCTCATCATGTTCGCCATCCCCGGCGACCCGGCGCGCCAACTGGCCGGCAAGAACCCCACCCCCGAGCGCATGGCCGAGATCTCCAAACAGCTCGGCCTCGACCGGCCCATCTACGTCCAGTACTACAAGTTCCTGGGGCGCCTGGTGAGGGGCAATCTCGGCGAGTCGTACGCGCTCCAGCAGCCGGTCACGCAGCTCATCAAGGACAACGCCCCGAACACCATCCAGCTCGCCCTGGCGGCGGTGCTCATCGAGTTGCTGGGGATCCCGCTCGGCATCTACTCGGCCCTCCGCCAATACACCTTCTGGGACTCCGCCCTCACCACCACGGCGCTCATCATCTGGGGCATCCCCGTGTTCGTGCTCGGTCTGTTCATCCAGTGGTTCTTCTCCCTTAAGCTGCAGCAGTGGACCGGGGTCGACATCTTCCCGGCCATCGGGGCCGGCGACAACGTGCTGTGGATCGTGCCGGCCTCGTGGAGGAGTTTCGCGACGCTCGTCCTGCCGGCCGTCACCCTGGGCCTCATCGAGGTGGCCTACATCTCGTACATGCAGCGCGCCTCGATGCTCGAGGTCATCCGCTCCGACTACATCCGCACAGCGCGCGCCAAGGGCCTCTCCGAGCGCAAGGTCGTCACGCGGCACGCCTTCAAGAACGCCGTCATCCCCGTCATGACCATCGCCGGCATCGACCTCGGGGCGCTCATGGGCGGCGCCATCCTCACCGAGACCGTGTTCTCCCGCCCCGGCATCGGCCTGATGATCTACCAGGCCATCGGCGCCCGTGACCTGCCGGTGGTCGCCGGTGGCGTGCTCTTCGCGACCATCATCTACGTGTTCGCCAACCTGTTCGTCGACCTCGGCTACGCCTGGGTCGACCCGCGCATCCGCCTGGAAGGCTGAGCCCCGTGAGCGAACGCTCCACCAGCGGCGACATCGGCGCCGCGGATCTCGTGGCCGGCGCAGGCGGCGAGGTCGCCATGGCCGGAGACCGGCTCGCCGGGACGAAGCCGCTGGGCCTCTGGGCCGACACCTGGCGTCGCCTCAGGCGCAACCACCTCGCCGTGGTCGGGCTCGGCATCATCGTCGTGTTCCTCGCCGTAGGCATGACCCAGGAGGTCGCCAACCTCGCGGGCGTCAGCACCGGCGAGCGCGGCGCCGGCTACCTTGCGCCGTACGACCCCAACGCCGTCAACTACGAGCTCTCGCCCAAGGGGCTGGGGTCGCCGCCCTCGTGGTCGCACCCCTTCGGCACCGATTACCTGGGCCGTGACGTCTTCTCGCGCACCCTGGTCGCGACGCGCATCTCGATGCTCGTCGGCGTGATCGCCGTCTCGATCGCGCTGCTCATCGGCCTCATCCTGGGGCCCATCTCCGGGTACTACGGCGGTTGGGTCGACGCGGTGATCATGCGCACCGCCGACATCTTCTTCGCCTTCCCCTACATCCTCTTCGTGCTCCTCATCATGACCGTCCTCGGGCCAGGCCTCTGGAACGTCTTCATCGCCATCGGCATCCTCAGCTGGGCCAGCTACGCGCGCCTCACCCGCGGCTCCGTCCTCAGCGTCAAGGCCATGGAGTACATCGAGGCGGCCCGCGCCCAGGGCGCCAGCGACCTGCGCATCATCTTCCGCCACGTGCTGCCCAACACGATGGCGCCCGTGTACGTGGCCATCGCCATGGGCGTCGGCGGCGCCATCGTGACGGAGGCGGCGCTGAGCTTCCTCGGCATCGGCATCCAGCCGCCCAACGCCTCCTGGGGCAAGATGATCTCCGACTACCTGAGCTACCTGCAGGTGGGCAGCTGGTGGATGCTCAGCTTCCCCAGCGTCTTCCTCGTCGTGACCGTGTTCGGCTTCATCTCGTTCGGCAACGGGCTGCGCGACGCCACCGACCCCAAGCTGAAGGAATAGGAATGGCCGAGCGCCTGCTCACGGTCGAGGGCCTCTCGACGCACTTCTTCACCCACGCCGGCGTCGTGAAAGCGGTCAACGGCGTGAGCTTCACGCTCGACCGCAAGGAGACTCTGGGCATCGTCGGCGAATCCGGGTCCGGCAAAACTGTCGCGGCGTTGTCGCTGATGCGCCTCATCCCCGACCCCCCGGGCAAAGTGGTCGAGGGCTCGCTGATGCTCGGCGGCCGCGACCTGCGCACCTTGAGCGATGAGGAGATGCGTCAGGTACGCGGCAACGACATCGCGATGATCTTCCAGGACCCCATGACGAGCCTCAACCCGGTGCTCAAGGTGGGCCGCCAGATCGCCGAGGCGATCACGCTGCACCAGGACAAGAAGAAGGCCGAAGCCTGGGAGATGGCCGCGGCGCTCCTTGACCGGGTCGGCATCCCCGACGCCCGCAAGCGCGTCGACCAGTACCCGTTCGAGTTCTCCGGCGGCATGCGGCAGCGCGCCATGATCGCCATGGCCATCAGCTGCAACCCCGACATCCTGATCGCCGACGAGCCCACCACCGCGCTCGATGTCACGATCCAGGCGCAGATCATCGACGTCATCGAGGAGATGCAGCAGCGCTATGAGAGCGGCGTCATCCTCATCACTCACGACCTCGGGGTCGTCGCCGAGGTCGCCGACAAGGTGATGGTCATGTACGGCGGCCGCACCGTCGAGTACGGCGGTATCGATGAGATCTTCTACAACCCGCACCACCCGTACACCTGGGGCCTGCTCGGCTCGCTGCCGCGACTCGATCAGACGGAGAAGACGCGGCTGACGCCCATCAAGGGTCAGCCCCCGGATCTCATCACCCTGCCCAGCGGCTGCCCGTTCGTCGGCCGGTGCCTCTACGAGCGCCCCGAGTGCCGCGACCAGTGGCCGGCTCTGGAGATCGTCGGCCCGGAGCACGGCGTCCACTGCTGGATCCCCGAGGCCGAGCGCCGGGAGATCAGGGCGACGCTGCCCCACTTCCAGGAGTACGTCGCATGAGCCTCCTCGAGGTGCGCGGTCTCAAGAAGCACTTCCCGATCCGCACCGGAGTGCTCAAACGCACCACGGGCCAGGTCTACGCCGTCGACGGGGTGAGCTTCTCGGTCGAGAAGGGTGAGACCCTCGGCCTGGTGGGCGAGAGCGGCTGCGGCAAGTCCACGACGGGGTGCGCTGTGCTGCGGCTCATCGCGCCCACGGCCGGCACGGTGGTCTTCGAGGGCGTCGACGTCATGGCCGCCTCGCGCAGCGCCCTTCAGACTCTGCGCCGCGACATGCAGATCATCTTCCAGGACCCGTACGCGTCACTCAACCCTCGCATGCGCGTGCGCAACATCGTCGGCGAGTCGCTCCGGATCCACAACATCGGTACCGAGGCGGAGCGCAAGAGGCGGGTCTTCGAGCTCCTCGAGACCGTGGGTCTCAGCGTCGAGCATGCCGAGCGCTACCCGCACGAGTTCTCAGGCGGCCAGCGCCAGCGCATCGGCATCGCCCGAGCCCTGGCGCTCAACCCCAAGCTCATCATCTGCGATGAGCCGGTGAGTGCGCTCGACGTCTCCATCCGCGCCCAGGTGATCAACCTGCTCGAGGACCTGCAGCAGGAGTTCGACCTCACGTATGTGTTCATCGCCCACGATCTCTCGGTGGTCAAGCACACCTCGGACCGCGTCGCCGTGATGTACCTCGGCAAGATCGTCGAGATCTCCGACAGCAAGGTGCTGTACGACCTGCCGCAGCACCCCTACACCGAGGCGCTGCTCTCGGCCGTGCCCATACCGGACCCGACCACCGAGCGGGC
>Ga0265296_1001812_pt1 | contig 23052 bp, 16 predicted proteins | sample MunlanPumphouse1_FD_189073 | JGI IMG/M metagenome (GOLD analysis project Ga0265296, IMG submission 189073) | Groundwater microbial communities from a municipal landfill in Southern Ontario, Canada - Pumphouse #1 | ecosystem: Environmental > Aquatic > Deep subsurface > Groundwater | place... | reverse complement strand
AGGCTGAGCGGCGCGCCCAGCCGGGGGTAGTCCGAGAATTTGTACCCGCCCGGGCCCATCACCAAAGTGTTGCACTGGTGTCCGATCGGGGTCAGGAAATCGCACGCGGCGCCCACCGCCACGGCCATCAAGAACGGGTCGGGATTGAACCCCAGCTGTTTGGCCAGGGTCGCGCCAATCGGGGCGACGATCAGGACCGTCGCAGCGTTGTTCAGGAACGGCGTAACCGCCATCGACGCCAGCATGACCCCGCCGACCGCGAGGATACCGGGCATCCCGCCGAAGACGTTCCTTAGGAGGCCGGCGACCAGGTCCGATCCCCCCGTCGTCTGGATCGCGTCCGAAACCGGAATCAAGGCGGCGATCAGCACCAGCAGCGGCCCATCCAGCGACGCATAGGCTTCGCGCATTTTGAGCCCCCCCAGAGCGACAATCGCCACCGCCGCGCCGAAGAAAGCGATGGCCACCGGGATCACCCCGAAACCGACCAGGGTCATGGCGGTCACCAGCACCACGGCTGGCATGAACCGCTTGCGTACTCCGCCCAGCCGCACCTCGCGCTCGGCCAAGGGCAAGAGGTCCAGCGCTGTCAGCGCCGCCGGCAGGGCCTGCTCCGCGCCCTGCAACAGCACGATATCGCCGGGCGCCAGTTTAGCCGTGCGCAGGTGCTGGGTCAGCTCGTAGCCGCTGCGCGACACGCCAAGCAGGTTGATGCGGTGCTGGCCGTATAGGTCCGACTGACGCACCGACTGGCCCTGCAAGGGCGAGTTTCGACCGACCACTGCCTCGACGATGGCGATCTCTTCGGAGGCGTTCTCGCGGGCGATGGGCCGATTCTCGCGCACCAGCTTGAGCCGCGATCGCGCCAGGAATTCCTCCAGCGCTTCCTGCCCGCCCTCGACCATAAGGACGTCGCCGGGCTTGATGACCGTATTGCCGCGCGGATTGGGCCTGCGCTTGCCGTCGCGGATCAGGGCCATAATCCGCACATCCCCTTCACCGCATTCCCGCAGCGCCGAGACCGACATCGATCCTGGCGCCCAGTCCTCGGGCGCGCTGACCTCGGTGGCGTAGGCATTGGCGGCCAGCGCAGCGTTCATGGCCGTCGCGCCGTGCCGGTCCTTTGGCAGAATACGATAGCCGACGGCTAAAAACCCCAGGGCGATGGCGGTCAGGGCCAGGCCGACCGGCGCATAGTCGAACATCTGGAACGGCTGGCCCAGGATCTCCTGGCGCACCTCCGCGACGATGATGTTGGGCGCGGTCCCGACCAGGGTGACCATCCCGCCGGCCATCGCCCCGAACGCCATCGGCATCAACAGCCGCGAGGGCGCCGATCCGGTTCGCCGCGCCACCTGCAAGGCCACGGGCATCATGATGGCCAGAGCGCCGACATTCTTGGTCACCATCGACAGCAGCGTCACCGCCCCCGTCAGCACCGGCACTTGCGACCGCTCGGTCTTCAGCATCGGCAGGACACGGCGCATAGCCAGTTCGACGATGCCCGACCGCGCAAAGGCGGCCGAAACGATCAGGGCGCAGGCGATGATGACCGTGACATCGTTCTTGAACCCGTCGAAGGCCGCCTCGGCCGGAATGATCCCTAGCGCCAGCCCGGCGACCAGCGCCGCCAGGGCGACGAGGTCATAACGGAACCGGCCCCACACAAAGGCGCCGATGGTCAGGGCGATCAGTCCGAACGCAAGTCCCTGCTGTAGTGTCACGCGGTATCAGCCCCAATGATCGAATGGCCTCAACGCCGCCGCTCTACATTCGATGCATGGGGAGGGACGGAACCGTGACGCTTGCCGGGCGCTCCGTTCCCGTCATGCTTCCTGATCTTGAAAAACTGGGCGACGTAGACCGGCTGGAAGGGGCGCGGCTGTTCAGCCTCGGCGGCTCGTCAATAACCCTGGGCGGCGCGGTCAGCGGCGCCGTCATCATCGTAGTGGCCTTCATCCTGGCCAAGATACTGGGCCGAATCCTGTGCCGCGTGCGCGAACGCTCTCCCCAGAAGACCACCGCAGCCCTCTATGTTCTGGAGAAGCTGGTCGTCTATGGTCTGATCGTCTTCGGCGTGATCTCGGGCTTGTCGGCGGCAGGGCTGAACCTGTCCTCGCTGACGGTGTTCGCCGGGGCCATCGGCATCGGCATCGGATTGGGTCTTCAGGGGGTGGTCAAGGAGTTCGTCTCCGGCCTCTTTCTCATCTTCGACCGGATGGTTTCAGTAGGCGATTACGTTGAACTAGAGACGGGTGTGCGGGGAGCGATCATGGAGATCGGCCCACGCGCGACGCGAATTCGGACCAACGACAACGTCAATATCATCGTCCCGAACTCCGCCTTCATCGAGGACCGGGTGACGAATTGGACGTTGAAAGGCGACACGCGTCGTATCCACGTTCCTTTCAGCGTCGCCTACGGCGCAGACCGCGGTCGGGTCCGCGACGCCGTGCTTGCGGCGGCTCGGGCCTCGCCATTCACGCTTCCTGAGACCGAGGCACGCAAAAGCCAGGTCTGGCTTGTCGCATTCGGTGAACGTGGGCTGGATTTTGAACTGCTGGTTTGGCCGACACGAGCTGCGGTCAAGCGGCCCGCCGGTATGCACGCGGCTTACACGTGGCTGATCGCAGACGCGCTCGACGCCGCAGGCATTGAAGTGCCATTTCCCCAGACGGATGTGCGCCTGCGGAGCTTGTTCGGCCGTGAAGGCGAAGACGCGATTGAGGCTCTCGGTCTGGCAGGCCGAAGAGAGCTCCGCGTCGGCCGCGATCCGTACGTTGAAGAGCCCCGTGCGCGCCCATCCTCAACCAATGACGCAGCGAGTGAGATCCTTGCGCCGCCAATAGACCCTGTGGACGAAGAAGGTTGAGGCGATTTCCCACTTACGAGCTCCCCCCTCTTGTTTGGACCGAACGGGCTCCGAGAGATTTTGCATTTTGAACGCTTCGCCTGACGAAAGATTCGACACGCGGGCGGACCGAGAGGTCGGCTTCGCGCCGCCATGAGCTGACAATGGCGCCCGCCCAGGACCTGACATTCCTGCAGCCGAGTTCAATATGCGCGCCACGCAGGCTACAACTCATCATTCGAGTCCGTTTTACGCTAGGACACGCCCGGCATTAAGCGACCTGGCTGCATCGTCAGGAGACTGCGCCGACGGGCAAAATCCACAAACGCTTTAAACGCGGCGGTCGGATTGCGCCTGCTGGGATAGTACAGGCTCAGGGGCGCCAGAACCGGCGTCCAGTCCTCAAGCACCCGCACGAGACGGCCTGCGTCGATGTCGTCGCGCACATCCGACTCCATGGCCAGGGTCAGCCCGACTGAAGCCAGCACGGCGGTGCGGGCAAGGCTCGCTTCATCGAGCGTGAAAGGACCCTCCACGTCGACATGGGTCGACTGTCCATCCTTCTCGAACGGCCAGCGATAGATGGCGCCATTCGGCAGTCGAACACGCAGACAGGAGTGCCCGATGAGGTCCTGGGGGACGATGGGCCTCCCTCTAGCCTCGAGATAGTCCGGCGAGCCCACGACGACATTGCGCCGGGCGAGCCCCAGCGGAAGAGCGATCATGTCGGCCGGCACAAGGTCGGCGCTCCGAACGCCGAAGTCAAAGCCGCCCGCGACGATGTCCACGAGGCGCCCCTCCGTCACGACATCGATGTGAACCTGGGGGTGCTCGCGCTGGAACGGAAAAACCAGGGTCGAGAAGATCTCGCGCGCTGCCGTCGGAAAGGCGTTGATGCGCAGCGTGCCGGACGGCGTGGCCTGCCTCGAACGCACGCCGTCCATGGCGTCGTGAATATCCCGCAAGGCGGGCGCCACCTGGGCGACGAATTGCTCGCCCGCCTCCGTCAGGGAGACACTCCGCGTCGTCCGGTTGAAGAGCCTGACGCCAAGCGTCCGCTCCAGCTTTCCTACCGCGTTGCTGAGAGCCGTAGTCGATATGCCCAGTTCAAGCGCGGCGGCCCGGTACTTTCCGTGCCGGGCGACCATGAGAACGGCGTCCAGTTCTGACAGGGTGCTCTTCGCCATTGTCCTGATTTTCGCGATGACTCATGCCGACTTGTCCCGATTATCGCGCGGCTTGTCCATCGCTAGCTTGGCGTCATCGGGAACGCAGCCGCCCTGGCTGATCCCAAGGCAGCAGGACAGAACCATGTCTCTCCAACTCCCCTCACCCATCGCCGACTATGTCGCCGCCAACGCCCGGCTCGATCTGGAAGGGATGATCACGCCCTTCGCCGCCGATGCGGTCCTGCTGGACAACGGCAAACGCTTTGTGGGCCATGGCGAGATCCGCAATCTGCTTAAGGAGATGGTGGTCGACCTCAAGGCCATCTTCACACCCGACACGGTCCGGCACGAGAGCGGCGAGGTCGTGGTCGAGGGTCCGGCGCACGGCGACTTCCCTGGCAGCCCGATCCGCTTCACCTATCGCTTCGACCTCGACGGCGACGCCATCCAGGCCGTGGAGATCACGGCATGAGCGGGCACATTTATCCGACCGAGTTCGCCGGGAAGCGCGTGCTTGTCAGCGGCGGTACCAAGGGTCTGGGCCGCGCCACGGTCGATCGTTTCCTGGCCGGCGGTGCGAGGGTCATCACCTCCGCGCGGGGGGCGCTTGATCCCATCGCCAGTGTCGAGTTCGTCCAGGCGGACCTCACGACCGCCGAAGGCGGCGAGGCCTTCGCCAGAGCGGCGCTCGATCGTCTGGGCGGCATCGATATTCTGGCCCACGTGCTCGGCGGTTCGGCAACGCCGGGGGGCGGCTTCGTGGCCCTGACGGACGATCACTGGCTGTCCGAACTGAACCTGAACCTTCTGGCCGCCGTTCGTCTGGATCGCCTGCTGATCCCGCAGATGATCGAGCGGGGGGCCGGCGCCGTGGTCCACGTGACCTCCATCCAGTCGGTTCTGCCTCTCCCGGACGCGACAACCGCCTATGCGGCTGCCAAGGCGGCGCTGCGGACCTACAGCAAGTCCATCTCCAAGGAACTCGGTCCCAAGGGCGTGCGGGTCAACACCGTGTCCCCCGGCTGGATCATGACCGGAGGGACCGACGTGTTCCTCAAACGCATCCAGGACGCCAACGGCGGCACGCTGGAAGACGCACGCCAGCTGGTCCTGAACGGCCTGGGCGGCATTTCGATCGGCCGTGGGGCCGAACCCTCCGAAGTCGCAGAAGCCATCGCCTTCCTGGCTTCGGACCGCGCGTCGTCGATTCACGGATCGGAACTCGTCGTCGATGGCGGCACCGTTCCAACCGTCTGACGGCAATGCCCCGACGCCCGCTTTCGGGAGCGGACGTCGGGGACAGGGGCTCGGTCAGCTTTGACCCAGCCCGCGCGCCGCGAGTCCTTCATAGACGGTCAGGGGCGGGTGGCGGTCAGCGGCGGATAGTCGGTGTAACCCTCGGGGCCGCCGCCATAGAGGGTCGCAGGATTGATGTCGGCCAGGGCCGCGCCGGTCTTCAGCCGCTCCACCAGATCGGGATTAGCGATGAAGCCTCGGCCGAAGGCGAACAGGTCGGCCTCGCCTGCGTCCATCTGCGCCTCGGCCAGCTCCCGGACGTAGCCGTTGTTGGCGATGTAGGCGTTCTTGAAACGACGGCGCAGCGAGCCGTAGTCGAACGCAGCGTTGTCGCGCGGGCCGCCGGTCGCGCCCTCGACCACGTGGATGTAAACCAGCCCCAGCCGGTTCAACTGATCGACGATATAGTCGAACTGCGGCTGCGGATCGCTGCATGAGATGGCGTTGGCCGGCGAGACGGGCGAAAGCCGGATGCCGGTTCGATCGGCGCCGATTTCCTCAGCGACGGCGGCTGCGACTTCCAGCATCAGCCGCGCGCGATTTTCAACCGATCCGCCATAGGCGTCGGTGCGCGTATTGGCGCCGTCCTTGGCGAACTGATCCAGCAGATAGCCGTTGGCGCCGTGGATCTCCACGCCGTCGAAACCGGCCGAGATGGCGTTGGCGGCGGCCTTGCGGAAGTCCGCCACGATGCCGGGCATCTCTTCCAAGGTCAGGGCGCGCGGCTCGGACACATCGACGAAGCCGTTGTTGACGAAGGTCTTGGTCTCGGCGCGGATCGCCGACGGCGCGACGGGCGACCCGCCGCCCGGCTGAAGATCGACGTGCGAGATGCGCCCGACGTGCCAGAGCTGCAAGAAGATGCGACCGCCCTCGGCATGGACGGCGTTCGTCACCTTGCGCCAACCGTCGATCTGGGCCGCGTCATAGATGCCGGGCGTGTCCTGGTATCCCTGGCCCTGCTGGGAGATCTGCGTCGCTTCGGCGATGATCAAACCCGCCGTGGCGCGCTGCCGATAATATTCGACGGCGAGGTCACCCGGCACGAAGCCCGGTTCCGCGCGGTTGCGGGTCAGCGGCGCCATGACGATCCGGTTGGACAGGGTGACGGGGCCGACGGCGTAGGGCTCGAACAGTTTGGCGTTGGTCATGGGGGAGGTTTCTTCTGTAATCTCTGAAAGGACGAGCGGTTCAGGATTGTTTGAGATAGCGATCGGCAGGGATCGTGGCGGCGAATCCGGGCAGCATGGCTTGCCTCGCGCTCTGGAAGGCGTCCCATTGGCTGGCGTCGTGAAGCGGCGGGATGGTGACGGGTTCGCGGCGATCGAAACCAACGAGGGCGGCGTCAACCAGATCCCCGACCTCCATCAGCGGCGGAAGATTGTCGATATCGGCGCCGGAGCGCGCCCAGATTTCGGTTCGGGTTCCCGCCGGAAGCACAGCTTGGACATAGACCCCCTTGGAGCTCAGTTCGACCGCGAGGCCTTGAGAAAGATAGAGAACGAAGGCCTTGGTCGCGCCATAGGCCGTCAGCCCGAACTCCGGCGCGAGCCCCACGATGGAGGCGATATTGATGATCGCGCCGCTGCCGGACCGGGCCAGGCGGGGCGCGATAGCGTTGGCCAGTTCTACTACCGCGGACACGTTCAGGGCGATGAGGCTGTGCAAGTCCGCGCCGGACTGTTTGTCGAACGAGCCGCCAAGGCTTGCCCCGGCGTTGTTGATCAGGACGCCGATACGGTCGTCCTCGCGAAGACGCCTGGACACCGCCGCTAGGTCCGAGGCCTGGGTAAGATCCGCTTTCACGACATCGATAAACACGCCGGTCTCGGCGCGCAGCGTCGATGCCAGGGCTTCCATGCGCGCCTCGTCGCGGGCGACAAGCACCAGATCGTGGCCACGACGCGCGAAGCGATCGGCATAGACAGCGCCTATGCCGCTGGAGGCGCCGGTGATCAGAACGGAGGGCAGATCGGACATAAGACAACATTCCCTTTGGATCGATATTGATGATGACCATCATCTTAGTTGCCAAATATGATGCGCATCATGTATGTGTCAACCGAGATTTTGGAGCCGTTCGAAATGAGAGTGACCAAGGAGCAGATGGCGGCCAACAGGGTGCGCATCCTAGAAGCCGCTGGCCGCCTGTTCCGCGAAAAGGGCTTCGAGGCCGTCAGCGTGGCGGAGGTCATGAAGGCCGCAGGCCTGACCCATGGAGGCTTCTACGGCCACTTCGAGTCCAAGGACGACCTGATCGCCAAGACGATCGCGCACATCTTCTCTATGGGGGCTGATGGTCCCAAAGATCTGACGGCCTACCTCGACGCTTATCTCTCCCCTGTGCACCGTGACAGCATCGCCAAGGGGTGCCCCACGGCCGCCTTGATCGCCGACGTCCGCCGTCAGACGCCGGAGGCGCGTGTTGCGATGACCGCAGGGTTCAAATCCCAGATCGATCGGATCACATCAGCGATCGCCACGACGGAGGCCGATGACGCGCGACGATCGGCGATCGGCGCTTGGGCGTCGCTGGTCGGCGCCGTCATGATCGCTCGGACGATTGAAGATCCCGACCTGTCCGACGAAATCTTGCACGAGACACGGATGTGGGTGGGTGACAACCTGGCAAGCTGACGCCTGGACGAACACGACCATTGGTTGCGGTAACTTGCACCAAGGCTTCGAGCCGCGCGCGGGAAGGCTCTCAGCCTGCAAGCTACCACTCACGGGTGAAGAACGTTCCAGTCGAAGCGGACTCTCGGATTGACCGGGAAGAGTCTTGAACGGCGGTGCAACCAATGTCTCAGAAGCGCCAGGAGCGGTCGTTGGGCCTGTGCCGGAAAGGCGACGTTCCGAACGCTAGATGGAGCGGCTGTTTTCGCACAACCTTGATCAGGCGAAATCTATCCTGGTTTGGCGCATTGGCATCTCGTCGCGTCGCCGTTCTCTTCGATCGCTGACCACCTCGCTGTAGGCGTCGACAACGTAGGGGAGCCCTTCTGATCCGAGCAGGCTTGGGCCGTCGGTCACCTGGAAATGAAGATGCGGCCAGCGACTGTCGCCGGAATTCCCGATCGCGCCCAACGCCTGGCCCCGGCTTACGCGGTCGCCGACCCGGACTTTCACGCTTCCAGGTTGCAGATGGGCATAGGAGGCAAACAGTCCGTCACCCAGATCGAGAGTCACGACGTTCCCGCCCACCGAATGCATTGTGACCTCCAAAGCAGGCACGAAGCCTTCACTGGTTCTCGGCCTGTTGTCCGGGAAACCGTCGGTGGCCACGACGACGGTCGCATCCGCCACCGCGAGGATCGCCTGGCCATAGGCATGGTAGGCGCGCACATCGGCTTCATCGCCGTCGAACCATGCGCCGCCTCGCTGCCGCTTCCAGTCAATCGCATAGCGCCGAGCAATGCGGGCGGCCCCATCCACCGCCAGCAAGCCGATACGGTGATGGTCGTCCGCTCCGGCGTTATTGGTGGGGACCCAATCACTCCCCTTCAGGGGCGGTCCCAGCCGCCTCAGTGTCTGGCTCGGGGCGACGTCAGTCGCTGGGCCAGTAGTGAATTCTCCGCCCGAACGCATCCGATGCTGCAGCCTCGCAGGGGCTGTGCTGACGCTGACGAGCCGCAGAAAAACGATGCAGCTGCGACCGCTCCCTAGCATCAACCCGTCGCTGACCATCAGAGCGCCGATACCGATCGGACTAATCAACGCCTCTAGTGTTTCGCCCTCAAAGCCCGCCACCGTTGTGTTGGCGTTCGCGTCAAGAATCTCGAGCTTGCTAAGCGGCAGCGGTCTGTTCCCGAAGTTGCGTAGATGCAACTCGTAGATCAGATACTCGCGACCGGAACTGGGGACCGTTGTCGGCGGAAACGGCACGCGCATCTCCAACTGCACCGATGGAAAATCCGCAGCCGGCTCGCCCAAGGTCGCCGCTGCGGGGATGCGCTCCATTCCGCAGGCGGGGCAGATCCCTGGCGAGGAGAACAACCGCCCATCTAGGGCGCAGCCGCAAGGGGCGCAGACATAGCCTCCGGACGGCGCGTTCGCCTCGGACAAGGCTGCGTCGGGCGCGGCCAGGGCCAAGGCGGTTCCCATCAGGACTGATCGCCTAGTACCAGAAATCATGTCTCAACTTTCGTTTGGAACCGGTCGCGATAGTCGCTTGGCCGTACGCCGAATCGGCGAGAGAAAACGCGTGCGAAGGCATCGTCGCTGCCGAACCCGAGGTCCGCTGCAATGACGCCAATCGGCTCATGCCGTCGTTCCAGCCGCGCTCGCGATGCGTCCAGTCGCAGGTCCTCGGCGTAGCGGGCCGGCGAGCGGCCGACCTGTCCCTTGAACCGGCGCGAAAACGTCCGGACGCTCATTGAAACCTTGGCCGCCAGAACCTCGACGCACTGATCCGCCCCGGGATTGGCCGCCATCCAGGCGATCAGGTCGGAGAAGCGGTCACCGCTCCTCATCTGCATCGACAGGGGCTGGGAAAACTGCGCCTGACCGCCCGGCCGCTTGAGGAAGACCACCATCTCGCGGGCTACTTCCAGCGCTGCGCTGGGCCCGAAATCCTCTTCGGCGAGGGCGAGCGCCAAATCGATCCCGGCAGTGATCCCCGCAGATGTGTAGATGGGGCCGTCCTTGATGAAGATGGCGTCCGGGTCGAGGTCTATCGAGGGATATCGCTGCGCCAGATCGGCGACGAAGCGCCAGTGCGTCGTCGCACGGCGACCATCCAGCAAACCGGCCGCTGCCAAGGCATAGGCCCCGGTACAAACCGAAACGATGCGCCGGGCGTTTGGGGCCTGCGCCAGAACCCACCGACTGGCGGCGTTCAGGATGTCCGGGTTCCGCAATCCGGAGCCGCCGGGGACAATGATCGTGTCGGCGGTCCCGCTTTCCGAAACATCAGACTCTGCTTCGAAGACGATCCCCGTCTCCGACGAGAAGCGCCGCCCCTGGAGCCCAACTAGGCGGACCTCATACGCGGGACGACCCGCCACATGTACGCTGGCAAGCGCTTCTAGGGGGCCGACGACATCCAGCGCCTGCACCCCGTCGAAGCCGAGGATCTGCACCGATAACTTTGGAGGGGCGGGCCAATTCATGTCGCAGAGCTAGCGCCACCCCGGCCTGGCGCAAACCCCAATCTTCCGACCTTTTAGGCCACATCGCTCAGTGCGACCTTGCCTGTGCCGACGACCGGAACTTCAACGAAGAAGCCGAGGCCAACAGCGGACTCTTCCAATGTCTCAGACGAGTCAGACTCAGCCGCCCGACGTTGTCGCTCATGCGCCAAGAGCGCTCGTTACCTGGGAACCAGGGTCCGGACCTGCCGGACGCTTTGGGGGATAAACGATAGAAAAAAGGACGCCGTCCCTCGTTGAGGAACGGCGTCAGGCCCGGCCGGGAGGAGAAGCCCGCTCGGTAAACCAACAATCAGAAAGTGTAGCGAAGCCCCACGACGTACTGACGCCCGGTGTGGGTGTAGGCGTTCAACCGGTTGCTCTCATCCACATAGAGGTCGGCGTACTCGTCTGTCAGGTTCAGCCCTTCCAGGCTGACTTTCAGCTGGTCGGTGACGTTGTAGCTGACCTGTGCATCGACGTTGGTCGTGGCGTTGGTGCCATGCCAGCTATTGAAGTCATTGCCGGGCACGGCCGTCAGATAGCCGTCGCGGTAAGCCACCGAAACACGGGCGCTGAACCTGTCGTTCTCATAGTAGAGGGTGCCGTTCCAGGCGTTCTTGGACAGGCCGATCAGGGTGGCGTTGACGGTCGGATCCGCCGGGTTGGTGGACGTCAGATATTCGATGTCGGAGTTGACGTAGGTGTAGTTCGCCAACAGCCCGAAATCTGACCAGAAGCCGGGCAGGAAGGTGAATGGCTGCTGCCAGTTGATCTCGATGCCCTTCAGCGCACCGCCGTCCGAATTCACCGGACGCGAAACAGCGAAGACCATGTCGGGGGTCGCCACGGTGCCGTCCAACAGCGAGTTGGGCAGGCCCAGGGTGCTGTAGACGGCTTCGGTCCGCAGGGTCTGAACGAAGGTGTCAATGTCCTTGTAGAACAGACCCACAGCCAGGATGGAGCCGCTTTCCGGGTACCACTCCAACGACAGGTCGAGGTTGGTGGACTTGGTTGGGTCCAGATAGGGGTTGCCGGTCGAGAAGCTGCGATTGGCGCCCTGCACGCTCACGCTGCCGCCTGGCGACAAGGAGCCCAGCCCGGGGCGCGAGATAGTCTGGGCGGCGCTCGCGCGGGCGATCAGGGTGTCGGTCACATCGACAGCGATGTTCGCTGAGGGCAGGAACATGTCGTACTTGTTGTCGGCCACGACCCATTCGACCACCGCGCCGACCGCAGCATTGCCGCCCGATTCCTGCTTGGTCTGGAACCAACGACCGCCGATGTCGCCCCGCCACGGCAGACCGAAGGCGTTGAAGTTGAAATCGGCCTGAGCATAGAGGCCCAGGGTTTCTTCGCTGATTTCGGCGCGCGAGCCTGTATTCTCACGCAGAGCCCAAAGACCCGTATTGGAATAGATATCGTACTGATCGATAAATTTGCCGAGATCGGGAGCCAGCCAACTGGTCACGCTGCCGGAGGCGAGATTCAGATCCTTCCCGAAGTCGAACTGGCGCGACAGGGCGGCGATCGAGGCGCCGGCCGCGATGCCTGGCACGGTAGTCGTGCTGGCGCGCTGCCAAGCTTCCGACGTATAGCCGAACTTCTTCCAGTCGGCGCCGACCTTGAAGGTGAGATTGTCGTTGAAGTCGTATTCAGAGGCGAACTTCAAATTGACGTAGTCGTTTTCGACCCGCTCGGGCGTCAGGCGAACTTCCGACGACCCGTTGACCATGGCCCAGGCGTTCGGGTCCGTGGCGTCGAAATTCAGGTTCATCTGCATCATCCGCTGGCGGAAGTCATAGACGAAGTTGTCGGAATCCAGCCGCTCGAACGTGACCGTCGTGGCGATGGGATCTTCATATTCCGACTTGGAGTAGCCGACCATGGCCTTGAGGCGGAAGCGGTCGCTGAAGTTGTGATCCACCGTGCCGGTGATCTGGGCGAAACTGGTGTTCAGTTCGTTGAGGCTGGACTGGGTGCGCAGATCGACATTGTCGATGACTGCATAAACCAGGTTGTTGCCGTCCAGAACGCCGTCGCGAATGATCGACTGGGGCTTGCCCGTTCCAGGACGGCTGAGGCCTAACGCCTGAAGCTGGGATTCAGCGCGGGTTCCCTGGAAATCCGAATAGAGGGCGTCAACCGAGAAGGTCGTGCTGTCGGTCGGGCGGAACTGCACCGAGCCGGCGACGCCCAGACGTTGCGATTCCGTATCGTAGCTGGCGTAGGACGGGATGCGCGGGTGATACATGGCCAGCGACGGGTCGCCGCCCTGCGTCACGTTCTGATTGATCTGGCCGATGGTCAGGCCCGGAACGGTTGACGCCGAATTCCAGCCACCGTTCGATCCGCCGTAGGTCCAACGCGTGATGTTGGAGCCTTCCTCAATCAGATGCCGCTCGTCATAGGAGACCGAGAGCAAAGCCCCCAGCTTGCCGTCCATCCAGCGGTTGCTCGCCAAGAACGACACGCCCGGCGTCACCGTCTGAGCAAGGTCGTTATAGCTGCCCTGCGCCGCCATGATCAGGCGAGGTCCGGTGGAATCAAAGGGGCGTTGGGCGTTCAGATCGACCGTGGCGCCCAGCGAACCTTCATCGACTTCGGCCGACGCTGTCTTGCGGACGATCAGATTGCTGAACAGGTCCGACGAGAAGATGTTGAAGTCGAAACCGCGACCGCGGTTGGTGCCGCCCGAGTTGGACGTACCGGACGAGGTGGCGATGGCCTCCATGCCGTTGACGCGGACGCGGGTATAGTCCGAACCCAGGCCCCGCACCGAAATCTGGCGGCCTTCGCCGGATCGACGGGTGATCGCCACGCCGGGAATGCGTTGCAGCGACTCTGCAAGGTTCAGATCGGGGAAGTCGGCGATGTCTTCAGCGCTGATGGCGTCCACGACGCCGTTTTCCTTGCGCTTGATGTTCAGCGCATTGGCCAGGCTGGCGCGAAACCCGGTGACGACGATCTCGTCCACCTGGGTGGCGGGTTCGTCCTGGGCCGACGCTTCAGCCGACTGGGCGTAGGCCCCGCCGGCGCTGGCCATCATCACAGCAAGGGCGGACGCCCCGGCCTTCAACGCAAATTGGAATCCATGCTTGGAACGCATCGCCTCTTCCCTCCCTATCGCCGGCGTTTCGCCGGTCTCTCTATGGGCCGCGTGATCCGAGGAACCCGCGCTGCGGCCGGGTGACCCGATCTCGCAGAATGACGATAGGTTCACTGGATCGATGCACGCCAATCCGAAGAAGGCATGAACCGATGCAGGATATGAACTGATACCGGTTTCCTAACGATACCAATTCTGGATCGATCAATAAGGATTTTAGCTTAGACGCCCGACGAACTTCCTGATTATCGTCGATTCAAAGGCGCCCAAAGAGGCGCTGCAAGGGAGAGGCGGCCAGCGGCGATCCACGCCCCCGGTCTGGTCTCGCAGATCGAGGAAACGCACAGATGATCGACGGGACAATTGCGTCCGCGCCCCCTGCGACCCAGCGCCGCACTCGGGTACGCTACGGCATCCTGCTGCTGATCTTCCTGCTGACGACGATCAACTACGCCGACCGGGCGACCTTCTCCATCGCGGGCGATGCAGCCTCCAAGGACCTGGGCCTGGACCCCATCCAGATGGGCTACATCATGTCGGCCTTCGCCTGGGCCTATGTGATCGGCCAGATCCCCGGGGGCGCGCTGCTGGACCGCTTCGGCACCAAGCTGATCTACACCCTGGCCATCGCCGCCTGGTCCTTCTTCACCCTGATCCAGGGTTTCTCCGGCTTCCTGACAGGCGGCCTGATCTTCGTCGGCCTGTTCGCCATGCGCTTCATGGTTGGCTTGGCCGAAAGCCCCTCCTTCCCCGGCAACGCCCGCCTGGTGGCCGCCTGGTTCCCCGGCTCCGAGCGCGGCACCGCCTCGGCCATCTTCAACTCGGCCCAGTATTTCTCGCTGGTGGTGTTCGCCCCCTTCATGGGCTGGCTGGTGCACACCTATGACTGGCACTCGGTCTTCTTCGTCATGGGCGGCCTGGGCCTGATCGCGGCCTTCGTCTTCTGGAAGATGGTGCGCAGTCCCGTCGACCACCCCGGCGTCAACAAGGCTGAGCTGGACTATATCGAAGCCGGCGGCGGCCTGATCCGCATGGAGGACCGCACGGTCACCAAGTCGGCCGCCTTCAGCTGGGCCAACGTCAAGCAGGTGCTGGGCAGCCGTATGCTGATCGGCGTCTTCATCGGCCAGTACGGCATCAACGTCCTGACCTATTTCTTCGTCACCTGGTTCCCGATCTATCTGGTCAAGGAGCGCGGCCTGAACATTCTGGAGGCCGGCTTTGCGGCCGCCGCCCCGGCCCTGTGCGGCTTTGCCGGGGGCGTCCTGGGCGGGGTCATCTCCGACGCCCTGCTGAAGAAGACCGGCTCGCTGACCATCGCGCGCAAGACGCCGCTGCTGATCGGTATGTTGCTGTCGGCCCTGATCATCGCCTGCGCCTACATCGAAAGCTCGGCCCTGATCGTGGTCGTCATGGCCGTGGCCTTCTTCGGCAAGGGCATCGCTTCGCTCGGCTGGGCCGTGGTGTCCGACACTTCGCCGCGCGAGTTCGTCGGCGTGACCGGCGGCATCTTCAACACCTTCGGCAATACGGCCGGCATCGTGACCCCCATCGTCATCGGCTACATCGTCGCCGCGACCGGCTCGTTCGACGGCGCTCTGTGGTTCGTGGGCCTGCACTGCTTGCTGGTCATCGCTGCCTACTTCCTGATCACCGGCAAGATCGAGCGCCTGACCCTGACCTCGACCGGGGCCAAGGACTGATGCGCGCCACTCGCAGACAGATCCTCGCCGGCGTGTCCCTGGCGGCTCTTGGGCTGGGGCTGAAACCGGCCTCGGCCTTCGCCGCCACGTTGGAAATCGCATCTCCGATGGCGCCGCCGACCTGGGCCCTGATGCAGCGAGAGCTGATCCAGGCCCAGGCCGAGGCCTGCGCTGTCTTCTACGCCCGCTATTTCGACGAGCGGGGCTATTTCCTGCATTTCGAGCGCTGGGGCGCCAATGATGGCCCCGACGACACGATCGAAAACGTCAACGACTGGCCGTTGCTGCACGCCATCGGCGGGCCTGACATCGTCAAGTCGATGTACACCCAGGCCTGGGAAGGCCACCTGCGCCAGTTCGCCGAGGCGAAGACGAAGGACGTCGAAATCGCCCGCGGCGGCATGTTCTACAAGGAGTTCAACGTCCAGCTCGACTGGCAGCACCATGCCGAAGAGATGACGATGTTCAACGTCCAGGGCCTGTCCGCCCCTGACGATCCGCGCCTGAACGCCCGCGCCCGTCGCTTCGCCGGGCTCTATATGGGTGAGGATCCGACCGCCCCGAACTACGACCCCGAACACAAGGTGATCCGCAGCCTGATGAACGGCTCGCGCGGCCCGATGCTGCGCAAGGCCACGGCGCTGGACTGGGCTGGCGACCCCTTCGACACCACCGGCTTCGTCATGGAACACGGGGAGGACACCTACGAGGAAACCCTCCAGCACTATGAGGAATATACAGACGTCGTAGGCGACCACCCGCTGAATCTGTTCTCGACCACCCTGGCCCTGAACGCCTTCATGTTGGGACACGAGGCCAAGTATCGCGACTGGCTGCTGACCTACGTCGATGCTTGGGCCGAGCGGGCTAAGGCCAACAACGACATCCTGCCGTCCAATGTCGGGCTGGACGGGGTGATCGGCTCCGCCGCCGACGGCAACTGGTGGGGCGGCGCCTATGGCTGGGGCTTCAGCCCGATCAATCCGGTCAATGGCCAGCGCGAGAACCGCAACCGGGTGCCGCGCACCGCCATCGGCTTCTTCAACGCCTATCTGCTGACCGGCGACGACAAATACTTGCAGACCTGGCGCGCCCAGGCCGATCGTATAAACGCCCACAAACGCACGATCGAGGGCAAGGTCCAGACCCCGACCATGTACGGTCCTGACGGCTGGTACGGCTGGAGGGACGGCCTGCACCAGGCCAACACCCACGACATCTGGTGGTTCTCGATGAAGGAGGCCGACCGCCGTCGCGCCCCCGACCACCCCTGGATCGCCTGGCTGGAAGGCCGCGACGCCGCCTGGCCGGAAAGGGCCCTGGCCGCCGACAGGGCCAAGGTCGCCGAACGCGCCAAGGCCCAGCGCGAGGATACGACCACCCCCGACACGCGTCTGGCCGACGCCGTCATGGATCAGAATCCGGCGGCCGTCACCGCCCTGATGCAGCAGACGATGGGCGCCCTGCACATCGCCCGCCCGACCTGGTCCCCGACCAGCGCCAACGCCGGCGGTTCGCCCCTGTATGCGCGGCTACGTTATTTTGACGCCGACGCCCGCCGCGCCGGCCTGCCACCGGACACGGCCGCCCTGATCGACCGGATGACTGCCGACGAGACCGCCGTCACGCTGGTCAACCTCAGCCCGACAAAGACCCACACCGTCATTGTCCAGGGCGGCGGATATGGCGAACACCGCATCCGCTCGGTCGCCATTGGCGACACCCGACGCGAGGTCAACGACGCCAGCTTCACCCTGCGCCTGGCGCCGGGTGCGGGCGCGCGTCTGGTCCTGACCATGGATCGCTACGTCAACACGCCGACGCTGAAGTTCCCTTGGCGACGCTAGGACGGCGCGCGCTCACCATCGGCCTGAGCCTTTCGCTGCTGGCGGCGGGTACAGGCGCCGCCGCGCAAGAGCGATGGGTGGCCGCCTACGCCTTTTCGCCCTCGTCCACGGCCGGACCCGTGGGGCCGGCGTCGGCGCCCAATCCCAACGACGTGCGTGGCCCCTTGGGACCAGAGGTCGTCGAAGGCGCGATCCTGACCCAGACCGCGTTGGTGACCGCCTCGGGCGCCCGCGTACGCCTGCGTCTGTCGAACGCCCATGGCGCCGAACCCGTTCGCCTCGGCGCTGTGACGATACGGCTAGGCGATCAGGCGCGCGACGTCCGCTTCGGCGGCGATCCCTCGCCGGTCATGCCTGGGGGCGCGCCGCTGGTGTCGGACCCGATCGACCTCCCCGTCGCGGCCATGGATCGGTTGAAGGTCAGCATCGCCCTGCCCCACCTCACCCGACTGCCGACGCATCGCTGGCGCCAGACCCTGCGAGGAGCGGACGGCGTGGAAAGCGCGCCCATGCGGCTGGGCGCCCTGCTGGCCGGGATCGAGGTCGAGAGCGCCACGCCGACCCGGGCCATCGTGGCCTTTGGCGACTCCATCACCGAGGGGACCGGCGCCCTGCCCGACGGCCCCGGCGGCTGGCCCGAGCGATTGGCGGCCCGCATGGTTGAGGCTGGTCGTCCGTGGGCGGTCATCAACGCCGGCATCGGCGGCAACCGTCTGCTGCATCAGGGCTCCGGGCCATCTGGTCTGGAGCGGCTGGACGCCGACGCGCTGACGCCGTCCGGCGCCAGATGCTTGATCCTGCTGGAGGGCATCAATGACATAGGCCGCCCCGCGCGAGCCGAATACGCGCACCAGGCGGTCGAAGCCGACGACCTGATCGCCGCCTATCGTCAGGTGATCCGACGCGCCCATGCCGCGGGGCTCAAGGTGGTGCTGGCGACCGTGCCGCCTTTCGAGGGCGCCAACTATTTCAAGCCCGAAGGCGAAGCCATCCGTCAGGTCGTCAACGCCTGGCTGCGCGATCAGACCGAGGCGGACGGCCTGGTGGATTTCGACGCCGCTCTACGCGATCCCGCCGCACCTTCCCGCTTGCAAGCCGCCTTCAATAGCGGCGACTGGCTGCACCCATCCGACGCCGGCTATCAGGCCATGGCCGAGGCCATTCCTCTGAGCGCCTGCGACTAGGTTCCCTGCTTCAGGAACGGCGCGGTCTGGAACAGACGGCGCTCGTCAGCACGCGGATCATTCTCGCTCCGACTGTGCACGTCGAAGATCATCGTCGTCCTTTCCGGCAGGGTGTAGCGGTCCCAACGGGGGATGGCGGCGTTGTTCGGGTCGCCGGTTCGAGCGAAGGCGATAAAGGTTTCGCTCATGGCCTCTGCCGCCTTCTTCGCCTCCAGCCCTGATCCGGCCTTGGCCTCCGGCTTGTCGCAATTGTCGAACGCCAGACCGATATCGAACCCGTGATAGGCGCCGCGCCACGGCTCGACCGGCGAGGCGAAGTCGAGTTGATACATCCAGGTCGGGCCGTTCAGTTTGGCGCGCTCTTCCGCCTGAATCAGGTGACCCGGCCGCGAACGGCCACAGGTGGCAGCGGCGACGAACACCTCCCGGGGGGTCATCTTCGGAAAGCGGGCGCGGTACCAGTCGACGACGTACCGGGCGTTCAGATCCAGCACGAACTCCGGCGCCAGGCGCGGCGCGATATTGTCCCAGGTGATTTCTGGCGCGCCCGGTCCGCCGGCTGCGCTGCCGCCGAACTCGTCATGCGTATTGCCGATGATCATGGGGATATGGCCGCTTTCACGGGGCGCATCAGGCACGAAAGGATGACGAGGCAGGGTGTCGTGATCCATCACCGAGTGAAAATAGATCCCGCCCTTCTCCAGCGGGTCGGCCATCTGCAGGGCCTCCACCAGCCGCCCGGCCGGCAGGGTCGCCAGTTCCCCCGCCCGCTCAGACGTCAGGCCCAGATGATCAAGGAAGCGCCGCATCCGCAGTTCGGCGTGTTGCGGTCCCATGGCCGTGACGTGCTGACCGCTCATGGTGATGACGCGGTGATAGAGGCCCGCCGCGCGCGGCATGGCCATCAGGGTCACCAGCTTGCCCCCGCCGCCCGACTGGCCGAAGACGGTGACGTTGGCCGGGTCGCCACCGAAGCTGGCGATATTGTCGCGCACCCACTCCAACGCCAGGATCAGGTCCAGATTGCCGATGCTGCCCGAGGCCGCAAACTCGCCGCCCAGCAACTGACCCAGCCCATTATAGCCAAAGACGTTCAGCCGGTGATTGACCGTCACCACAACAACATCGCCGCGCCGGCACAGGGCGACCCCGTCATAGAGCGGGCTGGAGCCTGAGCCGTTGGCGTGTGCTCCGCCATGGACATAGACCATGACCGGCCGGCCCCCGCCGTCGGCCAGCGCCGGCGTCCAGACGTTCAGGAACAGGCAGTCCTCGTCCTGATCCGGCTCGTTGCTCTTTTGCGGTGAAGCGTGGCCATAGGTCGTGGCGTCCGCGACCCCGCTCCAGGCTGTGGGCTTTTCCGCCGGGCGAAAGCGACGGGCAGCCGTATCCGCCCCGTAGCGCACGCCCTTGAACACCTTGACGTCCCGATCGACATAGCCGCGCACCTTGCCGTGCCGGGTGTCGGCAACAGGCGCACCGACCTCGGCCCGCGCCCGACCAGCTATCACCGCCAGCCCAAGCCCACCGCCCAATGCGCAAACGGCCCGCCGGGTCGGATCTTGAATCATGGCGCGTCCTTCAGGAAGCCTCGTCCTCGACCCGCGCTCTGAACAGGTCGAGCAGCGGCTTCAGACTGGGATTGTCGTTATCGCGTCGCCAGGCCACGAACAGCTCGACCGGCCGTGCCGGTGTGATGTCCAGAGGGCGGAACTCGACCCCGTCGAAATGCAGGCGCATCGCCGCCTCGGGCACCACGGCCGCGCCGATGCGGGCGTGGACCAGGGCCAGCATGGAATGGATCTGGCTCATGTGCTGCACCTGCAGCGGCGAGACCCCCGCTGCGTCGAACAGGCCGCTGACCATACCGTGGAAATAGCCGGCCCCTTCGGGCGCATACATGATCATCGGCAGGGCGTCGAAGTCCGCCAGGGACACCACGGCCTTGTCCAGCCGGGGATCGCCCGCCGGCAGGGCCGCCACCAGCGGTTCGGTCATGACCCGCAGCTTGTCGAACTCGGGTCGGTTCAACGGCGGTCGGATCAGCCCCAGGTCGATGCGGCCGGTCAGCAGGGCTTCGATCTGTTCGCCCGTCACCATTTCCCGCAGGGCCAGATCAACGGTCGGCAGACGCTCGCGCGCCAGTTCGACCAGCTTGGGCAGGAAGCTGTAACCGGATGCGGCGGTGAAGCCGATCGCCACTCGCCCCGCCTCGCCGCTGGCGATCCGCCGCGTCGCCAGCGACGCCGACTCGGCCAGACGCAGGATACGGCGCGCCTCGATCAGGAAGGACCGGCCGGCCGGCGTCAGCCGCACGGAACGGCTGGTCCGATCCAGCAGCACGACGCCGAGAATGCGCTCCAGCAGTTGCACCTGCCGGCTCAGCGGGGGCTGTGTCATGTTCAGGCGCATCGCCGCCCGACCGAAGTGGAGTTCTTCGGCCACGGCCACGAAGCAGCGCAGTTGGCTCAGTTCGAACATGATCCCCCCTCCATCGGATCGATCAGCCTAGGCGCTTCGATCCGATGGGAACAGGTCATGCCTAGCCGTTCGCCGCGAGCTTGGTCGGAGCGGTTTGGACGCGGGCGATCAGGGCCTGAAGCTCGGCGAACTCGCTGTCCTTCAGGTCGACCAGCGGTGTGCGCACCGGGCCGGCGGTGCGGCCGATGGCGGTCATGCCGGCCTTGACGATGGACACGGCGTAGCCCTTGCCCTTGTTGCGTAGGGCGATGTACGGCAGCACGAAGTCGCGCAGCCCCGCCATGATCGTCTCGTGATCGCGCGCCCGCACCGCCTTGTAGAAGCTCAAGGCGAAGTCCGGCACGAAGTTGAAGATGGCCGAGGAATAGGTCGTAACCCCCATCTCCAGATAGGCCGGCGCAAAGGTCTCAGCGGTCGGCAAACCGCCGACATAGGTCAGCCGGTCGCCCATGCGGGCATAGACCTGCATCATCAGTTCGATGTCGCCGACGCCGTCCTTGAACCCGACCAGGTTCGGATTGCGCTCACACAGCTCTTCCAGCGTGTCAGCGTTCAGGATGGCGTTGTCGCGGTTATAGACGATGACGCCCAGTTTGGTGGACTTGCAGACCGCCTCGACGTGGGCGGCCAGACCCTCCTGCCCCGGGAACATCAGATAGGGCGGCAGCAACAGGATGCCGTCCGCGCCGACCGCCTCGGCCGATTGGGCCATTTCCACGGCAATGGCCGTGCCGTGACCAGCCCCTGCGATAACCGGCGTGCGCCCGTTCGTCTCGGCGACCGCGGCCTTGACCACGGCCTCGACTTCACTGGGCTTCAACGAGAAGAACTCGCCCGTGCCGCCGGCGGCGAACAGGCCGGCGAGATCATTCTGCAACATCCAGTCGCAGTGCTCGCGATAGTCAGTCTCGACGAAACGGCCCTGAGCATCAAAATGGGTGACAGGGAAGGACAGAAGCCCGCCGCCGATCGTGGCCGCCATCTCCGCCGGCGTCATCTTGGACATGGAATCCCCTGTCTTCTCACGGAAAAGCAGCCCCAACGGCGCTCTATGTTCGCGTCTGAGAAGGACCGTATCGAGCCCAACCATTCCGGTCTAAGCCAAAGGAGCTATCGACCGATGCCTGTTTTGGCTTGATCTTGCGATATTGGATCAATGCCCAAATGCTCTCGATCCATACCCTCTTGAAGGTTCGCATCGGGCTCTCACGCCGGTAGACCTTTCCCTAAAGGCTACCCCAGAAGGACATTTCCCATGACCGACACGCTTGAACTTTCGCACTGGATCGGCGGCGAGAAGGTCGCGGGCGCGCTGGCGGGCGAGAGCCTGAACCCGTCCGACACGCGCGACGTTGTGGCCCGCACGCCCAAGGGCGGGGCGGCCGAGGTGGATCAGGCCGTTCAGGCGGCCCGCGCCGCCTTCCCCGGCTGGTCCGACGCCTCGCCCGAGGTCCGCTTCGACGTGCTGGACAAGGCCGGCTCGCTGATCATGGAACGCGCGGCCCAGATCGGCCGCCTGCTGTCGCGCGAAGAGGGCAAGACCCTGCCCGAGGGCATCGGCGAGACCATGCGCGCCGCCCGCATCCTGAAATACTTCGCCGGCGAGGCCCTGCGCGTCCACGGCCAGAACCTGGCCTCGACCCGTCCGGGCGTCGAGATCCAGACCTATCGTCAGGCGGTCGGCGTCTTCGGCCTGATCACGCCGTGGAACTTCCCCATCGCCATTCCGGCCTGGAAGATCGCGCCGGCCATCGCCTTCGGCAACACGGTCGTCATCAAGCCCGCCGGCCCGACTCCGGCCACGGCCGAGGCCCTGATCGCGGTCCTGCACGAGGCCGGCCTGCCCAAGGGCGTAGTCAACATGATCATCGGCGACGGCGACGTGGGCCGCGCCATCGTCGCACACCCCGGCGTGGACGGCATCAGCTTCACCGGCTCGCAGGCCGTGGGCGCCGGCGTCGCCGAGGGCGCGATGAAGCGTCAGGCCCGGGTCCAACTGGAGATGGGCGGCAAGAACCCGTTGATCGTGCTGGACGACGCCGACCTGGACCGCGCGGTCAGCATCGCGCTCGACGGCAGCTTCTTCGCCACGGGCCAGCGCTGCACGGCGTCGAGCCGCCTGATCGTTCAGGACGGCATCCACGACCGCTTCGTCGCCCTGCTGGCCGAGAAGGTCGCGGCCCTTCGCGTCGGCGACGCGCTCGACCCTGACACCCAGATGGGCCCGGCGGTGACCGAGGCCCAGCGCGAGACCAGCTACAAATACATCGACATCGCGAAGGA
>Ga0265296_1001811_pt1 | contig 23054 bp, 22 predicted proteins | sample MunlanPumphouse1_FD_189073 | JGI IMG/M metagenome (GOLD analysis project Ga0265296, IMG submission 189073) | Groundwater microbial communities from a municipal landfill in Southern Ontario, Canada - Pumphouse #1 | ecosystem: Environmental > Aquatic > Deep subsurface > Groundwater | place... | reverse complement strand
CGGCCCAGGGAGGCCGGCGGAGGCGAAGCGGCGGCTGCACTCCCACTTGTCGGCGGCCACGGCGATGCCGCGGGGCAGGCTCCCGAGGAGGGTCACCCCCGCGCCCCGGACGAGCGCGCTGACACGTTCGAGCGCACCGCCGTCCTCGGGCGCGATGAGCAGCGCCGCGCCGCAACGCCGGGCGAGCGTCACGAGGGCGGTAGGATAGGCCTCGGCGTCCAGGGTGACGACCTCGTCCGCCGGGAGGTCGGCGGCGCCGTAGCGGCGGTCACGCGTGGTGACGACCGGGAACCGCCCCCAGGCGCGGAAGTCGGCGAGGACGGCGCGGAGCAGCGCCAACGCCTCCGCGCCGAGCGCCGACGGCGGCTCACCCACCGGCCAGCCGCCACCTGTGACGTATTCGTGGACGAGGATCGCTGTGGGAGGGGTCGCCGTGGACATCATCCCGGTGCTAGACCTGATGGTGGGCCGCGTCGTGCTGGGCCGGGCCGGCGAGCGCAGCCGCTACCGGCCCATCGACAGCGTCCTGGTCGCCGGCAGCGCGCCGCCGGAGGTCGCCGAAGCCCTCCGGCGCGCCACCGCCTGCCCCGCCCTCTACGTCGCCGACCTGGATGCGATCCAGGGCACCGGCGATCATCTCGACGTCGTCCGCGAGCTGAGCCGGCGCGTGACCGCCGACCTCTGGGTGGACGCGGCCATCGTCGAGGCCACCGGCGCGGCGCGCCTGCTGGCGGCCGGCGCGGCGCGAGCCATCGTCGGCACCGAGACGCTGCCGCGTCTGGAGGCGCTGACCGAGATCCGCGCCGCCGTGCCCCCGCAGCGGATGCTCCTCAGCCTGGACGTCGGCGCCGACGGCGTCCTGAGCGCCTGCTCCGAGCTGCGCGGGCTGCCCCCGGTGCCCGCCCTCGAGGCTCTCGGGGCCGAGACGCTCACTCACGTGCTCGTGCTCACGCTCGATCGAGTCGGCACCGCCGCGGGCCCGGATCTCGCGGCGCTCCGCTCCGTGCGCGCCGCTTTTCCGCGCCTCACCCTTGTCGCCGGCGGCGGGGTGCGAAGCGTCACCGACCTGCGCGCGCTCGCGGGCGCCGGCGCGGACGCCGTGCTCGTGGCCACGGCGCTGCACCGCGGCTGGATCACGGCCGGCGACGTCGCGGAGCTCGGCGACCGCTGACACCTCACCACCGGTCCGTCAGCTCCGCCACGCGCGCAAGCATGCCCCCCTCGGTGAGGAACACGAACAGCGCGGCGCAGACCAGGTCGGCGGTGGTCCCCGGGTTGCGCCCGTGGCCGGGATCGCGCAACTCGGCGTCGAGGCGGGCTACGGCCTCGCGCCCGCTCGCCGTACCGCATCCGCCGGCGGCAAGGACCTCCGCCGCGCGGCGCGACACCTCCTCGGCGGGCTCACGCCCGTGCTTGCGGGCGATGAGCGTGTCGGGGACCTCGGCGAGGATCGTCAGGAACGCCGTGACGATGGCGCCCGAGAGGCGGTCACCCTGCGTCCAGCAGCGCCGCAAGGTCGCGCAGCCGAGGCCGAACGTGACCGCGTAGTCGTTCACGTACTCGGCGGCCACGGAGTCGCGCTCGCGCGCGAGGTCCATGGCCGCGCGCAACGTCACGCCCGGAGCCCCGCTCTCCACGTCCTCCTCGGCGACGCGCCCCATGCCCGCCGGAGCGGCGCGGCGGACCGCCTCGTACGCCTGGACCGCGTCGGCGACGGTGAGGCCGCGGAGCACACGGGCGACGGCCGGGCGCAGCCCCCCCTCGCCGCCGCCCGGCTCCGCCACGGCCTTCGCCAGCGGCGCCAGCAAGAGGACGATGCCGAGGTTGGTGTTGGTGGCCACCAGCCGCCCCGTGTCGGCCACGGCGCGCACGATCGTCTCCCCCACCGTGGCCCGCGGGCTCTCCGCGAACGCCGGCCCGATGGCCACGGCGCTGGCCACGAAGTGCTCGTACCGCGTGTCCGCGAAGGCGGCCGCGCGGGAGACGTTGCCGGGTTTCGCGGCGCCCACCTCGTAGAGGCAGGCCAGCTGCGCCGCCCAGGCGATCTCCTCCCCGCTCAGCGGCCTCATCAGACCCTGGCCAGCACGTGGTCGACGAGGGCCTGGGCGGCGTCCACCCCGGTCGCGGCGCGCAGGGCCCGCCAGCCGGGGATGGTGTTCACCTCGATGATCGAGTACCCACCACCCTCGCACGGCAGGATGTCCACGCCCGCGTGCTCGGCACCCACCGCCCGAGCCGCGCGCAGGCTCATGTCGATGAGGCGCTCGCTCAGCACCACCGGCTCACCTCGGGCGCCCTGGGCGGTATTGGTCTTCCAGTGGGTGCCGCGCCGCAGCATGGCCCCGATCACCGCGTCGCCGACGACGAAGGCGCGGATGTCCTCGAGCCCGTGCGGGACGAACGCCTGGAGACAGTAGATGTAGCGGCCGAGCTCGAGGGCGCGGAAGGCGCGGTAGGCCGAGTCCGGGTCGGACACACGCACCATCCCTCGCCCTTCGGACCCGAAGAGCGGCTTGATGACGACATCGCCGCCGAGCTCCTCGAAGGCGGCCAGCGCGTCGTCGAAGCGCTCGCTGACCACGGTGCGCGGAGTCGGCAGGCCGGCTCTCTCGAGGCGCGCGGCGGCGTAATACTTGTCCACGCCGCGCTCGATGGCCCGCGCCGAGTTGACGACGCGCACCCCCTCATCTTCGAGGAGCCGCAGCGCGTCCATGCGGTAGATCACCTGCTCGAGTGAACCGCTAGGGATCGCGCGCACAAACACCGCGTCGTTCTCCTCGAGGGCGACGCCTTGGACGGACAGCCGCGGGCGGCCCGCGACGCGGGCGGTGAGCTGGGTCACCGGCAGACACTCGGCCTTGATGCCCCGCCTGGCGAGGGCGGCCGTCAGGCTCTCGGTGTGCCAGCCGCCCTTCTGCCCCAGGATCGCGGCCTTCAAGCGAGCAGCGTCTCCGCCACCATGGCGGCGTCCACGTGGCCGGCCCGGAACGTGCGTCCGCTGGTCACGTTGGTGAGTGCCAGCTCCGCCGGGCTGAAGAGCAGCGGGTCGATCTTGTAGAAGTCGCCCTCGTAGCGTTTGAAGAGCTCGCCGAACGACACGCCGTAGTCGCGCGAAGCGGCCGCCGGCAGCTGCTCGATGACGCGCTCGATGGCGGCGTCGTCTGTCTGCACCGTGTACCAGGCGCGGCTCCCGTAGAGCACGGCGTCGTTCGTGCGCCCGATCGCCGTGAGGTCGTCGGCCGCCACGGGCGCCAGCGGGCAGGTCCCGAACCCCGAGCGCACCGTGTTGATGTCGAAGCCGACCTCGTGCATCTTGTGGAGGCCGGTCTCCACCACCCGCGCGGCGATCTGCACCGAGCCCACGAGGCTCGCCGTCGGGGCCACGAGGAGGTGCACATCGGCGGCGTCGACGGCGCACTTGCCGGCGACCCAGGCGACCACCTCGGCGGTCGGCAGGCGGCGCGCCTCCAGTGTGAGCACGGCCAGTCTCGCCGAATCGGCGTAGTCGATGTGCTCGAAGAGCGGCTCGCCGCGGTAGAGCGCCCGCGCCGGCCCTGAGCCCATGGCGAAGTACTTCTTGCCCTCGCCGCCGGCCGGCACGTTGACCGCCCAGCCGGCGTACTGGGCCGCCATGCAGCCCAGCACCGGCCGGCTCACGGCGACCTCGACGCCGGGCAGGACGAGCCCGTCGAGCTGCACCATGCGGAGGCGCACGTCGCCGAGCCCTCCCATACAGACCTCGGCGAACAGCCGGCCGGCCTCGAGGGAGCCGGGCGCCTCGACGCCGGCGTCGACGACCTCGGCGCCGTTGGCGAGCCGCGTGACGGCCACCTGCAGGGACTCGGCCCGCGCCGTCAAGCGGCGGACGACCTCTGCTGAGAGCTCATTGAGACTGATCACGGATAAGTATCTCTCCTTTCCCGACCGTGTTCCTGTCGCCGACGTAGCGTCGGAAGGCACCGTCGGCGAGCTCGGATTCCCCGGCGAGGCCCCAGGCGCTCAGACGGCGCAGATAGGGGCGCAGGAAGACCGGGCGGTACGTGCAGGCGTAGCTGAAGGTGGGCAGCGGCTCGGGCGCCTCGCCGAAGGCGACGATACTGCCGCGCTTCATGCCCGCCCCCGCCCGGGCCCCGAGGCGGCCGCCGACGAAGACGGAGCCGGCGACCATGCCGGCGCCGGCGAACTCGCCGCTGTCGCCGAGAATCACGATGAGCCCGCGGCGCATGCGGCCGCCGACCTCGCGGCCGGCGTTGCCGCGGACCACGATCACGCCGCCCGTGGCGCCGCGCGTCTCGCCCGAGTAGGCGCCGCCTACGAAGTGCGCGGCGTCGCCGTCGACCACGATGCGGCCGCCGCGGATGTGGGCGCCGAGCCAGTCGCCGGCGCTACCGTGCACGGTGAGCTCGCCGCCGGTCATGAAGGCGCCGGTGTGCGGCCCCACGTCACCCGCCACCGTGACCTGGCCCCTCGACATCCCGTAGCCGATCTTCTTGACCGCCTTGAGGTCCCCGCTCACCGTGATGTGGTCCGGATCCATGCCGTCGATCTCGAAGAGGTCGCCCAGGGTCACCTTGCGCCGCCCGTAGAAGGCGGGCAGCGCCGCGACCTCACTCAAGCTCAGGCCGACGAAGCGGTCGGGGCTGATGCTGTCGGCCTCCACCGGGATCGAGCTCGACTCCTTGCGCCGCAAGGCGTACCCGCCGCGTTCGTACATGGCCGCGGCACACGAGATGCACCCCATCGCTGTTGCCTCCTCCCTCGTCGAGCCGTGGCTGGCTACGCGTCCATCAGGGCGTGCAGGTGAAAGTGGAACTGGCCGAGCGATCCTCCGTAGTTGCCGGCCGAGATGCGCGTCACCCCCGGCCGGCAGGCCGCTCTGATGCCGAGGCGCATGGCCTCACGCATGGCGTCTTCCCGCAACCCGTCGAGGACGATCTCGAGCACGGCGTTCTCGCCCTCCTGAAGGCCGGTGTCGTCGACCACGGTCCTGATCGTAGGGCAGAACGGGGTGTTGCTGGAGACGTTCTGGCCCTTGTAGCGCGAGGCCACCTTGCTGCCGCTGCGCACGATCCCCCCGGGGAACGGGAGGATGACGCCCGGCACCGCCTGCATGACCTCCGCGGCCGCCTCGGCGGCGCCCAGGGCAGCCGCCTGGTCGCGCGCCATGATGAAGAAGTTGCCGCCGCCGATGCCCTTGGCGACGGCGAAGCTGTCCTCCACGACGAACTCGCCGTCCATCACGGGCACGCGCCAGAGGCGACGGCCGTCGAGCAGCTTGCTGCTCTGAAAGCCGTCGCCGAAGTAGCGGAGCTTGGCCCCCACCTTGACCCGCTCGGCGCCGCTGAGCCCGTCGTAGCATGCCGAGGTCGCCGAGGTCATCACGGCCTGCCCCACACGGGTCAGCAGCTGCGCCTCCATGCTGGAGCGCGACATGGTGAAGAAGAGCGCCGCCACGCCGGGCCGGCCGTCGGGCGTCTCCTCCCCATCGGCCAGCGCGTTGGTGCCGGCCTCGCAGCCACAGCCGATGATGGACGTGGCCAAGCCCGTCGCACCGACGGCGGCGATCGCCGCCCAGCGCGCGTCGTCGGCGGTGATGATCAAGCGGGCACCCCACATCCCGAACGCTTCCGCGAACGTGTCCTCGATCTCCACTCCCTGGATCTGCACGGATGCTACCCCCTCTCCCAGAACGGCGCCGGCCCCGGCTCGGACTGCCGGTAGCGGCGCCGCACGTCGTCCATGTCTTTGACGTACAGATGGTCGAGCGCGGACCCGGAGGCCGCCCGCAGGCCCATCGTCTCCACGAGCCCCGCGAGGGCGCCGCCGACGAGCCCCTGGCCGATGAGGGCGGCGCCCTGCGCCGCCTCCTTGGCGACCTCGGCGTACCCCTCGACGCGACGCACCGGGGCAAAGCGCCGCAGGCGCCGAGTCACCTCGTCCGCGACCCACGGGACGCGGCTGAGGCGCCCCGAGAGCAGGATCTCACGCGGCGCCTCGAGCACCGTCATCTCGGCGCCGACCTGCTTGAGCACGCCTTCGAAGAAGGCCTCCCAGGCGACGGCCGCGCGCCCCTCCCCCGGCGCTGCCGCGGCGAGGTCGCCGGGGTCACTGCCCGGGGCGCCGGCCACGTACGCCACGCCCCCGCTGGCGAGGCTGCCCTTGGAGAAGCCCCTCATGAGATAGGCCAGCTCGCCGTCGAGTGCGCCGCAGGCAAGATAGCCCACGGCACCGGAGGTGCCGCCGGCGCCGTCGACGACGGTGCCGCCCTGGACGGCGATCACCGCCGTGAAGGCGCCGCCCAGCTCCAGGTAGACGAAGGACGTCTCCTCGTAGGGCAGGGCGTATCGGCGCGCCTGGTCCCAGACGCCGAGCGCCACGGCGCACAGCTTGTCGGCCGTGCCCATGTCGATGCGGTTCACCTTGCGGTGCCCGGGCACGCTGGCCAGGTGGATGACCCCGGGGGCAAAGCACACCGGGAGGCCGCTCTCCTTGAGCGCCGCCACGATGCGGCCCATGCCGCCGACGATCGTGCCTCGCGGGCCGTCGCCGGCGTCGCCGAGCAGCAGCAGGTCGATCTCGCGCGGCCCGGCGTCGGCCACACCCACCCACGGCAGGCCGTAGCCCGACGGGCCGACGACGAGGTCCACCGGGCCGGCGGCGCGCAGGAGGTCGATCAGCACCTCGGGGCGCCGGCCCACCTCGGCGGTCGGGAGTGACCGATCGAGGGTCAGGCGCTCGCCCTCGCGGCCGCAGACGTCGAAGCTCAGCGTCCCGGGGTCGATGCCCAGCACTCGCGGGGCGGCGCTCACGGCTCTTCCTCGGCGCCGCTGAGGTAGCCCCAGCGCAGCTCGGACTCCTGCGTGTACTTCTTGCCCAGGCGCACCGCCAGGGCGGCACGCTCGAGCTCCCGGCCCAGGTAGAAGGCGTGCCCCGGGTCGCTCACCGCCAGCTCGCGGAAGAGCTCGCCCGGGTCGGTGCCCTTGAGGAAGACGTCGCGGTTGAAGGCGTACACAACCTCGCGGTCGGCGAAGAGGCGCACGTTGCGGTCGCGCACCTTGTGCTGCATGGCGCGCAGCTCGTCCTCCGCGTAGGCGTCGAACGGCACGTCCTTGAGCGCCACCAGGCGGTCGTCGAGCGACTTGGGCAGCACCGCGTTCTTCTTCGCGTAGTACATGAGCTTGCGCGCCAGGTCGAGCTCGCGGACCGCTCCCCTCGCCCAGCTGACGACCTCGGTGGTGAGCACGTAGTCGATCCCGAGCTCGGTGATGATGCCGGCCATGACCGCATTGACGCCGGTACTGTCGACGTCGGTGAGCTCGGTGAGGTTCCCGACGCCCATGAGGATCTCGGCCTCCGGGTGCCGCCGCCGCGTCTCGGCGTAGCGCTCCACGGCGGCGGTGAAGCCGAAGCTGAAGGGGTCGAGGATCGGGTCGAGGACGCACGCCGCGCCGTGCGCCGCCACTTGGGCGGCGTTTCTCTCCAGCGACTCGAGGCCCTCGCCGAAATCGGGGATGACGACGACCTTGCAGGCGAGCCTGGGGACGAGGTCCATGTTCTGCGCGTTGACGCTGAGGAGGAGGTCGACCCCGGCCTCGTCGGCCTCGCGGATGGTGTCCGGCTCGAAGGTGTCCACGCTCACCGTGAAGCCGCGTTCCTTGAGCGCGGCCACGGCGGCGCCGACGCCGGCGAACCTCTCCATCGCCGAGCAGCCGAGATCGATGATGTCGGCGCCGCTGTCGCGGTAGTACTCCGCCGCGGCGAGGATCTGCTCCAGCGGCATCTGGTACGCCTCCACGATCTCGGCGAGGATCTGCACGTGGTACTCCCCGTAGCCCGCGAGGACGACCTCCCGGCCGAAGTACGCCGGGAGGTCCTTGAGGTCCTTCGGGCCTTTGACCACGGGCACCCCGGCCGCCTGCTCGATCAGCGAGCGGTCGCCGCGGCAGAGGCCGGGGACCATGACCTGTCGGCAGCCACGGCTGTCGCTGAGCCGCCGGGCGATCCACTCGGCGCGCATCAGCGAGGCTACCGAGTTCTCGAGCGCGAGGACTTCGTAGTCGAAATCCAGCTCCGCCCTCTGCAGCGTGCCGATGAGGGCGTCGGCGGCCAGCCGCCCCGTCACGAAGAGGTACTCCTTGTCCATCGCGGCCGCCCCGCGCCCCTACCCGAGCAGCCAGTCTTCGAGAGCGGTGTGCCGCACTGCGTAGCGCTCGCCGGCCAACTCGGGCCGTATCTCGCCCAGGGTGCCGAAGCGCTCGGCAAAGGCGTTGTGCTCGTGGATGCCCTCGAAGTTCTCCTGGCGGGCCAGCACGAAGGAGCCGCCAGGCAGGTCCGGATACGCGTCCACGACGTGGCGCAGCATGGCGCGCACCGCGTCCTCGACGAAGCGCGGGTTGCGGTGCGCCTTCTCCACCACGTAGAGCTCATCGGGGCGTTTGAGGAGCTCGTAGATCTCCGAGCTCATCGAGCTCTCGACGATGCGCACCAGGTCGTCGGCGCGCAGCCGGGTGTCCGAGCCGACGAGCAGCGTGCCGCGGCCGCGCTGGTTGTGCGAGGCGCTCGGCACGATGTCGAGGATGCGCTCGACGTCGCTGTCGGCGAAGCCCTCCGCGCGCAGAAGCTCGGCCGATCGCCCGCGCATCAGGTCCTGCGCGCACGGGCAGGCGGTCAGGCCGTTGACCTCCACGCCCACGAGCTGCCGGGTGCGCTCGGCCGTCGACGCGCCCATGCCCACGAGGGTGTAGAGCTGCTGCGTGGGACGCCTGGTCACCGGCGTCAGCTTCATCACCGGCGTCTGCGCACGGATGCGGACCTCCGAGCGCACGGCGCCCTGCGTCTCCATGACTCGCCGCGCCAGGCGCCCGGCGAGCGATTCGACGTCGGGGAAGGACTCCCGCGTCAGGCCCTCCGCCAGATCCTCGACGACTTCGCTGAAGCGGGACATGTGGACGCCCGCCTGGTCAGGGTCGAGGTCGACGAACAGATCGAGCGCGGCGTAGAACAGGACCGGCTTGTCGCCGTCAAGGATGGAGATGATGCGCCGCACGTCAGTGACGCCGGCGCGGCTGAGTGCGGCCGACACCGCCGGCCGCTCCTGCTGCGTGTCGCGCTGCCGGCTGGGGCGCCGGCACTCGTCGATGGGAGCTCCTTCAGCCACAGGCGACCTGCTCGGTGTGGGCGCCGCCGGCGAGCACCGAGTAGTTGTCGAACGAGACCGTGTAGGCCTCCTTGAAGAAGGTGCGCAGGTCGGTCTCGATGGCCGGGTCGTAGGGTGGCGCCACCGAGAACGTGCGCCCCGCGACGTCCGCGACCGCGGCTCCGTCGCGCGCCACCAGCACCCCACCCTTGTACACGTACCGGGGGCGCGCGAACATCGCCTCCTTGTCGTCATGTTCCTCGTACACGGTGATGTCGGCGTCTGCACCCACGCCCAGATGCCCCTTCGCCGCCAGGCCCAGGGTGCGGGCCGGGCCGGCGCGCGTGATGATGGCAATCTCGCCGAGCGAGTACTCGCGATCCAGCTCCGGGAGCAGAGCGCCCTTGCGTGCCCGGGGGTGCAGCTTGTCGAACATCTCCCGCCGGTAGCCGCGGTCCATCAGTAACCTGATGACCTGGGGGTAGCTCGTGAAGCAGCCGGCGTTGGGGTGGTCGGTCGTAAGGTAGACACGCCACGGGTCGTCGATGAGCAGGAACAGCTCCAGGCCCGTCAGCCACATGGTGGCGTTGATGGGGTTGCTGGCTTTGTAGGTGATCGGCACGATTCCCCCGCCCGATTCGCTCTCCACGTCGTCGTTGATCCACCTGCCGCCGGTGGTCACGTGGAGCCTGTGCTGGAGCGGACCGTCGCAGGTCATCGTCGTGGCCGAGCCGAAGATCACCTGCCCCACGTCGACCGTGACGAGCGGGCGAGCGTTGACGGCGGCCGCGACCGCGGCCGCCTCGGACCTGTGGACGTGCCCCGGCCCGGGGCCGTAGCTCAGGAACTGCAGGTGGCAGAGGTGGACGCGGTGGCCGTCGAGCGCCTCGATCATCTCAATGGAGGTCCGGGCGCTGGTGTGGCGGCCGAGGTTGATGCCGTGGATGTGGACCGGATGCGGCAGACCGAGGTCGTCGGCGATCCCGGCCAGCGTCTGGACGATCTGCCGTGGGGTGACCCCGTAGCCGATCACCTCGTCGTCCAGCTCGGCGACGTTGCGGCCCCACTTCCAGTTCTCCACGCCGCCGGGGTTGACGACCTTGATCGCGTAGCCCTGGCTGGCGCCGAGTAACCACGCGACGTAGTCCCTGGCGCGCTCCGGCTGCTTGTCGGCGATGGCCTTCATCACGAAGTGGTTGTTGCCCATGACGATGAAGGCGCCGTTGTCGAGGTTCGGCGTGTCTTCGAGCTCTTCGTGCGTGTGGCGCACGACGAGCGGCGCGGCGGAAGCCTGCATCACCGTCGTGTAGCCGAGCTCGGAGTACAGGTACCCGGTCGCGTATGTGGACGGGACCGTCCCGCCAGCGCCGGCGCGCATCGTGCCCGAGCGGGCGCGCTCGTGCCCGCGGTGGTCCTCGGGGCGCATCTTGCGGCCGGCGTTCACCTCGCCACCGACGATGTGCGCGTGAATGTCCACGCCGCCGGGCATGACCACCAGGCCGGCGGCGTCCACCACTTCGGCGCGCCCGCGGTCCACCTCGGCGGCGGCGACCACGCGGCCGTCCTTCACCCAGATGTCGCCGACCTCGCCGTCCTTGCCGTGCTGCGGGTCGTAGACCCGGCCGCCCAGGATGCCCAGCATCATTCCACCGCCTCGATGATCCGGTCGAGTATCTCCTCGTCGGTGAAGCGGCCCGTGGAGATGACCCGTTTGAGGGGGATCGGCACGTTGTCCATGCGGTAGGCGGTGCCAGCGGCGTCGACGCCGTAGGCCGCCGTGGGGAACAGCACCCGGGCCTTCGCCGCCACGACGCTCGGCCCGTGATCGAGCACGATCGTCGGGATGCGGTCCAAGTGCGCCGCGGCCGCGCCAGGGAAATGAGCCCCCGGGTCGGAGGCGAGGATCAGCGCGGCATCCGCCGCCCGCCGCGCCAGCATGTCCACGGCGGTGAACTCGCCAGGGCCGAACTGCGGGTACCCGCGGGCGAAGCTGATCGCGAACGGGTAGCTGGTCGTCCACGAGAGCACCTGGTCGGCGCCCGTGACGTTGCCGTGCCCGCGCATCGGCAGCACGGAGAACTTGGCGTACTCGTTGAGCTCCGCGACAAGGGTGAAGAGCTCTGCCACGTTGAGCTGGCGCGCCGCAGCCATCGTCAGCCCCATGCCCATGAAGGCCACGCCGTAGCGGCAGGTCTTCATGCGCTCGGCGAGCTCCTGGAGCCGCGCTACCGGAACGCCGCCCACCGTGTCGGCGGCAGGCTCGCGCCCCTTCACGAGCAGGCGCAGCGTAGTGAGCACCTCGAAGTCGCTGCCGATGTCCACCTGGAGGAAGTGATCGGCCTTCTTCGCGGTGCCCGTGGGCCTCACGTCGACCGCGTAGACCGTACGGTCGGCGCGGCCGTTGGGGGTCAGTGTCCCCCTGGGGGTCAGGGAGAAGCGGCTGAAGTGGCGCAGGTGCGACGCGTCGGGGTTGCAGCCCCAGAACACGAGGAGGTCGGCACGGTCGCGGATCTCGCCGAGCGTGCAGGTGGGCTCGCCGACCCGCTGCATGGCGAGGCCCGTAGGGCCGTGGCAGACGGACGAGGTGGAGTCGATGACGGCGCCGATGCGGTCGGCGAGCGCCACAGCCTTGCGCTGCGCCTCGCTGGCCGACGAACTGAGGCCGTAGATCAGGGGGCTGTCGGCGGCGGAGAGGATGCGCGCCGCCTCCGCCACGGCCTCATCCCACTCGACCTCGCGCCCGGCGATGAGCGGCCGGCGCGGGCGCGCGTCGTAGTCCATGAAGATGCCCAGCCCGCTGGTACAGGCGCGCTTCACCTTGACGATCGCCTCTTCCTCGACCTCGACCGAGATGTCGTCGCAGAGGCAGCCGCAGAACGGGCAGGAGACGTTCTCGACCACGGGGCTCATGGCGCCCCCCCTGGCTCGCCGGCGAGAGCCACTTCGACCGCGAGGCCCTTGAAGGACGGCATCCCGCTGCCCGACGTCTCCACACCGATCAAGGCGTTGATCCGGGTCCCCATCGGGACGAACACAAGCCCGCGCGGGAGTTCCCCGACCTGCGCCCTGAGCTCCACATGGCCGTCCGCGGTGCTCAGGCGGGTGACGCCCCCCTCGGGGATCGCAAGGCGCTCCATGTCGTCCGCGTTCATCTCGACAAACCCCGTGGCTTCGAGGTACTCCGGGGACGACTTGCCCCTATGCATGCCGATCGCCTGCTTGCGCGTGCGACCGGTGATGAGGGTGAGGCGTTCGCTCACGGCGGTCCTCCCTTCCTGAGTGCGTTTCTCCGTACACCGCGGCGACGCGCCGCCAGAGCTGCTCGAGACACGCCTCACGATCGGCCCCTCGCGCGAGCACCGTGCAGAGCGGGTGCCCGGCGGCGACGTGCTGCCCCGCGTGCGGGATATCGCGGCGCCCACGCTCGAACCACCCGTCCGTGCACTGCGTCGTGATGGCCCGACGGGCGTAGACGACGGCCTTTCCATAGTACCCGCTCGCCGGCGATGCTGTCGGAGAGACCTCCGCCAGCCGGCCGGCGAGCGCGGCGAGGTGCAGCGAGTAGGCGTCGATCCCGAAGGCCCGCTCCGCGAGCTCCATTGAGGCGCAATAGCGCGGGTTCACCTCGATGAGGCGGGCGCACGGGAGCCCGTCCGGGCCCCTCCCCACCATGACGTCGACGCCGTTGAGGCCGCGCAGGCCGTAGTGGCGCGTGAGCAGCTCGGCGGCGCGCGCCAGCTGCGCCGCCAGACGGCCTTCGTCCGGGGGGTCGGGCACGAAGGGCAGCACGTTCCCGCACCACGTGAAACCCGTGGCCCCCGACTCGGGCCGGCCGACGAGCTGCTCGCTGAAGCCGATGACGCGGCTGCCGCGGCCATCGGCCACGAACGACGCCGAGGCCGGCCGGCCTTCGGCCACGGCCTGCAGCAGGTGCTCCCCATCCAGCGCTTCACCGGCCCACGGCCGGACGCCGTGCCCCCCGCCGCTGAGGATCCGCTTGCGCAGCCAGCGGCCGCCGCGCCGGGCGGTCCCCTCCTCCCCGCGGAACAGCGTGTCCGCGTGGGGGATGCCTGCCTCACGGCAGAAGCGGCGCAGGGAGCGCCAGTCGCGCACGGCGCGCAGCACCTCGGCGTCGTTCCCGAGCACGATCGCGTCGCGGGCGAGATCGGCAACCACAGCGGGGTGATTCTCGAGGTTCGCGCCGTACACGACGGCCTCGGCGCGCAGGCGCCGGGCGGCCGCTCCCAGCCCCTGCGCGGTGAGCGGCAGACCCAGGTCGCGCCCGAGCGCGTAGCTCTCGGCCACGCGCGCCTGATCGCGGTCGCCGAAGAAATCGGCGGCCACGACGCCGCGCCCACCGCCCGCCGCTGATTCGGCGAGGGCGCGCGTGCTCACGCCGATGAGCACGACACGCGTCACCCAGCCAGCTCCTTGGCGCTGATCATGATCTCCTCCGCGTCGAGGACGAGGTCGTTGCGCTCGAAGAGGCGGGCGATCGAGCGCTTGTGCACCTTCATCTTGAGGTCGCCGATGCCGAGGGCGCCGAAGATGAGCTTGCCGTCGATCTCCTTGCCGTTCCAGTGGGCCTTGGTGCCCTCGACGCCCAGAGGGGGCACCGCGTTCACGTCGGCCAGGACGCGGAGGCTCGGGTGGTCCTTCCACAAGTCCTCGGGCACGAGCATCACGCCTTCGGTCCCGGTGCAGATCACCGCGCAGGCGCCCTCGAGGACGCTACGCGTGGCCGTCACATCGGCGGCCGCGGCCGGCGTCACGGTGACGCCGAAGCGTTCCTCGACGGCGGCGCAGGCGGCCTGCGCCCGCTCCAGAGTCCGCGAGGTGAGCGTGACCGCGGCGCCCTCCTTGACGAGCAGCGCCGCCGCCCGTTGGCCGACAGGGCCGGTGCCCGCCAGGACGACGACCTTCTGGCCCTGCACGGTCACGGACGTGACGACCTTGACGACCGCGGCGGTCGCCGTGGTGTTGCAGCCGTTGGCGTCGAGCATCACCGACACCCGCAGGGGGTCGAACAGCGCGCCGACCGCCTCCCGCAGGATGGCCTCGCCCTGGGCGACGTCGACGCCGCCGATGAACACGGCGGTGTTCTTGAGATCGGCGGGGCCGCGGGTGAACATCGCCCCGTAGACCAGGTCGCGGACCTCGCCGGGCTCGATGCCGCCGTGCTGCAGCAGCACGTCGACGCCGGCGTCGCAGGCGGTCACCGCGTCGAAGACGCTGGGCGCCCTGTCGCTGTCGAGCTGGATAAGGATCTTCTTCATCGGCCTCGACCTCCTCCACTCCCATTGGTGCGGCCCCGCGGAGCGGCCGTCATGCCGGCCCGGTCCCGCGGGATATACTCGTTCATCGTCGGGCCCCACCCAACCCCGTCAGCAGCTCAACGCCGGAGGCAAGACCGTTGACCGATCGACTCCGCGATCTCGCCCTGAAGCCCGGCTGGATCTACGAGGTCATCGTCTGCACGTTCTCCGATGGCACTCCTCACGCAGCTCCCGCCGGCGTCTGGACCGACGATCAGCAGTTGCTGCAGCTGGACCTGTACGGTACGTCGCGGACGCTGGCCCGCATCCGCGACGGCGGCCGCTTCGCGGTCGACTTCCCATGTGACGCCACGGCCCTGTTCCAGGCTCTGTACGCCCCCGGCGAGCTCCGCTTCGAGTGCCCGGGCGACGCGGAGGCGCCGTGCCTCGAAGGCTCGTGCGCGACGGTGCAGCTCTCTCTGGCCGGCGTGCCCGCGTACACGGACCCCACGCGGGTCCGCGGCCGCGTCGACGGCGTGCGCAGACGTGGGGAGCTGCGGCTCATCAACCGTGCCGAGGGGCTGCTGCTCGAGAGCCTCATCCTCGCCACCAGGCTCGAGCGGCTCGGCCGCGACGCGACCCTGGCGACGCTGGCCGAGAACCGGCGAGTGGTGGCCAAGGTCGCGCCGGGATCGGCCTGCGAGCAGGCCATGGATAGGCTGCTGGAGAAGCTCCGCGACCGCTCATAGCGCGTCCCTCTGCACCTCCACCCGGGCGCGGGTGTTGCGGCCGTGGCCGAGGAAGACCGAGCCGCCGAGGCCGCGCTCCCTGAAGAAGTCCCGCACCGCCGCCTCCACCTGCCCCAGATGACTCTCGTGGACGAGGCCGTAGACGGCCGGCCCCCACGAGGACTGGCCGGCCCCCAACGCGCCGGCGCGGAGCATCGCCGCGATCGTCTGATTCGTCTCCCGGCACGAGTAGACGCCGCCCTGAACTTCCGAGAAGTACGCCCCCGTCTTGCGGTCGATGGCCGTCAGCGCGCGCCCGAACGCCTCGATGTCGCGCTCGACGAGCGCCGGCATGAGGGCGAGCTGCGTGAGGCGGCACACCTCCTCCGAGATCCGCACCGAGGGCGCGAGGGCCGCAAACACGCCTTCCTCGCTGTGGCCGCTAAGCCCCTCTCCCTCGGCGGGGATGGCGACCACGAAGCACCAGTCGGCGGGGAAGTCGTGACGCCACACCACCGTGGGCACGCCGCGGTGGTCCGCCGCGCCCTTCGTGACGCCGGCGTCGATGATCAGGCCGCCGCTGCGAAACGCCGCGATGCCGATGCCCGAACGGCGGCCCCGGTGCAGCGCCCACGCCACGTCACGGACGTCGGCGTCGAGCCCGCAGATGGCCGCCAGCCCCGCCCCCAGGGCGAGCGCGAGTTGCGTTCCCGACCCGAGGCCGACGTGCTCGGGGATGCGCTCCCGCACCGTGATCGAGACCCGGGGCTCCACGCCGAAGAAGTCCGAGAAGCGGCGGACCGCGGCGCGAATGGGCTCCTTGTCGCCGCTGACGATCTCAGGGCGGTCGCTGTCCTCCAGCACGACGGTGCAGCTCGGCCGGTCGAGGGCCACCCCGATGCTCCCGAAGCAGCGGCCGACGTCCTCGCTCAGGTTGGTGAAGCCGAGGTGCAGGCGGCAGCCGGTCGCGACCGATACCCTCATGGCTCCCCTGCCCGCGGGCGCGCGCAGGCCCGCAGGGCGCCGGCGATCTCGCCGGGGTCTTCGAGCACCGTGACACCCTCCATGCCGCGCAGTCGGCGAGCGTTCTCGATGTCGACCGCGCGGATGCGGAGCTCGAGCTTCTCACCGCCGGGGCGCGTGGTCACCGTCGTGCCCTCGTGCAGGTCGACGGGCAGGATGAAGATCGGCACCGTGGTCTTGGCCGTCTGGGCCACGGCGTTGGTGATCAGGGTGTCGGCAATGCCGTAGGCGATCTTGGCCACCGAGTTGGCGGTGGCCGGCGCGACCACGAAGCAGTCGAACAGCCCGATCTGCAGCTTGCCGACGATGAACGGGGAATTGGCGTTCTTCTCGACGAGGACGGCCTTGGAGATGCTCTCCACCTGCTCCATCAGCTTGTACCAGCGCAGCACCTTCTCGCCAGCGAGTGAGAGCGCGGCCGTGATCTCCACGTCCAGGCGCTCGCTCACGGCCGTCATCGCGGCGACCGTCTCGGGCATCTTGTCGCCGGACCCGGTGATCCCCCAGACGACCTTGAGGGTCATAGCAGCAGCCTCCTCACGGCGACGCGCTGGCGCGGAGCCGGCGCGCGACGGCCACCAGGCGGTCGACCACGCGATGGATGCCGGCCATGCCCTCCTCGTCGGCCTGCACCCCGGCCGCCCCCTTGTCCCGCGACCACACCGCGGCGCCGAGGTTGGTGCCGAAGGCGCCACCCGCCACCGGGGTCATCCGGTTGATCAGATAGAAGTCGATGATGGCCTGCAGCGTCGGTTCCTGGCCGCCGTTGCGGTCGCCGCCCACAGCGATTCCTGCCCCCGCCTTGTCGGCGAACGCCGCGAGGTCGCCCGCCACGATTGACCGGCAGCGGTCGAGGATCGTCTTGAGCTGCCCGCTGATGTTCCCTTGATACACCGGCGTACCAAGGATCCAGGCATCGGCCCACAGGAGCTTGGGGTACAGCTCCTGCATGTCGTCCTGGAACACGCACCCCTGCTTCTTGCGCACGCAGCCGTCGCAGTGGACGCAGAAGCCGATGGACTTGCGATGGGCGCTGAAGTAGTCGACAGTGACGCCGTGCCGCTCCTGCGCGTACCGCAGAGCCTCATTGACGGCGAAGTCGGTCGCCTTGCGGCGCGAGCTGCCGGAGACGCCCAGGAGTCTGATCTCGGTCTCACTCATCCACTCACCGCACTCCTCGTGAACGATACACCCCGTCGCGCAGTGACAAGGGCGGGGGTGTCACCAAGCTCGGGCGCACCCCCGCCCTTTCCGCGCGTCGTCTCGCGTCGCCAGGCGTCCGCCGGGCGACACGGACGCCTCTTACTCAGCCTTCTTCAAGCCCGCGATGTAGTCGTACGCGAAAGCGGCGATCAGACCACCCAGGATCGGACCGATCAGGTAGATGGGGAATTTGGCCCACTCGTAGGTGCCGCCGAAGATCGTCTCACCGAACAGCGGACCGAAGGTACGTGCCGGGTTCATCGAAGCGCCCGTGATCGGACCACTGATCCAGATGTCGGCGGCGACAACGAGGCCGATGGCGAGACCGGCGAATCCCTTGGGCGCCCTGTCGTCGACCGCGGAGCCCCAGATCGCCAGGACAAGGAAGAAGGTCATCACGGCTTCCGACACGATCGCCTGCCAGTAGCTCACGTCGACGCCCGGCAGGGTACCGCCGAGGCCGGCGTCGACAGCCCTCTGACCGACGATGATGACGATGACGATCGAGGCCGCCACGGCGCCGATGAGCTGCGCGACGACGTAGACCACCATGTCTTTCGCCGGGAAGCGGCCCGTGGCCCAGAGCGCGATGCTGACGGCGGGGTTGATGTGCGTGCCCGAGATGTGGCCGAACGCGTAGATCATGGCCGCGACGGCCACACCGAACGAGATGCCGATGAGCAGGAGACCGGCCATGTCCGGCCCTTCGAAGAACACGATCATGGTGACCACCGACAGAGTGCCGATGAGCACCAGGACGAACGTGCCGATCAGCTCTGCGACGGCTCGCTTCGCGAGAGTGGGTGGTGGCACGGTTCACCTCCTATGATGACGGGTTGACTGAGCGGGTGGTCCGCGTGGGGACCGGGGGGGCACACCTCCCGGTCCCCACGCGCCTCACGAGGACCTTGTTTCAGATGCTCGCGAACCTCCCTGGCTCAGACCGCCAAATGCCACTGGCAGTAGCCCTTGGCGCCGGTGCCGAGACCGGTCGCCATCGGCACGTTCCGCTTGATCAGTGTGCAGGTCGCGCAGTCCTTGCAGGCCCGCACGGGAGCGCCCGGCGTGCCGGGGGCCACGGCGATGGCGTTCGTCATCAAGGTCGCGGTGGTGCACTCAGGCGTGAGGAAGCACGGGAAGTCGGCCAGCGTCATCAGGGCCGCGAAGCGCTGCGTGATGCCGCAGGCCGGGTAGGTGTAGCGCTGCGGGTTGCTGATGACCTCGTTGTCGTCGACGGTGCTGAGGTCGACCTCGACGCCCTTGATCTTGCCACCCTTGCCAAGCGGCGCGATGTCGAGGATCGCCTCGCCGCGCTTGAGGATGTCCATGAAGTCGACGTTGTGCAGCTCGTCGGCCTCGCCGCGATCGGGATGCATGGCGGCGTAGTTGTGGAAGCGCTTGTTGAGCAGGTCGATCACCATCGGGACGGTGAAGCTGTCCTTCCAGAGGATGTACGCGGTCGCGCACGCCGTCGAACCAGTGGCGACGGAGAGCACATCGTACGGGCCCTTGAAGGCGTCGGCCTTGAGGGCGCGGTTCAGCGTGTTCTCGAGCACGCCGGTGACCGCCTCGTAGATGGCGAAGACCATGTCGTCGTTGAACATGTTGTACGCGGACTGGGCGATGTGGTGAGCGACGTCGCCCACGCAGTACGCGGGCACGGCGGTGATGTTGGCGTAGTGCACGCCGGCTTTCATGGCGGCGACGATCGTCGGCCGCATGCGCTCCTTGTACTGCGCCATGTACTTGCGCGTGTCGAAGGAGGTGTGCGGGCCGTGGCCGCCGAGGTTGTGCGTGTCCATCAGCTGCGCCTGGGCGGCGGAGGGCTCGCGATACACGAACTGCAGCATGTCGATCTCGGCCTGCTCGGCCTCGGCCAGCGTCTTGCCTGACTCGACCGCACCACGGAAGGCTCCGGCCAGACCATACGACGTGTTCATGCCCCAGGACTTGCAGGCCAGGATCGTCTTCTTGTGGTCGACCGGGATGTCCATGCCGATGAGGATCTGGTTCATCACGTTCGGCACGGAGCCGACCGACATCGCGAAGTCCACGACGCAGGTGGGGCCGTACATGCCGCCGTAGCGGCGCGCGGCCTCGCGGCCGATGAGGGCCTTGTTCGCGGCGATGGCGTCGATGAACTTCCACATCGAAGCTTTGAAGGCGGCGTCTTCCTCGTACATGATCTCGAGGATCGGCGGCGTCTGGTAGTGCTCCACGAACGGGTCGTCTTCGGGGCGCACCGTATCGGTGAGGCCGGACATGATGTCGAAGTGGGCGTTCACCGACTTCACGTGCAGGTCGATGACCTCCTGCGACTGCCCCTCGTAGGCCGTCATCTTGTTGACGGCATCCACGTAAGGTTTGGCGTCGGTGACCTTGAACGCCCCTCCGCGGTTTGCCTTGTTGACGCCGAACACGGCCTTCGTCGCGCCGACGGCTTCGCTGATCATCTTCTCGTACAGCGACATCTCTACCTCCCGGCAGACTTCAACTCGTTCCCGCCCCGTCTGAAGGGCGGGCCGCGCAACCGCCTTGCGCCGCTCCTGTCGTCAGGGGCCCGGCGGCGCCCACGAGCTCGAGCTTGCCGCTCAGGCCGAGGTCAATGACCGTACTTCACGGTCACCGTGCGCGGCTCTGGCCTTCCTGAACGATGAGGCGCCGGCGCGGCAACCGTGGGCTCAGCCCATCGATTGCTTGCACTCCGCGCAGAGGATCCTGGGCAGCTTCTTCTTGGCCTTCTGGCTGGGGAACGGGTAGCCCCCCTCCCACAGGTCGACATCGTCCCGGATGGCGTGATCCATGCACAGTCCCATGCCACACACGATGCACATGCCGACGGCCTCTGTCTGCTTGCCCGCCTTCGCGCACACGTAACACTGCATACTTGACCCCCTTTCCGCCTGGTCGTGGTTCCCATCGCGCCCTCGCAGACCGGCGAACGTACGCCGCCGGCGGGTGATCGGGATGACCAGCTGTGGTCTGAAGACGTCGAGTCGCATCTGGTCACGACTGCTCTTGCCCGGAAGCCTCACCCCCTTCCGCGACGCCGGACCCGCAAAGACGCTTGTCTGCCAGGACAGAAAAGGCCAAGCTACCGGCGGCGCACTCGCCTGGCAGCTCGGCCTGAGGTGTGCGGATCACCGCTCGATCAGCCTCGCCATCCCATCCGCGTGGTAGCTACTCAACAGCTATTACCTTATGCATATGGGTAGACGGTGTCAACGTTGGTTTTCGCCGTTCCGGGACCCTTTGCACAATGGCTTGCCGGGAGCGCGCACGACGTGCTGGGCGAGGCCGCGGGCGGCCAGGATGACGTGCGGGAGGAGAGCGGCAGCAGAGGACAGCGGCCGCCGCGCGCCCGCCGCCAGGTCGGTCAGTCCGGCTCTCCGCCCCCGAAGATGGCACGCGCGAAGACGTCGGCCTCGAACGGTCGCAGGTCCTCGAGCTTCTCCCCCACGCCGATGAGCTTGATCGGGATGCCGAGCGTCTCGTGGATGGCCACGACGATGCCGCCCTTGGCGGTGCCGTCGAGCTTCGTGAGCACGACGCCGCTCACGTCCACCGCCTGCTGGAACTCGCGTGCCTGGCGCAGGCCGTTCTGGCCCGTGGTGGCGTCGAGGACGAGGAGCGTCTCGTGAGGGGCGCCGGGAAGCTGCTTCTCGATGACCCGGCGCACCTTCTCGAGCTCGCGCATCAGGTTGACCTGTGTGTGCAGGCGGCCCGCGGTGTCGACGAGCACGACGTCGGCGCCCCGCGAGCGGGCCGCCGCGACCCCGTCGTACACCACCGCGGCGGGGTCGCCGCCCTCCCCTTGCTTGACGATCTCACAGCCCACCCGCGTGGCCCATTGCGTGAGCTGTTCCACGGCGGCGGCGCGGAACGTGTCGCCGGCCACCATGAGCGGGGTCTTCCCCATCTCTTTGAGCCGCCAGCCGATCTTGCCGATGGTCGTCGTCTTGCCGGTGCCGTTGACGCCGACCATGAGGATCACCGCCGGCTTGGCGCTCACATCGATACGCTGGCTCTCCGGGTCCTCGGGCTGCAGCACCCCGGCGATCACGGCGGCGAGCTCGTCCAGGAACGGCTCCCGGGTCTCGATCTTCTTGGCCGTGCAGCGCCGCTCGAGCTCGTCGACCACCTTAACGGTGCCGTCCACGCCGACGTCGGCGGCGATCAGGAGCTCCTCGACCTGCTCGAAAAGGCGCCGGTCGACGCCGACGTACACGGCCGCCCTGAGCTGGTCGGCGACCACCGAACGGGCCTTGCTCAGGTTCTTGCGGAAGCGCCGGAAGAGGCCTTGGCGCTCGCGCTCCTCCTCGGCGATGACCTCCGCCGGCACGTCGGCCGCGGCCACACCCTTGAATACCTCGTGCCACTCCACAGCGTCACTCCCTACTTCTCGCTCTTGGCGCGCTCTTCGCGCTCGATCTCCAGCGCGGCCATGCGCGCGCTCACGACCTGAGAGCCGCCATCGGGGCCCATGGTGACGCCGTACAGCACGTCCGCGGCCTCCATCGTGCGCTTCTGGTGGGTGATGATCACGAACTGGGTGCGCTCCCGGTAGTCGCGCAGCAGCTGCACGAGGCGGCCGATATTGACGTCGTCCAGAGCCGCCTCGATCTCGTCGAGGATGTAGAACGGGCAGGGCCGCGCCAGGACGAGAGCCATGAGGAACGCGATGGCCACCAGGGCGCGCTCGCCGCCGGACAACAGCTGGAGCCGCTTGCCGAGCTTCTTGGCGGGTTTGACCTCCACCGCGACCCCGCCCAGCGGGTGGTCGCCGTCTGGTTCCACGAGGCGCAGTGAGCCGCGCCCCCCGGGGAACAGGACGGTCACCATATGGGCGAACTGCTCTTGCACGGCAGCGAAGGTGTCGGCGAACTCGGCGTCGATCTGCGCGGTGAGCTCCTTGATCAGCGCCTCGAGGTCGGTGACGGACTTGTCGAGGTCGCGCCGCTGTTCACGCAGGAAGGCGGCCCGCTCCCCGAGCTCGGCGCACTCGGCTTCGGCGAGCGGGTTCACGGGGCCGATGCGCTCGCGGCGGCGGCTGAGGCGCTCGAGGCGCTCGCGCAGCTCCTGGGCCTCGGCCTCGTCCGTCGGCGGCGCGAACCCGGCCGCGTCGAGCTGCTCGCTCACCTCGTCCAGCGCCGCGGCGAGCTCGCCGCGGCGGTCCTCCAGGCGGACCAGCGCCACCTGCACGGCCGTGCGCCGCTCGCCGTGGTCCTCCAGCTCACGGCGCAGCCCGGCCTCCTTCTCGGCCAGCGCCTGCAGCGAGCCGCGGTCGAGGCCGGCCGGCGCTCCATCACCACCCTCCAGGCGCGCGATGAGGGCCGTAGAATGCTCCCGGAGCGCCGCCACTCGGCCCCCCAGGGCCGCACACACGGCGCGCACCTCGGGCAGCTCAGCGAGCCGCCGCTCGAGCTCCCCGAGGCGCTCCCGGTCGGCGCCCGCACGGCGCTGCGCGGCCTCCCGGAGCGCGGCGGCGCGCTCGGCGGCGGCCACGCGCTCCTCGAGCTCGACGCGCCGGCGGGTGGCCAGCGAGAGGGCTTCGGCATGCTCGGCCTCCACCGCCGCGGCGTCACCCTCGGCCGCTTCGACGACGGGCCTGACTTGCTCACTGCTCAGGAGGGCGGCGGCCGCGGCCTCCGCGGCGGCCGCGGCAGCGGCGGCCGCCTCGGCCCGCTCCGCGGCCACGGCCTCGAGAGC
>Ga0265296_1001810_pt1 | contig 23089 bp, 27 predicted proteins | sample MunlanPumphouse1_FD_189073 | JGI IMG/M metagenome (GOLD analysis project Ga0265296, IMG submission 189073) | Groundwater microbial communities from a municipal landfill in Southern Ontario, Canada - Pumphouse #1 | ecosystem: Environmental > Aquatic > Deep subsurface > Groundwater | place... | reverse complement strand
CGATCTCGATCCGGTCTTCAAGAGTCAGATGACGGTAATGTGCGGTCAAGGAAGCGCAACCCTTCAGGTCGTGAGTGTGAATAACCACAACCTACGAGGTGTTGCGCTTCCGTTCAGAACTCGGGCGCGAAGCTCCTCGATGCCGCAGTCACGTATGCTCGGGAGTCCGGGGCCCGCGCGATCGAGGGGTACCCGATCGACACCGCCCGAGCGAACGTGCGCGTGAACGACCTGTTCCATGGCGCGCTGTCGACGTTTCTGTCTGCCGGGTTCGAGAAGATCGACGGCCCGAAACCGGAGCGCCCGCTCGTCAGCCTGACGATCGCGTGAGACGAGACCGCACGCTCTCAGCGCCGAACGCTGCGCGCGACCACGGCGTCGACAGCGAGGCTGCAGACGATCGCGACCGCGGTGGCGAAGAGCACCGCCTCCAGACGCAGGATGCCGAGCATGAGCGATGAGTGCTCCGACGACGTCGTCAGCAGCACGGCCGGCGTGAGGAAGAGGACGAACAGCGCGTAGTTCCCGGCATTCACGTAGGCGACGCAGAGCACCACGCACACCACGGCGGCGACGGTGGGGATCGGTGATGGCAGCATCGACAGCAGCACGGCGATGAGCGCTCCCACCACTGATCCGACGATGCGCAGGTATCCCCTGGTCACGCGCTGGTCCGCACCGACCGAGACGACGATGCAGAACGAGAGCAGCACCCAACCGACGTACGGGAAGTCGGTCAGCCGCGCAACGACGACGATCAGCAGCGCGCCGGCCGATGTCGCCACGGCGTACGACACCCGCTGTCGCATCGTCATCGACGTGCGCGACTTGTCCGACCGTGACTTCGCGATCGCAGAGAACGTGAGGATGACGCCGGCTCCGATCGCAGAACCGAGCAGGACGTGCCAGACCTCAGCCCCCGACTGATTGAGCGACGCGAAGGCGAGGAGGTTCACGGGAGAGCGCGTGAGCAGCGCCGCCTCCCCCAGGCCCACGAACGCCTGCAGCAGGCAGACGACGACGAGCGCGACGAGCGTGACCCACAGCCCCGCCCCGCCGATCACGAACCCCAGCAACGCCACGCTCAGCGACCACGCGACGGACAGGATCCGCGTGCGCCAGCTCGCCGCGCGCACCACGGACAGCAGGAAGAGGATCGTCAGGTACCCGGACAGCGCCGTGTTCGGTCCGATGAGCAACTGACTCGCGCCGAGCACCGCTGCGGCGACGGCGACGAGCAGGCCGGCGAAGAGCACGTCACGCCAGGAGAGTCCGACGCTCGGTCGGCCGGCATCCTGCAGCATCGCCCCTCCCCCACGACGACCGAGTCCCGTGTCCCGTTCACTCGGAACAGGGCACGGGACTCGAATTCGACCGGTTACTTCTTCTTGCCGACCATGTTCTGCACGGCGGCCGTGATCGCGGCGAAGTCCTCCTGCTTGTTGGCGATGAACTCCAGCGCCTTCAGGCCGGTGTCCAGCGCACCCGTCGCAAGCTCCCCGACGTCGGAGAAGTGGTGGCTGACGTTGCCGGCAAGACCACCCTCGAGGGCCAGGCGGCTGACGAGGTCGAGGCGCAGCACCTTCGAGCCCTCTTCGAAGCTCATGTCGTCGAGGTCGACCCACACGATGCTCGGACGGGTCGTGGACTCGAAGACGTAACGACGGTTGGTGAGGTCGAGGACGACCTGCCAGATCGTCTGCGATGCGTCGGGCTTACCCGGCTCCGGCGTGCGGAACGGCTGAGCGGCGTTGCGGATGATGCTGAACATCGCCGCAATGCCCTCGAGCTGGGTCTTGGGCTGCACCTGGTGCTCGACGTAGTACGAGGCGCGCGCGAAACGGTCGCTGGCGAGCGTCGAACCGGGGAGCGGCTTGTCGCCGCCGAGACCGTCGATCTCCTTGACGAGCTCGAGCTGCTTGTCGAAGGTCGGAGAGTTCGTCATGACCTTGTACGAGCGGTCGTGGTAGACCTTCAGCTCGCCGCCGACGTACTCGATGATCGCCGAGTCGCCGGTGGCGTCGTCGAGCGCGAGGTGCAGGGTCGGGACGAGGTGCCCGGTGGGGTCGAAGAGCTGGCGGATGGCGACCTGGGTGGAGTTCGTCCACTCGACGGCCTCAGCCACGGTGGCGAAGTTGTCCAGGTAATACTGCAGCCAGACGGCCTGGCTCAGAGTGGTGGCGTCGTCCGAAGGCTTGCCGTAGTCGGACTCGGCGAGCCACAGGATGTGCCCGGCGAAGCCCTTCTCGTTCATGCCGTCGGTGGCGATCAGGTCGAAGGCGGTCGCGACGATGCTGCCGTACTTCGACTTCCAGGTGAGCTTGCCGTCGACGCCGTCGGTGCGCTCGATTCCGCGAGGGTACTTCCAGAGGTTGGACAGGAGATCCATGTGGAAGTCCATGTTGCGGCCGACAAGGACCGACCCGTTGGCGTCAGGCCAGACAACTCTGGTGCACATCTGCGCACATCCTTTCGTAAGGGATCTGTCGCGTGGAGCGCGCGTTGCGGGCGACAGTCAGGTTCATGATGACGCGCCTCCGGATGCCGGTCAAAACATCTGTGGCATATGATCCCCCGCAGTAGCGGCTGGCGAAGGTTCGGCCGGGCTCGGAGACTCGTCGCCCTGATGCCCGGGTGAAAGGTCAGCGGCTCGAGCGGCACCCCGCGTCGCAAGCAATGGCATGGAAGAAGCGGGACGACGACATGTGTCCGCCTGTCGTCGCCGACCGCAGGATGAACGGGCGGGTGATGCGGGCGGGTGAAATTGCCGACGACCCCCGGCGTGTCGGGTTTCCGGCGGTCGTGCGGCTCCGCCCTAGCATGGGGGGATGCCGCGCCGATCCCCGCGTCGGACGCTCCTCCCCTGGGCGTTCCTCCCGTACATCGTGATGTCGATCATCCACGTCATCGCCCGAGCCGTCGAGAGCGACGCCGCGGGGCCGACCAAGCTCTGGCTGATGCCGCTGCTCGCGCTCCCGGTCCTCGTCTCGCTCCGTGCGCGCCCGGTCCTGGCGATCGCTCTCCTCCTCATCGCTCTCGTGTTCTCGTGGCTCGGGGACGGCGCCGGAGCCTTCTTCCCTGCCGGACCCGAGCTGCCGCTGATGCTGCTCTTCTTCGGGCTGGCGCACGTGGCGTACATCGTCCTGTTCACCCGGGTGCTCGGCTCCGGTCGGCTGCCCCGATGGACCGCGGTCTTCGCCGTCTGGTGGATCGCCATGATCGCCGTACTCGGTCCGCACACCGGTGGCCTGCTTCCCGCGGTCGGAGCGTACGGTCTCATCCTCGGAGCAACAGCGGCTCTCGCCGCGCGCTGCGGACCCGTCGTCGCCACCGGCGGGGTGTTCTTCCTCGTCAGTGACACCATCCTGGCGTTCCGGCTCTTCCTTCCCGACGCGGCGCCGGGTTGGACCAGTCCGCTCGTCATGCTCACCTACACGCTCGGCCAGGGACTCCTCGTCGGCGGCGCCCTCCTCGTGCTGCGAAGGCGAGCGCGCGGATGAACGAGAAGACGATGCTCGCCCCCGTGCGCGTGGACAGCTGGCTCTGGGCGATCCGCGTCTATAAGACCCGCTCGGCCGCGACGACGGCATGCCGCGCGGGGCATGTGCGCGTGAACGGCGACAAGGCGAAGGCTGCGCAGACCGTCCGGCCGGAGGACGAAGTGCGGGTCCGCATCAGTGGCTTCGATCGGATCCTCGTCGTGCGGCAGACGCTCACCAAGCGTGTGGGTGCGCCGATCGCCGCCACCGCATACGAGGAACGCACGCCGCCGAGAGAACCGATGGCCGCTCTCGCCGTGCGAGATCGTGGCGCAGGACGCCCGACCAAGCGCGAACGTCGTGACATCGACCGGCTGCGCGGTCGCGACTGACCTCAGCCGATCCGTGCACGCAGCGCCGGCCACGCATCCGCGAAGCCAGGATGCAGCGGACGAGCCTCGACCTCATCGAACGGGACCCATTCCAGCGCCACGCTCTCGGGGTCGCTGATCACCGGCTCGAACGGCACGACCACGTCGGCCACCACTGTCGTATAGGACCAGATCTTCAGATCCAGCACGCTCGTGAAGCGCACCTCGACCGCGCCGGCCGGGATGCCTGCTTCTTCAGCGGCTTCCCGAAGAGCGCCGTCGACCGGGCTCTCACCCTCGTGGAGCGCGCCACCGGGCAGGCCCCAGGTGCCGCCGAAGTGACTCCAGCTCACCCGGTGCTGCAGGAGCACGCCACGTGAGGCATCCACGGCGAGAAGCCCAGCCGCGCCGAACCGGCCCCAGTACCGTTCCCCCGTGTCGGCCACGACCCATGCGTCACCGGGGTCGCGCGGACCTGACGGGCGTCGAGGTTCGCCGGGTTCCGGGGGCAGGATGGTCACATCTCCAGCATTTCACAGCATCCGCGCACGGGTCCCACCGCGCGACCCGGATCGTCATACGGCTCTGGAAGAATGAACGGGTGAAGCTTCTCGTCGCCGCCCTCGAATCCGAACTCATCGCCTTCCCCGAGGAGCTCTCCGGCTTCCGCCGCCTCGTCACGGGACCGGGGAAGCTCAAGGCGACATACGCGTTGACACGCGCGCTCGACGCAGACGTCTACGACGAGATTCTCGTCGTCGGGACGGCAGGGGCCCTCGACGAAACCGTCGGATCGGGCGTGCACGAGGTGCACTGGGCGTTCCAGCACGATGTCATCAACGAGGACGGCGTCCGGGGCGAGCACGTGTCGATGCCGCAGCGGATCGCACTCGGCGACGGCGACATCTCCATCGCCACCGGTGACAGCTTCATCGACGACGCCGACGCCGTCCAGCTGATCCATTCACTCGGCGGGCGCCTCGTCGACATGGAGTCCTACGCCTACGCGTGGGTGGCCGCGCAGTTCGACGTGCCGATCCGCATCTGGAAGGCAGTATCGGACAACGCGCAGGACGGCGCGAACACGACATGGGAGGAAGCCGTCACCGCGTGCAGCCACCAGCTGCGCGATCGTGTCCGCGCCGTCTACGGCGTCTAGCCCGCGAGTGCCGGCGCTCCGGCGCTGAGGCGTTCGGCGGCGAGTTCTTCGGCGGCCGCGAGCGGCGTGATCCCGCGCTCCTCGGCATCGTCGAGGATGCGTCGGACGGTGTCGCCGATCTGAGCGACGCGCCCCATGATCTCCTGGCGGGACCCCAGCTGCTTGGCCTCGTGGTCAAGATAGATGACGCCACCGGCGTTGACGACGAAGTCCGGTGCGTACAGGATGCCGCGGCGCGACAGACGCTCTGCGCCCTCCCGATCGGCCAGCGGGTTGTTCGCCGGACCGCACACGGCCCGCGTGTCCAGCGCGTCGATGACCTCGTCCGTGAGGAGCCCACCGATGCCCGCGGGGACGAAGACGTCCGACGGCAGCAGGTGCTCGGTACCGGGCGCCGCCCAGACCGCGCCGAGCTCGGTGGCGAGGTATCGGCGCTCCGGGTTCACGTCCGTGACGGTGAGCTGGGCGCCCTCTGCAGCGAGTCGTACGGCGAGCCGGCCACCGACCTGCCCGAGACCGGAGATGGTCACCCGGCGCCCGGCGACGTCGGGGCTGCCGGTGGTGCGCTCGAGCACCGCGCGCAACGACTCGTAGACCCCGAGGCTCGTCGGGCCCGCAGGCTCACCTGACCCTCCGGACGCGTCGGGAAGCCCGACGACGTGTGCGGTGCGTTCACCCACGACTGCCATGTCGTTCATGGTCGACCCGACGTCCTCCGCCGTGCGGTAGAGCCCGTCGAACGACTCCACGGCGTCGCCGAGGTCCAGGAACGCGGCGCGGCGACGGTCGGCGTCGAGCACCGTGCCCTCTTCCAGGCCGATGACGGATTTCCCTCCGCCGGCGTCGAGCCCCGCGGTGGCGTTCTTCAACGTCATCGCCGCCGACAGGCGCAGCGCGTCACCCAGCGCGTCGCTCCAGTGCGGGTAGGTCCACAGCCGGGCGCCGCCGAGGGCGGAACCGAGAACGGAGGAGTGCAGGGCGACCGCGATGAACAGTCCGCTTCGCCGCCCCGTGATCACCTCCACCCGTTCGTGGGAGAACTCGGGAAGGGGCAGGGTGTGCGACATTGCATCCTCTTTCGGCAGGCCTTGTGGGCAGCAGTGTGGATGCCGTCAGGTTTGCGGCATCCACGTCCATTGGACCACCGACCAGGCCGGGAGGCAACCGTCAGTCCGCGGAGAGCGCCAGTGCGGCGTACTCGCCGCTCATCGGCGCGTATAGCGCCTCGAACTCGGCGAGCGACGGCACTCTTCCCCCGTCGACGACAGCGACGAGGCTGTCCAGATACCACTCCCAGCCGGGGCCGGTGTCGGGAAGCATCTCGGCGGCGACCTCGTGCTGGGTCAGCGCCAGGACCGTTCGACCGTCACGCGCGGTGAGCTCGGCCGTCAGGTGCCAACTGCCGTCGTCATCGGTGATGCTGACGGAGAGGACGTGCGGTGGCTCGCAGCGACGGATCGTCCATGGCGCGGCCGGCATCGTCTCCGGTTCGGCGTTCATCGTCACGGAGATCGATCCCGACGCCGGGTCTCCGCTCCAGGTGCCGAACCACCGGCTCAGCCGCTCGGAATCGACGATGCTCGCCCACACATCGTCGATCGAGGTCGTGAACTCGCGGACGAGCCGCACGGTGCGTCGCTCCTCATCGAATCGTCCTGTGATGGTCATGCGCTTTCCTCCTCGAGATCCGGAGACTTCGGTGCGGGCGTGCCACGTCTGCGATCCCGGGCAGCACGATGCGCCTCGGTGTCGAGGGCGTCGAGGTGCTGCGCGGAGATCGGCGGTCGGCGAGCTGCGAGAGCGTGAAGCAACTGGTGCACGGCGTCCAACGGCTCGACGTCGATCACGTAGTGCCGTTCACGCCCGCGGACCTCCGCGTGCACGAGGCCCACCTCGTCGAGGATGCGCAGGTGCTTGCTGATCGCCGGACGGGAGACGTCATGCTCTGCGGCGAGGTCGACGACGCGCGCCGGACCATTCGAGAGCCGCCGGAGCAGCTCCCGTCGGATCGGGTCAGCGATCGCTCCGAACACGTCCATGGACAGAAAGGTAACCTACTGGTTACCTTTCTGTCCACCCTGCCGAATCGAGATCAGCGCTGCCGCTTCTCCCGCACGCGCATGTTGATGACGATCGGCGTGCCGTCGAACTCGTACAGCTCGCGCAGACGGCGCTGGATGAAGCGGCGGTAGCCTGGATCCAGGAAGCCCGTGGTGAACAGCACGAACGTCGGCGGACGCGTCGACGCCTGCGTGCCGAACAGGATGCGCGGTTGCTTGCCACCACGCAGCGGGTGCGGGTGCTCGGCGACGAGCTCGGAGATGAAGGCGTTGAACTTGCCGGTCGGGATACGGCGATCCCAGTTCTCCAGTGCCGTCTCGAGCGCAGGGACCAGCTTGTCGAAGTGACGACCGGTCTTGGCCGAGATGTTCACGCGGGGCGCCCACGAGACGTGCGCGAGGTCCTGCTCGATCTCGCGCTCGAGGTAGCGGCGGCGGTCCGCGTTCTCCAGATCGAGGTCGTTCAGGCGATCCCACTTGTTGAACGCCAGCACGAGGGCTCGGCCCGATTCCAGCACGAGGTCGATGATGCGCACGTCCTGCTCGCTGATCGTCTCCGAGACGTCGAGCACGACCACGGCGACCTCCGCACGCTCGAGCGCGGCGGAGGTGCGCAGCGAGGCGTAGAAGTCGGCGCCCTGCGACAGGTGCACACGGCGGCGGATGCCGGCGGTGTCGACCAGGCGCCACAGCTTGCCGCCGAGTTCGACGACCTCATCGACGGGATCGCGGGTCGTTCCTGCCAGCTCGTTGACGACGACGCGCTCTTCGCCCGCCGCCTTGTTCAGCAGCGACGACTTGCCGACGTTCGGGCGACCGAGGATCGCGACCCGGCGAGGTCCGCCGATCTCGTACTTCGCGACCGACGAGATCGACGGCAGCTTCTCGAGCACAGCATCCAGCAGGTCGGCGACACCGCGGCCGTGCACGGCCGAGGTCGGGTACGGCTGGCCGAGACCGAGGCTCCACAGGGAGGCGATCTCCGGCTCCTGACGAGCGTCGTCGATCTTGTTCGCGACGAGGAACACCGTCTTGCCGCTCTTGCGCAGCAGCTTCACGACGTGCTCGTCGGTCGACGTCGCACCGACCATCGCATCGACGACGAACAGCACCAGATCGGACAGGTCGATCGCGACCTCCGCCTGTGCCGCCACCGAACGGTCGATGCCCTTGGCGTCCGGCTCCCACCCGCCGGTGTCGACCAGCGAGAATCGACGATCGTTCCATTCGCCCTTGTACGTCACGCGGTCGCGCGTGACGCCGGGGGTGTCCTCCACGACGGCCTCGCGGCGGCCGAGGATGCGGTTCACGAGCGCGGACTTGCCCACGTTCGGACGGCCGACGATCGCGATCACCGGCAGGGCGGGGAGGAACTCGATCCCGCCCTCGCCCTGGGTGATGCCGGCGAGCAGCGCGGCATCGTCCTCATCCAGGTCGTAGTCGGCGAGCCCTGCGCGCAGAGCCTCCGCGCGCTGTTCGGCGAGCTGCTCGTCGAGTTCGTCCATCTTCTCGGCGAGGCGGTCGGGACCGCCCTCGTATTCTTCTTCAGCGGCCATGTTCCGCTCCTTGCTTTCGTTCGATCACCGCGAGTACGGCATCGATGGTCTGTGGGAAATCGAGGTGCGTCGAATCGACGACCTCCACGCCTTCCGCGGCGTTGAGGAAATCGACGACGGCGCTGTCCGAGGCATCGCGCTTGTGCAGCGCCTCTGCCACGACGGCGGCGTTCTCACCGGCGAGTTCGCCGGCGCGTCTGGCTGCCCGCACCTCGGGGGCGGCAGTGAGGAGGATGCGCACCGGGGCGTCGGGGGCGACCACCGTGGTGATGTCGCGCCCTTCGACGACGACAGCGGGATACGCAGCCGACGCCACCAGCGAGCGGAAGAAGATGTTGACCTGCTCGCGCACGGCGGGCACGCGAGCGACACCGCTGACAGCCTCGGACACGCGCGGCTCGCGGATCGTCGCGGTGATGTCGGTGTCGCCGACGGCGACGGTGCGGTCGTCGGGGTCGAGCCCCAGGCGGAGATCGAAATCGGATGCCGCGGCGAGCACCGCATCGGCGTCACCGGTGTCGGCGCCGCGGTCGAGGACATGCCAGGCCAGCGCCCGGTACGCGGCTCCGGTGTCGAGGTAGCCGTAGCCGCGTGAACGGGCCACTTCCTTCGACACGCTCGACTTGCCCGACCCAGCCGGCCCGTCGATCGCGATGAATTTGGCTGCTCCGGCCAACCCTTCGACAGGCTCAGGGAGCGATGCGGTGGTCGAAGGGTCACTCATTGGTCGCTCCTGCAATCCGCCATCCGCGCTCCTGCAGTCCGTCGATCGCACCGCGCAGCGCGGCAGGGGCCACGCTGATCTCCGCGAGTCCGAACTGTGCGCCAGGCGAATGCTCCAGGCGCAGGTCTTCCACGTTCACTCCGAGCTCGCCGAGTTCGCCGAACAGGCGGCCGAGCTGACCGGCCTTGTCGTCGACCATGACGACGAGTTGATCGAATCTGCGGTTCTGGCCGTGCTTGCCCGGCAGCCGCTCCACGCCGTCGTTGCCCTGGCGGATCGCCTCGGCGACGACGCGTCTCGCGCCGGGTTCGGCGGGTGCCCGCAGCGCGTCAGACACCTCACGCAGGTCGTCGGCGAGGGCATCGAGGATCTCGACGACGGGCTGCGCGTTGGCGCCGAGGATCTGCACCCACAGTTCGGGAGCGGATGCCGCGATGCGGGTCGTGTCGCGCACGCCCTGTCCTGCCAGGCGCAGCGTCCCCTCGTCCGCCTTCGCGAAACGTCCGGCGAGCAGACTGGCCACGACCTGCGGCACGTGCGAGGTGAGCGCGACGGAGCTGTCGTGCTCTTCCGGCGTCATCTCCAGCGGCATGGCTCCGACATCCAGTGCGAGCGCCTCCACGAGTGCGAGGTCGATCGCGCGGGTCTCCTCATCGCGGCAGACGACCCAGGGGCGGCCGATGAAGAGGTCTGCACGTGCGGAGATCGCTCCCCCGCGCTCGCGGCCCGCGAGCGGGTGCGAGCCGATGTAGCGGGTGATGTCGACTCCGCGTTCCTTCAACGTACGGAACGGCTCGAGCTTGACGCTCGCGACGTCGGTGACGACGGCATCCGGGAAGTGCGCGAGCTCTGCGGCGATCACGTCGGCGGTGACGTCCGGCGGCACGGACACGACGATGAGCGCCGGCGCATCGTCGTCCTGCGCGGCACGTCCCGCGCCGTAGTCGATCGCCAGGCGCAGCTGTGCAGGCGACGTGTCGGACAGCACGACGTCGACGCCCTTGGCGCGCAGGGCGAGTCCGATGCTCGCGCCGAGAAGGCCTGCGCCGACGATGCGGACCGTCCCCGAGAGCCGCGGCGCGATGCCGCTGCCATTGGTTCTGGCCGTGTCGCTCACTCGGTCTCCTGGGCGTCTCCCGGCGTAGCGTCCGCAGGGGAATCGTGGCGCGCGAGAGTCAACAGCGCACCACATTCGATTTTACTCAGTTCTCGCGTCTTCCCCGCAGGGAGCGTTCCCAGGTGGAGCGGGCCGAACTGGCGGCGCACGAGTTCAGTGACCGGGTGGCCGACCGCGGCCATCATCCGGCGCACGATCCGGTTGCGCCCGGAGTGCAGGGTGAGTTCGACGAGGCTGGCCGGTTTTCCGGTCGCTGAGCCTGTCGAAGCGTCGAGCAGGCGCGCCTTGTCGGCCTTGATGAAGCCGTCGTCGAGGTCGAAGCCCGTGGTGAGCTTCTGGATCGTCTGCGCGGTGACGACGCCTTCGACCTTGGCGATGTAGACCTTGGTGACGCCGAACGACGGATGCGCGAGTACGTGCGCGAGTTCGCCGTCGTTGGTGAGGATGAGCAGGCCGCTGGTCTCGGCATCCAACCGGCCGACGTTGTACAGCCGCTCTTCCCACTCCTCCGTGAACCGGCGCAGATCAGGGCGACCGTTCTCGTCCTTCATGGTGCTGACCACGCCGGTCGGCTTGTTCAGCATGACGTAGCGCTTGGAGACGTCGAGCTGGATCGCCGTTCCGTCAACGTCGACCAGGTCGGTCTCGGGGTCGATACGGCGGCCGAGCTCCTCCACGACCACGCCGTTGACGCGGATGCGCCCCTCGACGATGTACTGCTCGACCACGCGGCGGGATGCGACGCCGGCCGCGGCGAGCACCTTCTGGAGCCGGACGCCTTCGGGCGGGGTGGCTGACCCTTCGACGGGTTCAGGGATCGGAATACTGTTCATCTGATGGTTCCTTCGTCGAAGCCGTCTGCACCGTCGTCGAGCAGCGGGGAGATCGGGGGCAGCTCGTCGAGCGAGTTGATGCCGAGGTTCTGCAGCAGCGCGTCTGTCGTGCCGTAGTTGATCGCGCCGGTCTCGGAGTCGGCGAACAGTTCGGTGACGAGTCCGCGTGCGAGCAGGGTACGCACGACGGAGTCGACGTTCACGGCCCTGATCGATGCCACCTGGCTGCGGGTGACCGGCTGCTTGTAGGCGATCACCGCGAGCGTCTCGAGCGCCGCCTGTGAAAGCCGTGCCGGCGCCTGCCCGCCGACGAAGTCCGCGACGAGGGCGTCGTGATCGTCGCGCACGTACAGCCGCCAGCCTCCGCCGACCTCACGCAGCTCGAATCCACGGCGCGGGCCGTGGCCGTTGCCGTCGTAATCGTCGACCAGCGTCTCGATCGCCTGCCGTACGGCGGGAACGGGCGCTCCGACAGCCGTGGCGAGGGCGACCAGGCCGAGCGGCTCGTCGATGATCAGCAGGATGGCTTCGAGCTTCTCGGTCAGCGGTGTCGTCTCGCGCGTTTCGACAGGCTCAGGGAACGAGCTGTCGGTCACTGAGCCCGTCGAAGTGTCATCGGTCATAGTCGGCTCCCAGGCTTGCGAGTGTCTCGTCCGACCAGGAGTCGGCTGCCCAGCGCAGCGTCAGCTCTCCGAGCGGTTCCAGTTGTTCGAAGGACAGCGCTGCATGGCGGTAGAGCTCGAGCACTGAGATGAACCGTGCGACCACGATGCCGGGCTCAGTCGAGCCGGCGATCAGCTCACGGAAGGTCAAGGATTCGGCGCTGCGCAGCAGCGTCACCACGATCGCCGCCTGCTCCCGGATGCTGACCAGCGGCGCATGCAGATGATCGAGGCCGACGTTGGGGATCTCCTTGGGCGCGAACGCGAGCAGCGCGATGGCCGCGAAGTCGTCCACGCTCAGCGTCCACACCAGCTCCGGCGTCCGCGCGCGATGCTTCTCGTCCAGGCGCACGGCCCTCACGTGGCGTCGGTCCTCACGCTGCAGGCAGCGGGCGAACCACGTGGAGACCTCCTTGAACGCTCGGTACTGCAGAAGGCGCGCGAACAGCAGGTCACGTGCTTCGAGCAGCGCGACGGCCTCGGCATCGACGAGCTCGCCCTGCGGCAGGAGACCTGCCACCTTCATGTCGAGCAGCGTCGCTGCGACCACGAGGAACTCGGATGCCTGATCGAGTTCCTGATCGTCGCCGTCGATCTCCTTCAGATACGCGATGAACTCGTTCGTGACCGCGCTGAGTGACACCTCGGTGATGTCCATCTCGTGCTTCGAGATGAGATTCAGCAGGAGGTCGAACGGGCCGTCGAAGTTCGTCAGCGAGACGCGGAACCCTTCGACAGGCTCAGGGACCGTTTCGACAGGCTCAGGGACCGCTTCGACAGGCTCAGGGACCGCTTCGACAGGCTCAGGGACCGCTTCTGATTCGCTCGCTGAGCTTGTCGAAGCGTCGGGCGATCCTTCGCTAAGCGACGGCGCCACGGGCGACCAGCTCCCGCGCCAGTCGCAGGTACGCCTGTGCGGCGGCATGCTCCGGCGCGAACTCGGTGATGGGAACCCCTGACACCGATGCGTCGGGGAACTTCACGGTGCGTCCGATCACGGTCTCCAGCACGTCATCGCCGAACGTCTCCACGACCCGCTCCAGCACCTCTCTCGAGTGCAGCGTGCGCGAGTCGTACATCGTCGCGAGAAGCCCGTCGAGGGTGATCCCGGGGTTCAACCGGTCACGCACCTTCTCGATCGTCTCGATGAGCAGCGCCACTCCGCGGAGCGCGAAGAACTCGCACTCCAGTGGAATGAGCACGCCGTGGCTTGCAGTGAGGGCGTTCACGGTGAGCAGCCCGAGCGAGGGCTGGCAGTCGATCAGGATGACGTCGTACTCCCCCGCGACCTGTCGCAGCACACGCGCCAGGATCGTCTCACGGGCGACCTCGTTGACCAGGTGGACCTCGGCGGCCGACAGATCGATGTTCGCGGGCAGGACGTCGAGCCCCTCCACACCGCTGGGCACGATCACCTCATGCACGTCGCGCTTCGTGTCCAGCAGCAGATCGTAGATCGTCGGCACGTCGTGCGTCTGGATGCCGAGACCGGCCGAGAGCGCACCCTGAGGGTCGAAGTCGACCGCGAGCACCTTGCGGCCGTATTCGGCGAGAGCTGCGGCGAGATTGATCGACGTGGTCGTCTTGCCGACGCCGCCCTTCTGGTTGCACAGTGCGATGATGCGCGCGGGGCCATGGGCGTCGAGCGGAGCGGGCGTCGGGAAGCCGTGATACGGACGCCCGGTGGGTCCCATCGGAGTGTCGCCGACGTTCGACGTCTTTCCCTTGGACTTCGCCACTTTCTGAGCCACCGATTCTCCTGCTTCCCTCATGCTTGCTCGATTCTAGCGATTCACGCATGGGTACGCCGGGTGCGGCCTCGGCGATCCCGTGGAATCGTGCGCCCTCAGCGCGCGCGGGGATGCGAGGTGGCGTAGATGTCGCGGAGCGTGTCGACCGACACGTGGGTGTAGATCTGCGTGGTGGCGACGGATGCATGCCCGAGCAGCTCCTGCACCACGCGCACGTCGGCGCCGCCCTGCAGCAGATGTGTGGCGAACGAATGACGCAGCGTGTGCGGAGACACCTCCGAGCTGACGTGCGAGGCCTCTGCGGCCGCGCGGATCACCAGCCACGCGCTCTGGCGTGACAGCGGTGCACCGCGAGCGCCGAGGAACAGCCGCGCCGATGCCTTGCCCTTCGCTGCGAGTGCGGGCCGCACGCGGGTGAGGTACGCGTCCACGGCATCGCGCGCGAAGGAGCCGATCGGCACGATGCGCTCCTTGGATCCCTTGCCGCGCAGGCGCAGCACGTCTCCGTGCGCGAGGTCGTCGACGTCCAGACCGACCGCCTCCGAGACTCGAGCGCCGGTCGCGTAGAGCAGCTCGAGCAGTGCGCGGTCGCGGATGCCGATGGGCTCCTCCGCCGAGGGAGCCGTCAGCAGCCGCTCGACCTGATCGATCGTGAGCGCCTTCGGCAGTCGCTGCGGCATCTTCGGCGGGCGCAGCCTGCCGGTCGGATCCTCCGGTTCGATGCCCTCGCGCACCAGGAAACGATGCAGCCCGCGCACGGATGACTGCAGCCTTGCGAGGCTCGTCGCCGCCGGAGGCGGAATGATGCTCGAACGGTCGGTGATGAACCGGCTCACGATCGCGCCGGTCACCGCGGTCGTGTCATCGATGCCGGCGGCGGTCAGCCATTCCAGGTAGACGTCGAGATCTCGGCGATATGCGCCGACGGTGTGCTCGGACAGACCGCGTTCGATCGTGACGTGCCTGAGGTACGCGTCGACCGCGCGATCCAGGCGCATGGTCAGTCCCGCAGTCTCCGCTCGGCGGCGAGCAGGCCGAGTGAGAGGATGCCGTTGCGCAATCGTCCTTCGAGAACCGCGTCGACCGCATCCGAAAGGGGAACCCACTCCACGCGGATGTCGGCTTCCTCGTCCTCACGGGCGTACGCAGCGTGTGCAGCCTCGATGCCGGTGGCAAGGTAGATGCGGATCAACTCGCTGTTGCCGCCAGGGGTCGTCCAAGTCGAGACGAGCAACTGCCAGTCGCGCGCGACCAGGTCGGCTTCCTCGGCCAACTCTCGCTGCGCGGCGACCATCGGGTCTTCCCCCTCGATGTCCAGGAGCCCGGCGGGCAGCTCCCAGTCACGGTGGCGGATCGGATGCCGGTACTGCTGGATCAGCAGCACACGGCCGTCATCGTCGAGTGCGAGCACAGCGACGGCTCCGGTGTGATCGACGTACTCGCGGATGATCTCACCGTCGCCATACGCGACGCGATCGGAACGCACGTCCCACACCCAGCCCTTGTAGACGACGTCACTGCTGACGACCTCTGGCTCGAACGGCTCGTCTCGCAGCTCTTGCACTTCGACGGGCTCAGTGAGCGAGCGGGACCGATCAGTCATCGGCCGAGACATCGAACAGCTCGCTGGAGCGGTGCCGCTCGATCGCCGCACCGATCAGTCCGCGGAACAGCGGGTGCGGTGCGGTCGGGCGCGAGCGCAGCTCGGGGTGCGCCTGCGTGGCGATGTAGTACGGGTGCACGTCGCGGGGCAGCTCAACGTACTCGACGAGGTCGAGATCGGGGTTGAGTCCTGAGAACACGAGACCGGCGTCCGACAGACGGCCGCGGTAGGCGTTGTTGACCTCGTAGCGGTGACGGTGGCGCTCTGACGCCTGCGCCGTACCGTACAGCTCTCGGGCCAGCGTTCCCTCACCGAGCTCAGCCTCGTAGAGACCGAGGCGCATGGTGCCGCCGAGGTCGCCTCCATCGAGGATCTCGACCTGCTCGGCCATCGTCGCGATGACGGGCTCAGCAGTCTCGGGGTCGAACTCGCTCGAGGAGGCCCCGGCGATGCCGGCGATGTTGCGGCCGTACTCGATGACCATGCACTGCAGCCCCAGGCACAGGCCGAGCGTCGGGATGCCCTGTTCGCGGGCGAACTTCAGCGCACCGAGCTTGCCCTCGATGCCGCGGATGCCGAACCCGCCCGGCACGCAGATGCCGTCGACGTCGGACAGCGCCTTGGCCGCTCCCTCCGGCGTCTCGCAGGAGTCCGACGGGATCCAGCGGATCTTCACGTGGGTCTCCTGCGCGAAACCACCGGCGCGCAGCGCCTCGGTGACGGAGAGGTACGCGTCCGGCAGGTCGATGTACTTGCCGACCAGGCCGATCGTGACCTCGTGCTTCGGATTGTGAACGGCGTCGAGCACCTTCTGCCAGCGGGTCCAGTCGACCTCGGGCGCTGCCTTCTCGTCCAGACCGAGTCGACGCACGATGTAGGAGTCGAGGCCCTGGTCGTTCAGCGTCGACGGGATGTCGTAGATGCTGGGCAGGTCGACGGTGTTGATGACGCCCTCGACATCGACGTCGCACATCAGGGCGATCTTGTTGCGGTTGCTCTCGCTGACGGGGCGGTCGCTGCGCAGCACCAGTGCGTCCGGCTGGATGCCGACCTGACGGAGAGCTGCGACGGAGTGCTGCGTCGGCTTGGTCTTCTGCTCCCCCGAGGCGCCCATGAACGGCACGAGTGACACGTGCACGAAGAACACGCTGTCGCGACCGAGTTCGTGGCGCAGCTGACGCGCCGACTCCAGGAAGGGCTGCGACTCGATGTCGCCGACCGTACCGCCGACCTCGGTGATGATGACATCCGGCTTCGGAATCTCATCCGCCTGCAGACGCATGCGACGCTTGATCTCGTCGGTGATGTGCGGGATGACCTGCACAGTGTCGCCGAGGTACTCGCCGCGGCGCTCGCGCGCGATCACCTGCGAGTAGATCTGGCCAGTGGTGACGTTGGCGGCCTGCGACAGGTTGATGTCGAGGAAACGCTCGTAGTGGCCGATGTCGAGGTCGGTCTCCGCGCCGTCATCGGTGACGAACACCTCGCCGTGCTGGAACGGGTTCATGGTGCCAGGGTCGACGTTCAGATAAGGGTCGAGCTTCTGCATCACGACGCGCAATCCGCGTGCGGTGAGCAGGTTTCCCAGGCTGGCGGCTGTGAGCCCCTTACCCAAAGACGAAACGACACCACCGGTCACAAAGATGTGCTTGGTCGTGTCGTTCTTGGGCCCCGCGTCAGAAGAGTTCATCACGGGCTTCGATCCTAACAGTTCGCTCAGACCGCAAGGCTGAGAAGTTCTCGGGCATGGGTGATCGCGGCATCCGAATCGGTGAGCCCAGACAGCAGCCGCGCCATCTCCGCCTCCCGGTCCTCCCCCTCCAGACGCCGCACGCTGGACGCGGTGACCGCGCCGTCATTGGCTTTCACGACGGAGAGATGGTTGGAGGCGAAGGCAGCCACCTGCGCGAGGTGGGTCACCGCGATGACTTGCGACGTCTCTGCAAGCCGGGCGAGTCGCCGTCCCACTTCGATGGCTGCGGCGCCGCCGATTCCGGCATCCACTTCATCGAAGACGAACGTCGGAACCGGGTCGGTTCCGGCGATCACGACCTCGATCGCGAGCATCACGCGCGAGAGTTCACCACCCGACGCGCTCTTCGCGACCGAGCGCGGTTCGGCGCCCGGGTGCGGTGCGAGCAGGATCGCGATGTCGTCACGGCCATGCGTGCTCTCGCCGCCATCACGGACTGCGACTTCGAGGCGGGCGTCCGGCATGGCCAGTGCGTGCAGTTCGTCGGTCACGGCGGCGCCGAGGCGCCCTGCAGCCTCGGTGCGCGCGGAGGTCAGCGCCGCTGCGGCGTCGTCGAGCGCTGCCCGTGCGACGTCGCGCTCGGCCTGCAGGCGTTCCAGTCGATCACCGTCGTCATCGAGCTCGGCGAGCCGCGCAGAACCCGTCTGCCACAGCTCGAGCGCCTCGTCCAGAGAGCCGTGCGAGCGGATAAGCGTGGTCAGGGCCGCGCGTCGCTCCTCGACCGCAGCGAGCTCGTGAGGCCCTGTCTCGTCGAGGTCGGCGAGGTATGCCGAGAGCTGCCCTGCGAGGTCCGCGATGCGGTATCCGACATCGGCGATCCCCTCGGATATCTCGGCGAGTGCCGGATCCGCCGCTCGCTCGAGGTTGCGTCGTGCTTCGGCGACGAGCGCGGACGCGTCGGCTTCGCCCTCTTCGCTGGAGAGCGCGTTGTGCGCGAGGGATGCTGCAAGCCTGAGATCCTCGGCATTCGCGAGCCGTTCGGCCCGCTCAGCGAGCGCGAGGTCCTCCCCCGGTTCCGGCGCGGTCGCCTCGATCAGTGTCAGCGCTTCGCGCAGTCGCTGCGCTTCCTCGGCTCGGCGATCACGGTTCTCGGCGATCTCGGTGATCTCGGCATCCAGCTCGCGCCAGCGCGTGAACGAGGCCGTGTAGGTCTCGAGAGCACCTGCGATCGGCGCGCCGCCGAAACGGTCCAGCGCGTCGCGCTGGGCAGCCGTCGAACGGAGCCGCAGCTGCTCGGACTGCCCGTGCACGACCACCAGTTCGTCGGCGAGGGCGGAGAGCACGCCCGCCGGCGCCGCTCGTCCGCCGACGCTGGCGCGGCTACGCCCCTCGGCGCTCAGCGTGCGAGACACGTACAACTCGCCCCTGCCGTCGTCGAGAGGCTCCAGGTCGCCGCCGGCATCCGACACGATCTCCGCCACCACGCCGTGGTCCGGCACGACCCACACGCCGGCGACGGAGGCCTGCGCCGACCCCGCGCGCACAGCGCCGGAATCCGCCCGCTGTCCGAGCAGCAGACCCAGCCCCGTGACGACCATGGTCTTGCCTGCGCCGGTTTCACCGGTGATCGCGGTGAACCCTGGGCCGAGTGGCAGCACGGCGTCGGCGATGACGCCGAGTCCCTGCATCCGCATCTCCTCGATCACGCCGGCGATCCCCCGTCCTGCCCCCGCCATCCTGCGACGGGCAGCTGGAACTTGCGCACCAGTCGCTCGGTGAACGCCGTCGGGTGCAGTCGGGCGAGGCGCACCGGGCGCGACGAACGACGAGCGACCACACGCGCGCCGGGAGGAAGATCATGTGAACGCCGGCCGTCGCACCAGAGGATGCCGGTGCCAGAGGTGCGCTCGAGCATCTCGATCGCGACCGACGCGTCAGGGCTGACGACGAGCGGGCGGGCGAACAGTGCGTGTGCAGACAGCGGGATCACGGCGATGGCCTCGACGCTCGGCCAGATCACCGGTCCGCCTGCGGAGAAGTTGTACGCGGTGGAGCCGGTCGGCGTGGAGATGACCATGCCGTCGCAGCCGTAGCTGGACAGCGGGCGACCGTCGATCTCGACGACGACCTCGATCATGCGCTCGCGGCTCGCCTTCTCGACGGTGGCCTCGTTCAGCGCCCATGTCTCGAAGACGACCTTGCCGGCAGCGTCCTTGACACGCACGGCGAGCGCGAGGCGCTCCTCGACTGCGTAGTCGCGCGCGATGACGCGCTCTACTGCATCGTCCATGGCGTCTCGTTCGATCTCGGCGAGGAAGCCGACGTGGCCCATGTTGATGCCGAGCACCGGCGCGCTGTTCGTGCCGCGCACGAGTTCGGCAGCACGAAGAATCGTGCCGTCGCCGCCGAGGACGATCGCGAGTTCCAGGTCATCCACTGCGACGTCGTCGCCCAGTGCGTCGACGTCGCTGAAGTCCCCGTCGACGGCGGACAGCTCGGCGCGATCGTCCGGTGAGAGCACCGGCCTCGCCCCCGCGTTGCGAAGAAGTTCGATGACGCGACGGGCAGCGGCGACGGTGTCGTCTCGGCCCGCATGAGCGACGACCAGGATGTTGCGCTCGTTCATCGTCCTCCCGCCAGTTCGTCGATACGCTGTCTCCATTGTGTCGGATTGCTCCCACGGCCGGGCGCCATGTGGACGAGGAATTCCGCGTTGCCGTGCGTGCCGAGGATCGGCGACGCGAGGATTCCGAGCATGCCGAATCCTGCATCCCAGCCGTGCCAGACGACGCGGGCGACGGCATCCGCTCGCGTGGCCGGGTCGGTGACCAATCCGCCGCGCACAGCGGTGCGGCCGACCTCGAACTGTGGCTTGACCAGCAGAACGATATCGGAACCGGATGCCGCGACCGCGGCGACGGCCGGCATGACCAGCTCGAGCGAGATGAACGACAGATCGCCCACGATCAGCTCAGGGGCCTCCGGCTCTCCGGTTACCTCGGTGAGGCTCTCACGCGTCATGTGCCGCACGTTGAAACCCTCGACGTGGACGACGGCCGGATCCTCGGCGATGGATGCTGCGAGCTGGTCGTGCCCGACGTCGACGGCGAGCACCTTGCGGGCTCCACGTTCGCGGAGTACCTGGGTGAACCCGCCAGTGGAGGCGCCCATGTCGAGTGCGAGACGTCCGTCGACGACGACCTCGAACGCATCGAGTGCGGCGATGAGCTTCTGAGCCCCTCGGCTCACGTAGTGGTCGCTCTCGGCGAGGGTGATCACGGCCTCGTCGCCCACGGAGGTCGAGGCCTTGATGATCGGGCGGCCGTCGACGCTCACGACGCCAGCCGCGATGAGCGTGGCGGCATGCGAGCGTGAACGTGCGAGTCCTCGAGCGGCAAGCGCAGCGTCCAGGCGCGTCACCGGTCTCCCGACGGGGTATTCTCGGTGGTCTTCACCGTGCTCTTCTCACTGGCATCGAACTTGGCGCCGCTCTCGAGGCGGCGGAAGAGTTCGTCGTGCAGAGTGGAGTACGCGTCGGCGCGGTCGGCCAGCGGCTGGCCCTCGATCAGGCGCAGACGGCTCCACAGACCGTCGGTCGGCGTCGCAGTCGTCTCATCGCTCACGACTCCACTCTACGGCGCGGCTCCGACGTGCTCGGTGAGGCACGGCGAACGGCCGGCTCATGGACGATGGAACGGATCCTCGTACAGTTTCTCGGGGACACGGAGGACGAAGACGGGCGTGCCGGAATCCCAGATCGCCGTAGCACCCGCGCGGACCAGGTCGATCTGCCGTGAGCCCTCGGAGACGATCTCGACGTCTCCCCCGACGACCCGGACGGATGCACCGTTCACCGTGACGGCACCATCCTTGCGCTCGGTCTGCGGATACGGCTCGTGCAGTTCACGGAGATCGCCAAGGATGTATGTCGGCCGCGACCCCTCGGGCGCGGCCAGCAGGTGCTTGGGCCGGTCGATTCCGGTGAGCACCAGCACTGAGTCGATGCCGACGCGCGCGGCGCCCATGATGTCGGTGTCGAGGCGGTCGCCGATGAACAGCGTCTTGGTCGCGCCGAAGCGCGCGATCGCCTCTTCGAAGATCGGAACCTCCGGCTTGCCAGCCACGGTGGCGAGCCGCCCGACAGCGGTGTGCACGGCGGAGACGAGCGTGCCGTTGCCCGGCGCGACACCGCGCGCTTGAGGGATCGTCCAGTCGCTGTTGGTGGCGATCCAGGGGATGCCGCCTTCTTCCTCTGGCACCTTCAGCGCGAAGGCCGCCTCTGCCAGGTCGGTCCACGCGACCTCGGGGGCAAAGCCCTGCACGACGGCGTCCGGGCCGTCTTCGGCGCTGCGGGTGACCGTGTACCCGGCCTTCTCCGCCTCGACGACGAGCCCCTCCCCGCCCACGATGAGCAGCGTCGCAGGGGCGGGCAGGATGGACGCGAGCAGGCGCATGGCCGCTTGGGGGCTGGTGACGACCTCGTTCGCCTCGACGGTCAGACCGAGTGAGGTGAGGTGCTCGGCGACGGATGCATCGGTGCGGGATGCGTTGTTCGTGATGTAGCCGACCCGTCGGGTCTTCGCGACCTCGTTGAGGCTTTCCACGGCATGCGGCAGCGCGCCGGGTCCGGCGTATACGACACCGTCGAGATCAGCGAGAACGACGTCGACGCCATCGAGCGGAGTCGGGCGCGACGCAGCAGGATGAGACCGTGAGAAGAGTCCCACTCAGGACTCCTCGCTCTCGATCAGGCCGTCCTCCACGAAGATCTCGTCTTCGTCGTCGCCTCCCATACCCAGCGCATCGGCGGCGACATCGGCGCGTTCCGCCCAGAATGCCGCTTCGTCGTCACGACCGAGGTCCTCGAGCACGGCGGCGTGGGCGGCGAACAGCGCAGGACTCCACTCGAAAGCACGATCGGGGTCGAGCTCGGGGATCTGCAGCTCGCCCAGAGCGAGCTCGGTGTCGCCGAGATCGAGGCGCGCGCCGGACATCGCGATCGCAAGGGCCACTCGCACGGGTGTGGCAAGCTTCGACCGGTCCGCAGCGCGGCCGGTCTCGAGGGCGCGGTCGGGACGCCCGATGCCGCGCTCGCTGTCGACCATCAGTGCGATCTGGTCATCCTTGCCGGAGATGCGACGATACGTGCGCAGCTCGCGGAGTGCGAGCGCGAAGTCGCCGGTCGCGTAGGCGGTGATGCCGAGCGACTCGCGGACGATCGCGATGCGGCCGGCGCGACGGGATGCCGCGAGGGCGTGCTGATGAGCGAGGGCAGGGTCTTCGTCGATGAGCTTGGCGGCCATCGCGAGATGCCGCGCGACCTCGTCGGCGTTCTCCTTGCTCAGTGTCTTCAGCTCGTTGCGCGCCGAGGAGTGCAGATCGGCGGGCGTGATGTCCTCAGGGATCGCGGGATCGTCGTGGCGTGGACGGTCGTCGCTCTGGCGATCCGGCCGGTCACGACCGGTGCCACCACGCTGCGGGAATCCACGGCCGCCGGAGCTGCGGTCATCCCGACGAGGTGCACCGTCGCGGCCCTGGTAGCCGCCTTCGCGCTTCTGGTGGCCGCCTTCGCGGCGATCACCCTCACGACGAGGGGCTGCACCGTCGCGCTTGACGTACCCGCCCTCACGACGGGGGGCTGCGCCGTCACGACGGGGCGCGCCGGCGCCGTCACGACGGGCTGCGCCGTCCCGTCGGGGTGCACCGGAGCTGTCCCGTCGGGGTGCGCTGTCCCGTCGGGGTGCGCTGTCACGGCGCGGAGCGCCGGAACCTCCTGAGGAAGCCGAGCGATCAGTGCGCGGAGGCCGGCCCTGACGATCGTTTCGTCGGGCACTGGAGTCGTCGTCGCGTCGCGGTCGACGCTCATCCTCATTCGGCATGATCTGATTCTCTCAACTTCCTGGTGAACGCAAAATGGCCACCCTGTGTGGGGTGGCCATTTTGTTTCTTCTAAGAGAAGTTCGGCGGTGTCCTACTCTCCCACAGGGTCCCCCCTGCAGTACCATCGGCGCTGTGAGGCTTAGCTTCCGGGTTCGGAATGTGACCGGGCGTTTCCCTCACGCTATGGCCGCCGAAACACTA
>Ga0265296_1001807_pt1 | contig 23104 bp, 22 predicted proteins | sample MunlanPumphouse1_FD_189073 | JGI IMG/M metagenome (GOLD analysis project Ga0265296, IMG submission 189073) | Groundwater microbial communities from a municipal landfill in Southern Ontario, Canada - Pumphouse #1 | ecosystem: Environmental > Aquatic > Deep subsurface > Groundwater | place... | reverse complement strand
AGGGGCACTTGCCTTCGTATTTGTCGCTGGAGAACGAAGATGATATCGAGGAAGAGCGCCGCCTGTTTTATGTGGCAGCTACCCGCGCCAAAGAGAACCTGTTTTTATTAAAACCGCACTTAGACCGCGCGCCAAAAGGTTATGCTGACGCAGGAGGCATGGTTTTTACTCAGGTTTCGCGTTTCTTAGAAGAAGGAAATATTTTAGATAAGTTTGCCGAGGTAGAAAGCTTAGGCGATAGCGATGAGTTTAGCGATATCCAGCCGGAGGAAATTATTGGCCGGAGCGCAAAGTACGATAAGGAATTCATGGACTCATTGCACGATTACTTCCACGATGAGTAAATTGGAAGAGCTTTCTGCCGCTTAAAAGTCCTTGAGGCGGGTAAAGTTTTGTGATAAAATTAAGGAAATTACTCAAGTTTTGTAACCGGGAGAATTTCATTAGGGGTTTAAGCTTATACAATAACTACGGTTAATCATGATAATTACCGAGAAAAAACAACTGCAAGAAATTCTAGAGAGCATGGAGGGTTATCAGAAACTATTTCTCATCGGCTGCGGAGAATGCGCCGCTACCTGTAAAACCGGCGGAGAAAAAGAGCTGCAGGAGATAAAACAGCAATTAGAGCAGGCAGGAAAAACCGTTTTAGGCATGTGTATGCCGCAGGCGCCTTGCTTGGCCAGCCAGATTAAAATGGAGCTGGCCAAAAATATGCCGCTTTTGCGCCAGGCAGAGGCAATTTTAGTTTTGGCCTGCGGTTTAGGGGCGCAGTCAGTAAAGGACAATGACCGCTTAAATTTAGCGGTTCTTCCGGCGCTGAACACCGTCTTTGGCGCGGTAATGGACGCGCAGGGAAATTTCTACGAGAAGTGTTCCCTCTGCGGCGAATGCGTTTTAGCCCAGACCGGCGGCATCTGCCCGGTTACGCTTTGCGCTAAAGGGCTGCTCAACGGCCCTTGCGGCGGTATGGATTTAGGCAAATGCGAAGTGGATAAGGATAAAGATTGCGCCTGGGTTTTAATTTATCAGGAATTAGAGAAAAAGAAAAAATTAGAATTATTAAAAGAAATCCGGGGGCCGAAAGACTTTAAAAAATCCACTAAGCCCCATAAATTAGTTATATCTTAACAAATTTTTATGCCTAAACAAAAAATCTTATTGCCTATAAGCGAACTAAAGCTATTATACGAAAAAGGCGAACTTTCGGTTCGTGATTTAGCCAAAAGATATAGTTGTGGAAATACGACTATTCAAAGAAATTTACATGAATATAAGATTCAGGTTCGTCCAACTATGGCTATAAAATTAAATATTCCAAGACGCAAAATCAGATTTCTCTATGAAAAGAGAGGGAAATCAACAACAGATATATCCCGGATGTTTTCTTGCACTCCAGTAACTATTTTAAATAGGCTAAAAGAGTATAAAATTAGAATTAGAGATTTTTCCAGCGCTCATATAAAATATCCTAAAAAAGACTTTAGCGGAGATTTAATCGAGAAGGCTTACCTTATTGGTTTTCGCCTCGGAGATTTACACGTAAGAAAGTATGAACCGAATGGAAAGGTTATTTCTGTAGAATGCGCATCGACCAAGCAGAGCCAGATTATATTGATACGTAATTTATTTAGGAGATATGGTTATATTAGGATAGCGCAATCTGAAGGGGATAGTGTTATAAGAATCCAGTGCGCTCTTAACTCCTCTTTTAATTTTTTACTACCCAAGAAAGACATAATCGAAAGATGGATCTTACGAAATAGTAAGCTATTTTTTGCGTTTTTTGCAGGCTATCTTGATGCCGAAGGAGAGATAAATATCCATTCCGGAGGTTTTGCATATTTGAGAGTCGGTACTTACGACAAAAATATTTTAATTCAAATCAAGAATGAATTAGAAAAATATGGGGTAAAATCAAAATTTAATTTGGATCAACCAAAAGGAACAAAAGTTAACTTATCTTTAAGGGATAGACAGAGAGGGATTAAGAAAACATATAAAACAAAACATGATTTTTGGCGGGTCGCGGTTTATAGGAAAAAAGACCTATTAAATTTATTCAAATTTATTTTTCCTTATATTAAACATCAAAGGCTAAAGATAGCGCTAAAGAAAGCAAAAGAGAATATAGTTGAGAGAAATAATAGGTTTGGTAATCTAAGGATGGGTTAAATGTCAGAAGAGAAAGATAAACCCCGCAGCCCATATTCAGAAAAAGTTATGGAGCATTTCCTAAATCCAAGAAATTGTGGGGAGATTGCTGATGCCAGCGGTGTCGGCACCGTTGGTAACCCAGTCTGCGGGGACGTGATGAAGATGTTTTTAAAAATAGAAAATAATATAATCGTTGACGCTAAATTCAAAACCTTTGGCTGCGGCGCCGCTGTTGCCACCAGCTCCATGGTCACAGAAATGGTCAAAGGCAAGACTATAGAAGAGGCGCTAAAAATTTCTAATAAGGCAGTGGTAGAGGCATTAGACGGTTTGCCTCCAATAAAGATACACTGCTCGGTTTTAGCGGAAGAGGCACTGCGCTCCGCCATAAAGGATTATTACGTCAAGCAGGGAATCCCTGTGCCTTTTACGGATAAGGGCCACGCCCATACAGATGAAAAGTGCCTCTAGCTTAGCAAGGTTGATACATTCGCCTTCGCTCAGTATCAATCCTGAGCTTGCCGAAGGATTGACAAAGGCCAAGATACGTAGTAAAATGATCCGACAATTAAAAATACAGAAGGAGGAAAACCGAGACCGAAAAAGTAGAATTATCACTGAGAAGCTTTTAAGGACTAAGGTTTTTAAACAAGCAAAGCGCGTGATGTTTTATGTCGCCTTTGGCGGCGAGGTAAACACAAAAGAAATGATCGAGAAAGCTAGGGAAAAAGCAAAGACTGTCACAGTGCCAGTGTGCAGGAAAAATAGAATATCTTTAAGGCCAGCGTTATTAGACGTTCATGCGGCTCTTGCAAGAGGCCCTTACGGAGTCAGCGAACCCGTGTATAAAAACTACCTGCATTTAAAGGATTTGGATTTGGTGGTAGTACCCGGCCTTGCCTTTGATAAATCAGGCAACCGCTTAGGCCGCGGCAAGGGTTGCTATGACCGCTTCTTAAACAAGCTTCCTAAAGATACTCCCACAATCGGCCTTGCTTTCGGCTTTCAGATCTTACCTTGTTTGCCCACCACAAAGCGCGATGTAAGCGTCAAGCAGGTGCTCTTCGCTTAAAAGCCCCACAGCCCATCAAAAGGGAGGTTGATCACTAATGGCAATTAATATTATTATTCTAGCGGCCGTGGCTTTTTCTGCTTTGTTTGCCGGGTATTTTTTGCGCAAGCGCCAAGCAGAAAAAACCATCCAGAGCGCTGAGGCTCAGGCAAAGCAAATCTTAGAGCAGGTTAAAAAAGAGGCCCAGGAAAGGCGCAAAGAAGTTGAATTAGAGGCTAAGGATCAGCTGTATAAAATGCGCCAGGATTTTGAGCGCGAGACCAAAGACCGCCGGCAGGAAATTTTTAACCTGGAAAAAAGGCTGGCGCAAAAAGAAGAGAATATCGACCGCCGGCTGGATCTGCTGGAGAAAAAAGAAAAAGATATCGAGCTGCGCAACGAGAATATGCGCAAGCAGGAAGAGGCGCTAAAAGTAAAAGACGCGCAGCTGCATGCTTTAATCGCCGAAGAAAAAGAGCGCCTGCAGAAGATTTCTTCTTTATCGGCGGAGGAGGCAAAAAAGATCCTTTTAAGCCGCCTTAACGAGGAACTCAATAACGAAAAAGCGGTGCTGATTAGGCGGCAGGAAGAGGAAGTGCGTTCCTTGGCGGACAAAAAGTCCAGAGAAATCTTAAGCCTGGCTATCCAGAGATGCGCGGCCGAGCATACCGTGGAATCAACAGTCAGCGTGGTAACATTGCCTAGCGATGAAATGAAGGGCAGGGTAATCGGCAGGGAAGGCCGGAATATCCGCGCTTTGGAAATGGCTACAGGGGTAGATGTTATTATCGATGATACGCCTGAGGCAGTGACGCTCTCGGGTTTTGATACTGTGCGCCGGGAAATCGCCCGCCTGAGCTTGGAAAAGCTGATTGCCGACGGAAGGATCCATCCCGGCAGGATCGAAGAGATCGTGGAAAAAACCAAGAAGGAAATGGATGAAAAGATCAAGGAAGAAGGAGAGCATACGGTCTTCGAGGTGGGGATCAATGTGCTGCATCCGGAATTGGTCAAGCTCTTAGGGCGCCTGAAATACCGCACCAGTTTCGGCCAGAATGCCCTGCAGCATTCCAAGGAAGTGGCTTTTCTTTTGGGGGTGATGGCTTCGGAGCTGGGCCTGGATTTTAAACTTGGGCGGCGGATCGGGCTTTTACATGATATCGGAAAAGCCGTGGACCATCAGGTTGAAGGCACGCACGCCAAGCTGGGCGCTGAATTAGCCAGAAAATATAATGAGTCCCCCGAAGTAGTGGCGGCGATCGAGGCGCATCACGAAGAATCTACGCCGCAGAGCTTATACGCGGTTTTAGCCATTGCCGCTGACGCCATCAGCGCGGCCAGGCCCGGGGCGCGGCGCGAGACGCTGGAAACTTATATCAAGCGCTTGGAAAACTTAGAGTCTATTGCCAATCTGTTTAAGGGAGTAGAAAAGTCCTTTGCCATACAAGCCGGCCGGGAGATCAGGGTGATTGTGCAGCCGGAAAAGATTTCCGACGCTGATTCTATAACTTTGGCGCGGGATATCCGTAAGAAAATCGAAGAAGGCATGGAATACCCGGGGCAGATTAAGGTGACGGTCATTCGTGAGACGCGGGCGATCGAATACGCAAAATAGTCCATAGTCGATAGTCCACAGTCCATAGTAAAAACTTTTTTAGTAGCCATTAACGATGAACATACTCTTTATCGGCGACATAGTCGGTTCTCCCGGAAGGCAGGCAGTAGAGGAATTGCTGCCCGGGCTAAAAAAACAATACCAGCTGGATTTTGTGATTGCTAACGCTGAAAACGCTGCCGGCGGCTCAGGGATTACCCAGAAGGTAGCGCAGGAGTTATTTTCTTCCGGGGTTGATGTTCTAACTTCCGGCGACCATATCTGGAAGAAAAAAGAGATTTTTGAGCTGATTAATCAGGAAGAGCGTATCTTAAGGCCGCTGAATTTTCCCGCCGATACTCCCGGCCGGGGTTTCGCCGTATTTTCCGCTAAAAACGCAAGCAAAATCGGGGTGATTAATGTTAACGGCAGGGTTTTTATGCAGCCTTTGGAATGCCCTTTTAAGGCCAGCTTAGCCGCGGTAGAAAAGATCCTGCCGGAGACAAAGGTGATTATTGTGGATATTCACGCGGAAGCAACCTCGGAAAAGGTTGCTTTAGGGTGGTATCTGGACGGAAAAGCCTCGGCAGTCTTAGGCACGCATACGCATATTCAAACCGCGGATGAGAAAATCCTACCTAAAGGCAGCGCTTATATTACCGATGTCGGGATGGCCGGGCCGTATGATTCAGTCATTGGCAGGAAAGTAGAGAATGTTTTAGAAAGGTTTATTACTTGTATACCGGTAAAATTTGAAGTAGCTACCGATAATATCCAGCTGCACGGCGTAGTAGTGGAGATTGACGAAAAAACCGGCAAGGCAAAGTCAATTGTAAGGATACAAAAGAAGCTGGAGTAGTTAATCCCAAATGAATCTTGTCCAAAATAAGGAGTACTTTACGACGGAACTATCTTTCAGGGATACGATTTCTAAAGTGTGTCATTGCGAGGGCGAAGCCCGAAGCAATCTGGTTTTGAAAAGATTGCTTCGTCGGGCTAAAGCCCTCCTCGCAATGACACCTTTTGTTTTGGCGTTTGTCATTTGTCATTCGGCCTTTGCCCAGCAAAGCGATGATTTGGAATTTACTTTGGATGTTCAGCAGGATACGGTTGCTTTGCCGAAAATTTTTAAACCCGGGATCGATTTAAGCGGCAGGGGGTCTAGCCGCGATATCAGCTGGCCGCAGGCTTTAGCCGCGCCGGAAGTATTAGAGTCTTGGAAAAAAGAAATCGGTTTTTCCGGGTTATACCGCCTGCAATTTAATCTTTGGGAAATTAATCAGCTGGCTAAAGACACAGAGGCGCAAAGTAAGTTGCTGGCTAACTACGACTTGATAATCAAGGATATCACTGCCGCCGGCGGGACAATAATCTTGGATATCTTTGGCACGCCTGCCGGTTTAGGCAAGGTTTTGGATAAAAAGGCCCCGCCCTGGGATACCCGGGCAATGAAGGCATTGGTAAAAGGCATCATCAATGATTTTAGCTGCCAGAAGAGGTATAATATCTGGTATGAGGTTTGGAACGCGCCTGATTTGGATGATTTTTTTCTGGGGCGCAAGCAGGAATATTTCAATCTCTACCGGGCAGTAGCAGAAAGTGCCGCGGAACTGAAGTCCGAATATCAAGTGCATATACCCGTAGGCGGCCCGAGTGTCAGCTGGTGGTTTCAGAACTTGGACGGCAATACCCCGGTTAACCCGGAAAAAAGCCTGATTTACGAACTAATGAAATTCTGTTACCACAACCACCTGCCTTTGGATTTTATCAGCTGGCACGCTTATACCACTGACCCCAAGGCGGAAAAAGAAAATACCGTTTACAGCAAGAAACCAGCGGTGCAGCTGATCCGCGAGTGGCTGAGCTATTTCAGCTTTGACCCCAATACCCCGTTAGTCATTGATGAATGGAATTATGACCGCGGAGCCAATGTGCTTGCGGAAAGAGGAGAAAAATCCTATATCGCTGCCAGCTTTATCCCCAGCCGGATTAAAAATATGCATAAAGCCGGCATTGACCGACAGCTTTATTTTTCCCTGCAGGATTTTCAGGATAATCCGGAAGGGGTCACCAGGAATACCGGTATCTGGGAGTACAAAGAAGGCCCAAAGGTTATCTTCAATGCCTTTAAAATGCTGGGCGCTTTGCAATCCCAGATGTTTCCGCTGGGCCTTTCCGATGATTTTGCCGGTGTAATTGCCACTGCCGGGGCTGATGAGTTTGCTATCTTGATCTACAATTATATTGACCCGGAGGCCGCCCGCAACCATCTTGCCGCTAATATCGCCGGCCTGAATAGCTCTGAGCGTAGGAGCATATTAAATATTATTAATTCCGAAAGTTGGGAAAAAATCTTAGGGAATAAGCTGGAGATTGAAAGTTTGCGCCTCACTAATAAAGCCAGGGGCCTGCTGAAGAAGGCGCTGGAATTGCATAGCCAGGCGGAAAAATTCGTTTCCCAGGAACGTAAATTCAAGTTAAAAATTAAAAACCTTAAAGACAGCTATTTTTATCAGAGTTATAGTTTAGGCTCCGGCTGTAGCATAAACTGCCCGTTCTACCCTCAGGAGCAAAAAGAAGTATCTGCTTCAGATGCCTATGAAGAGGATTTGCTGCTTAAGCCATATTCGCTGCGCTTGATTGTTTTAAAGAGGAAGCCTGTTGAGATAGAGCCGCCTGCGGTTACGCAGGCCCCAGTAGAGCAGGTAAGCAATGCCACGCAACCATCCGGACAATAGCGCAGAACTTTTTGCCCTGCCGGAAAAAAGGCCCAGCCCCCGGCATATTTATTCTGTTTCCGAGGTTACCCATGATATCAAGGGAATCTTAGAGAATACTTTCCGGGAAATCTGGGTAGAGGGGGAAATTTCTAATTTCAAGCCTTCTAGCTCTGGGCACTATTTTTTTTCCCTGAAGGATGAAAACGCTTTGCTCAACGCGGTAATTTTCAGCCGCAATATACAAGAGATAAAATTCAAGCCCGAAGACGGGATCAAGGTAGTCTGCTGCGGGAATATCGGGGTCTATCCGCCGCACGGAGGCTACCGGCTGATTGTGGAAAAAATTGCACCCCAAGGCCTGGGCAATTTACAGCTGGCCCTGGAGCAGTTAAAGAAAAAATTGGAGAAGGAAGGCTTGTTTTCTCCGGCGCATAAACGGTTGATCCCATACCTGCCGCAGCGTATTGGCATAGTTACCTCTTTGCAGGGTGCGGCACTTCATGACATACTTAAGGTTTTAGAGCGCAGGTTTAGCGATGTGGAAGTGATTATTTATCCGGTGAAAGTGCAAGGTGATGGCGCAAAAGAGGAAATTGCCGAGGCAATAAATAATCTTAACCAGTTTAGCAAGCAGGAGGCTCCTTCGGCAGGTATTGATGTTTTGATCGTTGGAAGAGGCGGCGGCAGCATCGAGGATTTATGGGCTTTTAATGAGGAGGTGGTTGCCCGGGCAATATATAATTCTAAAATACCGGTGATTTCTGCGGTAGGCCATGAAAAGGACTGGACGATTGCCGATTTAACCGCGGACCTGCGCGCTGCCACGCCTTCGGTAGCCGCGGAACTGGCTGTTCCGGAAAAAAATGATTTATTAGGCAAGATAGAGAAGCTGTTGGATAATATGTCTTTGGCAATTGACCATATATTGGAGGATAAGGAAGAAGATTTAGCAAAGAGCATAGATAATTTACGCTTGCTTAATCCTTTAGTGCGCTTAAAGGTTTATCAGGAAAGAATCAGCGGTTTTGTCAGCCAGATCATTACCCGCGCGCGCCACCTTTTGGAGTTAAAACAGGCGGCATTGCAGGAAGCTGTTTCCCGGCTGGGGGCTTTAAGCCCCTTAAATATTCTCGGCCGCGGCTACAGCATTACTTTCAAACTGCCGGAAGGAGTGGTTCTTAAAGACGCGCGCCTGCTGAAAGCAGGCGACGAGCTGAAGACAAGGCTAGGCAAGGGAGAGATTTTTAGTAAAGTTACGGAGGTTAAGTGAGATGGCGGAAATAAAATTTGAGGAAGTATTAAAAAAGTTGGAAAAAATCGTCGAGGACCTGGAAAAGGGCGATTTGCCTTTAGATGAAGCGCTAAAAAAATATCAGGATGGGATTGAGCTATCCCGGCTCTGCGCCCAAAGGCTGGATAATGCCAAGAAAAAAATCGAAGTCCTGGCAAAGACTAAATTAGGCGAATTTGAGTTAAAACCCCTGGATGAAACAAAATATAGTTAGTTATTGCTGAAAAACTCCTGTAGTTGCCCAATTTATTGGGCCCGATAAATTTGGCAACTACAATACATGGTATGAACAAAGAGGTCTTTCAGTGGTCACTAGTTAAATTATTACCATGGCGCTATTAGAAAACATAAACAGCCCGCAGGATTTAAAGAAATTATCTATCGAGCAGCTGCCAGAGCTTGCCGCGGAGGTGCGCGCCAGGATTACGGAAGTAGTTTCCCGCAACGGCGGCCACCTGGCTTCAAGCTTGGGGGCGGTAGAGCTGATTGTTGCAATGCACTACTGTTTTGACGCGCCGCAGGATAAGATTGTTTTTGACGTCGGGCATCAGGCCTACGCGCACAAAATCTTGACCGGCAGGAATAAAGATTTTGACAGCTTAAGGCAATATCAGGGCTTAAGCGGTTTTCCCTGCAGGACGGAATCTGAATACGATTGTTTTACCACAGGCCACAGCTCCAGCGCGGTATCTTTGGCTTTAGGCTTAGCCTGCGCCCGCGATTTACCCCCGGGCAGTAAACTTAATTATAAAGTAGCGGCGGTAATCGGCGACGGCTCTTTAAGCGGGGGCTTATGTTTTGAGGGGTTGAATAATGCCGGCCATTTAAAAAAGGATATTTTGGTTATTTTAAATACCAACGAGTTAAGCATTGCTCCTAATGTCGGGGCAATCAGCATTTACCTGAATAAGATTATTTCTTTACCGATATACAACCGTTTCAAAAATTCCCTGGAAAATTTTATCAAGTCGCGGGTGCCTAAAGAAAGCCGGATTTTAAAACTAGCCAATAAGTTTGAAGAGAGCTTAAAAGGTTTATTCATCCCGGGGATGCTCTTTGAGGAATTGGGTTTTCGTTACTTCGGGCCTTTTGACGGGCATGATATGGGCCTGATGATTAAAACCATCAGGAATCTTTCTACTGTTAGCGGCCCAAAAATCATGCATGTGATTACCAAGAAAGGCAAAGGCTATCTTCCGGCAGAAATTGCACCGGTGAAATTCCATGGCACCGGGCCTTTTGAGTTAGAAAGCGGCGCCGGAATAGCTAAGTCAGGAGCTGTCTTATCTAAAAGCTATACCGAAATTTTCAGTGAAAAATTATTAGCCTTGGCAAAAGAAAACCCGAAAATCGCCGCGATTACTGCCGCTATGCCGGAAGGCACCGGCCTGGATAAATTCCGCGACGCCTATCCGGAAAGATTTTTTGACGTGGGTATCTCTGAGGCTCACGCGGTTTGTTTTGCCGCCGGCTTAGCCAGAGAGGGATTAAGGCCGGTTGTGGCGGTATACTCTACTTTTTTACAGCGCGCCTACGACCAGATTATCGAAGATGTCTGTTTGCAGAATCTGCCGGTAGTCTTTGCCATAGACCGCGCCGGAATTGTCGGCGAAGACGGCGCAACGCATCAGGGGATTTTTGACCTTAGCTATTTACGCGGCATTCCTAATCTGGTGATAATGGCGCCCAAAGACGCCGGGGAGTTAGAGGCAATGCTGGAGTTGGCAATTAATTTAGATAATCCGGCGGCAATCAGGTATCCCAGAGATAAAGCTCCGTGCAAGCGCCGCGCCGCAGCCTTGGAAAGTGAAATAGAGCTAGGCAAAGCAGAGATACTTTGCCAGGGAAAAGATTTTGCCCTAATTGCCCTAGGAAGTATGGTTGCGCCGGCGCAGGAAGCCGTAGAATTATTAAAGCAAGAAAATTTATCCGGTACCCTGGTTAACGCGCGTTTTGTTAAGCCTTTGGACGCGGAGCTGCTTAAAAATATCAGCGCGAAAAATAAATTCATCTTTACCTTAGAAGAGGGTATCATTTCCGGAGGTTTTGGCAGCGCAATAAGCGAAATAATCAGCCAGCCGGTGATTCGGCTGGGTTTGCCTTGCGCATTCATCCCCCACGGCAGCCGGGAGATTCTCTTGGAAATTCACGGTTTAACCGCGCAGGGTATCGCGCAAAGCATACGCAGTTATTGTAGTTCTAACGCACAAAGCGCGCATGGCTAAAATTGTTATCAATAAGGATAGGTGCAAGGGGTGTTTACTCTGCGTGCATTTTTGCTCCCGGAAGCTGATTAAAAAAAGCAGGAAAATGAATAAGTCCGGATACGCCTATGCGGAATTCTGCGGCCAAGGTAAATGCCTTGGTTGTGCAATCTGCGCGCTTGTCTGCCCGGATTGTTGTATTGAAGTATATAAGTAGTTAACGCTGAAGCGTGCCAAGATAAGCTCTTAGTAAACTGATTGGTTGAAAAGTATCAATTGTGCTAATTATCTGTAAGCACATAGCCAGAGGTGCGGGATATTGAGTAATCGGTAGTTCCTGAAGCCACCTGACAAAGCCAGTGATAGCTGGCGAGGCGAATAAGCAGGCCGTAATGTGTATGAACCCAGATGTAGTCTCGTAAAAACTATAATTGGGGTGGACGACGCTGTTTCAGTGTGCGGAAGTCAGCAATTAAGGTGGATAAACGGATAAGTGAAATCTTAATCACCCTCGGGGTATCAGGGACGGTATGCTTGGAAAGTTTACGCAGGGAACTTGGGAGAGCCTACTGTAAGCAATATCAAATCCTATAAGGCATAGCTGAAAGGGAGGAGATTACAGAGGCAGTCGGAGGAGCCCGTAGTAGTGTTGATGATAGAGATAGTATAACTCTATCGGAACGAAGGGGCTCTGCTTTAACCAATGTTTCTAAAGAAGGGAAGGACAAAAGTAGATTGGAAGAATTGAAAAGCAACCTAACCACTACGGATACGGTTCAGGAACTTCAGCAGAAACTGTTATCAAAGGCAAAGTCTAATATGGGCTTCCGCTTCTATGCGCTCTATGACAAGCTGTATCGCAAGGATGTCTTAAGGAAGGCGTGGGGAAAGGTCAAAGCTAACCAAGGCGCAGAGGGTATGGACGGAATAAGCCTTGAGGATATTGAACAGGAAGGAGTAGAGCTTTTTCTCCAGAGAATAGAAAAGGAATTAAAAGAGAAAACCTACCGCCCTCAACCCTCAAAGCGGGTCTATATCCCTAAGCCAGACGGAAAGCTTAGGCCTTTATCCATACCTACGATAAAAGACAGGGTGGTGCAGTCTGCGCTAAGGATAGTTATTGAGCCAATCTTTGAAGCGGATTTTGAAGATTGTTCTTATGGCTTCCGGCCCAATCGCTCGGCGCAACAGGCGGCTGGTGAAGTGCGCAAACTGCTAAACTTTGGCTATACGCAAGTAGTGGAAACAGACATTGAGGATTGTTTCGGCACAATACCGCACAGAGAACTTCTGGATATGATAGCTAAACGCATCGTAGACGGGAAGATACTCTGGTTAGCCAAGCTTATTCTTAAGGCAGGCGTGGTAATGGAGGATAACCGTATCCATAAGGATAATAAAGGAACCCCCCAAGGCGGGGCAATATCGCCCCTTCTGGCTAATATCTACCTAAACAATATTGATAAAGGCTGGAAGCCAATTACTAATACTGCCCGTCTCATCCGTTATGCCGATGGCTTGTTAATACTCTCTAAGTATAAGGCTGATGGTTTTAAGATTAAACTTGAGCAAATGGTAAACAAGCTGAAACTAAATCTAAAATCTCAAAAGACCCGTATCCTGAACGCTAATCAGGAAGGATTTGATTTTTTGGGATTTAGATTTGTAAGGGGAATAAGCTCAAAGACACACAAGTTGACTACTTATTATTTTCCGGCGCAGAAGGCAGTAAATAATATAAAGCAAAGGATAAGACAGGTAGCCGACCATAGGTGTCCCAAGAAGGCGGAAACAATCGCCAGAGAGCTTACCCCTATCCTTAGAGGCTGGGTAAACTACTTTAGGGGAGCTAATTCCGCTAAGACATTCTATAAGGTCAGATACTATATGGCGCAGAGAATGAGAAAGTTTATATGCAGGCGAGGACAACGGTCAGGATACGGTTATAAGCGGTATCCCGATAAATATCTCTATGGGAAGTTAGGCTTATACAATGACTATCGTGTCCTCTGGGCGAAAGCCTTATGAAGAATGGTTACCGGAAAGCCGTGTGAGGGAAAACCTCAAGCACGGTTTGATGAGGGGATGGTGGAAACACGGATGAAATTGTGCGCCACTGTTCTACTCTACAAAGGCCTTTATTAATGTGTAGTGTCATTCTACTGAGGAGTCCCGCGAAGCGGGACGACGAAGAATCTAAAAACGAGATCCTTCGCCCTTCCCTTTCGCGGAGTTTACACTAAAGCAAAGCGAAGGGCCCAAGGCCAGGGCTCAGGATGACAGAAAAGAGGGTTTTTCAGCAGTAACTAAATAAGCTTAAAAACGAATATGGCCAACAATCGTGTATTATCAACCGGAAACGATGCGATTGCCGCGGCAGCGATTGCCGCGGGATGCCGCTTTTATGCCGGTTATCCCATTACCCCCCAAAATGAAATTCCGGCTTACATGGCCAGGCATATGCCGGAAGCCAGTGGGATATTTATTCAGGCAGAGTCTGAGCTATCCGCGATAAATATGGTCTTTGGCGCCAGCGCCTCCGGAGCCCGGGCAATGACTTCATCTTCCAGCCCGGGCATTAGCTTAAAGCAGGAAGGTATTTCCTATATTGCCGGAGCCCAGCTGCCGGCAGTAATCGTGAATATGATGCGCGCCGGCCCGGGTTTAGGCGGCATTGCTCCGGCGCAATCAGATTATTTTCAGGCTACCCGCGGCGGCGGGCACGGAGATTACCGTTGTATTGTTCTGGCACCGGCAAACGTGCAAGAAGCCCATGATTTTACCATGCAGGCCTTTGCCCTGGCGGATAAATACCGCTGCCCGGCGATAATTTTAGGCGATGGCATGCTCGGGCAGATGATGGAGCCGTTGTTAGTCCGCAGTAAAATAAATAAAATACCGGTAAAAAAATGGGCGCTGACCGGGGCTAAGGGCCGTTCGGTAAATTTGATTGCTTCTTTCCGCATGAGAGAAGAGGATTTGGAAAAGTTGAACCTTAACTTACAGAAAAAATATAAAATTATTCAACAACGGCAGCAGCGTTGGGAAAGTTTATCCTTAGAGGGAGCAAAGATTATTTTGGTTGCTTACGGCACGATGAGCAGGATTGCCAAAAGTGCTGTGGTTGCTTTGCGCAAGAAAGGCATTTTGGCCGGCTTAATCCGCCCGATTACGCTCTGGCCTTTCCCCGTGCAAGCTTTTCAACAATTAACGATTAACGACAAACAGTTAACGATTCTAGCTATTGAAATGTCCTACGGCCAGATGGCAGAAGACGTCCGGCTAGCAATAAACGGCAAATATCCGGTGGAATTTCTCGGCCGCGCCGGCGGGGGGATTCCCAGTGAAGAAGAAATAATAAAAAAAGTTATTGAGATAGGGTTGCTTGTGTCCAAATTAAAGCGCGGCGCACGACGGTGATATCGGTTTGGGATATCGTTTCTCATATCGTTATTGCGAGGGGCCAAGCGTCCCGGGATCCTAAATATTCTTCGAGCGAGCACTGCCGAAGGCGGTGCGAGTCGAGAAGGAGAAGCTTGGTTCTCGATTCGCCTCGCCTAAATTCAAAGGCTCACTCGAACAATATTAGGGAGGGGTGGTTTCGCCTTAATTTGGACAGCAGTGAGATAGGGTTAAATGGATAAAATATTCTCTCATCCTAAGTCATTACGCGATATCCCGACGCATTATTGCCCGGGATGCGGCCATGGCATTGCCCATCGGCTAGTCGCGGAAACCGTGGATGAGCTTGAAATACGTGAAAAAATAATCGGAGTTGCTCCGGTGGGTTGCGCGGTGATTGCCTATGATTACTGGGATTTTGATTGTATTGAATCCGCGCACGGCCGGGCGCTGGCAGTAGCTACGGCGATTAAAAGGGTGCGGCCGGAGAATGTCGTTTTTACCTATCAGGGCGACGGAGATTTAGCCGCTATCGGCACCAATGAAACAATCCACGCGGCAAACCGCGGAGAAAATCTCAGCGTGATCTTTATCAATAACGCGGTTTATGGCATGACCGGCGGCCAGATGGCGCCGACTACGCTTTTAGGGCAGAAGACTGCTACCACCCCCGAAGGCAGAAATGCTTTGGAGCACGGTTGCCCGTTGAAAATTTCCGAAATCTTAAGTACGTTAGCGAGAGTAAAATATGTTGAGCGCGTCTCGCTGCATTCTCCGCGGGAAATTCAGCAGGCCAAGAAAGCGATAAAGCAGGCCTTTGTGAATCAAATAGAGGGCCGGGGTTTCTCTCTGGTAGAAATATTATCTCCTTGTCCGACTTACTGGGGGCTAAGCCCCAAGGAAGCGCTGGATTGGATCAGGGATGTGATGAGTAAAGAGTTCCCGTTAGGCAGAATAAAATGACGGAAAGAATTATTATTGCAGGGTCCGGCGGACAGGGGATAATGCTTTTAGGCAAGGTGCTGGCGCTTGCGGCAATGCGCGAGGGCAATTTTGTCACCCTGCTTCCGGCTTACGGGCCTGAGGTGCGCGGAGGCACTGCCCATTGCCGGGTGATTATTTCCCGGGAAGAAATCAGTTCCCCTTTTATCGGGCAGGCAGACAGCTTGATTATTTTTAATCGGCCGTCTTTTGAAAAATTTATCAGCCGGCTTAAAGATAAGGGGTCATGCCTGGTCAATAGTTCTCTAGCGTCCAAGGTAAAGGCTCCCAGTGTAAAAGTTTATAGCCACCCTTTTACGGATATGGCTTTAAGTTTAGGAAATATCAAGGTGGCAAATATGGTGGCATTAGGATGTTTTGTCGCGGCAAAAAAAATTGTCCGGCCGAATAGTGTTTTAGCCGCGATTAAGGAAATCGCACCTTCGGATAAACAGGATTTAGTGGAAATCAATTGGCAGGCGCTGGAGGCAGGAATGAGGTTAATCAATGGTTAGAGTCCGTTTTGCCCCGAGTCCGACGGGTAATCTGCATATCGGGGGCGCGCGCACCGCGCTTTTTAACTGGCTGTATGCCTGCGCAAAGCAGGGAGAGTTTATTTTAAGGATTGAGGACACCGACAAAGAGCGCTCAAAGCCGGAATACGTAGAGGAGATTCTAGGCAGCCTGAAGTGGCTGGGATTTAATTGGAGCGAGGTTTATTACCAAAGCCAAAGGTTTGATCTCTACCGCCAGCACGCCGAAGCATTGCTTAAAGCAGGCAAGGCCTATAGCGAAAAGCTCGCGGGTAAACCCGGCGAAGCAATTATCTTTAAAGTAACTCCGCAAAAAATACAGGTTCGGGATCTAATCCGCGGAGAAATCGAATTTGACGCCTCTTTGATTAAAGACCAGGTGCTCATGAAATCCGACGGCACGCCTACCTATAATTTTGCCTGCGTTGTGGATGACGCCACGATGAATATCACGCACGTGATTAGGGGCGATGACCATATTTCCAATACCCCCAAGCAGGTGCTTTTGTATCAGGCCTTAGGCTTTAAACTGCCGGATTTTGCCCACCTGCCATTAATCTTAGGCATGGAAGGCGGCCGGCTCTCCAAGCGCAGCGGAGCAACCGCGATTTCCGACTACCGCAAAATGGGGTATTTATCCGCAGCGCTGGCTAATTACTTATTGCTTTTAAGCTGGGCTCCGGGGGAAAACCGCGAGCTGATTGATATCCAGGAGGCAATCAGGCTTTTTGATATCAAGGATGTCAATAAAACCGCGGCCACCTTTGATATGCAGAAACTTAACTGGATGAATAACCAATACCTGAAGAAAATCGACCCGGAGAAACTTTGCGATGATATAATACCCTTATTAATTGAAAAAGGCAGCATCAATAAAGACAATTTTGATAGAAATTATCTCTGTTCTATTGTAAAATTATTCCAGGCCCGGCTTTCCACAATCAATGATTTTCCGGATTGGGCGGATTTCTTTTTTAGCGATGAACTCAAAATTGACCCGGAGGCAGAAAAGAAATTCTTAAGCCGGGATTTATCCCGGGAATTTCAGCTTTTTAGCCAGAGGCTGGAGGCCTTAGAGCTTTTTGATGTAGCGCAAATTGAAAATTGCTTCCGGGGCTTAGTCAAAGAGCTGGGCATGGAAGCCAAGCAGTTAATCCATCCGCTAAGGGTGGCTTTGACCGGTAAGGCCATCGGCCCGGGATTATTTGAAGTGATTTATTATTTGGGCAAGGCGCGCAGTAAAGAGAGGCTGCTGCGCCAGGCGCAAAAGACCCGCTAATGTTCAGGATAAAATTAACCAGTTTGGCGCTGGCTTTATTGTTTGTTTCCGGCGGGCTGTCTCTAACAGCCGCATACGCAGCCTCGGTTTACTGGTCGCCTGCCTACCGGAAAAAAGTATCCACCCGGGTATATAAAGAGGGCTACGAGCGGGTTTTTAATGCGGTGGCAGATGCTTGCGAAGTTAATGGTTACTCGGTAATCCTTTCAAATAAACAAACCGGGGTGATCCTCACTGACTATCAGCCCGCAGGCTCTGCTTTAGCCGGCAAAGGCCGGGTGAAGCTGGATTTTAAGGTGAGTGTATTAAAAGACGGCAGCACTATGGTGAGGTTAAATATGCATTGCCAGGTCAATGCCAGCCGCGGCATGAATTCAATAGATTTTGTGCTCAACGAAGACAACTACCGCAGGGTGCTTGATGTGGTGACTAAAACAGTTAACCGGGCAAAGGACACGGAGGCGCGATGAAAAAGATATTAAGTTTATTTTTAGGGCTCATTTTTTTCTGCGGGCTATATCAGCAGAAGGCCTGGGCAGGCCAGACCACCTGGCCTCCGGAGTACCGCGTAAAAGTTACTACCAAGGTTTATAAATTCGACTATGATTTAGTGTTTAACGCGGCATTAGCTGTCTGCGGAAATAATACTTATACCGTGTTAATCCAGAACAGGCAAAGCGGTGTGATTATGACTGACTACCAGACTGCCGGAGACATTGCCGCAGGCAGGGCAAGGGTGAGGTTTACTTTTAATATCAGTAAAACCCCGGATGGCGCTACCCGCTTAGCGATTAATATCCATTGCGAAGACAGCTACCTCCACGGCGGCACGCAGACCGCGGACACCTATATTGACGAAGCTGCTTACCGGGATTTTTTCAAATCAGTGGATAAGGCTTTAGAGCAGCTGACTTCTTCCAAGACTGAAACACAACCGGGCTTTGGGCTGGGGCAGCCTTCCAGTAGCTCTGGGTCTGGGCCGGTTTTGCGTTTCTAAAAAAAGTTATTTGTTGACAAGATTATTTTGAACAGTATAATTGGCAATGGATGACAACAAAAAATTCCCCCGCCAATTTTATTTTCTGTGCTATTCTTTTAGCCTCCCTTTTTTCTTTCCCGCAAATACATATGCCGCGACAGACCTCATCTTAAGGCAAATGGCCATAGAGCAGGAGTTATTTGAGCTGGAAATGAGAAATACTGTTTACGCTCAAAGCTCCTCCCAGCCTCCGGAAAAAGAAGTTTTTTTGCCGGAAAAAGAAATATTAAAGGCAGCCCCGCCTGAGCCGGAGCCGGAAAAAGAAGTTGCAGCTGAGCCTTTACCGAGAAAATCAACAAAGCTAAAACTAAATATTTCCGATGATTGGTGGTTGGGCTTGGGGTTAAATCTGGGGTATATCAAAGGCAATACCACCTATGATTTCAACCATCATACTAGCGAATTAGAATTCCCTTTGAATAACCCGATGATTGGAGGAGAGGTTATCTTGGGCTATAAAGATTTTTCTTTTATCTCCGAACTCTGGGGGACTTTATCTTCCAGCTGCGCTTCCGACATGAAAGATAAGGATTGGAATGGCGCCGGAGGGTTAATTTCCCATACTGAGTCCAGCGCTGATCTTGACGCGATTATCTGTGATGGCGGGTTCAGGTATGACTTTTTCCAAACATTCCTTCCGTTTTCAGCAGAGTGGCTGACCGTTAAACAATCGGATGTAATAAAGTTTGGTTTTTTAGGCGGGTACAGATACGAAAAGTTCGATTTTAACTGCTACGGAGTCAAGTATCCTGATCTTGGTGATTATGAGATTTACGCGGGGGAAAAATCCATAACCTATAAAGTTGCCTATCAACTGCCTTATATTGGTATGGCCATAGACCTGGCGCAGGAAAAGTCCGGCTTGGGAATTAGTTTCAAATATGCCATCTCTCCCAGCGGTAGAGATGTAGACAATCACCTCTTGCGGGGGCTGACCTTTCCGGCAAAATATAATCAAAATGGCCAGGCCTACATCGGAGGCGTTAACGGGTTCTACAGGTTCAATCCGTAATCACAGTTTAAGTTCGGGGTGGACGCTACTTTTATCAAGATTGACGGGCGGACCTGGGAAGATAACAGCATGGACCCGGATTGGGATAAAGACCAGTCCACAGATGTCAAGCAATGGCTGATGTGGGCGGGGGTAGATTATCGTTTTTAGGGCGCAATCGTAAAATCCTTCCTGAATAATTCCCTTGATTTTGTATTTCTGGCAAGCTATACTTCTAATCGTAACGTATTCATCCTTAAGCAGGAAGCTAATTTACATGGTAAAATGTAAACTTTGTAATCAAAGATTGGGAAGGATCACCGAGACGCATTTGTGGTATAGGCACAGGATGCATTTTTCTAAATTTATTAGGCAGTTTCCGGATACGAATACAGGGCCGATGCCTTGGAAAAGGGGGGAGACGAAAGAGACGAGCCTGAGCCTTTTAAAATTATCTGATACTTTAAAAGCAAAAAAAGTTTGGAATTTTAGTAAATGGCAAAAAGAAAGAGAACGAGGGCAGGGGATTCAATACAAAGAGTTGCAGGAAGGTAACAGTCTGGCAGAATTAATCGGCATAGTCTTGGGCGACGGGAATCTGTATAAACATCCCAGGACAGAGAACTTACGGATAACTTGCAATTCCAACGACGCGAGTTATATAAAATACATTACCAATCTCATAACAGAAGTTTTTTCTAAAGCTCCGTCTATACGCAAGCGGAATGATGAGAATGCCGCAAGCATAGATTTATATCAAAGCAAAATTAGCGAAAGGTTGGGTTTACCTTGCGGGAACAAAATTAAGAATAATGTTGGCGTGCCTTCTTGGATTTTCGTTAATGATAACTATCTAGTCAGATGCCTAAAAGGATTATTTGAAACTGACGGTTGTTTTCATGAAGACAAAGATAACTATACGCGCATTATTGAATTCAAAAATAACTGTATTAGGCTCAAAAAAGATGTTTATAGGGCTTTATTAAGGCTTGGTTTTAATCCTCAGCTCGGCAGTAATTACGTCCGCTTAGCTAAAAGAAATGAAGTCTGTAGTTTTAAAGAACTGATAGATTTTAGAAATTATAATTAAATTGCCCTCTCGGCTAATGGTAGGCCACCAGATTCTGGATCTGGGTATCATGGTTCGATTCCATGGGGGGCAACTAACTTGACGCCCAGGCGAACCGGGAGAGGTTGGTACAGTAGCAAGGGCCCTGTTTTTGTTAATGGCACCAAGAAGTTTGCATATCAATTGTTAGCTTTAAAATAATAGGATAAAAACAAATGAGTGTTTCGCGAGAAGAATATAAACGAATTATTGATACCCAGCATTCGGGGAAACTAACGATTTTTATTGACACATCCGAGTTCAGAAAAATGTTTTGCGGTCGAATTGACCCGAAAAAATTTGCTTTAATCGTTGGGGAATCAGCCAAGGCTGGCACAAAGCTAATTACAACCCTAACAAAAATTGATTCAGTTATGCCGGTTCTCGCTTCGGTGCTGGCTATTCTTGGATTCGGATGGTGGGGTATTGTTGGGATTATTGGAACCGTTGTTCTCTGGGGAGGGTATAAAATGTATGCCTGTCGTGGCAAACAGCATGTTGTACCAATTATGATCGCCTTAATTATTATGGTTGCAATAGCAATTATGTCGCCACTTCCTAATATATGGGCGCGATGGTTTATGATTTCTTGCGGTGTTATGTTATTTGTTGGGCGAATGATGTATGTCTGCACAGCATACATTGTTTTCTCGTTAATCGAAACGAACTACGAATTTTTCAACATGTTTTATATGGAGCCGAAAGGCGCAATAGTTCCGCTTATTTGGACATCAGAATTAGACCGCGACTTTAAAAAACACCAATGAAATATTATCAAAATCAAAAGCTAACAATTCGCCTCAACCGACGGTGCAAGAACTGTAGATGAGATAACAGGTTATTCCAAATAAAAAGGTAAAAAATGGGTTGCCATTTAGGTTGCCATTTAGGTTGCCATTTGTTACAATACTGCTATGCCGTTTTAACTAACCTATAAGATTATCAATAAAATCCTTAACAATATCTCCCAGATTATGGCGGGTAGAGAGGTTGTTGAACAGTCAAAACTCATCTCTAAATGGGAGGCGAAATTAAGGCGGCAAACGTTACTGCGCAGCGCTCACGCATCAACGGCCTTAGCTGGAAACAAACTTAGCCTTAAACAGGTAGAAGCTTTGTATGCCAAAAAGAAAGAAAAAGTTTTCAATAGCGCCGCCAAAACGCATTGACAAATTCAATATTAATGGTAATAATAATTACCAGATGGTAAGTATAGTTTCCGAAGAAGGAGGGAGAATTGTTATTAGACAGGCCGCTTGATAATATTTTAGGGCAATATTCCAAAGTAAAGATACTGCGTTTTCTGGTTAAAAGCCAAGCTCAGTTAAATGGCAGGGAGATTGCTAAAAATGTTGGCTTATCGCACGTAAAAGTGCATACAGCCTTAAAGGATTTAACCGTGCATGGAGTAGTAGGTATGCGTTCCGTTGGCAGTTCGTTAGTTTATTGGCTTAATGAAGACCACGTTTTAGTTAAAGACATTATCCGTCCGGCGTTTGAAAAAGAGGGGTGTATCTTTGGGTATATTGCCCGGATTATCATAAGAGAAATTAAGCCGCCACGGCCTTTAAGTATTATTTTATTTGGTAGTTTTGCTAGGGGTGGCGCCTCGGCCAATAGCGATATAGATATCGTTACGGTATATCCGCATTCAAAAAATAAGCCGCTTATTGCCAAAGAATTATCTGAAGCAGAAAAGAAGATAACATCGCTTTTTGGGAATCATCTGGCAAGCGTGCCACTTTTGATAAATGAATTCCAGAATAAATTAAAAAAGAATGACGCCTTTATCAATGAAATTGTCCGCACCGGTAAAGTTATCTATGGTAAAAATATATCGGAATTAGTTAATTTATGACAAGAGGCATTAGAACCAGCCACGTTCCAAAATCAGATTATATAAACTACCTTAAAAAAGCAGAAGAGTTTCTCTCAAGTGCGCAAGATAGCCTTATAAAAGAGAAATGGAATGCGGCCGGATTAAACGCCATACATGCCGGCATATCTTCAACAGATGCATTGTTAGTTGCCCTGCATGGGATAAGGAGCACAAGCCCAAAGCATGATGATATACTTAAGCTTCTCAGCAGCTTGGTGAGACATAAGGAAATTGAAGAAAATATCAGCCATTTACGTAGTTTAATTTCAATGAAAAGTATCGTTGAATACGATCAAAGATTGATCACTCAAAGGGAAGCTGTTAGTTTATCCAAACATTCAGAAAGATTCCTTGCATGGGTGAAAAATATATTGCCTAAAAGGCAGTAGGGGCGTAGATGGCGCAAAGAAGAAATTCATATTTTAATCTGCAGAAACAACGCTTGTCAGTATTAAGAGATATAGTTATTATCTGTAGCAACACGGGCAACTAAGTTTTAGCTTTAACGATTGACGCGCGGGTGGTGGAATGGCAGACACGCAAGCATGAGGGGCTTGTGCCGTAAGGCTTGGGGGTTCAACTCCCCCCTCGCGCATTTTTATACCTACAATTGCAATATGCCACTTTGTTAATAGGGATCAACATGCCTCGCTTCTTTACGCTTCCACGGTACCACTACCTCGCTGACTTGCGATTATTGTTGTAGCAATCTCGGATTAGGAAGATATTAAAAACAGCCTTTCGGGTTTCTTTCAGACACTAGTGCATTGTCTCATAAATACTTGACAATATAGCAATATTTTAGTATACTATCTCCAAAAGGAGGTAGTATCAATGAGAAAAAAGAATCTTATCAAATTAAAGCCGAAAGATCA